>Ga0182030_10004289_pt1 | contig 30421 bp, 35 predicted proteins | sample 812S3MmetaG_FD_121299 | JGI IMG/M metagenome (GOLD analysis project Ga0182030, IMG submission 121299) | Permafrost microbial communities from Stordalen Mire, Sweden - 812S3M metaG (Illumina Assembly) | ecosystem: Environmental > Terrestrial > Soil > Wetlands > Permafrost | place: Sweden...
CGGAGGCGATGTTGATGATGCGTCCGTAACGCCGCGGGATCATGCAGGCGACGGCCACCTGGCGCGTGAGCTCCCAGGTGCCGGTGAGGTTGCAGTCGATCACCTTTCGCCAGGCGTCGAGGGGGTAGTCCTCGGCCGGGGCACCCCAGCTCGTTCCGGCGTTGTTCACGAGGATGTCGATGGAACCAAAGCGCTCGACGACCGCCGCGACGAGTGATGCGGCGGTTTCCGGGCGGCTGAGATCGTTCACGAATGTGGCGGCCTCGATGCCCTCCCGCACGAGCAAGGCCTGTGCCTCGGCAAGTTCCGGCGCCTTGCGGGCGGTCAGGGCGATACGGGCGCCCATCTCGCCGAGCGCGGCCGCCATCGCGAGCCCCAGCCCCCGGGAGCCCCCGGTGACGAGCGCGACCCGTCCCGACAGATCCAGTAATTCAGCGACTCTCATGCGGTCTCCTTGCTATCTTGGCGATGGCCAATCGGGCGCGCTCGACGAAGCCCATCGAGGCGTATAGCCGCCGCGCCGGTGCGTTTTCCTCGCTCACGTGCAGAAACGACCGCGCCCCGCGGCGCCGCTGGCGGCGCATGAGCGCCTGGGTAAGACGCCGGGCGTAGCCCCGGCCGACATATTGCGGGTGGGTGCAGACGCCGCTAATTTCCTGCCATCCCGCTAGCGCCAGGCGTTCGCCGGCCATGGCCGCGAGCACGGCTCCGTCGGGGATGCCGACATACTCGCCGAGTTCCGCGGTGCGCTCACGAAAGAAGTCCGGAAATCCGATCTGCATGAGCGCGAGCATGCGCGGGGCATCCACGGCGGTGAGCACCTGGATGTCCTCCTCGGACGAGGGTGCCTGATCGGGTGAGGCGGGCAGCAGCTGCAAAATCCACCCGCGTGCCAGCACGTCCCAGCCGCCGGGAATCGACGCGGGGATCGTACCGACAAAATAAAAGGGATGCTCGAGGCCGAGTGCCGCGGCGGCGTCGAGCGCCGGCACCACCTCCGGATGCGGAATCGCGACGAAGGGGGCGATGTCGCCCGGGTACCAGCGGGTGTCGCCGCTGCCGTGGGCGAGGTGTCGGTGCGGACCACCGAGGGCGTGCCAGACCGGGTTGTCGAGTTCAATCATTTGTAAAGAATCCCTCGTGCGGACACGCGGCGCAACATCGCAATGTTAGAGTCACGCCCCCGTAGTTTGCACATGGAGAGGATACGCGATGGGCATTTTCGACAGCATCAAGAACGCGATTTTCGGTCATCACGACACCCCGCCGGCGGCCGCCGCGACGCCGACGCCCGCCGCGGCTTCCGCACCGGCAGCGCCCGCAGCCCCGGCGGCTCCGGCAACGCCCGCGCTCTCGGCGGCCGACCTGCAGGCACAGCTGACGCAGTTGAGCGGGAAGAATCCGCAGAAGCTCAACTGGCAGACGTCGATCGTCGATCTGATGAAGCTGGTGGGTCTCGATCCCAGCCTCGCCAACCGCAAGCAACTGGCGCAGGAGTTGGGTTACACCGGAGATACGAACGATTCAGCCACCATGAACATCTGGCTGCACAAGACCGTCATGGAGAAGCTCGCGGCGAGCGGCGGGCAGGTGCCCTCGGACTTGAAGGCCTGAAATTCCCGCGGCCCGTTCGGAGGATGGTGGGCATCCGCGAGACGTGAACGACTGGAAACTCGATGAGGGGGATCATCTCCGCAGGGAAACGGAGGGGTCTGCCAATTCGTTCACGTCCCGCGGCGCCCTGGGGAATACATTATCAACCGAGCACCTCGTGCGCCAACACCGGTTGGTTATGTCGGCATAGCCGCCGGACATGAGCGGCAGGGCCCCGCACGGTCGCTACGCGGCGCTTTCAGCACTGTAACGGGCGAGCAGCCCCGTGCGCACGGCATGACGGTAGACGCCGGCGTAAAAGGTGCACGCCAGCAGCAATTGCACGACGGCGACGGCCGTGCCTTCGACGAGCAGCGTTCCCGGAAACGGGCCGCCCGCCAGCAGCGTGCGCATGCCTTCGAATACGTAGGCGGGCGGCAGGCCATGCGCCACCCACTGCATCCATGGGGGCAGGGTCGCGAGCGGATAAAATACGGCCGCGAAGGGTGACAACAGCGCGGGCAGCGGCCAGAGCAGCCATTCCGACGCGGGTCCGAAACGCAGCACGACGCCGCTGCCGAACACGCCGAGCGCGATCCCGAACAGGAACAGCACCAGGAAAAATGCCGCCAGGGCCGCGCCCAGCGAGAAGAACCCGAGATGGAATACGCCGGTCGCGAGGGCCAGCATGACGACGACGCCGAGTACGCTGGTGAGTACGCTGGTGAGAATCAGACCCGCGAGGTATTCGAAAATCGAAAGGGGTGAGGCGAACAGGTTCAAGAAGTTGCGCGACCAGACGTCCTCGAGAAAGGCCGTACTCACGCCCTGCATGATGCGCGTGCAGAAATCCCAGAGCAGCACGCCGCCGAGCAGCGTGGGAACGAAGTTCACGCCGCTGCCGCTCACGGAGTTCAAATAGCGCGTGATGAAGCCCCACAGCACGACGTCGATGGCGACCCATGTGACCATCGGGAAGACTCTCACGGGGCTGCCGCGCAGCAGGTAGAGCTGGCGCAGCACGATCGCGGCGATGGGACGAAGCTTCACGGTGGGGCCGGCTGTGCCAGCGGTTCGCGGGCAACGCGGATGAACAAATCCTCGAGCGTGGCCGCTCCATGGTCCGATGCAAGCCGCTTCGGATCGCCTTCCAGCAACACCCGGCCGCGGGAGAGCAGCAAAGCCCGGTCGCAGACGGTCTCGACCTCGTGCATGTTGTGCGAGGTCCAGAGGATGCCGCAGCGATCCTCGGTAGCCAGACTCTGGATTTTCACCCGGATGAGCTGCGCCGCCGACGGGTCGAGGGACGCCGTGGGCTCGTCCAGCAACAGGAGCTGCGGCCGGTTCAGCAGGGCCTTGGCGAGCGCGGCGCGAGTTTGCTCCCCGGAGGACAGCAGCCCGCACTTGGTGTCGCGCAGAGCGCCCAGATCGAATTCGTCGATCAACGTGTCGACGCGCCGGCGCAGCGCGGCCACGTCATAGACCAGCCCGAAGAAGCGCAGATTTTCAGCCACCGTGAGATTGCCGGGCAGCGCGGCGTACACGGCGGCGAAATTGGTGCGCGCGAGCGCGAGGGCGCGATGCCGGGCAAGGTCGATTCCCGCGATGCGGACGCCTCCGCCCGAGGGTGCTAGCACGCCCAGAATCATGTTGATGGTCGTGGTCTTGCCGGCGCCATTGGGGCCCAGCAGGCCGACGATTTCGCCCGGACTCACCGTGAATGAGACATCGTCGAGGGCGGTCATCGCGCCGTAAACCTTGCGCAGGTGCGATACCTGGAGCGCCAAGGGTTCTTCAGGTCGGGATTGGGGCATCGAGGGATTATGCAATGCGGCATCGGGCAAAGCGATGCCGTCAAAAAATCTACGGCCGACGCGTGGTAGATTAGCGGCCTTCAACATCCGGAGCAGCGATGACCAATATTCACCTGATTGGCGGCGAGAAGGGCGGCGTGGGCAAGTCCCTGGTCGCCCGGCTGCTCGCGCAATACATGATCGACAACAACATCCCGTTCCTGGGCTTCGATTCCGACCGCTCGCACGGCGCACTGCTGCGGTTCTACTCGGGTTACGCCTCACCGGTGTTGATCGACAGTTACGAGAGCCTGGACGCCATCGTCGAGGCTGCGTCCGAGGTGCCGGAGCGGCGCATCCTCGTCGATCTCGCCGCGCAGACCCAGGAACGCCTGACGCAGTGGATGGAGGATTCGCAGCTGCTCGAGGTCGCGCCGGAACTCGGTCTCAACATCCGCTACTGGCACGTGATGGACGCCGGGCGGGACTCCGTCGACCTGCTGAAGCGGCTGCTCGACCGCCACGGCAACAAGATTCACTACACGCTCGTGCTCAACGAGATCCGGGGCGATGACTTCCGCATTCTCGACGCCTCCGGCGAAAAAGAGCGGGCGCTCGCGCTGGGCGCCAGCATCATCCACATCAAGCGCCTGCACGAAGTGTCGATGATCAAGATCGACGCCAGCAGCGTGAGCTTCTGGGCCGTGGCCAACAAGGGCGAGGGCGACACCAGCGGACTTGGGCTCCTCGAGCGTCAGCGCGTCAAGGTGTGGTTGCGCAACGCGTTCTTGGAGATTGCGAAGCCGGGGGTTTGAGTCGGACGATTTTCTGCGCAAATCCGGCAATTTTCACCGTTTAGGTTCCGCCCGAACTCCTGGAGACTGTGTGCACGCGAGCGGGGATCCTTGGGATCCCCGCCGTGTTTCCCATCAGTCAAGGAGCTCTCATGAACAGTTTCACGGTGACGGCGGTCGGCAATCTTGCCAAGAATCCGGAGTTGGCGATCAAGGGTGATGTCTCGTACACGCGTCTCTGCCTGGTCGGCAACGATTACGCGGGAAAGGATGAGGAGGGGAACCCCCGCGAGGCCGTAACCAGCCTGTGGTTCGTCGCTTTCGAAGGTCTGGGCGAAGCGCTCGCCAAGAATGCGCGCAAGGGCGACCAGTTGATCGTGCAGGCGCAAATCCGGGGCAACGTCTGGACCGACAAGGAGGGCGAGAAGCAATACGACCATTCCTTCGTCGTTCAAGGCTTCCGGTTTGGAGCGCCCGGGCGGATCAAACGCGAGGAACTCGCATCGCGGCGCGACGAACGCGAAATGGGAGCCCTCGAAGCCGAGGTCTGATACCGCACGCAATCCGCTCTAACGCTTCCCACGGAAAAGGAATTCCGCAATGCACCACCCCCGCCCTTCGCGGCTGGCCGGTAACCCCGCCGCGCTGCCGTCCCTCCTGCTCTGCCTGTCGGTTCTCCTACCGGAGTTGACGGCCGCCCAGGCGTCGCCATTCATGACGGGGGCGACGGCGCTCCAGGCGAACATCCTCGCCTGGCTGACGCCCGTGGCCATCATTCTCGTGATGGTCCTCGGCGGCATGGCCATGGCCAACCGGATGTCGTGGGGGTGGTGCATTGGCGCGATATTGGGCGTCGCGATCGCCTTCGGGGCACCCCAGATCGTGACCTGGATCCGCGGCATGTTCGGCGTTTAGGTGCCGCCGTGAACGACTCCGTCGCCGGCCTCACCGTGGATCCCCTGTTCGTCGGTGCAACGCGTCCACCCATGCGTTGGGGTGTGACGTATTCGGCCCTGTTGTTCAACATGGTCTTCACCATGGAGGCGTTCCTGGTGACCAAGAACCTCCTGACGCTGTTGATCTGCGTGCCGCTGCATGGGACGTTCACGCTGCTCTGCGCGAGGGACGCCCGGTTCTTCGATCTCATGCTCCTCTGGGGCCGTACCCGCCTTCCGTCGCTCATGGCCAATCACGGGCTGTGGCGCGCAAGCAGTTATTCACCGCTCCTCCTCGATCTGCCCGACGAACGCGGCATCCGAGGCCGGGATAGCGCCAAGTCGACTGCTCCATGCGCGCCATAGGATTTCGACGCGCAATGCGACGGGACCTCGCGGCGGCCGACCACGTCCCGTACACGGCGCACGTGAGCACGCATGTCGTACGCACGAGAGCCGGCGACTATCTGCAGGTATTTCGGTTGGGAGGGGCCAGCTTCGAGTCGGGCGAAGACCGGGAACTCAACCAGTGGCACGAACGTTTGAACGTTCTCTGGAGAAACATCGCAGGACCGTCGGTCGCGCTTTGGGCCCAAGTGATCCGCCGTCGCGCCGGATTGGGCGAGGAGGCAGCCGCAACGTCGGTGTCGTCCCCGGCGGGCGGCTTTGCAGATGAACTCCACGACCGGTACCGACGGCACATCGAGGGCGAGCACTTGATGCAAAACGAGATTTATCTCGGTGTGCTGTATCGTCCGGTCGCAGGCCCGGCGACCGGACTGTTGTCCCGGGTCTTGAACCGTGCGGAGTTGGTGGATCCCCAAGTCGGATTGGCGGATGCCCTGGATTCATGTGAAAAACTATCCCAGGTTCTCGGTGCCTCGCTGCTCCGCTATGAACCGGAGCGGCTGGGTTGCTACCGCCATGGTGGCCGCTGGTGGTCGTCGGTGCTCGAATATCTCGGACTGCTCATCAATGGCGAGTTTCAGCGGATGCCGTTGCCGCGTGCGGCGCTCAGCCATGCCCTGGCGACCACGAGGCTGTTTTTCGGAATGGAGGCGATCGAATATCGGGCGCCGACAGTGACGCGGGTGGCGGCGATGCTCGGCATCAAGGAGTATCCCACGCCGACGACGGTAGGCATGTTCGACCCGCTATTGGCTGCGCCGTTTGCCTTCGTGCTCACGCAGTCCTTCTCGTTCCTTACCAAGGCGAACAGTCAGTCGCTGCTGCAGCGTCAGGCCAACCGGATGGCAAATGCCGGCGATTTTGCGGCAAGCCAGGCGGCGGAACTCCATGAGGCCCTGGATGCACTGACGAGCAACGAGTTCGTCATGGGCGATCATCATTTCTCGCTGCAGATCATCGACGATAGGGGTGGGTCGGCCGCGGACCGGAACGACGCCGGCCGGATGAAGGAACTCGATGATCGGGTCGCGCTGGCGCGCAGCATGCTCGCGGACACGGGCATGCTGGTGGCCCGGGAGGATTTGGCCCTGGAAGCGGCATTCTGGGCCCAACTTCCCGGCAATTTCCCGATGCGACCGCGCAAGTCGCCCATCACGTCCCGAAACTTCGCCGCGATGGCGCCGTTTCACAATTACCCTCTGGGCAGGGCGGCAGGAAATCACTGGGGAGAGGCCCTTGCATTGCTCGTCACCAGCGCCCGCTCGCCATATCACTTCTCGCTGCACGCCAGCGACCGCTCGGACCCCGATGGCGGAAGTCGCAAGGACACCGGGCACACGCTGATCTGTGGGCCGACGGGGTCAGGCAAGACGGTGTTGATCGGATTTCTGATTGCCATGCTGGCGCGACAGCGCGTCACCCAGGTGGTTTTCGACAAGGATCGGGGCCTCGAGGTTCTGGTCCGCGCTTTGGGCGGAGAGTATTTTCCGCTGCGGGGCGGGTTTGCCACGGGACTCAATCCATTGCAGCTGCCGGTGACGCCGACCAACATTGAGTTCCTCAAACAGTGGCTCCGGGCTTTGTGCATGCCTCAGGTGCCGTCCGTTCGGGAACAGGCGGATCTCGATCAGGCGCTGCGTGGAACCCTGGCACTCGAGGCGCCTCTTCGCCGCCTGTCCAGGCTCGTCGAGTTCCTCGACCCCACGGACCCGGAGGGGCTGCATGCACGCTTGTCGGCCTGGTGCGAGTCCGGTCGCGGCGACTATGCGTGGGTGTTCGACAACCCGGCCGACACGCTGGTCGGCCGCATGTCGGGGTGCACCGTCATGGGCTTCGACGTGACAGAGTTCCTCGATCACGCGCTCATCAGGCCGCCGATCATCCTTTACCTATTTCATCTCGTTCGCGGTCTTCTCGACGGGCGCCGTTTCGTGTGCTGGATGGACGAATTCTGGCGGATGCTGGCGGATCCGGCGTTCGAAAGCTTCGCCAAGGACGGACCCAAAACGTGGCGCAAATTGAATGCCGTGATGTGCCTGGCAACCCAGAGCGCGGGCGACGTACTCGACAGTCCAATCTGCAGGACCCTCATCGAGCAGACGCCGACGAAGATCCTGTTTCCAAACGCGGACGCGGACCAGCGCGAATATACCGAGGGGCTGGGACTCACGCGCCGGGAGTTCAACTTGTTGAAACTCCTGCTCGAACCGGGTTCGAGGAAATTCCTGGTGAAGCAGACCCATCACAGTGTGGTCTGCGAACTCGACCTCAGGGGGTTTGACGCCGAGCTTGCGGTGATATCGGGCCGGGCCGGCCAGCTGGCCCGGTTTGAGCGAATCATGGCGGTGCACGGCCCTGATCCGGTCGCATGGCTGCCGGCATTCATGGCGACAGACGACGAATCGGCAACACAGTGAAGGAGAACACCATGTTCAAGGCAAAGAATGTTGGCTTTCGCCTGCGCCCGCCGATCGCCGGCTCTGCGGCGATGCTCATGGCGGCGTGGCAGCCCGCCCATGCGCAGTGGGCGGTGGTCGACGCGCCTGCCATCGTGCAGCTCGTCCAGGAGGTGCAGACCATGCAGCAGGAGCTGCAGACAACTCGTGATCAGCTGACACAAGCGAAGCAGGCGTTGCAGACCATGACAGGGGGCCGGGGCATGCAATTGCTGCTGAGCGGCGTGGTGCGCAATTATCAGCCCGTCAGCTGGCCGCAATTGGTGGATGTCATGCGGGGTGGGACGGGCGGCTACCAAGCCCTGGCGGCCGACGTCAAAAATGCAATGGTCAACAATGCGGTCCTGACACCCCAACAGATATCGTCATTGTCGCCAGGCAGCCAACAACGCATTACGGCCGTGCGTCAGACGGGAGCCCTGCGACAGGCCCTGGCCCAGGAGGCGTTGACCAACTCGAGCAGCCGGTTCGCCGCCCTGCAGGGATTGATCGCGGCGATACCCGCCGCGACGGACCAAAAAGGGGCTCTTGATCTGCAGGCCCGCATCAGCGCGGAACTCGCCATGCTTCAGAACGAGCAGACGAAGACGCAGGTGCTGCACCAGATGATGCTCGCACAAGAGGCTGTGAACCAGGAACAGGAACGCGAGGTGGGCATAGCCGAGCAGGGCGATTTTCCCAGCCGTTTTCAACCCCAACCCTAAGGCACTGCAGCGCGCGTCGGAGGTACGACCATGGGATTCTTCGCCACTTTCTGGAGCTGGCTCAACGGTCAGCTCGCGAGTTACATCGGCGACAACACGGCGCGTCTGGCCGCGGTGTTGGAGCCGGCGGTGGTGACCGTCGCGACCCTGTATGTGATGGCGTGGGGTTACCTGCAGTTGACCGGAAGAGTCGAGGAACCCGTCATTGCCGGACTCAAACGCATCGCTTTGACTGCATTGGTCCTTGGGGTGGGGCTGCGACTATGGCTGTACAACTCCGTCATCGTCGACACCTTTTACACCGCCCCCACGCAGCTGGCCGCCGCGGTCACCGGCAGCCAGGACCCCGTCGCCACCATTGACGTCATCTGGGAAAAGGGCGGCGCCGTGGCGGGGTATTTTTGGTCCAGGGGTTCCTTTACGGCACCCCTAGGAGAAGTGGTCGCGGTGGCGGTGTGGATAATCATCGGTACGCTCTGCGTCTATGGCATGTTCCTGATCGCGCTGTCGCAAATCGCGCTCGCCGTTCTGCTCGCCCTCGGTCCGCTGTTCATCGCCTCACTCTTCTTCGCGAGCACCCGCCGGTTCTTCTCCGCCTGGATGTCGCAGCTCGCGAATTACGGACTCATCACGATACTGACGGTCATGATCGCCGCGTTACTGCTGCACATCGTCCAATCCTTCGCCAGCCAGACGGCGGCCCGCGGGCAGGACATCAAGGCGGTGGACACGCTGAATTTGATGCTGGTCGCCGTCTTGGTGTTCCTCATCCTGAGGCAGGTGATGCCGATCGCCTCGAGCCTGACCGGAGGCGTCGCGCTCAATACGTTCGGTACTATGAGTCGCACCATCGGCGGCAGTCTGAGTCCGCGCAGTCGGCCGGCCAAAGAAGTTGCGAACGCCGATGCGCGCGGATTCGCACGCATGACCGGCTTTGCCCGTCGGAAGGCCGGCGATGCCGTCCTAGCGCTCAACCCGGGATGGTCGAAGAGGGAACGTTCGTAGCGCCACACACCATGGAGGGTGTTCGATGAGAGTAATTCTGTGTTTCGTCATCTGGTTGTCGGGCTGTGCCGGTCACGGCGTGCACTGCGATGGCCGGCTGACGCCGATCAATCGACCGGCGGTGGGAGCGGGGTCGGGCGGTCCGGCGTCATCGTCGGCGTCGGAGCGTCCCCATGACTGACGCTTCCGCGTTGAAGGACTATTTCAGCGAGGCTCAGTCGTGGGATGCGGACCGTACGGCCGGACTGCGCCGCAGCGCCGATGTTGCCTGGCGGGTTGCGGCCGCTGGATGGGTCTGCGCCGTCGCCGGCGCTGTGGGAATCGTCGTGCTCACTCCGCTGAAGGAGGTCGAGCCGTTCGTCGTCAGGGTCGACAACACCACCGGCATCGTCGACGTGGTGCCCGCGTACACGGGCAGCCCGGCTCCTGACGAGTCGGTGAGCCGTTACTTTCTGACTCACTTTCTGTCGACCTGCGAGCGCTTCAATTTCGCGACCGCGGAAAGCGATTACGAGGAATGCGGTGCATTTCAGACCGCACGGCGCAACCAGGACTGGTATGCGGAGTGGACGGCGACCAACCCGGCATCGCCGCTCAATGTCCACAAGGACGGCAGCACCGTGGGCGTACAGGTGACCGCGGTAAGTTTTTTTACGCGCGCCACCGGCCTCGCCGACCTCGCACAGGTTCGCTATCTGAAGGTGCTTAGATCGGGCGACGGCGGAGCGGAAAGAACGACGCACTGGGTGGCGACGATTCAGTTCGCCTATGCAAGCCCCGCTAAGGATCCGAAGGTCAGGCGTTGGAATCCCCTCGGCTTCAAGGTGGTCGATTTTCGGACCGAGCCGGAACTGTCGCTGGAGTCGGCGGAAAAGGAGGCACATCATGGGTCCTGAGCGAGGGCATCGCGTGAACCGCACCCTCGGGTTTGCGGTGGTGCTGACAGCCGCGCTGCTTGCCGTCGGCCAGGTGTGCGCAGAAGTGCTCGCTCCTCGGGGATCGGTCGACACCCGCATCCGCGAGGTGGCTTACGATGCCGGGCAGATCTACAGGCTCCGGGCGTTTGCGGGATACCAGATCGATCTGGAATTCGAAACCGGGGAATCCTTCGTCGGGTTGAGCGCGGGCGATCTCGACGGAGTGACGTTCGCGAGTCAGGAAAATCACCTTTTCTTGAAGCCCAAGGCGGTCGCGGTGGCGACCAACATCACCGTCCTGACGGACCGTCGGCACTATCGATTCGTCTATGAAACGGCGGCCCATCGCCCCACGGCGCTCGACACGGATGTCATCTTCGCGCTGCGGTTCATCTATCCGGAGCTGTCCGCGGGCACCTCCGCAGCGCTGGACGCCCACAGGATCGACTCGGGTCTGGCGGCCGCGGCGGCGGCCAGGCCGCAAAACGAGGACTATTGGTACTGCGGGAATCCGGCTCTGCGACCGGTGTTTGCAGCCGACGACGGCGTTCACACCCGCCTGCGCTTCGCTCCAAACAGCGATCTGCCCGCGATGTTCGCCGAGGGCGAGGACGGCGGCGAATCGTTGCTCAACTACAGCATGGAGGGCGGCGACCTCATCATTCACCGAGTGGCGCGGCGCTTCGTCGTTCGGCGTGGGCGGATCACCGGTTGCATCGTCAACAAGGGGTTCGCCGGAGGAGGCGTTCGGCTCGATACCGGCACGGTGGCGCCGGACATCGAACGACGTGTGCAGGGAGTCGTGCCATGAGCGGTGTCGACGAAAAGAGCGATCGCGTGCCCGGCGAGCGCGATCAGACCCCCGTTGCCCGGGTGTCGTCGCTGCAATCCAGGCTGGGGAATGTGCTCGCCATCGGCTTCATGAGCGTGCTTGGACTGGGCGCTCTGGCCTGGTACTACGCACATGCGTTGGGGCGGGACCAACGGGCGACGCTCGCCGTGCAGGCTGCCGCGGCGAGTCGAGCGCAGGGTGATGCGCCGCTTCCCAGTCTGGGGCGCATCGGTCCGGTGCCCCCGATTGCGTGGGATCCTCCGCCGACGCCGGACCCGACGCCACTGCCGCAACAGTCTTTGGTCGAAATTCCGTTGGATCAACCGTCCGCCGGTGCGCCGCCGCAAAAGTCTCCGGAACAGCTGACACTGGAGCGGCAGTTGAACGGAGGAGTGCTCTCGTCCTTGGGGTCCGGGCAGTCGGCCGGTCACGAGGTTGACGCGGTGGGGGCTCCGAACATCACCGAACGGGGAGGTTCCGCCCTTCGCCGTCCGGAAGATGGACTGGCCGCGATGCTTCAGCCCACAGTCACTCCGGCAGTGCGAGCGCGTGTACTCCCTGTCCGACGGCTGCTGCTGCCGAAGGGAGCGTTCGTCGATTGCACGCTGGAGACCGCCATCGATTCGAGTCTCCCTGGGATGACCACGTGCGTCACCGCGACGGACACGTTTGGTGCCGACGGCGCCGTGGTGTTGATGGAACGCGGAACCAAACTCGTCGGTGAAACGCTGGGCGAGGTGACACAGGGCGGATCCCGGATCTTCGTTCTTTGGACCGAAGCGCGCACTCCGGCCGGCGTCATCGTTCCCCTCGATTCTCCGGCGGCTGACGAACTAGGGCGCTCCGGGCTCTCTGGGGAGGTCAACCGGCATTTTTGGCAGCGCTTCGGCGCCGCAATGCTGGTTTCCGTCATCGACGGCGCGGTGGAGGCGGCGGCGCAATCATCCCGTTCCGGCGGCGCCGTCATCGTGACTCCTTCCCAATCACAAGGCGTCCTGACCGAGATTCTCAAGAGTACGGTCAACATTCCCCCGACCGTCGTGAAACGAAACGGTGACCGGATCCAGGTCTTGGTTGCGCGGGATTTGGATTTCAGGTCGGTTTACCAACTTCGACCGACTGCGACAGGACGCTGAGCCGTGTGCGGACACTCGACTTTGGCGTTGACTCTGCAGGCATTGGGTCCGCTGTTGTCGGAGGGCGGGGTGACCGAACTCTGCATCAACCGGCCTCGTGAGGCCTTTTTGGAAACGCCCTCGGGATGGCGCCGCGAGTCGATCCCGCATGCGGATTTCGACTGGTGCGTGGGTTTGGCAAAGCTGGTTGCCAATTCGACTCAACAGCGAATCGATCCGACCTGCCCCTTGCTGTCGGGTTCTCTGCCGGGCGGCGAGCGCATTCAAGTCGTGATGCCGCCGGCTACGACCATGGGCTGCATCGCCATCGTGATCCGTCGTCCGGCCCTCGAGACCTGGAGTCTTCAGGAGCTGTCGGCCAGAGGGATATTCCGCAACACGCAGCGGGCGGTCGCCGCGTTGGACGACGCGGAGCGCGAGCTTCTGCGCCTGCTCGGGGCAGGAGAGTATCAGGCGTTCATGAGACTTGCCGTGCTGAGCCGGAAAAACATCGTGGTGTCAGGCCCGACGGGGTCCGGAAAGACCACCTGGACCAAGGCGCTCATCCGTGAAATCCCCCGCAATGAGCGGCTCATTACCATAGAGGATGCACGCGAGTTGGTGCTCGATCAGCATCCGAATCATGTTCGGCTTTTTTATTCGAAGGGCGAACAAGGGCTGGCACGGGTATCTCCGAAGAAACTTCTGGAGTCGTGCCTTCGTATGCGGCCGGACCGGATTCTATTGGCGGAATTGCGCGCGGAGGAGGCGTTCGACTATTTGCGGAACGTCAACTCCGGCCATCCCGGATCGATCACCAGCGTTCATGCGTCGAGCGCCGAACTCGCCTTCGAGCAAATGGTTCTCCTGGTGAAGCAAAACCCCGCGGGGCGGGATCTCTCCAGGGCGGACATCAAGTGTCTTCTCTATCGGCTGATCGATGTCGTCATACAGTTTGGTGTCGAGTCGCATGAACGGTACATCAAGGAAATATGGTACGACCCGGAGCGCAAGCGCGCCGCCGCCGGGGCGGGAGCGGCGTGACATGGAACTTGCGTGGGCGCAGGGTTGGTCCGGGTTCATGCTGACCTACGCAACGGCTCAAGCTCCGATGCTCGTGGGCCTGGTGAGAAGCCGCGCCGCGGCGTATGACTACGTCACGTCGCCAATCGTTGCGGCAACCCTCTCCGCGGTGACCGGACTTGGGATGGCGGCGGCAACTCCGTTCATGAGCGGCCTCGGGGCTACGCCGCACGGCCTGGTGCACGTCGCCCTCGGGACGCTCGTGAGCGCGACGCTTGGATACGCCGCAGGGCGCGGGGGATCTGACGATCCTAAGCGCCCCGTTCACCAGCGGGGCTCGGTTGTCGAGGAAAGTCCCCGGCGCAGTGAGAGGTCGAGACGGGATCTGGAGCGGCCACGGGCGCAAGAGCTGACCCTCGCCGGCACACCCGTCCCCAACCATGATGAGACCAAGCATTTCAAGCTGGTGGGTACGACTGGGACTGGAAAGAGCACCGCCATCCGGGAGCTTCTCTCCGCCGCGCTCGCCCGGGGTGACCGGGCGGTCATCGCGGATCCGGACGGCGGGTATCTGAGGAAGTTTTACGATGCCGAGCGCGGCGACGTGATTCTCAATCCATTCGATGAACGTTCCGTGAAGTGGGATCTTTTCGGGGAAATCAGGAATGCGTACGACGTCGATCAGCTCGCGCGCTCGCTGATTCCAGATCATGAGGGATCCGATCGAAGCTGGCGCGGGTATGCCCGGACGTTCTTCACTGCCGTCACTCGCCAGGCGAACGATGGCGGCGTGAAGGATCTCGGCGAGCTTTATCGCCTGCTCGTCGCCGCCGATACGAAGGAGCTTCGCGCTTTGTTGGAGGGCACGGCCGCTCAGCCCTTTCTCAACGAACACAACAACAAGATGTTTGATTCCATACGGTCCGTGACGAGTTCCGCCGTCGAGGCGGTGGAGTACGTGGCAAAGCAGGAGGCGCCACGGTTTTCCATCCGCGATTGGATCGGCGGTGAGGCGAAAGGGGTGCTCTTCATTCCATACAAGGCCGGTCAGATCGCGGCGCTTCGCTCCACGATCTCCGCGTGGATGCGCATCGCCATATTCGAGACTATGAATCTCGACGAGCAGCCGGACGAGCGTGGCTCGGATGGCGTTCGCCGGCTATGGTTCGTGGTCGACGAACTGGATGCCCTTGGACAGATCGACGGCCTCAAGGATGCGCTGGCGCGTCTGCGCAAGTTCGGGGGCCGCTGCGTTCTGGGATTCCAGTCGGTTGCCCAAGTCTCAACGACCTATGGACACGGCGACGCACACACGATCGTGGAGAATTGCGGCAACTCCCTGATCCTGAGGTGCTCCTCCAGCGAGGGAGGAGGAACGGCGCGTTTTGCATCGCAGCTCATCGGTGACCGCGAAGTGGTTCGCACCACGTCCTCCAGAAGCCGCCGCGACACGGAGTTCTTCGGGTCCGTTTCGACGAGCGAAATGATCAAGGTGGAGGCGGCCGTTTTGCCGTCGCAGATCGAGCAGCTTCCCGATCTGGCAGGCTATCTGAAACTCGCCTCCGACCCGCGTTGGCGGCGGGTTCGACTGGAGGCGATACCCGAGTCCGACCGGCGGTGGGACGAGTCGCGCAAGCGGGACCTGGGTCGTCACGGTGACGAGCGCAAGCGGGAGGGCGCGTCCCGTGATTGACAAGAGCCCGGCCATCGACGAGTCCACGATGAAGCTCGGACTGTTGATGGAGAGCGCACAAGCCCATCAAAAGCTGGCGGAGGCGCATTTGGAGAAGCTTCGGTTGCATACCCACGGACTCGATGGCGTCGTGCGCGATGAGATCCGGCGGACCCTTCTCGATGAACTGCGGGCGGTGTCGGTGGAGAGCGCCGCTGCGGCGCGGGCGCTGCGCGGCATCAAGCTGGCGGCGGAGTCAAGGAGATTGGCTTGGAGTCTCGGCATTGCAGTGCTTTGCTCGGCCATACCGGCCGCGGTGGTTCACTTCATCCTGCCGACGGAGGACGAGATCGCGTCCCTCCGTCAGCGGCGCGAGGTGCTGGCGGGGAGCGTCGCCAAGCTCGAACGCCTCGGAGGACGGGCGGAATGGCGACTCTGCGGGCAACCGGGGAGGTTGTGCGTGCGTATCGACCGGAATGCGCCGGCCTTCGGGGAGCAGGGAGAGTATATGGTCGTGCGAGGCTATTGATGATGGATCTAAACGGTTTAGCGCATCGCGCACTGCCGGTCGAAATCGCCGTCGTCTTGGCGCTGGCGGTCATCGCCGGGGCCATCTTCCGTTCATCTGGGCGGCGACGGTCACACAGGCGGGGTGCGCTCGTGCTCGAAAGCGTTCCGTGGCGATTTCGCGGGCCGTCTTCGGCGCCTGCGGCCGGGGCTCTTTCTGTCGGGGGCGTTTCCATCCCGCTCATCGATGAGACCAAACATTTCAAGATGATCGGAACCACGGGGACCGGAAAATCCACGGCGATCCGCGAACTGATGACCGGGGCTCTTCGCCGCGGCGACCGCGCAATATTCGCAGATCCGGACGGGGGCTACCGCGGCGAGTTCCTGAGGCGTTTCCGCGGAGATGTCGTCCTCAATCCGTTCGACAGAGACTCCCTCGCGTGGGATCCGCTGTCCGAGATCGACGAACCCTGCGACATTGATCACCTGTCCTGCGCTTTGATTCCGTCAAGCGCCGACACATCCGCCAACGAATGGCGCAGCTACGCAAGGACGTTTCTCAGCGCGGTGCTGCTTCGCAGCCGGTACGGCCGTCGCCGCACCTGTGACGAGTTGTGGCGCGTGCTCGCCGTGGCTTCCGTGGGTGAACTCCGGGAAATGGTTGCCGACACTCCCGCTCAGCCGTTTTTGGAGGAGGAGAACGCCCGAATGTTCGGATCGATCAGGGCGGTCGCGGTTTCAGCGCTGGCGGCATTGCCGTACATCGGGGCTCAGCGGTCGGCGCCATTCTCCATCCGTCGATGGGTGAGTGCGGCGGATTCCCAGAACGTCCTGTTCCTTCCGTACAAGGCCAGCCAGATTGCGGCCCTTCGTGCGGTCATTGCGACTTGGATGAGAATGGCAATTTTCGAGGCGATGAATCAACGGGAAAACTCCGATCAGCGGCTTTGGTTCGTGGTGGACGAGTTGGACGCGCTGGGAGTGATCGAGGGGCTGAAGGATGCCCTGGCGCGGCTGCGAAAGTTCGGGGGCCGTTGCGTTCTGGGATTCCAGTCGGCTGCACAAGTCTCAGGCACCTACGGGACGTCGGAGGCGCAAACCATCGTGGAAAATTGCGGTAATACCCTGATCCTTCGGTGCTCGGGGAGTGAAAACGGGGGTACCTCGCAATTCGCGTCGACGTTGATCGGGGAGAGGGAGGTCTTGAGGCGGCAGGTAACGCGGGGTAGCGATCGTGAGTCGTCCTTCCATGCGCGCAGCCGCCGGTCCACGAACATCAGCGAGCAGCATTTGACGGAACCCGCCGTGATGCCCTCCCAGATCGAGCAGCTCGCTGATCTTACGGGATATTTCAAAACGGCTTCCTCGACCGCGTGGCTGAAAGTGCGTCTCAAGAGCGGTGGGCGGGGGGGGATTTCCCATGTCTGAACCGCCCGACGTCAACATCCGTTCGCCCTCCTATTTCATCGCCCGAAGTTGGGCGACGTGCGGAAAGTGCCGGAAGCGCACCACGGTGGTCGCGCTGGCCGTTCCACCGGGTCATGAAGTGTTCGATGCCGAGGCGGAGGATCATGCGTGGCAGGTTTCCGTCCACAACGCATTCCTGTTTCATATCGATTATCTGTCCGCCGGAATCCGCAGGCGTATGGACGACTGGACGCCGATGTTCCAGCGCGGACCTTCCGAGACCGACGGCGGCCCTGGATTTTCGAATCATTGCGAGCGGTGCGGATGCCGGCTGGAGGATGACGGTCTGTTTTGCGAGCCTGAAGCGGCGTTCTTCCCGGTGTCCGATGCCATGGCAAAAACCATCCTTCTGACGCCGGTGAATGAGCCGTTTCGCGCACTGGTCGGCGGCTATTGCCCCGAACCGGAATTTTTCGACGCCATCAGCCGGGATTGAATCTGTCGTGGCAGTTTACTTCCTCAATCTCAAGACGTTTGGACGATCGGGCGGAAGCAGCGCCGTCAGCGCAGCCGCCTACCGCGCCGGAGAACGCCTTCGAGATGAGCGAACGGGCAGAATCTATGACCACTCGGACAGACGGGACGTCCTTCACACGGAAATTCTGGTTCCCAGCCGGCTTGCCGGATCCGACATGGGTTGGGCACAAGAGCGGGCCGTCCTGTGGAATGCCGCGGAGGGAGCGGAATCCCGAAAAAATGCCCGAGTCGCCAGGGAATACCTGGTAGCACTGCCCGTCGAATTGACGCCGGATCAGCGCATCGGACTTGCGAGGGGATTTGCCCGAGAGCTCACCGAGCGGTACCAATTCGCGTTGGATCTCGCCGTCCACGCCCCGCGTGACTACCCGGACAGTGATCCGCGGAACTTTCATGCGCACCTTCTCGCGACCACCCGCGAAATCACGCCGGCCGGACTCGCCGCAAAGACCACGCTGGAAATGTGCGATTCGCATCGACGGGATCTTGGGCTGGGTCCGGCAATCAACGAGCTGTTGCTGGTGCGCGAGCGGTGGGCGAACGTTACCAATCTGGCGCTTCTCGAGGCGGGCGTCGATGCGCGGGTCGATCACCGTAGTCTCGCGGCACAAGGGATCGATCGCGAACCCTATCCGCACATTCCACGAACCGCCTACGAGATGGAGCGACAGGGATATCGAAGCGGGCAAGCCGAGCGAATACGCGCGGAATATCAATCACGCGTGCAGGCGCGGATGGAACGAACCGCCGGCCCGGAGTTGGCGCCGCGGAATCTCGAGGACATCAGGCGGGCGGCGCGGGAGAATTGGCGGCGCATGCTGGATAGGCCAATTGCGGAGCCGGGTGATCGCGCCCCGCCTGCCGCATCGCGAGCGGCGGATGACGATTTCTCGCGTTAACGACGCTTTTCCACCGGGCGGCTATCCGCTGATTCGGGCCCTTGCTTTCGCATCCTGCTATGTCTATTCGCCCACGGGCCTGGGCACCGCCTCCGCACGTTCGCGATCGCTGTGCGGGTTGCTCAAGGCGGCGGACATCCGGTTCATCGGCAAGTATGCGAATCGAGTGCGCGAACTGGTCGCCGCCGGTGCGCCGTTGAGTGGCTTCCTGGGGCCGCACGACGTGCTCATGCCCGTGCCGGGTTCTGCGCCCCAGCTCCGGGGGATGCCCTCGGCCGCCGGTCGGCTGGCCGAAGCGCTGGTTTGCCAAGGCGTCGGCGAGGCGGTCTGGTGCGGCCTGCATCGGTTGTTCGAAGTGCCGAAGTCGGCGACTGCGGCGCCGGGGTGCCGCCCGACGGTGGCTGAACATTTCGAATCCCTGGTTGTCGACACGCGGATACAAGTGCCCGACAGATTGGTCCTCGTCGACGACGTGATTACCAAGGGGAGGACTCTCCTAGCCGCGGCCGCGCGCGTGCGGGAGGCCTACCCTCACGTGCCGATCGGTGCCTTTGCGCTGCTCCGTACAATGGGTTTCGTTCAAGAAGTAACTCGGTTTCTCGAACCGTGTGTGGGCGAGATCCGCTGGAGATCGGGAGACGCGATACGAAGCCCGTAAAGGGTTCGGGCGGCACCGATCGGGGAGAACAGGTCTTTTGAAAAACATGACACGAAGTCATCAAGTCACCACAGTGTCACGACGCCGGAGTGTCACAACGCCAGAGGGTGAATCCGGATGCCGGTCCTTTCGACGAGGAGGCGTTCGACGACGACGAGGGTGTCGTCGAGTATCGCGTGGTGCTGAAGGTCACCGCCGCGGAGAAACTCGAGGCGGTGGAAGCTCGCCGCGACCGCTTCGTACTGCGCGCCCGCATCGCGGCCCTCATCGGCAATCCTCACCCGCCCACTGCGGGAGTGCCTGCCGGGTTACACGGACCGCTGCAGGCTGCGCTATCGCGGCTACCGGATCCTATATTCGATTGACGAGTCGCGAAAGCTCGTTAGGATCGTCGGCCTTGGATACCGTCGAAGTCAAAACACCGCCCGGCGTTCGGCCCCTGCAGCGCTTCTCTGATGCGGCGCTCAAGCAGCGCCTGTCGGGGGCCGTGACTGGCGGGGACGGCGTGCTGGGCGCCCATTGCATCCACGAACTGTGGATGAGAGGGGAGATGGCGATCCACATCGAGCGCTATCTGGCAGCCCTCTGGACGACCGCGGCCGACTCCATCCCGGACTGGCTGCCGATGCGCTACGTCGAGTGGCTGCCCAGGCTGTACGAGGTGGCGCTCGAATTTCACGCCGCGGCAAAGGGGCGGTCGAACATTTACCTGGTTTTGCTCGATTACGCGGACATCCGCCCGGAGTCGCATGGCATCTACGTCGGAATGAGCAAGTACAGCCCGGCGCAGCGATTCGATCAGCACAAGGCGGGCATCCGAGCCGCCGGCAGCGTGCTCAAGCGTGGGCTGGAGGTGCTGACCGGACCGACGCTGCATCTGCAGTTCATCAAACGGTCCGAGGCGGCTAGAATCGAGATCGAACTGGCGGAGGCGTTGACCGCCGCCGGGCTTTTCGTGCAGGGAGGGCATTGACCATGATTCTGATCGGGATGTTCGATTCGCCGTTCGTTCGCCGGGTTGCGGTGACCATGAATCTTCTCGGCATGCCCTTTGAGCATCGCAACTGGTCGGTGGGCAAGGACTTCGACAAGATCCGCGAGTTCAACCCGCTGGGCCGGGTGCCGACGCTGGTGCTCGACGACGCTGAGGCGCTGATCGAGTCGGGGACGATCCTGGATTTTCTCGACGACTCGGTGGGGCCGGCCCGTGCGCTGTTGCCGCCGTCGGGCCGGGCGCGGCGGGACGCCCTGCGCCTGATGGCGATCGCGACGGGTGCGGCGGAGAAGGGCGTGCTGCAACTCTACGAAGGTGTGTTCCGACCCGAGGGCAAGCGCCACGAGCCGTGGCTGGACCGTTGCCGCGCGCAGATGCATGCCGCGCTGACCGAACTGGAACGCGCGGCGCAGGCGCGAACGTCGAACCGGGAAAGCCTGGAGGCCGTGGGGGCGTGGTTGGTGGGCGATCGGATGACGCAGGCGGACATCACGGTGGCCTGCGTGTTCAATTTCCTCAACGAGGCGTTGGGAGCGGGGGACTCGGACCGCTATCCCGCTCTTGGCGCCATGAGCCGGGGGTGCGAGGCCCTGGCGGCGTTTCAGGCCTCGAAGGCCCCTTGGTTCTCGCCGGACCGGAAGAGATGAGCGCGCTACTGTTTCTCGAGGTGTGCGAGCACGAGTGCCACCTGGTCGGTCGCGCCGAGGACCACGGGCGTGCGCTGGTGTATGTCCGTGGGTTGGATGTCCATGATCCGCTTACCGGGTGAGGCGAACGCCTTGCCGCCGGCCTGTTCGATGATTATTGCCATCGGATTGGCCTCATACATGAGCCGCAGCTTGCCGTCGGGGGCTTTTTTCGTGGGCGGATACAGGAAAACCCCCCCTTTCAACAGGATGCGGTGCACATCGGCCACCATGGCGCCGGCATAGCGTCCGGAATACTCGTTGCCCTGAGCCCATTCGAGGTAGCGCTGGTAGCAGTCGGGGAACGTCTTGCGGTTCCCTTCGTTGCATGAGTAGGTCTTGTTGCCGGCGGGAATGCGCAGATTTCTCTCCACCCGCATGAAGGCGCCGATGCCGGGATCGAGCACGAACATGTCGACGCCCTGACCGATCGTGAGCACGAACACGGTGGAGGACCCGTACAGAATGTAGCCCGCGGCGATCTGGCGCGAGCCGGGCTGCAGAAGCGAGTCCTGGGGGCTGTGGGCCTGGCCGTTGTGTTGGAGAATGCTGAAAATGGTGCCCACGCCCCCGCACACGTCGAGATTCGATGAGCCGTCCAGCGGGTCGAACAGGACGCAGTAGCGTGGCACGCCCTCGCCCTCGCCCTCGTCGCGCAGGATGACGGGCTCCTCGTTTTCCTAGGAGGCCACGATGGCCACGCCTTCGCGGCCGCCCAGCGTGCGCATCAGAACGTCGTTCGCCAGCACATCCAGCTTCTGTTGCACCTCGCCCTGCACGTTCTCGGTCCCGACGCTGCCGAGGACGTTCTCGAGCCGGGCATGGCGCACCTTGTCGGCGATGATCTTGGCCGAAATGGACAGGGCCGAGAGGATCCAGGAGAAGGTGCCTGAGGCCTGCGGGTAGTGCGACTGCTGCTCGAGGATGTGAGCCTGCAGTGTCATGATGCGCACGTCGTCGCGGGTGGCGTGGCCATGCTGCTTCGAGATGGTGTTCATACGGGAAGGATGCCACGAACGCGGCTCGGAATTGCAAGGAGTTTGCATATTTCAATGCGGTACAATGGCCCATGATCACGGTGCACCACCTGAATAACTCGCGCTCGCAGCGGGTCTTGTGGCTGCTCGAGGAATTGGGTGTGCCCTACGAGGTGCGCCGCTACGAACGCGACGCCAAGACCATGCTCGCACCGCCCGCGCTGCTGGCCATCCACCCGCTGGGCAAGTCGCCGGTCATCACCGATGACGGGGTGACCGTGGCCGAGTCCGGCGCCATCGTCGAGTACCTCGTGGATCGCTACGGTGGCGGCCGCCTCATACCGCCGGCGGGGACACCGGAGCGGTTGCGGTACACCTATTTTCTGCATTATGCCGAGGGCTCGGCGATGCCGCCGCTGCTGCTCCGGCTGGTCTTCGACCGGATGGCGACCACGCCCATGCCATGGCCTTTCAGCGCCATGGCGCGGCGCATCTCGAGTTCGGTGCAGACGGCGTTCATCGGGCCGCAACTCAAACTGCATCTGGACTACCTCGAGTCGGAGCTGTGCGAGCGACCGTGGTTCGCGGGTTCGGAGTTCACCGCGGCCGATGTGCAGATGAGCTTTCCGCTGGAGGCTGCCCGTGCCCGCGCGGGTCTCGACCCATCGCGGCCCCGGCTTAACGACTTCCTCGCGCGCATCCATTCTCGTCCGGCCTATGCCCGGGCGCTGCAACGAGGCGGGCCGTACGCGTTTTAGACGACAGGTTGAAATAACGATCGAGCTGGCATTCAAGAGGGGAAAAACGATGTTTCTATCCAACAAACTGGGTGGTTTGGCGGCGGCAGTGGTGCTCGCGGGACTGGCCGGCTGCGGCCAGTCGCCGCAATCGACCGCGCCCGTCAAAAAGGCTCCGTCACAGGCGAGTCAGCAATGGGCCACCGTCGCCAACGGCTTCGTCGAGGATTACTTCCACGCGCAACCATTTTTTGCCGCCCAGCAGGGTCGCCATGAGTATGACGGCCAGCTGCCGGACGTGTCCGCGCACGGCCTCAAACGGGAGATCGCGCGTCTGCACGAGGCCCGCACCACACTCGCGGCCGTGGATCCGGCGCCCCTCGAACCGAAGGAGCGATTCGACCGGCTATATCTGCTCAGCGTCGTCGACCGGGACCTGTTCTGGCTCGAGAAGGCGAATTTCCCGGCGACCAATCCGTACTGGTATTTGGGGAACATCGATCCTGACATGTACCTGCACCGCGACTACGCGCCCCTCAACGTGCGCATGAAGGCCTTCATCAAATATGCGCGCGGCGTGCCGAAGATGGTCACTGACATGCAGGCGAACCTGAAGGGGCCGCTGCCGAAGACGTACGTGGAGTTGGGGATAACCGACTTCGGCGGCTTCGCGGATTTCTTCGCGAAGGACGTCGCGCCGACGTTCGCGCCGGTGAGCGATCCGGACCTGCAGAAGCAGCTTGCCGATGCGGACAAGGATGCGGCGACAGCCATGAACAATCTGAAGATCTATCTCATGGGACTGCAGAAAACCGCGACCGACAAATACGTGCTCGGCAAGGACTTGTTCGCCGATATGGTCAAGGAGACCGAGGGTGTCGACGTGTCGATCGGGGACATCGAGGCCGCGGGCCGGGCCGATCTCGCCCGCAATACCGAGGCGCTCAAGTCGGCCTGTGCTGCCTTCCTGCCGAAGGGATCGATCGGCGCGTGCATCGCCAAGGTGGCCGCCGACAAGCCGCAGGCCGGTCCCGTCGAGGCGGCGCGCGCGTTGCTGGTCGAACTCAAGAAATACATCCAGGATCACAACATCGTCAGCATCCCGGGCACGGAGGAGGCGCTGGTCGCGGAAGCGCCTGCGTATAACCGCACGAATGCGGCGTTCATCCAGGTGCCGGGTCCCTACGATCATGGCGTGGCGTCGACCTTCAACATCGCGCCCCCGGACCCCAAGTGGCCCAAGGCCGAGCAGGAGGCGTACATTCCGAGCAAGGCTGACCTGCTCTTCACCTCAGTCCACGAGGTGTGGCCCGGCCATTTCCTGCAGTTCCTGCACTCGAACGCAAATCCCGACAAGCTCGAAGGCATCTGGGTCGGTTACGCGTTCGCCGAAGGCTGGGCGCATTATGCCGAGGAAATGATGGTCGAAGAGGGATTGGCGAAGGACGATCCGGAGAAGCACATCGGCCAACTCACCGAGGCGCTGCTCCGCGACGTGCGGCTTCTGTCGGCGATCGGGTTGCACACCGAAGGCATGACCGTCGCGCAGTCCGAAAAGATGTTCCGCGAACAGGCCTTCCAGGATCCGGGCAACGCACGTCAGCAGGCGGCGCGCGGCACCTATGATCCGGCGTACCTGAATTACACCCTGGGCAAGCTCATGATCCGCAAGCTGCGCGCCGATTGGATCGCAAAGAAGGCCGGCGCCGGCGCGCCGGCATCGGATCCCGCGGATGTGTCGCAGTGGCACGATTTTCACGACGCCTTCCTTTCCTACGGCGGACCGCCGATTCCGCTGGTGCGCAAGGAGATGGTAGGCGAGGGCGGCAGCCTGCTGTAACGACCCGTCCGCCAACAGCCCTGCGGTGCTCGCCGCCCTCGCGCCGCGCGTGACCACGCAGGACACGTCGGATATGGACACGTTGGTGCTGCGCGCGAATCGGCAGCTCTTTGCCCTTCCCGGCGGGCCTCTCGGGCTGGCGCTCGGAGCGGAATGGCGCTACGAGGCGGAATACGATCAGAATTTCCAGAACAACCCGCCGGAAGTCCAGAACCTGGGCTTCTCACAAGCCATCGGCAATCGCACGGTGGAAAGCGTGGACGCCGAAGTCGACGCACCCGTTCTGAAGTCCCTGGAATTCACGGCCTCCGGCCGATACGATCACTATTCGGACTTCGGCAGCACGGCCAACTCACCACGGGCAATCCGAACATCAAGCCGGAAACGTCGGACAGCTACACGGACGGCGTCGATCTGGATCTGCAGGGCCATTTCGATCTGGGCAGCGTCGGCAACGTCGGCCTCGGCAGAATCGATACTGACTTCTCCATCACCAAGATCCTGGCTTTCGTCTACGAGCAGACTGGCAGCCCCAATCTGGAGTACGTGGGACTGCAATCGCCCTACAATCTGTCGTCCGGAGCGGGTACTCCCCAATGGCGGGGCACTTTCACGAATACCTGGACCGACGGTCCCGTGCGGCTGTCCTTGAACGTGTATTACATCAGCGGCTACAAGGAATACGGCGAAGATATTTTCGGCCCCAGCGAAGCCACGTGTTCGACGGTGTACACCGTGGGCTTTACCCCACCGGATTGCCGCGTGGCGTCGTTCACCGACGTGGACCTGACCGGCGCCTACACCATCAACGACCATTTGCAGGTATCGTTTGCGGTCGAGAATCTCCTCGACCGCCTGCCTCCGTTCGACCCGTTGACGTACGCCGGTGTGAACTACAACCCGACCTACTCTCAGGCCGGCATCGTGGGTCGCTACTTCCGGCTCGGCTTTCACTACAAGATGTGACAGGGGCCGGGGCAGCGTTTTTGCCGGGCGAGACGCGGCGCCGACACGTAGACTCGAGGGCATGTTTTCCCTCCATGCCTATCTGCAGGGTCTCGGAGTCGTCGGGGCGGCGGCGGCCCTGATCTGGGTGTTGAGCATACTCAGGAGCAACGTCGCCATCGTCGACAGCCTGTGGTCGTTGCTCTTCCTGCTGCTGGCGGGCACCTACGCGGGGGCCTCAGGTTGGTCCACGCCCCGCGCGGTGCCGGTGTCGATCCTGGTGGCACTGTGGGCCGTGCGGCTGTCGGGCTACATCACCTGGCGCAACTGGGGCCACGGCGAGGATCGTCGTTACCAGGCCATTCGCGCGCGCAACGAACCGCACTTCGCGCTCAAAAGTCTGTGGTTGGTATTCGGACTGCAGGCGATGCTGGCGTGGGTGATCTCGCTGCCTCTGCTGGGAGCGATTTTGAGTCCGTCCCCGCTCGGGATTGCCGACGCCGCGGGCGCCGCACTATGGCTGGTGGGGCTGGCCTTCGAGGCGGGCGGCGATTGGCAGCTGGCGCGGTTCAAGGCTGTACCCGACAATCGAGGGAAGGTGATGGACCGGGGTTTTTGGCGCTGGACCCGGCACCCCAATTATTTCGGGGATTTTACGCTCTGGTGGGGGTTTTACTTGATCGCCGCCGGGGCGGGTGCCTGGTGGAGCCTTCCCGGGCCCCTGCTGATGTCCGTCTTGCTGATGCGGGTCTCCGGCGTCACGCTGCTCGAGAAGGACATCGGCGAACGGCGGCCGAAATATGTCGACTATGTCCGGCGCACCAACGCGTTTTTCCCGGGGCCGTCGCGGCGCGGCGACCGGCGCTGATCCGAGGCCGCGGGCGGCGTGCTAAAATGCCGTGAGGGATGGTATCGCGAGGAAGAAACAGATGCGTATCGTGACACTGAGTTTCATTCTGGCGCTTTCCGCCTGCGCCGGCCAACCCCCGGCGCCGGCCGTCGTTCCGGTGACGCGCAATGTGTCGAGCTCTCCGGTCGTGACGACCGCGTCTTCCGGTGCGAAGACGACCGATGACGCCGTGGTTCAGGCGAAGCGCCTGGGCTACACCGTCGTCAACGAAAACGGCGAGCAGCTGTTTTGCCACAAGGATGCCCGCACCGGCTCACATCTCGCGACGGAGACCACGTGTCTGACCGCCAAGCAGATGGAAGATTTGCGCCTGGAGACCCAGCGCAGGATGCAATCCTTCCAGATGCAGCAGCCGCCGCCGTCGGGTAAATGACCTCCATTCGTTGATGCTGGACCTCCCCGCGTTACCCTTTTTGGACAAGGGCCGGCTGATCGGCGGATGCGTCCGGCTGCCGCTGTCGATCGACGATGAGCGCCTGCGGCTCGAGGTCGCCGCGCTGCCGGCGGCCGTCTGGGGGAGCCGCGGCGGTCGGGTCGGGGTTCACGCCGTCGCCGAGGCCGTGTTCCTGCGGGGATTTGCCCCGGCTGAGGGGGACAAACCGGTCGAGGATCGGCCGGTGTTGGACGAGCTGCCCTATGCCCGATCCATCATCGAAGAGCTGATTCCCGCGAAGCGGCTGCGATGCCTGCTGGCGAAGCTGCCGCCCGGTGCGGTCGTGGGCCAGCACGTCGACCGGCCTCCGTACTTTGGGAAGACCCTTCGCGTGCACGTACCCGTGCAGACCAATGGTTCGGTCCACATGCTGGCGGCCGGCCTGTGCTACGGCATGCAGGCCGGCGAGGTCTGGGTGTTGAACAACAGCGCGGCGCACGCCGTGTGGAATGCACACGCTTCGGCCTGGCGGACTCACATGATCTGCGATTTTCTCCCGAGCCCGGAGCTGCTCGATCTGCTGTCGCGCGGCGAGCGCGGCCTCGGCTGCCCACGTCCCGACGTCGAGCGCCACATCCGGGAATTCGAGACGACTGGAGCCGTTTCTCCAGGATGATCGTCACTCCCCGGTTCGTATTTTTGCATCTGCACAAATCGGGGGGCACCTTCGTCAACGAATGTCTCCTGAAATTCGTTCCCGGTGCGCGCCACGTCGGCTACCACCTTCCGCGACGGATGATTCCCCAGGCGCACGCCCATCTGCCGGTGTTGGGCTTCGTGCGAAATCCGTGGAGCTATTACGTATCCTGGTATTCGTTCCAGCTGGAACGCCCGAACCCTAATTTTTTGTTCCGGATCCTGAGCGACGATGGGCGGCTGGACTTCGATACCACGCTGCGCAACATGCTGGATCTCGGGGCGGGCAGCGTCCGGCTCGAGATGCTGCTCCGGTCGCTGCCCCCGGCCTACAGCAATCAGGGCCTCAACCTGCCGAACTTCGCCCTCGCACCCATCCGGGACACCCGACTGGGCTTCTACACGTACCTGTACCGTTATTTGTATCAGGGCGGTGCCGTCCCGGTGTCAGTGGGCCGCATGGAGGAACTGCGACACGATCTCGAGCCCATGCTGGCCCGCACCGGGCAGTCTGTATCGGACGACATGCGCGAATACATCGACAAGGAACTGCCGCGCAATCCGTCGACCCACGCCGCCTACGTCCAGTATTACGACAAGGCGCTGCGCGAGCTGGTCGCCAAGCGCGACGAGGAAATCATCGTGCGCCACCAATACCGTTTTGGCGGCTGAGGCCGGCCGATCACCCAGCCGGCACCGTTCCCTCGACGAAGAGTGAGTAATGGCGGCCGCCGTACGTCGCCTTGGCAACGTCGCTCACGTCGTCCACCCGCAACGCGGGGTGTGCGCTTGCCATGTAGGCCGAGCGCTCGATCGGAGCGAAGCCCGCCTCAGCGAGGATTTTTTCCAGCGTTTCGAAGTCGTATCCATACTTGTGCGACTCGAACAAGAAGGCGGGCTCGGCGCCCGCCCCGCAATAGGCGAGAAAGTCCTCGAGGCGTGTGGGATTTTCGGGCCACCAGGGCCACGTCTCCCGGCGGCTTGCGAAAAATGCGCGATTGGCGGTCCCGTACGCCTCGATGCATTGCTCCACATCCGGAACGACGATGCGTACGACGCCGCCCGGCGAGAGCACCCGCCGCAGTTCGGCCAGGAAGGGCTTCACGTCGCGTGGAAAGAACAAGTGCTCGAGCAGATGCGAGACGAACACGTAGCGGGCGCTCCCGGCCGCGAACGGCAGGCCACGCAAAACGTTCAGGCCCAGCGGGGCCGGATGCACGTCGATGTTGATCCAGCCCGGCAGGAGCCCCTTGCCGCACCCGATGTGCAGGTTCAGGCCGCGGCTGGCGCCGTCGACGCCGAGCGCGGTCAGTTGTGCGGCAATGTGCGTCTCGCGCACGCCGGCGAGTTCGCTGCGCAATGCGTCCGCCGCGGCCAGCAGCCCCATGAGCCGGCGCTCCACGCCGATGCCGGTGCGCAGCGCCAGCTCAGTTTCTGCGACGGGGCCGAGCCCGAGGAGATCCGTGGACAAGTCGAAGACGCTGCGGGCGAGCAGGCGCAGGTGGTTGCGGCTGCGCTGGGACACCTCCTCGGTTCCGGCGGGCGCGGCCTCCGGCGCGTCGGCTGCGACCAGGGCGCCGGCCCTGCGCAGGTAGTCCAGCACCTGGCCCACGGCGGCCCGTTCGCCGGTCTGCAGACGTCCGAGAGCCGCGTCGGGATCGGTCGCCCGGGTGAATTGGCACAACCATCCGACCAACATCGGATTGTCGCTGTCGAAGGCGGGCAACGGACTCGAGGTGGTATGGACGAGAATGCGGCCATTCCGGAAGCGGATCAGGGTGTCGGCCGCAAAGACGAGCGGGGCCGCCATTCAGCGCAGCGCTCCGAGCCGGCGCCAGGTGTCCTCGACGACGGGCATGACCCGCGCGATGGCGGTGGCATTGGCCTGCCACTTGCCGGCCGAAGGCGGGGTATGTGTGTGGCGGGACAGGGGCAATGGGGCACCCAGCCTCGCATCCAGCGATTCATCCATTCCGATGCCAAGGAACTCGAACAGGCGTCCGACCGTCTCGCGCGGCTGGGCAATCATCTGCGCATAGTCGACCACCGTCCAACGGTGCTGCGGCAGGGCGCCGAGATCCTCCAGCACGATTCGATTGGTCGCTTCCCACTGGAAGGCGGCGATCTCTTCGAGCGCCCGACCGTTCTGGGCCCGCCATCCCGGCGGCAGGATCAGCGACCAGGGCCCGTCAAAACCTTCCAATCCGTTGTAGGTTTTCCATCGGCCCGAGCGCCAGGCCTCCATGATGCTGCTGAGGTTCTCCCGCGGATCGCGCCAGAGGAATATGAAACGTGCGTCTGGAAAGATCCCGTTGAAGAACGGGATGCGCAGGGCGTTCTTCGGCGTCTTTTCCAGAAAATACCGCCCGTCGAGTGCGCGGACGCGCCGGCCCTCGTGATCCACCCAGCGCTCCGCGAGCAGCGTTCGGATCCGCGCCGCCAGCTGCGGAGAACATGAGTCGGCGGTGAGCCGGTTCGACTCGATGCCGGGCGCCCCCACACGCAGGGATTCGATGCCCTCGATCAACCAGTGGGCCTCCCCGCCCACGGTCACCAAGCGCTCGCTCGCGGCCAGCGTTTCGAACAAGAGCGTGCTGCCCGAGCGAGGAGCGGCGACTATGAAGATCGGCTGCCGGATGTCGGGACTCCCGTCGTCCGTCGACGCACCGCGGCGCGCGGCGCGCGGCGCCTCGGCCGCCGGCGACGCCGTGGCCGCCGCGGAGAGCATGGGGCGCAGCACGCGCCCCTCCAGCACCATGTGTACCGGCACGCGATTGCTGCGGATCACGAGTTGTTCGGACAGGGTTTTCGAGGCGTTGCGCAAGCTGTCGCGAAGCCGCGCGAATTCCGGCCAGCCGGTTTCGCCGGGACCGTGGAGTACATAGATCTGCCGCCAATCCTTGCAGAAGCCGTCGAGCAGGCTGTGATACCGCGCCAGGCGCACGACCACGTCGGGACCCTCCCCGGACTGGCTCGTGATCTCGCTGCGCAGGTCGCCGATCAAC
>Ga0182030_10004291_pt1 | contig 30415 bp, 19 predicted proteins | sample 812S3MmetaG_FD_121299 | JGI IMG/M metagenome (GOLD analysis project Ga0182030, IMG submission 121299) | Permafrost microbial communities from Stordalen Mire, Sweden - 812S3M metaG (Illumina Assembly) | ecosystem: Environmental > Terrestrial > Soil > Wetlands > Permafrost | place: Sweden...
GGAGCAGCTCAGCCCCCGGCCGCTGCACCGAGATCTCGCTGAGCGTACCGGCATGACGCCCGATGCCTTCTCCCGGGCGCTCAACGGTAAGCGACAGTTCGCGTCAATTGAGCTTGCCCGCCTTGCGGATGAGATCGGCGCCGACCTTCACTGGCTAATCACCGGTCGGCAGGATCCCAACCGGGTCAGCGTTGCCGCGCGTCATAACTTCGACCATGCGACTGGGCAGCGGACCATCCCCGGCCGGGACGACGATGAGCAGGCGCTGGCAGACATTGCGCTTGCGTACCACCAGGCATACCCCGAGCCAGCGGAGGTCCCGGACTGGCCCCGTTCGGCAGTGCTTGTGCGAGAGGCCCTCGGGCCTGACTTCGTAAGGCCCTTTGCGGCCCGGCTTGAGGAACATCTGGGTATCGATGTGGTGCGCGTGGCGGAGCTTTCGACCGCTTACTCGTTCACCGTTGGAGGACGGCCCGTCATCGCTGTGCCGGCATCTGGCAACTGGTTCCGCGAGAACTGGGATATAGCCCACGAGCTCGGACATCTGATCATGGGCCATCAAGCGGACGGGATCAGCGCGCACGACGCCGACCAGCGCGAGGCGGCCGCTAACGCCTTCGCGGCCGACCTTCTACTTCCGGCGGAAGTCCTGACGAGCGTCAAGTGGTATGCGATGAGCGACAAAGAGCTCGCCAACCTTGTGTGGGCCTGGGGAGTGTCCACCGACGCGCTGTACCGGCGCCTTTGCACGCTTGGCTACACTCCGGAGCACGCCGCCCGCTGGGCGGCCTATCCCACGCAGCGCCTGCTCAGACATCACCTGGCAATCGAGTCAGAACTTGACGAGATCACTATCCGGATGGACGCGGCATCTCAGCGGCGATTCCCCCTCAGCCTCCAGGAAGGTCACCTGGAACGCATTGCAACAGGAGCGATCAGCACGGCCACGCTCGCGTGGATGCTAGGGATAGATGCTGGCACCCTGGAGGTGGACTCGCCCGAGATACCTCAGGTCGACGTCAATGACCTGGCAACCGCGCTAGGCCTGTGATGCGCCGTGACAGCTCTGATGTTCCCAGACAACACCGTCCTGATCAATTTCGCGATCATCAACAGGATGGACCTGCTGGAAAAGCTGGCGAACAGAAACGGGCGATGGTGCGCAACCGTCGCGACCGAATGTGCCGAGTCAGGAAGGCTACCCGAGCTAGCCGCCCTGGACGGAGCAGGGGAAATCTTCGGCGAGCCACTCTTCCCAGACGAGGCTGAGCATCAGGACGTTCGCGTGCTCCGCGAGCAACTCGCCGGCCCCGGAGACCTGCCGACTCAGCATCTCGGCGAGGCAGAGACCATCGCGATCGTCGTCCGGCGTCAGCTCCGGTGCTTCTTCGTTACCGACGACCGCGGCGCTGCGCGCCTGGCTGCGCAAAACAACATTCCGGTCGCCGACACATGGAGCCTGCTAAAGCTCGTCTACAGAGCAACATGGGTTGACGCCGACGCTCTCTGGGGATATGTGCTGACCCTCGGCAGGCGCGAGCGGGGAGCGCCGCCCGGCGTGCGGGATCGCTCGTCCTTCAACAAGTGGCTGTCAGCGTGACGCTCTCGGCCGGCTCTGAATAGAAAACCAGCCTTAACCGGCGGCACAGACAGCCGCGGGGCGGGGTGTCCTGGACGCTCGCGATGTCTCGGCATCAGGCCTGATGCCGATCGTGATGCGTGGTCGGGTCGCCGTGGCAACCCGCACGCGTAGCCGCCGTCGATCTGTGTCGGCAGTTTCTCACGGCGTTCCCCAGCGGAGGCGCGCATATTTGGTTGTTCGCGGCTCGCCAAGGCCAATGCGTGCAAGTGGCTCGCGAGCGCCGGATACTGCTTATTGTGTCGTTTCTGACCTGGCTGATCCAGGGCGCGATCGGCCCGGCCCTGGTCGGATTGCCTGCGACCTGGTCTGCCACCGATCTGTCCGGGGCGGCCAGACGTTGGTTCGAGCGAATTCGTCACACGGACGGGCTGAGTCGTATCGTCCAGGCTGCAGCGGGTAATGATGCCGATCTATCCAACGCCGAGTTCGCGGCGGTAAGGCATCTGCTGGAGGAAGACAGCACCTGGGTTGAGGTGGGAAGGGCCACGGTCGAGACTCTCGCCAAGCTGATTGCGTCACGCCTGACGGGCCGTTCCGCCGAGGACGCGCTTGCGACGGGGAGGGCTATCGCCGCTGGGCTGCTGGAGTTCGCCGTCCGTGATCTTGAGCCGGAGTGGTTTGGTCAGATACTGTTCGCTCGTCTCGACCGGATAGCTTGCGACCAGGCCAGCGCCCTCGATCAGGCACTGCTTAGCATCCATGCCGACCTGGCTGCGCAGGTCCACGCTCATGACGCGGCCGAGTCTGTCCGCTCCGCGCAGGTGATGGATCAACTCGGGCGAGTACTGGACCGGCTTCCGCCCGGCCCCGCGGATGAGGTCACAGTGAAGGTCTACCTGGCGACGCTGATCAGATGGCTGAACACCGACCCATGGGCGGAGGACACCTGGTTTGGCGGACCCGCGCTTGTCCCAGCGGCAATCGAGCGCAAGCGCAGGATCACTAGCAGCAGGTACCCATATCAGGAGCTGGACGCTGACGACCTTGCCAGACGGTGCACACGGCTGGCGGTCTTGGGCGAGCCGGGCACTGGCAAGACTTGGATGGCCAAGCGCACAGTCCGGCTGTGCGCCGAGGCTGCCCTGGATGCGATGGCGGCGGGTGCCCGGGTCGATGAGGTCGAGCTGCCGCTCTATATCACGTGCGCGCAGCTAGCTGCGGCGCCGGCCGGTGGCGGCATCCGCCGCGCCATAATCACCAGCGCCATCGACCTGCTTCCCGACTTGGGTGGCACTCAGATCGTGGATGCGCTGCGGGTACTCTTCGCGGAGCGCAATGCGCCGACGCTGCTGGTGGCTGACTCGCTGGACGAGGCCCCCACGGCAGATGATCGGATCCGTCAGGCAGACACGCTGTCACCAGCGTGGCGAATCGTTCTCACTACGAGGCCAGGTTCGTGGAACCGCCAACTCACCATCCGCGACGACGGCCTGGCCGGGTGGGTCGGGAGCCTGCAACCCCTGCAGTACCGAGAAGACGTCGAGCCGTTTGTCACCGCATGGTTTACCGGGCGGCCCGACCAGGCCGCGGGTCTTATCGCTCAACTCCGGAGCCGACCGGCCTTGCAGCGGTCCGCCACTGTCCCCCTGATTCTTGCGTTTTACTGCATCATCGGTGGCAGCCAGCGCCTGCCTGCCCGCCGCGCCGACGTCTACAGCAAGGTGATCCGGCGTATGCTCACCGGACGGTGGCGCGGAGTCAGCGGCAGGTACCCCGAGCCAGATTCATGCCTAGAGATCCTTCGCGGCTGGGCTTGGTCCGCAGCAGCTCGCAACCGCGTGTCAGGGATCGGCGCGTGGCAAGACGAGTTCCCCACTCCTCAAGTCAAGCTGAGTCAGGATAACCGAGATGCATTGGACCACCTAGCGGCTCCGCTCGGTCCACCGGATATCGATACGGGAGCGACGCGGCGACGCTTCGTCCACCGGTCGATCCATGAGTACCTGGTCGCCGAGCATGTCGCCCTGCGGATGGATGCCGACGAAGCCGCTGCCGAGCTGCTGAACCACCTGTGGTTCGACCGCGACTGGGAGTACGCAGCCCCTGCCGCGCTTGCTATGCATCCGCAGCGTCATCAGGTTCTGTACAAGCTCATGAGCAGCATCACAGGCGGCAATCAGTTCCCCCTGGACCTAGCACCCGTCGATGGCTGCTGGGAGGTCCGCCGGTTCCTGGCCCGCGTGGCAGTGGAATCCAGTGAAGCTGACTGGCCGCGCCAGGCTGCCGAGCTGATCGGTCGGGCCAGGCTAGATCTCGTTACCTCAAAGCGGGACCACGACCCTTACCTGATGATGGCCATCGGCTGGCCCACGTCGAACCGCCTGATCCTCAACTCGCTGTCCAGCTTGCTCCCAGACAACCGGAACCTCATGTATGCCTTGGATCTCGTTGAGACGGTCGCACGGCTGGACCTAACGGCCGACGAGCAAGGGGAAATCCGGGAGAAACTGCTTTCGCGACTCACCGCAGACGTCCGTCCCACGACGGCCAGGAGCCTCGCGAGAACACTGGCACGGCTGCATCCGACAGCCGACGAGCGGACGGAAATCCGAGAGAAGCTGCTCGGCCTGCTCGCGCGCAAGACCTATCCCCTGGTGGACGGTTTGCTGGCGGACACGGTCGCCTCGCTCGCGGTGGCCGCCGGGGAGCGGGCTCAGACCCGAAAGCTCCTTTTTTCGAGGTTCGCAGCAGAGGGCGATCTCTGGACGGCCTGGAACCTCGCGGAAGCGGTAGCCCGGCTCGACCCGACGGCCGACGAGCGGACGGAAATCCGAGAGAAGCTGCTTGGCCTGCTCGTCGACAATGCCAGTACCGGGATAATCCTTTTTGTGGCGAGAACGGTCGCCCGACTCGACCCGACGGCCGAAGAGCGAGCGCAGCTCCGAGAGGCGCTCTGGGGGCAGCTTGCTGTAGAGGTAGACCGCAGTACGGTCGCCCAACTGGCAAGCATGGTCGACTCGCTCGCGGTCACGGTTGGGGAACGGGCCCAGGCCCGGCATGCGCTGCTCACGCTGGTCGCTGACACGAACAGTTTTTCGATGGCCATGTTGGCAGCGGAGGAGGTGGCCGCCAGGCTGAACGCGACGGCCGAGGAACAGGCGGAAATCCGGGAGAAGCTGCTCGGCCGACTCGTCGGCCAGACTGACCGCAGTCTATTGACGAGAGCGGTCGCCCAGCTCGACCCGACAGCCGAGGAACGAGCACGGCTCCGGAACGTTCTGCTCATGCAACTCACCGCGGACGCCGATTCCATGACAACCAGAAACCTCGCGGAGGCAAGCGCGCAGCTCGCGGTCAGGGACCGCGAGCTGGCGGAAGTCCGACAGAAGCTGCTGTACCTCCTTTCCGTCAGCGTCGAGCGCTCAGCTACAAAGCAGGCCCAGGAGCTGGCGGAGACGGTCTCTCGGCTACAGCCGACCGGCGAGGATCGAGCTTGGATCCGGAACGCCTTGCTCACACTGCTCGCTACAGAGACCACTTCGCTGTTCACGGCCGAGCCTCAGCTCGGCGCACCTGATGCCCAGACCGTGAAGTATCCAGATCCTCAGACCGTGACCTATCTGACGCGGGCGATCGCCCAGTTCGACCCCACAGCCGAGGAGCGGGCGCAGGTGAAGAGAGCGTTGCTCGCGCTCCTCCCATGGGTCTCCTTGACCGCCCCCTGGATGATTCGGAGTCTGGCGGACACAGTTGCCCGGCTGGCGGTGACAGCGCAAGAGCGGACGCAAACGCGGAAAGAACTGCTTACGCTCCTGTCCGCAGAAGACGATCCGATGACGGCCACGGACCTCGCGAAGACGGTCGCAGGACTGGACCCCACGGAAAAGGAGCAGACGGGAATCGGGAAGAAGCTGCTCGACCTACTTGCCGCCACCACCGTAGAACGGGCTACCCCAGAATTGGCCCAAGGGCTGGCGGACACGGTCGCCCGGCTGGACCCGACGGCCATGGAGCAGGTGCAGCTCCGCAAGGCGCTGCTCACGTTGCTCGCTGGAATGCTAGACGGTAGTCCTTCAGACTGGGCCGGTTCTCTGGCATACACGCTCGCCCGGCTGGACCCGACGGCCAAGGAGCGGGCGCGAACCCGGGAAGCGCTGTTCACGCTGCTCTCTGCAGAGCCCGATCCATGGATTGCCGAGATACTCGCAGAGGCGATCGTCCAGCTCGCGGTGACGGCTGAGGACCGCGAAATTACCCGGGAAGGGTTGCTCGCAAGGCCGGCCAGCGAAGCCGATCCCGACATAGCCCCGAGGCTGGTGAACGTCATCGTCCAGCTCGCGCGGACAACTCTGGACCGTAAGGGAATCCGGGACGGGCTGATAATACGGCGGGCCAACGAAACCCATCCCGAGAGCGCCCATGAACTGGAGACAGCAATCATCGAGCTGGGTGCCACGATTACCGAGCTTGATAGACCGAGTAATTGGCTGGTTCCACCAGGTCCAGCGCTATTGCTTGCCGTCCGCCGAAATTCCGAGCTGGACGTCTGGCTGGCCGCCTTGCCAGTGCTATAGCTATGCTCATGTTGCAGCCGAGTTGGACCACACCTGACAAGCCCATATCTGAAGGATCTGGATCTACATCCATCATTTAGCTGGCTTCCTCACATTCGTTCAGAGTCGGCAGGGAGGCGTGTGTTGTCGAGCCAGGCACAACTCCTACCGGGTGAAAAGACCCGGCGACCACGGCACCCGCCACGACGGCCCAGCCACCATCAAGCTGGTCAACCTCCGCCCGCTCTCATTTGCAGCTCGATCAACTTTGGCTAAGTGGCATTGGGCCTAGAGCACTACATCCCGCGAACCGAAGGTCCATCCTGGCGGATCGCCTCAAATTAACCGCGGCTATTTCGCAGGCAAGCTCAAATAGGACTCCGGTGGGCCTTTATAGACCTTGAGCCTTGAACCAAGTCGAGGGCCTTTATAGGCCCTGTGCCTTGAACCAAGTCGAGAGAGGACGAAAGGCACTATAAAGGTTGCAACCCCGCCTATTGCAGCAACCCACGTGCCGGCCGCCACTTCTCCCAACCGTTTGATTAGCGAAACAGATATCGCTGCGACCATTACCAGGCATACAATGATGGCGATAATAGGATGAGCGGCTATCCGCTCTGCCGATGATGGAGCGCTTTGCTTTCTCCAGTGTTGAGCGCAATCTTCAAGCGTCTTTTCCAGATTGGTCGACTGTTTCAGGCCGCTAAGTCTGAACTCAATTTTTCGCTCGCCGTTCGGCTTTTGCCAGAAGGCGCAAATCCGATCCCCTTCCCGCCAAGCATCTTCAGGATTGGGATTTGCATCTCTAAGAAGAGTCGACGAAGGCAAGATCAGTAGTATCATCGGTTCACCGAGTTCATCCAACAAATAGCGGCGGTCCTTTGCGGAGCCTAGCGGCTCAAGGTCTTCGACGAATATCTCATCGCGAGGTTTACCCTCCACCGGCTCATTGGTATCGGAGCAGAGCCTAGCACGCGCAGCAGCCCCTTGTATCTCTACTACCTGGCCCTTGCTAAACTTCTTCAGCCTAGTGAATTGGATTATCTGGCCTGGTGCCAGTGCAAAAAAGCTCTGACCGCTGACATGAAGGCTGGCAGTGGCCATGCTATTGAGTCGCGCAACAACGAGACTCGGGCCAACTCCCATCGCAGCCTCCTCGCTTAGCTACGAGAAACCTACTGCTCTCACGACCGTGTAGCCAGTGTCCCACGGCCGGGCAGATCATCAGCACCGTCACAGTCCAGATGGCAGACCAGCGTTCTTCTACACGGCCCGCGTCAGCGTGCCGTGCCAGTTCTTGTCCGCCAGTGACATTGGCGGCGGGGACGGTCGTAGCGGCGCGTTCCAGCGTCGCCGCCATAGACCGATGACGAGCGCGGCGCGCCGGGCCGTCGGATTCGCTCTGAGTGCTTGATCATGCCCGATACGTGCCTAAGTCGGCCCACCGCGCGGCGTCTTGCCTGCTCAGGGCGTGGTAGCTCTGTTCCCTGAAAACGAATAATTCACCATGGCCGACCCGACTGGATGATGCGTCATCCAGTTGGTGAGGCAACGACAGAACTGGAACATCTGCGCTCAGATGCTGCCTCGAGCCACCCGAGCGGCAGCCGTAAAATAATCGGCGTTATACGGGTGATCGAAGATTAGATCACTACCCTCCGGCCGTATAACGCAAGATACACGGGTGATCATCGCTCAATTTTTCGGAAGAGATATAGGAAGATGATCACCCGTGTATCAACCGTTCGGCGCGTGCTGTCCGTCCGTGGCATCCCTGGCGTGGTCACTCGCTGGTGCAGGGATGCCGGGGTCGGCGGGAGGGGGTGTTCCGGGTCTTGCCCGGCGCGCCGCGCCGTTGGCGTTGTGGGCTTCCTCCGGTTTGACGGACATTCACCATCAGGGGTTACCCCCCGGGCGGAAGGATGTTCATCATGGAGACCATGGGGCGGAAGCAGCGTCGCCGTCGGTCGTTCACGCCGGAGTTCAAGGCGGAGATCGTGGAGCGGTGCCGGGCCGGTGACCGGTCGGTCGGTCAGGTCGCGAAGGATTTCGACCTGACCGAGACGGCGGTGCGGGCCTGGGTGAACCAGGCGGAGACCGACGCGGGACAGCGGCCGGGGCTGACCAGCGATGAGCGGGCCGAGCTGGCGCGGCTGCGGCGCGAGAACCGGTCGCTGCGCGAGGACGTCGAGGTCCTCAAGCGGGCGACGGCTTTTTTTGCGTCAATGCCAGGTGAAGGCCCAGCCTTTCATCGGGGCGGAAAAAGCCGCAGGCCACGGTGTTGCCCGTGCGTGCCGCCTGCTGAAGGTCTCCCGTGCCGCCTACTACCAGCGCCGCACCGGCGTCCCCTCGGCCCGGCAGGCCGCCGACGCCTCTCTGTCCGCGAGGATCACCAGCATCTGCACCGAGTCAAGGGGGACCTACGGGGCGCCGCGTGTCCACCAGGAGCTGCGCCGCGAAGGCAGCAGCTGCGGGAAGCGGAGAGTCGCCCGGCTGATGCGCGCCGCCGGGCTCGAGGGCCGCCGCAAGAAGCGGTGGCGGACCACGACCATCGCGGACCCGGCCGCGGAGCGGGCCCGGGACCTGATCCAGCGTGACTTCGCGCCGCGGCCGGGCACCGACCGGCGTTACGCCGGGGACATTACCTACGTCATGACCTGGGAAGGGTGGGCCTACCTACCGTCGTCAACCTGTCCAGCCGCAGGGTCGTCGGCTGGGCGCTGGCGGACCACATGCGCACCAGCCTTGTGGAGGATGCCCTGGCGATGGCCTTCGCGACCCGCCGCCCGGCCGCGGGCGTGATCTTCCACTCCGACCGCGGCTGCCAGTACACCAGCACGGACTACGCGGCCCTGGCCAGGGCCAACGGCGTGATCCTGTCCGTCTCCCGCAAGGGGGAATGCTGGGATAACGCGGTCGCGGAGAGCTTCTTCGCCACCATCAAGCGGGAGCTCATCAATGACCGGGCCTGGCCGACCCGGGCCGGGCTGCACCGGGCCGTCTTCGATTACATCGAGGGCTGGTACAACACCCGCCGGCTCCATTCGGCCCTGGGTTATCTCAGCCCCGCCGAATACGAGTCAATCCACCACAACGCCGCCCGCCAGGCGGCATGATCAACTCAAGAAACCTGTCTGCCAAAGCGGATCAAGCCCATTAGCGGCATTCGCCGGGTAGCGGCGGCCAGACAGTGTCCGGGCGCGGCTGGCTGAGATGGATCCGCGGGACGCGGACGCATCGAGGGCAACGGCCAGGGGCACCCGGCTGGAGTGCGTTGAGATATTTGCCGGCGGATGCCTCGCTGACCGGTCACTATCGGGCACTGCATCTGCTGACCTGGTGCTGTGTCTGCGCGAGATGCGCCAAGCAACCGTAAGGTCGGCGGATGACGCGCGCCGAGCCGCCGATCTGGTCGGCTTGTGCCTTTAGCGGCAATGAACTGCCTCCGTATGCAGATCTGGTCGTTCGGCTCGGTTCTTTGCCCGCTGAGATTGCCCCGTCGATCCGGACGCGAGATGGAAGTTGAGGCCGGGCCTTAATACTGCAACGGCACATATGCCATGCAGGCGGCATAAACTGCGAGAATGCGTCTCCTCACAAGATATCCGTAGTTAGTTAATCGTCAACGAGTTGCAGGTCATATGCCGGACATCTGGATGGGCCGTCCGGCAGGGGAGCTCCGGGTGTTGTATGTGTTTGGTGATGGAGCGGTTGAGAACCTGGCACCTGGGCAAGCCGACGGGGCACGCAGGACTGAAGCGCGCCAGGGTGACGGCGCTGGCCGTGCTGATCGTGACAGCGTTGGCGGCGGTGCTGCTTGCGGTCTTGTCTCACCTTGCGTGGCCGCCGGTTGCGGTAGCGATCCTAGGCACTTTGCCGGCCTTGTACCTGGCCTGGCTGGCGGTGCCCGGCGTCGTAAGGTCTCCAGAGCATGCCGCAGTCGTGGGCAGGCCGGTTCGTGGCCGTCCAGTGGCCGAGTGGAGGTCGGTAGATCTGGGTGTCCATCAGGTGATCGGCGGCGGCCCGATGCCAACGTATATCCGCAGGCCGCATGATGAGCTGCTGAGAGCTATCCTGAACCCGGCTGTATCGGCCAGCCGACTGGTGGTGGTTCGTGGCGGGTCATCCACCGGCAAGACCCGCGCCGTCTATGAGGCAGTGGCTGGGCAACTGGCGGACTGGCAACTGGACTACCCGCTGGATCCGGCCGCGCTCAAGGAGCGGCTCGAAGGTGGGGTTTCGGCCGGCACTGTGTTGTGGCTAGGCGAACTGCGCCAGTATGCCGACGCTGACGGCGGTGCGATGATACTGGGCCGACTGGCTGATCTGCTGGTGGGCGAAGGTCGACTGCTCATCACAACCCTGTGGCCTTAGCACTGGGAGACCTACACTGCCGCTGCTCATGCTGGGCTGGAGACGGCTGGTCCAGCTGGGACGGCTGGGCGGCTGCTTGAGCCACTGCTTGAGCTTACCGGGCGCGACCCAGCGGCGATCGACCCAGCCCGTGGCGGGATTATCGATGTCCCGGACCGATTCACCCTGTCCGATCTGCGCGTTGCGGCCGAGACAGGCGACCGGGTGCTTGCCGAGGCGGCTGCCGCGGCAGCCGACGCCGGGCAGGAAGGACAGGTCACCCAGTACCTAGCCGGGGTCCCCGACCTGCTGCGGCGCTATGCCGGGCCCGGGGGCGATGCCTATGGACAGGCAGCCATCACCGCGGCGGTTGACGCCACCCGGCTGGGCCACACGAGCCTTCTACCCTCAGTACTCCTGCTGCAGGCTGCAGTCGGCTACCTGACCGCCGAGCAGCGTACGAAGGACATCGCTAACTGGCGCGATACCGCTTTGACTTGGGCCTCGGCTGAGCTCCGTGGCACCATACGAGCCCTGCAGCCCGTACCTCCGCCGCACAGCACCGGCGTGGCCGGATACCAGGTCGCTGACTACCTCGACCAGTACGGTCGCCGCACTCGCCAAGAGCAGCTCGGTCCGCCGTCCTTGTGGGATGCCCTTGTTGCCTACACGACCACTGCAAGCGACCTCACCCGCCTCGCCCGTAGCGCACGAGACCGCGGCCTGGACCGACATGCAGCTGCTTTGTGGACCAAAGCAGCTGCCCTAGGGGACACCGGCGCCGCCAGCGAGCTCCTCGTCCACCTGCGTCGGGTCAGGCCTAGCGAAGCTACCCGGGCCACCCGGTGGGTTGTCGGTCATGCCCGCCTGGACGACCCGTCGGATGTTGCATTGCTGCTAGAGAAGTTGCGCGAGGCTGGGGCCAGCCAAGCGGTCAGTGCTCTGCTTGCCCGCGGCCCCGCTGCTCATGTCAGGCTCGACGACCCGCGAGCCGTCGCTCGGTTGATGCGGGCATTGCGCGAGGCGGGGGCCAGCGAGGCGGCCGCTGCCCTGGCTACCCGGGCCGCCAGCCGCATCCGCCTGGACGATCCAGTCGACACTGCCATGCTGGTTCGGGTGTTCCGGTCAGACGGCGCTGATGACGCGGTCGCTGCCCTGCTGGCTCGCAACCCTGCTGCCCAGGCGAGTCTCGAGAACCCGGCGACCGTCGCCGGGCTGCTGAAGGATCTGCGCGAGGCAGGGGCCGACGATGCGGTTACTGCCCTCGCCAATCGGGCCGCCAGCCAGATTCGTCTGGACGACCCAAAAGGCGTTCGCCTACTACTTTGGCAGTTGCGAGAAGCCGGGGCCAATGATGCTGTCGCCACTCTGCTGACCCGCAACCCCGCCGCCCACACCCGCGTCGACGATCCCGACGCGGTCGCTATGCTCCTGTCGAGGTTGCGCGAGGCAGGGGCTGACGATGAGGTCATTATCCTCGCCGCCCGGGCAGCCACCCAGGCTCGCCTCGATGACCCGTCAGCGGTCGCCCGGCTGCTTCTAGCGCTGCACGGATCTCAGGCCGACGACGCCATCCACACACTGGCGGCCCGGGCTTGCGCGCAGGCCCGTGTCGACAACCCGTCAGCGGTCGCCTTGCTGCTGTGGGCGGAGCAGCGCGCCAACGGAGCTGAAAACCCGGGCAGTGCCTTGGCCAAGGACCTCGACGATCTCTACGTCTGCGCCGAGCTGCTGTGGGTAGAGCGGCTGGTCGCCGGAGCCGGAATCCCGATCACTACCCTGGTCAAGGTCGTCCTTTACCCGCCTGTCTCTGCCTGGCTGCTGCGGGCGGAGCAGGAACCCGTAGGAGTAAGGAAGGTGATCCGTGCCTTTGCCCCGGGCTTCCGCACCAGCTTCTCCTATGCCGGGTCGGCCTTCGCCTGGCTGCTGTGGGCGGAACTGCATGACGCTGCGATCGGCGACACGCTTGTTACCCTAGCCACCCGGGCCGCCACCCAGGGTCCCCTTGACAGGCCATCAGCCGTCGCGGGGCTGCTGCGGGAGCTGCGCGAGGCCGGGGCCGACGACGCGATTACTGTCCTGCTGGCCCGCGACCCTGCCAGCCGCGTACGACTGGATAGCACATGGGCCGTCACCCATCTGCTGAAGGCTCTGTACGAGGCCGGGGCCAACGACGCACTCGCGGCTCTGGGCACCCGGGCCGCCGTCCAGGCTCGTCTCGACGACCCGCAGGCCGTGCCCTTGCTGCTGCAGATATTGGATATGACTGGAGCCAAGGACGCGGAAGCTGTCCTGCTAGCCCGCGACCCCGCCAGCCATGTGGGCCTCGACAACCCGTCAGCCGTCGCATGGCTGCTGATGGCGCTGCGCAAGGTCGGGGCTGGCGACGCGGTCGCTGCCCTGTTGGCCCGTAACCCCGCCAACCATGTCCCTCTCGGCAACGGGGAAGGCATCCACCAGTTGCTGCGAGAGTTGCATGCTGTCGGAGACAGTGACGCTGCTACAGCCTTGGCTACTCGGGCCGCCAACGCGGGCATGCTCGCCTCTCTCCTCGGGAGACATTCTGAGGCTCCTAGCCACCTGATCGGGCGCGAGCCGAACGGAGCCCCGTCAGAACCATGGAAATGGCAAGAACCGGCCAGTGAGAACCGTTAATGCAGCTCAGCCTAGAGACGATCCCAACCCGTAATGATGTTTAACTCTGCAACGGCACTTGCCCAGGACGGCCTCTAAATCTGCACATCAGGGTGCTGACTCCCACTACGACTCTCGCTCGAGTAGCCACGTCCTCGCCCGTCATGACGTCGGCATGAGATAGGTGCCGTTGCAGTATTAATCGTCACGCCTTTGGCGAAGGTCTCCAGTACACCCAGCCAGAAGATTGCACATGACCTGCGCTTTTTGCCATAAGCTGCGACGGTCCGCTCCGCTAGGTAAATGGAGTGGACGATGCTGCATAGCCGCCGCATTGATCCCAGCTGTGGCGACCATAATTAGCTATTATGTAGTGCTACTGTCATCCGCCAAGCATCTTCAACCATGCACGCCGAATCGGCGATATGGGTGGTTTAACCTATTAACGCACGTTTCGTTCGTCACGGTGCGTCATTCCCGGCTTGGCCGAAGGCGTAGCTGGGTGGCCGACCACGTGGGCGGTCGGCGGTGGCCGGTCTTCGGGCCGCGAGTCGGCACGCTGGGTCCGAGGCGCAGTCGCGACCGGGGCAGTTGCGGCCAACACAGGAGCAGCACAATCCGGGTCCGGGAGGTCCAACTAGGAGACGGTAACTTGCCGCTGGCCGCCCTGCTGGTTCGTATGAAGCGAGAGCTAGCGCAGCGCCGCCGATTAATAACAAGCGTGTTATAGTTATGGGCGTGTGGCATGTCTCCTACCTTGAGGCGGCAGCGGAGGAGCTTGACTCCCTCCCGGCCCTTGAGCAAGTAGCCGTCCAGCATGCCGTGGAAAAGCTAGAGGCGGCGGGGGTCCGTTTGCCAGCCCCGCATTGCGCCCCCGTCAAGGGCGTCGACGGCTCCTGGTGGGAGCTACGGCCACGGCGCGGTAACTGCCCGTGGCGGCCGATCTACACGCGGATCGGTGCGGATGAATTCAAGATCGCTGCGATCGCCCCGGACGGCGAGACGAACCCGCGTGAGTTCATGCGGGCATGCCTGGATGCGGCCGAACGCCTGGCCAAATGGAAAGAGAATGAGGGAAGGTGACGACGATGACTGACAAGCTCTCCGCTCGCGCTATCCACGAGCGCCATATGCGCGAATCCCTGGAGTACCGCCGCGAGTACGAGCGGACGCGGTTCGCCAACGAGGTCGCTGTCCGCGTGGTCAAATACCGCGCGGAGCACGGTCTCTCTCAGACCGCACTGGCCAGGATGCTGGGAATGCACCAGTCCGCGGTTGCGCGGCTAGAAGCTGGGGAGCACGAGCCATCGTTCACGACGCTGTCCAGGCTCTCGCAGGTACTCGGTGAAGACTTCAGCGTTGACATTACGCCCGACCGGATGGAGTTGCGCTCGGCTGCAGGATAACCTTTTTCGCCACGTGGGACCGCTTAGGAACGACCATTGTAGCCAGCTATGTTCATCGTTTGGTGACATTGCCCGGTTCCCATCGGGTCCTTCAATGTCGATTCTGAGGTAGCTATGCCAGCAATGGACCCCGATACCAGCTTGACAACTGCCGAGCAGGCCCTGCGGGATCTGCTCCGTGCGGTCATGTACAAACAGTACGGTGCTGGCTGGATGGATACGGTCGTCACACCAGCACTGCGAGAGCAGTGGAAGGATGTTCGTGAACAAGAAGCGAGACAAAGGGTTGGGCACACTCTGGGCGGGGTAACCGACCTCTCTTACGCTTTCCTGGGCGACCTAGTAAAGATAATTCAGCAAAGGGGTCATTGGAAGCAACTATTTCAGCCGATTCTCGGTCCTCGCGAGGAAGCATTCGCTCTATTTAATATTCTGCAAACGGTGCGTAGGCCAGTAGATCACGCGCGACCCCTTCTGCCTTTTGAGGAAGATCTAATTTCCGGTATAGCTGGCCGCATAAGAAATCAGGTGACCATCTACTTGAGTGAGCAAGACCCTGATGGCGACTACTATCCGCGCGTCGAGCGAATCGAAGATAGCTTCGGAAATTCGTTCACTTACAGCGACTCAACCGACTTCGCCATCCCCCAGAATGTGCAGACCAAAACCACGCTGCGAGTTGGCGACACCATCATGTTCCGTTGCGAAGGTACCGATCCTCAAGGAAGGGCACTATCCTGGAACCTAATGCAAACACCTCCGGGTGACCTTATTGAATCTAAGGGTAGTCGGGTAGATGTCTCTTGGACAGTGCGAGCTGCAGACACCGGTCCAAAGAAATGGGTTCTCGTGAAACTAACACACGAAGGCCCTTATCATCGCAATGTCCAAGGAACCCCGAATGCGGATGCTATCGTCCTTTTCTACTACCGGGTACTGCCGCCGTCGTCGTAGCGTTGAGCTTCGTCAGTGGCTCGTCGGTATACAGCGTTTTCGGATCAGATCTTGCAGCTAAACCATCATTATGACCTGGACCGTTGCTGGCTGAATGAAGGTCAGGTGCCCATGGTAAGGAGAAGGTCTACGGTTCGATTCTGTAACGGATCTCCGCAGCTCAAATGGTAAGATTCGAAAAAAGGTTGGATACCATTTTCAGGCCTTGGTGGGGCCTAATGGTGTCGGGATGGGTCATAGGCGGGCGGGACAGGGGCCACTTCGGCGAGGTCGCGGCCGCCGGGTTTCCGGGGATGACTCGCCGTAGTCCGTGAGATCCCGTAGCTGTCATACCCGGGGAGCTGGGTGCCGGGCAAGCTCCCGATGGTAACGCATAGTTAGGTGCTGACGCTATGCGGACGCCTCGGCTACGGACGGGCTATCCCCCGGCGATCGCGTTCGGGCTGCGGTGCCCATGACATCGACGTCGATACTGGGCAAGCGGGCCAGACGCGGACGGGCAGCGCGGCAACCGGACAGGGCCACGCCGTCGAGCGGTCTTGCCAGGGCTGCAGACTGGGCCGGCCCGGCTTACCGGCGACCGGCGGCACCGTCTAGCGCGGCCCGTTCGGTCACGTCGGCTGGGCTCATGCAGACTGGGTAGATTGGCGCGTTGAGACCTCCGCTGGAAGCGTTGCAACACGCACGTCTGCCTGAATAGCGGGCGTCGCGAATTCGTATATTCATGCGCCGTTCTGCATGTTGTCGCTAACGGTTACGATGATCACCAATTCACCGTGGTAGCTCGTATCCGAGCGCGCCGATCGCCGACTATTTACTCCTCAGCGATGCCGAGTACTGAGCGTTCCCGGCCGCACATAATGTCCGGCTCTGGCGTACCGAAGGTCCAACTCAGCTCCCGAGCCGCCTTCTAGGACAGGGAAACTTTTCTTAGCGTTGCACTGGCTGTACAATGATAGATTCCCCGAGCGCTGCGGAGCGCGCACTCGCAGTAATGGTTTCTATAATGAAATAAAAGAGTTTAGATACAGGATCCTCGGTCTTCTCACCTGCCTGGTACCATTTTGCTTGCCCTGGCGGATAGGCTAGCCGCCGCAAGGTCTCTTCTCGCGCTTCACGGAATCCGAGAGGAATGAGGAGCGGATGTTCTCCCACATTGATTCCTCCCCCGGGATTGCGCGTGATCGTCTCCGCGAAAACCTGGTGCCAGTCACCATCGCTGGGCTCTCCGCCCGTCAGGAAGAAGGCGCACGGTCGGAGGACTTGATAGCCCCCTCTCCAGAGCATATCGACGTCGTTGCTGATCTCCTCGGCTAGGGTTCGGAAAGCGTTCCCATAGTTCGTGATATTCCCGACTGTAAGTTCCGGGGTCTGGCCGACGCTTACTCGTCCCAGTGGCTTGACAACCCTCGCCTCACCCGAGAATGCGATGATGGAAATCCGGACAATGTCGTCCAGGGTCGGTTGCGAAGCGACGGTTTGACGCAATCTGGCGATGCCATCGTTGAGTGCTGGCATGTCTTCACGCATAGAGGCGGATACGTCGCAGACAAGGTAGAAGAGCATCACCGGCGAGCGCGTTACCCCGCCCGGCTGGTCTGGGTCGTCGAGATAGATCACCTCGCTGGCCGCTAGCTTGAGTTGATGGGACAAAGCCCCGCGGCGACTCACCACGGTGACCCAGACGCCCTCGGCGGCGAGGCGTGCGGCCTCCTCGGCGAACAGGTGATCGCCAGACCCGATCACTACGCGTGTGAATCGCGCCGCGACATTTTCGTTCCGTAGCACATCCAGGAGTTCCAGGTCTGCACCGTCCGGCCCCGAGCGGACCCGATAGCTTGCGTGCGGCCAGCCAACCGCGGCGTTCACGAGGCCGGGATGGCTTGTGGCTACCACCACCTGATCTGTGGCTCCGAATTCGAACTTCTGGCTGTACAAGTTCCGGACTTCCAGCACCTGGGAAACGCTCGGAACCGGGTCGCCGGCCAAATTCTCTATGTCGATGAGCGACAGTCTGCGCGCCGGGAACTTCAGCCGCTCGTCTGCAGGGGTTGTCGGCGTCTTGACCGTCAGGGGTTCCGGAACCTGTGAGCTGGCAGGACGTTGCCATCGCGATAGGGCCTCCAACGCCACGGAGCGAACGTCCGCATCGCCGTCTTCCGAGGCTTTAGAGCCCAACCATGCGAGAATGCTGGGGTCGTCGTGCCAGCCGACGGCTAGCGCCTGTATCGCGGCTATGCGCACTTCGGGATCCGGGTCAGTGGCAGACCTGTCGCGCAGCCAACCGGAGGTTCCGAGGTCGTCGTACCAGCTGTCTGCAAGCGCGCGTATTACGGCTTTTCGTACCGCAGCGTCTACGTCACTGCTGCCGATGTCCCGTAGCCACCGGGCGATTGCTGGGTCGCCGCGGCCCACCAATGCCAGCGATTCCAGCGACGAGATCCTTGGGGACGGAATCTCGGCATTCTGGATGATGCTGCGTAGATACTCGATCTTTTCGGAGGCTGGCACGGACGGCAATCCCAGCCAGGCGTCTTGCGGGAGCACGGGCAGCTGTATCGGGTCTGCGACCCCCAGTACATGCCAGAACTGCTGCCGACTCGTATCTGGCAGCTGGTCGATCGCCGTCACTGGGGTGACCCTAAACGACGTGCGGCCAACGGCGGGATTGTGGCTGCTTACCACCCCGATAACTAGATCGCCGGCGACCACAGCCGCTCCCGACATCCCGGCCCAAGGGCCTGTTGGCATCTCGCTCGACGTCTCCGGCGAGATAGAGGGGGCGCCGGGAACGGGGTCGCTGACCAGTGTCAGCCATCCGGCGCGAGCCCCGGTGTCTGTGAAGTACAGACCTTCTGCGGTGGGTATCCACCCGTCCACCTCCGCCGACCGCTGTTGGTCCCCGTCTTTCTTCCATTCCGGGAAGCCCACTGCCGTGCACCCACTCACCCGGTCAACCTGGCTCCGATTTATCTGCGCGTACTTCAGTTGCCGGAGGCCGACGACCGGCTCAGTGAGATTTAGAACGGCCAAGTCCACTCCCGGTTTATTTGACCGGAGAACAGCCGCTACGTTGTGTGTCCCGCGGGCGCTTTCGACCAAGTAGTTGCTTCCATTGGCCACGTGATCAGCCGTCAGTACCCTGCGCTCATCGATTAGCAGCCCCGAACCTACACATGGCGTTCCGTCGTGAGCGATGTATCGGATCAGCGTGGCCCGAGCTGGCAGCGTGTCTAGCGTCGGCTCAGCGTGTTCCTCCAGTCGCGGCACGGCTGCCGCGCGGTCCTCAAGGTCCTGGCGCATTGCCACGAACCAGCGCTCGTCCACTGCCGTCGCCGGGTCGACGCTCTCCTCCGCGCGGGCCAGCCAGTCCTGCGCGCCAGTTGGGTCGATGAAATTCAGTGCGGTCAACTGCTGAGCCTCGGATAGGCCGGGTCGGTCGAGCCAGGGCGTGCCGCGCTGTCCGTATTCCCACAGAAGGTGGGCGACGTCGTGCAGCCGATCGCTGCCACATTCCTCGATCAAGTGCTGTAGCAGGACGTCGCGCAGTTCCGGGTCGATCACATACAGGCCCTGGTCGACCTCGTTGCAGAGTGGAGAAAGCAGAAGCTCAGCTTCTGCAGCGTAAGACAGCGTGACTGGCGGGTCGAGGAAGTAGTTGACGCGCAGCAAATGCACAAAGTCGGGGTTCAGCACCACCGGCAGTGCGGCGTGGCTGGCTAGTCGCACGAGTGCGCTCCCGTAGTCGCGTTCGAAAACCCTGAGGCGGCGCCTGGCATCCTCATGGTTCACGATCACCACGCGCCTACGGTCAGCGGCTTTTCCAGCGCGAACGGCTGTCCCCTGAGCACGTTCACCGCCCGGTACATCCCGTCACGGTCCATCGGGAACATAGGGACATGCCGGGCGATCTCGGCAGCCGTACTGCCCGGCCACGCCGCCGGGGGCAGTGGATTAAGCCATACCAGGCGGTCGCTCCACTGCTTCGCCCCTTTCAGGAAGGCGACGGTGTCCAGCAGTCGCAGCACGTCGTACCGGCCCCGCGCGGCGCCCCCGTCGCCGAGGATCACTACGGCTGCCCCGCGACCATGCTCGGAGACGACATCGCGCATCGATATAGGCGACATCAGCTCTGGATCGCTCATCAGCGTCCCCTGGGTTAGCGTGGGAACCTCGGCCAGGACCGGATCCAGACTGGGAAACAACTGACCCCGGAGCGGCTCGAGTACCGAGGAGTCCGCCCCTTCCAGAGGAGTGTCGTGGAAGTAAAAGAGGTCCACCTGGCGCAGCCGACCCGCTCCCCGGATCGCTCGGCACACCTCGTCCACATAAGAGTGGAACGGCGCCATCGAGCCCTGCCGGTCCACCAGCAACAACAGTTTCGCCCGGTTGCGGCGCCGCGGCCGGAGGACCGGCGGCGACACCACCCCCAGGTCGCACCGTCGCTGTATGGTCGCGTCCACGTCAAGCTCCGTGGCGGGACCTTCCCGGACCGGCCAGCGCAGCCGCCGCCAAGCCTGGGCCACGGCGCGGAAGCTGACCGGGTATTGCGGGAGGAACACGTGCTGATAGGCCAAGGCTGGCATCTCGCTGAGCGTCAGCGGCGGCAACCCTCCCATGGAGGCCATCTGGGGCACCAGATCCTCTGGCTCTTGCTCCGGTGAAACGAGGTCGAGGCCGTCCGGCATCGGCCCTTCGCCGGTCACAGGCCACAGCTCACCGTCAGTGCCGACCGCGCCAGCGTCGAGATCCCAGTTCGTGACGTGCTGATCGAATAGCGCCGCCACCACGGCCCGCTCGTCGCGCGATTTGGCCCACAGCGTCGAGCACACTTCCCGCAGCTCACGTCGGGACGACCAGCCGAAACCGGCGTGCAGCGCCGATCGTACGGCTTCGTACTCCTCCGGGCCCAGCGCGAACCCCCGGCGCCGCAGCTGCTGAAACAGCGTCCAGAGGAAGAAAGGCCGTTCGTCCGGCTCGGTCACTTGACAGTCAGATCTTTCCGGACCCGCTCGATGTCGGCCCGGTCCTTCAGGACCGCTTCGATGTCGGGCAGGTTCGTCAGCTGCTCGGGAGTTGCGCCCCGTGCTTCCTCGTAGCGGACCCAGTCGATCAGCTCCGTTAGCCCGGGCTTCTTATTGAGGTCCTCGTACTTATTACGCAGCTCGTTGATCAGCTCGGCCGACTTCTCCGATAGGGCTGGTTTGACGCCGTGCAGGCTCAGGATCTGCTCGATCTCGCGGCGCGTCTTGGGGAACTCGACGTAGTAGTAGACGCAGCGCCGCAGGAACGCCGGGGGCAGCGGCCTTTCCTCGTTATGGGTGATCACCACAAACGGGCGGAGGTTTGCCGCGCGATGTCCCAGGCCGGGAGCCTCGGGAACGCTGAACTCCATGCGGTCGAGCTCCCACAGCAGGTCGTTAGGGAAATCCAGGTCGGCCTTGTCGATCTCGTCGATCAACACGGCCGAGTGCCGGCCATACTCGGCCCGGGCGATCGCGCGCCCCAGCGGGCCGAGGTTGATGTAGTTGCGGGCAAAGCGCGCGAGCGGCTCGCCGTCCCGAGCCTTCGGTCCTTCAGCACCCAGCTGGGAATCGTAGAGACGCCGCACGGCATCGTAGGTATACAGGAGGTCCTGCGCCCGGCTGGTGGACTTGATGTAGGAAACCTCCAGCGGCATGTCCAGCGCGTAGGCCACCGAGTGGGCCAGCCGCGTCTTCCCGCACCCAGGTTCCCCCTGCAGGAGCAGCGGGCGTCCCAGCGCCAGGGCCAGGTCCGTGACGCGGGCCAGCTCGGCGCTGGGCTGGTAGACCTCACGCTCTACCAGCCGGGTAGGCCAGTCATCTTCGGCCACCACATCGACGTGGACGTCTTCGATCTCCCGCTCGGACGGCAGGTTCTTGACGGCCTCGGCGTAGCTCAAGGAGAGATCGATATCGTGCACGGGTTACCCTCCGATAAGTTCCAGGACTTTCAGGGCGTTCATCAGATCGTCGGGGTTGCGGTGTTGCGTGACCAGCCCGCAGTGGTGTTCCAGCTGCTCGTAAACCGTCTCGATCCGCAGGTCATCCGGGTTGCTGGCGCAGTTCATCAGTATGAGTTTTGCCCACCAGTCGATCTCCTCTTCGCGCCATGTCAATGTCTTACCGATGACAGCAATCCAATCCGAGATATCCTGCTGGGTAAATTTCGGTACGGGCAGCACGGTCATACCGGGTGGCACCTCCGTCCCTGCCGGCATTCCGAACGTGATTACGAGGTGATGTTCCAGCGTCTTTTCAAACTCTCCTTCGAGCTGCCGCCACAGCGCAGCTGCGTCGGCGGCATCATTGACGTATATCGGCCAGAGGACGTGCTTCCCGGCTAGTAGCGACCGGACCTTATTCGACTTGTTCACGACAACCGGCACCGTGGTGTGTCTTGGGTCGATCACCATGGGCGGTCCCGTCGCGGCCACCTCGTCGCGGCCCCAGCAGCGACGCTCGTCCACGCCGCTCTGTTTCAAGCTTTCGCAGAAATAGCCGAGGAGCCGGGGAGTGGGGGTGGTAACCACCCACCCAGAGACCTTCGGGACACCCGGGAGCGACCAGATGCAGATACCGACCGGTATCCGCAGGTCGAACCTGTGAACTCGAGCTACCTCCGCGGGATGTTCCGGAATGCGCCAGAGTCCCTTCTGCACCTCCAGCAACTGCCGCCGGATCTTGAGCAGTTTCATCCCAACCTCAGTCCCCCGCACCTGGGGCAGCGCGTTGTCAACAAGCTGTAGAAGGCACCACTCGCCCCCCTCTCCGAAAACGTCCAGCGATTGCGTCACCAGGAGCGCCACATCAGCGTGCACATTGCCCGACTCGTTCCGATAGAGAAATACACTAGGCATCCCTCTCAGCAGGACATCCCGGCCGGGCCGGCCGCCGCCCGCCACGGACGGCACGGACAGGAGATTTTCCACCAGCTCTTCCCGCAGGTCCCTTGGAATTCTCATCCTGCACCGACCGGGCTCGCCCCACCAATGCGCAGCTTCTGGCGGACGACACGGGCGATGCGGTACTTGCCGCGGACTACCATGACCAGCTCCCCCTCCGGGACATCGAATAAGCGACCGATGGCCTGACTCCGCTGGCGTCCGGCCGGTCGGTCATGAAGCGAGGGCCCCTCCCGAACCTATGCTTGAGCGCGATTCTAGGCGAGTGGACTGTCAAAGCGCATCCGACCGTTGCGCTATGGCACCGCCGGTGCACCGCGTCAGCAGCGGCTGAAGGCTGCTTGGCGGACAGCTTTGTACAGTCGGGAGCCCGCTGTCAGCAAGCCCGGAACGCGTGCTGTGTACTTGATCCAAGATTCTGGCCGGGGAAGCATGATTGCTTAGCCATGTAAGTAGTCCGGCAATTCTGCGATGCTACGCCCGCAGCCCACGGCAACGCGAAGAGAGATAACGATGGAAGGCCATTTCCTGCAGGACTTGAAAGCCGGTGACATCGTCCTGGAGTCACTGCCGGAAGACGTCGTGGCCTCGATGGAAAACCGTGACCGGTGGATGGCAGGCCTTCGCTACGCTGAAGGCGGGCTCGAGTTCCTGGTAACAGACCTCCAATCCTGGGTGCCAGGACAGGTCGTGCGGGTCGCGTTCCTCGGCGGGTCCCCCCCGCTCTACCGGGCCATTGAAGAGGCGACACGGCCGATACCCGAGACCGCCAACGTCGTGCTCGACTTCAAGCAAGGCGGATCGTACCGAACGTGGTCTACGGCAGATACAGCGTACGCTGCCGAAATTCGTGTCAGCTTCGACGCAGCTGGTTACTTTTCCCTCGTGGGCACCGATAGCATCAACCCTCACATTGGTTTGCCTCGGCAGCCGGTCGGGGGTGCGCCGAACCAGCGGACGCTGAACCTCGGCGGCTTCAGTGTGACTCGGCCGGCAGCCTGGGAGGGCACTACCCGGCACGAGTTCCTGCATGCGCTTGGCGTCCATCACGAGCATCAGAACATGCGCGGTCCTTGCCAGGCGGCGTTCCGCTGGGAGGACGATCTCGGCTACCAGGTGACTCGTGACCAGCGCGGCGCCTACATCGCCGATGCGGACGGCCTGCGGCCGGGCATCTATACCTACCTGTCCGGTTACCCGAACGGATGGTCACGGTCCAAGGTCGACTCAAATTTGCGAACGCCGAGTAACACCGGTTCGCTCGTTTCAGGTCCGTTCGACCCGTCCTCGATCATGCTCTACCGGTTCCCCGAGCTCTTCTACCGCAGTCAGCCGAGTCTGTGCGCTCCCAGCGGAGAAGGCCAGCAGCTCTCCGAAGGGGACAAACGCGGTCTCAGACTGCTGTATCCAAAGGGAAAGCAACAGGTAGACGCTATCGGCGAGCGCCGGGAAAAATTGCTGCAAACCATCGAGGGACCAGCAAACGACGATGCGGAAGGAGGACTCGAGATGGCCGGTCCGAGGCTCCCTGAAATTGCCCGTGACGCTGCGGCGCGGCTCCGCGGCAGTCTAGAGCAACTACAACGCTGAGCGTTTCTGCGGCCCCCGGCGCTTACCAAGATTTCGAGGCGAATGAACATGGCAGGCACGACGCTGGATAAGAAGGCGAAGAATCGGCTGATCGATGCGCTCCTCAACGTCCCCGGCACCGACGGACGCGACGGACGCACAGCGCTGCTGCAAGGTATCCCAAACAACGTCCGGGCCGCGCTCAACCGCAGTGATAACCAGTGGGTAGACCTGGTGAACATCGTCGACCAACTGGAGGGGTTGGGCCGACTGGAAAACGGCGAACGGCCGGTAGTCATCGTTACGCACAACGGCCGGCGTATGAGCGGCGGGACCGAGCTCGGGCAACTTCTCACTGAGCTCGAGAAGGAGATCGAAGCCGCCTATGGCGGGGATAAACCCCTAGCGGAACTGCCAGCTACCCCGGAAGTCCTGATCTTCGGCGGCACCGGGGAGTGGGTAACCGGTGCCTTCATCGAGCAGGCCCGACTGATCGGCCGCCGGGTAGCGCGTCTTCGGGTACCCCGCTACTCGGGAGGCACCCTCGTTCACCCGGTGGGCGCTGTGGGCACGGGCTGGCTGATCGCGCCCGGTCTGCTACTCACGAATTATCATGTAATCGAGGCACGTGAACCGAATGAACCGCCAGCATCGAAGGCAGACTTCGAACGGCAAGGTAAGAAGACGGAGCTCTGGTTTGACTACCACCGTGAGGGCCAGGACTACGCGCCGGTGGACGCCGTGGAGGTCATCGCGAGCAACCGTCAACTCGACTACGCGCTGCTGCGTTTGGCGGACAGCCTTTCACTGACCGACCGGCAGCATGTTGCGCTTGTACGGGAAAGGCCTGAACTGCCGCGCGGGACACGCCTGAACATCGTCCAGTGCCCAGGAGGCGGCCCGCTGAGGTACGCCATACGGAACAACTTCTTCGTGGGGCTAGGCCATCGCCCTTACCAGATGCGCTACCTCACCGATACGCTAAACGGCTCGTCTGGAGCGCCCGTCCTTGACGATAACTGGCAAGTGGTAGCGATGCATCATGGGTACAAGAAGGTTGAGCCGGCACTTTACAAAGAAGAAACCGGGAAAAGCGAAGTGGTGAAATACCACAACGAGGGAATCATCATCAGTGACATTCTCATTGACATGCCAAATGCAATAAACCAGGAGATCAGCGCTGCACAAGCATGGGAAGAGGGTTCTTTATGAACTGACAAATTACCCCCGTTCATCTGGCTCTGTCGGAACGCCGGGAACGGCATCAGAATATTCCGGCAGAAGAAAACCCAGGGCCAGCCTTGGACCCGTGGAAGGCACACAGATCACCCAGATATTCTTCCTATCGCAGGGAAAGCTTCACATTAATACGGTTGCTCAGATCGGCGGCTACGCGTGCGGGGACGAAGGCCTTCGTCCCCGCCAGCGGCAGGCTTGCGCGGGGCCCGATTGCATAATGATCGGCTGCTCAGCCTGCATATTTATACATCGCAGCCGGACGCACCGATGCTCGCTTATGCCGCCGACCGGTCGAGCAGTTTGGTTAGGCTGGCTGCTCAGCGATCCCACTCCCAGTCCTGAACCGTCTGGTGAACGGGAATCAAGTTGATCAAGAGCTCGCCGTACGCCCCGATCTTTTCCAGCTGACGGACCAACTTGCGCGCCTCAGCCTCGGTCGTGAAGGCGCCCGCCTGAAACCGCTGGCCCGGCTGCCGCTCGTCCGTGTACTCGACGGCCCACACGACACTCGGCTGTTCGTAGTCAGCGGGAGGGACCGCGTCGTCTTTTGGCACGGCTCGGATTATGCCCAAAGGCAAAGCGGTCGAACGTCCTCAGCTGCTGAATGGAGTGCGCGCAGCGCAGGCTCAGGGCAAGATCATTCCGGCGGGCCTGGCATCATGGAAAGCCAAATGAGCAAGTCATCTTCCCGCCGCTTCCCGGTGACCGTCACCCAGTTGCCGGTCACCCGTTGCGAGATCTGCCACCGCACCGTGGCGTACCGGCCCGGAAGCCTCAGCGAGATGCTGACGGAGCACTATCGCCGGGCTCATCCCGAAGCGCTCGGCGTCTCCCCCCAGTAGCCCGTAGGCTTCCCACATTGCCTCGGAGTTACCGTCGCTTGCCGGAAGGCGAGTTGGCGGCGCGAGGGACGGCTTGGGCGAAGGGGATTCCTTCGCTCGTCTGTGGCTATGCTCTGCACCGGGCTTGTCGGAGCCTTGACGTTGGTAGGCGAAATGGATGAGCGAAGAGCCGTTCACCGGACGATCGTCGTCCTTGACGTCGAGAGCTTCGGGGATTACCGCCGTAATGACCGTCACCGGCTAGCGGTACGCGAGGGTCTGTACCGGTCAGTTGGTGAGGCGTTCGAGCGGGCCGGACTTCCCTGGACGCCAGATGCGCACGAGGATCGCGGAGATGGCATTCTCATTGTCCTTCCGCCTGAGGTCCATAAAAGCCTGCTCGTTGAATCACTGCCATCTGTTCTGGTCGCTGCGGTGACAGCGCATAACGGCGCCCACCGGGACGAAGAGCGTATACGGCTGCGGATGTCACTGCACGCTGGAGAGGTCTTTTATGACCAGCCTGGTGTCACTGGAGAGACGGTCAACTGGGCGTTCCGGCTTGTCGACGCCAAGTTGTTGAAGGCCGCGCTGGCCGGCTCTTCCGGGGTGCTTGCGATCATCGCCTCGTCATGGTTCTTCGACCAGGTCATCCGGCATGCCGCGGCGGAAGTCCTGCCCTCCTACCGGCGGGTGCTCGTGCGCGCGAAGGACGCGACCCAACCCGGCTGGATCTGCTTGCCTGACACTGCGAAGGCAGCCGCCGCGGCTACGTCACCGTATAAGGGGCTGCGCGCATTCGAGAAGGAAGACAAGGACCTGTTCTTCGGCCGGGAGAGCGTGGTCCGGCAACTCGTGGACGCGGTTGCCGCATCCGCGCTGGTGCCGGTGGTCGGAAAGTCGGGGGTCGGGAAATCCTCGCTTGTGCAGGCCGGCCTGCTCCCAGGCCTGGAGAAGATCGGCTGGGCCGTCGAGACTGTTTTGCCAAGGCCGGACCTGCCCGTGGCTATCGCGGCGGCCCTGGCCCGGCTGTCGGGCGCGCCGTCCACCGTGCCGCTGCCTGAGCTGAAAGCCTGGCAAGACTACCTCTTGCTCCACGGCCTCACCGCGGCCGCCGAGGAGGCCCTTAAGGACCGGGAGTGGGAGCGCGCCGTGATCGTCATCGACCAGTTCGAGGAGGCGCTGGTCCGGCAAGGGGAAAGCGACCTGATCTTCCGCCAACTGGGCAACCTCCTTGACGGGGGCATCCTGACCGTCGTTCTCACCCTGCGTGAGGACTCCTTCGGGAGTCTCTTCGTCAGCCAGGAGACCTTCGGTGAACGGTTGCGGCGAAATGCCATCCCCTTGCGCGGCATGGACAAAGGCGAACTGACCGAGGCCATCCGCCTTCCGGCTGAGTGGCATGGATTTGACGTCACCGACCCGCTCCTCGAGGAACTCGTCGAGGCCATCCGCGATCGCCCGGGCGCGCTGCCGCTGCTGGAGTTCTCGCTCGACCAGATGTGGCGGGCGCTCCCGCCTGGGAAGGCGGCCCTGTCGTTCGACGAGTATCGCCGGATCCACGGCCTGAACGGCGCCTTGGCCGCGCATGCTGATCAGGTGCTGAATAGCCTGAGCGTGGCCGAGCAGGCCATGGCCAGAAAGCTGTTCGTGAACCATCTCACGTCGGTGGACGAGCCCGACGTCCGCCGGGTCGTCCGGCGATCCGAATGTGATCCCGGCTACTGGCCGGTGATCGTGCGTCTGGCTGACGAACGGCTGCTGACGGTCGGCTGTGATGAACATGGCCACGAGACTGCCGAGGTAGTGCACGAGGAACTGCTGCGAGCCTGGAACCAGCTTCATGTGTGGCTCGACACCGAAGAGCCATTCCGCCGGTGGCGGCAGCGCCTGCGGGACGACATGCGGTCGTGGCGCGAGACCGGGGACAGCAGGGAGTTGATGACCGGAAGGCCGCTCGTGAACGCGGAGCGGTGGCTGAACGACCGTAAGGCCGATCTGGATGTGGACGAGCTGCGTTTTATCGAGGCGAGCGCCGAACGCCGGGACGAGCAGGAGAATCACTACCGGACGCTCTACGGGCGGGCGCGGGCCCGGGAACTGACTCACCGGGCGGAGTCGGCTGAGGATCCTCAGCGGGCTCTGCTCTATGCCCTTGAGGTGATCGGACTCTCGCCGGACCCGGCAGCCGACCGGCTGGTTCGGGCCTGCCTGCACCGCCTGGGAGTTGCCGAGCTTCAAGCGATTACCCGCCGAGGCGCCCTGGAGGCCTCCGGCCGGTTTCGGCAGCGCCTGACCCTGGCCGAGTGGTCTCGCGGGCCTGGGCAGGTTGGACACTGGCTGCTCGGCGATCCAGCTACCGGCCTGGTCATCCGCGAGAACGGGGAGGCCCGTTACCGGGCTGGCGCCGCGATCGTCATGCCCGGCCCGGTTGCGGTCGCCGCCTGCACCCGGGCCGGCGTGGCCTGCCTGGTGACAGAAGCCGGCCAGCTCGCGCTCTGGCAGCTCGTCGATGACTCGGACCAGGCCGAGAAGCTCGCTGAGCGGGACTTCGGCGTCCCCGTCGCCTGTGTGGCGGTCAGTGACACAGCTCAGATGGTGGTGGTCGCCCGCGGTGATGACAAGAGTGACGGCAAGATCGTGGCTTTCGATGGCAGAGGTCTCTCCGAGGTGGCGGCTCTGTCGTTCGGCGGCTTCGTCAGGGACATCGATGTCAGCACGGACCGCAGGGTCGCGGCGCTGGGCTACGATCGTCGGCTCCGGGTCTGGGACCTTGTGACCCGCGATCTGCGCTGCGAATCGGTCACCGACCTGGGCGTGAGCCGGATCGCCTTCGACCAGGACTACGTAATGGCGGGTGAAGTCGGGACCGGTGCCGCCGGCAGGATCCCGGTCCGTCCGGGCCCCCTCGAGTCGCACGCGCGGCAGGCGGTTAACCGCGAGCTGACCGCTGAAGAGCTAGCTGGTCTCGAGGTCCCGCTTGCCTGACCGTCAGCCGTTCTGCGCAGCAGGCACAGCGAGTGCGGCTCCATTCGCCCCGGCTCGCCCGGCGCAGCGCCGGGAGGTTGAGCCGCCCGGGCAGTGTCCAGGATGACCTCCCACGGTCCGTTGTACGGCGGCCCGGGCAGGTTGAACGAGGTCCCCTCCGGGCCTGCGTTGACCAGCAGCAGGAACGAATCGTCCGCGATGGGCCGTCCACGCGGATCGGGCTCGGTGATCGCGTCTCCGTTCAGGAAAACCGCCATGGGCCGACCCTGGGCGCGCCAGTCGTCATCGCTCATCGGGAGGCCCGACGCGGTGAACCAGGCGACGTCTCTTCTGCCATCGTCGTCGCGGACATGAACCGCCTCGTCGGCTCCCGGCAGGCAGCGAAGAAAGCGCCGGCGCCGGAACACCGAATGCTCGGCGCGCAGCTTGATGAGGGTGCGGACGTAGTCCAGCATCTCCTTGTCTTCCTCGGCGCGGACTGCCCAGTCGACCCAGGAGACCTTGTTGTCCTGGTTGTAGGCGTTGTTGTTCCCGAGCTGGGTGCGGTTCACCTCATCGCCGCTCAGCAGCATCGGGACCCCGTGGGATAGCAGCAAGGTGGCGAGGAGATTGCGCTGCTGCCGGGCCCGCAGGGCCAGGATGGCCGGGTCATCGGTAGGTCCCTCGACGCCGCAGTTCCAGGACCGGTTGTCCCAGAATCCGTCCCGGTTGTCCTCCCCGTTGGCCTCGTTGTGCCTGTCGTTATAGGAGACCAGGTCGCGCAAGGTGTAGCCGTCGTGGCAGGTGATGAAGTTGACCGAGGCGAGAGGGCGCTTGCTGTCCTGCTGGTACAGGTCGCTGGACCCGGTCAGCCGGATGGCGAATTCGCGCAGCGTGGTGTTCCGGCCGCGCCAGAAATCACGTATCCCGTCCCGGTACTTGCCGTTCCATTCGGTCCACAGCGGCGGGAAGTTCCCGATCTGGTAGCCGCCCTCGCCCACGTCCCACGGTTCGGCGATGAGCTTGACCTGGGACACGACCGGATCTTGCTGGACCAGGTCGAAGAACGCCGACAGCCGGTTCATCGTGTGCAGCTCGCGGGCGAGCACGGACGCCAGGTCGAACCTGAACCCGTCCACGTGCATCTCGGTAATCCAGTACCGCAACGAGTCCATCACCATTGCCAGGACCTGAGGATGACGCGTATTGAGGCAGTTCCCGCACCCGCTGAAATCCACGTTGTACCGCGGGTCGTTTTCGCGCAGCCGGTAGTACGCGGCATTGTCGATACCCCGCCGGGTGGCCCGGGGGAATCTCACCCCCGGGCTCCCACAGAACGGAGCGTGAAGATCTCCCTTCACTCCGCTCGTCTCATCTACAGACCATTCTGGAATCCGGTCGTGATCCTCCAA
>Ga0182030_10004292_pt1 | contig 30413 bp, 21 predicted proteins | sample 812S3MmetaG_FD_121299 | JGI IMG/M metagenome (GOLD analysis project Ga0182030, IMG submission 121299) | Permafrost microbial communities from Stordalen Mire, Sweden - 812S3M metaG (Illumina Assembly) | ecosystem: Environmental > Terrestrial > Soil > Wetlands > Permafrost | place: Sweden...
CCCCGGCTGGCGATTACGCCGGATGCGCGCCACCCTCTCCCCCAAAGGGGCGAGGGTAATAAAATCCATCCTCCCCTCGCTGGCCGTGGCGACCGAGGGGCCCGGGGGTGAGGGGGTCATTGCGACATGCCATTGTCAAATCTTATCCGGGACACCACACTAGGCCGCCCCGTTGGGGCTGATGGCAAGCCGCTTGGAAACAGGACCCTACAGGCCGGGTCCGAGGTTAAAGTTCACCGCTGAAGGCGCGGTGGAGGAGGGAGGCGAAGAGGTGTTCGGCCTGGCGCAACGCCTCCCGCTGCACCGCACGCAGGCGCTCGACTCGCTCCACCAGGGCGGCGAATTTCTGCTGGAGGGGAAGCGGGGGCACGGGGATTGGCATCAGCTTGAGCTTTTCGCCGGTGAGGTGGGCGATAGTTGCACTCGTGACGTAGTCAGCCAGTCCGCCCCTTCGCGCAAGCGACCACAGAAGGTGGACGAGATACTCAGGGATTGCTTTTGACAAAACTGGTCTTGCGCGATGCAATGCCTTCTGAAAGTAGCACTCCGGCAGTTGGCCGCGCCAGATCGCGCACCGGCCTGGTTCAGCTCCCTCACAGATCAGCAGGTCCCCCGGCGAGAGAAGAAATTCTTCCCGATCGTCCGCATCAAAGTCCATTACCGACACTTCGGTGAGGTCGAAGCGTTCCCATTGGACGTTTTCGTTACGGAGGTATGGGCGGCCGTGCATTCCGGTCTGCTGGTTGGCATCGAGCATCTTGCCGAGGCGACTGGGGGCAACTTCCTCGAATGGTGAAATCTTCCAACCCATTTGATTAGTAACCGGATCGCCGAAGAGTTCGAGGAAGGCGGCGGGGAGGAAGGTGTCGGTGAGTTCGAGGGCGTAGCGGCGGGTGCGGCGCAGCCGGTCCGCCTGCTCCAATTGCCCCGTGATCCGCCGCTGTTCGGTCAGGTCGGGCAACTCGACTTCGTAATCGCGCAAGCGCTCCGGGTCGAGTCGCGGCAGATTCGCGCCAGCAACGCTATTGCTGGCCCATTTCACAAAGTGTTGTGACAGCAACATGGCATGGAGGTAGCGTCGATCCAGCCTTTGCGGCTTAGGCAGGAGCGGAAATATCTCGGTGGTATATACGCCATCGAAATCTGGTAAGGCGACCTTGTTAAGATAGGGCCGTAGTTTGCCATAGAGCACATGCAGGGGCGTGAACCGAAACCTGGTGGCGAGAAGTGTCTCAGGCTGGCAACGGAAATCGGCGGTAAAGCTGCCGGCCCCCTTTTCGATGTGTTCCAACCCCACATAAGGCAAAGTTCGACACTCCGCCTCTGAGGCGGTTGCGCGGTCGATGGTCATGACCTCACCAAGTTGAACGATGCGATTCCTCACGATCTTGCTGCCGACTCCTCTATCGCTGCGACTACTCCCGTCGCCACAGCCTCAAGTTGCCGAATTCGTTGGAGCGTAACCGTCGGTTTCTCATAAAACTCTTCATCCTGCTCGACTTGCCGATAGCGGCTGGCGGAGAGGTCGTACTTGTTGGCCTTCACCTGATCCTTGGTGACCCAAAACTGGCGGGTGAGTTGGTTGATCTCCGTTTGCAGCGGCGTCATGCGGGATTGGAGTTCGGCAAGTTCGGCCTCGGCTTTTTCGCGGGTGGCGCGGGCCTTGTCAGGCGTCTTGGAGACGACCTCCTCAAATTTGAGTCGATGGACAATGGCATGATGTTCCAGGCGATCCTTCTTCAGCGGGGCAATTTGCTTTTGCAGGTCGGCCAGGCGTTGGGCGCGCTTTTGTTGAAACTTCGCATCCCGCCGGTTATTCCAGCAGTCCAGCACGTCGGGGATGTCATTCTCGTGAACCCTCTGCCGCTTGTCATCGAGTGAAAACCCGTCGTGCTCCATGTCGTAAAACCAGATTTTCTCCGTTGTGCCGCCGCGCGTAAAGACCAGCACCGCCGTGGAAACGCCCGCGTAAGGCCTGAAAACACCGCTGGGCATGGAGACGACGCCGTCAAGGCGATTCTCCTCGATCAGCTTCCTGCGGATATCCGCGTGGGCGCTCGAAGAGCCAAACAGCACGCCATCCGGTACGATCACTGCCGCCCGGCCGCCCATTTCAAGAAGGCGTAGGAAAAGATGCAGGAATAAGATCTCCGTCTTTTTCACCCGCGTCGGAAGCGTGGGGTTAATGTCCAACGCGTCGATAGCGCCCTTGAAGGGCGGGTTGGCCAGCACCAGGTCGTACTGCTTCTCCTCATGGAAGGACTTGGAAAGCGTGTCAGCATAATGGAAGCGGGGCCGCTCAATGCCGTGCAGCATCAGGTTCATGGAACCGATGCGCAGCATCGCCATTCCGGAGTCGTTATCGTAGCCGGTCAGCCCCGAGGACTGCACATCGTCAAGGTCCTCCTTCGCCAGCTTCTCGCCAATCAGCCCATGGGGAAACCCGTCCTCATCATAGGTAAGGTTCTCGGGCCGCGTATGAGTCTCAAGCATGTGCTGATAGGCGTTCACCAGAAACCCGCAGGTGCCCGCTGCCGGATCGCAAAGGCGTTCCCGCGGCTGAGGGTTTACCATCTTCACCATCATGCGGATGATGTGGCGCGGGGTGCGGAACTGGCCGTTGGTGCCCGCCGTGTTCAACTTGCTCAGCAGGTATTCGTAGAGGTCGCCCTGCACATCCTGGTTCTGGCTTGAAACTTCCATTTGATCGATCATCTTGCAGGCTTCGATCAGCAGGCTGGGCTTGTTGATTTTGAACTCGGCGTTCTCCATCTGTTCGGCAAACGATCCACCTTCGCCGCCCAGGGTCTTGAGGAAGGGGAAAACCTGTTCCTTGACGTGCCTTAGGGCTTCCTCCGCCTTCAGGTTGGTCCAGTAGGACCAGCGGAGTTTGGGATCGGGAAAAACGGGGAGATATTTCTGCTTTCGCGTTTTCGCGGAACGCTCGCGGTCCTGCTCGGCCTCGTCAAGCCTTTTCAGAAAGAGCAGAAAAGAAAACTGCTCGATGGCATCCAGGGGATTGGACAAGCCGCCGGACCAGAGCTTATCCCATAACGCATCGACCTTAGATTTAAGCGTGGGGTCAGTAATCATGATGGGTTCATGCGGCCATCCAGCATGTAGCCACGGTCAGAAAGGCGCTGACAGTGGCTACGCACCCCCACCCGTCCGGCCCCGGCTGGTGAAAACGCCGGTTGCCGGCCACCCTCTCCCCCAAGGGGGCGAGGGCGGAGTCTCTCGCATTCCAGCGTTTCCGTTCTTTTATCGTTCATTTCATCACAAATGTACAAACTTCAGGGAAAGGCGAAGCCTTTCCGCGAAGCAACGGGCGAAGCCCAGTGCAGAATCACGTTCGTCCGATATTTTGGACAGTTGTGAGTCATCATGACGGGTTCAAGCGGCCATCTGGTTGGCGAGGCCGATGATCTCCTGGACCTGGGCGGGGGTAAAGAGCCGATCCACCGCATTACGGCCAAAGTTGGTCAGCGGCGATTCGTAGAAATCCTGCAATTCGAGCTGGCGCTTATACAAGAACACCTCCTGCACAGCGCGCAGGAAACGAATCTGGTCGGCGCTGTACTGGTGAGCGGCGATGTGCCTGGCAAAGCTCCGCTCGACCACCACCGAGTAATCCGGCAGAGCGTCCAGATCCAAAACATGACGGAGAAATCCGAGGAAACTATCGACCTTCAGGCCATAGGCCCGGCGGATCTTATCGGTGGTTAATTCAATGCCGTCCCCGCCCAGCTCCCGTTGCAAGGCTCGCTCTAGCTCAATCAGTTGCAGGTCGGTGGGGTCGCCCCCGGAGCGAATCACCGCCATGGTGCTGTGATTCTCCACAATCTTGAGAATGCGCTCTTCCACCCGTCGACGATACTGCTCGACGTAAACTTGCTCTCCACCTTCTCCGATCGAGATCAAGCCTCGTGCCTGAATAAAATCCGGTAGATCCAACTTCAGGAACGCGCTGCGCCAGCCAGCGCGTTTTTCCCTTTCAAATGGCGAGCATCGTGCCTTACCATGAACACATTCGATCCGGGATAACGAAGCCAGATCAAGAACAATCAACATGGACGTATTTTCACCGGCGAAGCGAAGTGAGATAATGCGGAGGGTCCGCTCGCGGGACACTAAGCCGGAACTATTCATTCGCCAACTGGTTTCTGAAATGGGATTCCGCTACAGACTCAATTCGAGAACACTTCCGGGTCATCCCGACCTGGTATTCCGCCGATTACATAAGGTGATTTTCGTGCACGGTTGCTTTTGGCACCTCCATTCATGTGAGGCTGCGAACCAACCTGCTTCGAATCGAGTGTATTGGGAAGAGAAAAGACTTAGAAATGTCGCAAGGGACAGACGAGCTCAGGCAAAACTCCGAAGATCGGGATGGAAATCGTTGGTGGTATGGGAGTTCAAAATCGATAGTCTACGCCTCGCGAAATCACGGCTTAGTAGCATGAAGGTGGTTTCTTGAGACCCCATGATGGCCGAGCGGAGCGCACTACTCGAATTTCAAATGCCGACGCGGCCGATGGACTGCCGGATTGTTTGTTAAATTTCACCTTCTGCAATCGCCTCTGGCCCAGACTCGCTTTCAACTGACCACTCCTCATCCGGCTCGTCACCAGCATTGAAGCGGACATTTCCCATCGCTTCGGCTTCGCCTTTGGTGTAGGCCTCAACGATATAGGCGAAGCAGATGCGTTCGATGTAACGTACGCTGAATCTCTTCTTTGTTTCGTTCGAATGGTAGCCTTCACGCACAACTCCGGGCAGGAACCAAATTGAGGGCGAGCGTCCGGTACCGCGTGTTTCACAGACAAGCTCTCCCGATTCCTCCAACTGGTGCAGTTTGCGGCTCACGGTACGCGGGTCCAGCCTCGAATCCGCGGCCAATCGCTGAATGGTGGTGTTTTTATTGCGACCATCCGCCCCTACGTTCTTTGCGATTAGTGTCAGTAGCAGCAATGCACTGCCCTTCTGCCTGGACTCTTTGGCAACCCACTGTTCTGCTTGTGCACTCACAGTCCCCTCCCCAAGGAACTCGCCCTCGCTCCCACCTTAAATTGTGATACAAACTGTTCCGCCTGACAATACTTTCATATATGATCGGTGATTCGGATTGGGGCCGGGTAGTATCTGATTCAATTGCTAGCAGAGCAAAACCTCATGGGTTCTTTGCCGGGGCTCGATCAGGCAGCGGCGAAAGGATTATTTTGCTTTGCGTCGCCTGGCGTGGGGCCATAGTATGAGCACAATTAAATCAAGCAACAAGGATGGTGACTAGAGAGGGAGTCATGAAGCCCGCTTTACAGAAATAATCGATGAAAACCTTATCTGCGCGAGAAAAACCGATACTGGCTGGGCTTTACCTTTCAAAGTTCGAGAGCGCGGGGCTAAGTTGCCTTGGCTTTGACACTTCTGTTGAGGCGTTCAATGTCATTGGATCAGCCCTCGGCGTGCGGCCCGCATCGATTAAGAACTACCGGGATGAGTTTGATCCCTTATTCCCGAATAAAAGGAAAGGTTGGCATAAGAGACCGACCCGTGCCTATTGCAGAGCTATTTACGACGCCTTTGGCGGCTTGAATTTGCAGGACTTTACGAACCTTCTAAAACGAATCATCTACAAAGAGCCTGATCTTGGAGTGTTGATGGAGGAAATTGAAAGAAGTCAGGGCGTAGATCGCTCTTTCGCAAAGCGGCTAGTTACCGGCCAAGCGGCAGAGCAGTACTTCAGATCAAAATATAAAGATATCGGCCTATTCAAAGATTTTGAATTGGAAGACACGACTCAGCTTGGTTGCGGGTTCGACTTCAAGCTGTTTTCGCCAAGCGTTTTTTACGGAATAGAAGTTAAGGGCTTAAGTGAATCAAATGGCAGCATTGCTCTAACGAACAAGGAACATTCCGTCGCTTCCATACTCAAAGACAGGTTTTTTCTGTTCGTGGTGAAAAATTTCAAGGAAATTCCTTTTCATGAACTCTACCGGAACCCCCTGAGTGGAAATCTGGTTTTTACCAGATCCGAACAAAGAATTCTTCAGATAAATTGGATAGCAAGAATATGAGTGAACCTGCTAAGGAGAAGCGAGCTGCGCGCGGTATCGAGTAAGGGTCTGGCAAAATATGGGTGCGCATGCCAAAATCATTGATAGAAGCCCGCGCCGGGCTAATTCCATCGGACGAAACCGGTGCTATCCCTCATCCAGAAGAATTGACGGCAATGGGGCTCCGGAGTGGTACCGCGGCGCGCCAGCCCCGGTTCCGCTGAGACTCAACTAGCACCTCCAAGAGAAGGCCACCCTCGTGAGGGGCCTTGTTTTCATCCGGATAAGTCCTCCGACTGGGAAGTGTTCGCTTCGATTCTTGTGAATGATTTGGGGAGAAAGCTCGCAGCCGGCGTGGACCTCGAGGGCCATGAAGTCAAATCCGCTTTGCACGGCAGCAGTTACGAGTATCAGTATCACAAGAATACCGGGAGAGAAAAGCTGCAGAAAGACATGACGGTTGGGCACTTATTTTTTTCCCACCAAGACTTCTTGCGACACGTCGACCTTCGTTTTGCCCACGGGAGCGCTATGAAGGAGTTCTTTACAGAATGGCTTGAAAAGTTTCCTGACCCATATAAACAACGTTACCGAAAGAACATACCCTTCGGTTGGGTTGAGAAGAACGGGCTGCTGCTCATGACTCTAATAGACGGAGAAGTGACCTACCCTGCGACCGCAAAAACCAAACAACAAGGTTAGCAACGCGTAGCCACGGACAGTGCCTTCCTGTCCGTCGGCTTTTCAGTGCATGGCGCAAGACTCAACGTCTTGCGGCGAGGCGAGCGTCAAAATACTCAACGACCTCGGAGAAGCGATTGAAGATCGACCGGTGCACTTCGTCAAAGATGACCAAGTCGAAAAACCCCGGGCTGAGCTTGGTAAAGCAAAGGCTCAGCGTCTGTAAGGTGACGACGAAGAGGCGTTTGCTGGTATCGATTCGGTGGGTATAAATGCGGTCCCGGGGTTCATTCGGGAGATGGGCTTTGAAGCCGTCCGTCAGCGCTTGATCAACCAGGGCATCACGATCGGCGACGAAGAGAACGTGTTGGGCCTGTCGCATGCGGAAAAACATGTCGATGAGAGCCATGGTGGTGCGGGTCTTGCCTGTGCCTGTCGCCATCACAAGAAGGGCTCGACGCTTGCCTTGGGTATAGGCCTCCGCCACGCGACGAATTGCTTCGTGTTGGTACGGGCGATCGGCAATCGCCGTGTTGATCGAGGCGGATGCCAGCGGCAACTGGTTTTGGCGAAGGAACAGTAAGCGATCGAGATCGTCCGGCGAGAAGAACCCTGCAATAGGACGCGGATTCGCGATGCCCACTTCCCAGAAGTACGTGTCGCGGCCATTGCTCATGAATCCGAAGGGAGAAAAGGATTGGCGCTTGGCAATTTCGGTTACGTAGTGCTTGAGTTGTTCGTCGGCATCGCGCGCGTGGCGGGAACACTTTTTGGCTTCAACCACTGCGATGACGTTTCCGGTTGCGTCGTAAAGGCAATAGTCCGTGACACCGTTCCACGGTTCTTTGTCGTAGCCGTCCACCGGAATTTCCAGGGCAACTCGCGACCTATCGTTGGTGTTCCATCCGGCAGAACGTAGGGCGGGGTCGATGAGCAATGCGCGCGTGGCAGCTTCGGTTGTTGGTCGCATTCTCATAGGCCAAGCCAAGGCAATACTGACGCTGCATTTTACACTCTTTCAAATGTTAAGTCTGTCCCCTTCGCGTTGTCGGCACCGCGAGTGGCCACGGTCAGGGCCCTTCTGACTGCGGGCTTTTTTGGGGGTTCCGATATTAAGAACCCAGGGTCAATTCACGTGACGAATTGAGCGTGGACCCACTGTCGCGCGGTCAATCCGCAATTTTGAGAATTTGGTAAGCCGGTAATCAGGCCTGGTCACATTACGGTAATCCGCCTTTTCTTCTTCCATCACCAATGCCTTCGGAAGGGATGCTTACCCCATAACGACTTTTACCCACGTTTGGGCGATGCTGGAAGGGCGGGGCTTCAGCCCCGCCGAAATCGCGGTTCCCGCCCTCTATTTGTCCCGTACCCCGCGCAGCTTGCGACTGCAAGCGGCGCGGGGTGCGGGACTTGGAAATAATCAGGACGGCCTTGCAACTTCCAAGGCCAGACCCTCTGCTTCTGCGCCATGGGCTGCAAAGTCCGGTTCGATCAAGCGCCGAAGAAGTACCTCGGCAAATGAATTAGAAGTTGAAAATCGATGGTGGAGTGTTACCTTTCGCGGGAAGCACATCGTAGAATTCCAGCCCGTTCTGGCAGACGCATTTTTTTGTTCCCTCGATTGTCTCTCACCGCTCCCACCCGTCATTGCCCTGCGAAGCCTGCCGGTATGGGCCATTTCATGGCTGCCGCGGTTTCCGCGGCGCGCGGTCCCGGCCAGGAGTGCGTAACCGCGTTACTATTGCCGCAGACAGGACATTGCTCCATAGCCAGACTCCCCTCTATTGACCGGAGGGATAAATCATCTTGGCGGGATTCTGGTGACGTCCAAGCGGCGTGCCAGGCAAGTTCGGTCGGGGCACTCCGCGCGCCTCTCCCCGTTTCCGGTATACTATTGAACCCCTTTGACGCACTGGAGATGCGCTGCCTCAATGGGTGGGAATCACCATGACAGAAGCGGTTCGTGTAATGCGGCGTCGGCAATTCTGCGGGCGCTGTGGGCAATTGATGTTTGAATTTTACCACTCGCCAGACGGCCACTTCGGCTTGGTGGGCGATGTCGAGGGGGAAGCGTCGGTGCGCGGACTCGAAGTGCGTTGTTCCACGTGCGGGGCACGCTACCGGCTGCTTGAGCGTGTGGACGCCGCCGGGCAACCAGTGGCGCGAGTGTAACGGCATCAGTTGGCAGTCGTCAGTAAAAGCAAGCGCCCGCCACCTGGGAAGTTACTGATGATTGAGAACGGACAACGGAGAACTGTAATGCGAACTTCATAACTGACCCTCAGGGGATATTTTTATGAGAACCGAGCGACCTTTCCAAAGCGCAGGATGCATTGGCATTTTGTGGCTGATTTTGTTGTGCAATCTCGGCTCGTCGGCGTGGTGCCAAAAGCCGCAGCCTTTGCCGCCACAGCAGACCGTGCTGGTACACGGCCACAGAATCGCATACTACGAGGCAGGGAAGGGAAGCGCCGTGATTCTCATCCACGGCCTGGGCGCGGATTCTCACCATTGGGCCAACAACATCGGCGCACTCTCCCTAAACTTCCGGGTCATTGCGCTGGATCAGATCGGCTACGGCCAGTCTGACAAGCCGTTGATGCGTTACACGGTGGAAAACTTTTCTGATTACCTGCACGGATTTTTGCAAGCGTTAGAGATCCCCAAGGCAAGCTTGGTGGGGAACTCTCTGGGTGGTTGGGTGGCGCTGGATTTTACCCTCCGGCACCCGCAGATGGTAGAGAAGATGGTGCTGGTGGATGCCGCGGGGTTGCGCCCGGCCGACGCCTTGAAGATGCCGGAGGGCGGACGGAAGACCCTTTCGCCAATGAACACGCGCTGGTTTTTTGACCTGATGGCGGCAAATAAAGAATGGGCGACCACGGATCTGGGACCCAATGCCTTTGAGCGCCACGTGCAGAACGGCGACAGCTACACGGTGGCCAGCAGCGTGGCGGAAATGGCCACGGGCCGCGAGTTTGAGGACAGGAACCTGGGCAAGGTGCACGCTCCCACGCTGATCATCTGGGGGCGCGATGATGTGCTGATCCCACTGGCCATGGGCGAGCAATTCCACAAGGCTATAGCGGGATCCCAGATGTTCGTGATCGACGGCACAGGGCACATCCCAATGGTAGGCAAGCCCGCGGAGTTTAACGATGTGGTGCGAAAGTTTCTAAATTCCTCTCCTTAGTGAGGAGGGCACAAAGAGGTGGTGGGGTTGAGCTGAAAAACGCCAGTCAATCCCCGGCCCTTCTTGAGCCCGGAGGGGAGTCAAGTTTCGTTCTCCCTTATGACCGACGAAGGCTTTCTGCTGAGTCCTCAAAACGCGCGCGATTACCTCGTGGAGCAAGGCTTCATGCGGGAAGGGGAGGAAGTTTCCGTCCAGGCCATGGGCGGGGGCGTTTCCAATGTCGTGCTACTCGTGGAATGGGCGGGACCGCAGGATCGGCGCTGGGTGATGAAGCAGTCGCTGGAAAAGTTGGACGTCGAGGCCGACTGGCGCTCCGAGCGCTCGCGCATCTATCGCGAGGCAGAATCCATCCGGGTGTTGCGCCCAGCGTTGGGCCTGGCGGCGTTGCCGGAAGTGATTCACATCGACTGCAAAAGGTTTCTTTACATCATGACTGCCGCACCGGTGGGGTCGCAAGTGTGGAAGGATTTGTTGCTGGCCGGGCGCACCGATTCCCCAGTGGCGCGAAACGCCGGTTTGCTGCTGGCGAAGATGATCCACGCCTCGAGGAACGATGCATCCCTAAGCTCGGAATTCTGGGACCGCACAGTCTTCCACCAGCTCCGCATCGATCCTTACTATCGCACCACCGCTTCCCGCCATCCCGAATTGCGCCGGGAGTTTGACGACTTGATCAGGACGTCGCTCGAAATCCGCACCTCGCTGGTGCACGGTGACTACAGCCCCAAGAACTTTCTGGTGCGCGGCGAAAATATTTTTCTAATCGATTTTGAAGTGGTGCATTGGGGCGACCCATCGTTTGACGCGGCGTTCCTGATGAACCATCTCTTCCTGAAGGCTTTCCACCAGCTCTCCGCGAGCCGGCAGTTCATCGCCTTGGTCTATGATTTCTGGAGAACCCTCTTCGCTGCGCTCGGCCCGGAAGGTGCCGCGGAGTTTGAGGTCATGACCCTTCGCCACCTGGGCGGATTGATGCTGGCGCGCATCGATGGCAAGTCGCCGGTTGAATACATTCAGGACGAGGCGACGAAGGAAAGCGTGAGGAAAGCGGCAATCCGAATTCTGGTGGAGAGGCCACGGCAATTGGAAGACGCTATCGGAATCGTCCAGGGAGAAATTCATGGCAGGCATTAGCTACCTTCGCGCGCGCGAAATCTTGGATTCACGTGGGAATCCCACCGTGGAGGTGGACGTGTATCTTGACGACGGCGCGCGCGGCCGCGGCATAGTGCCCTCGGGGGCTTCGACAGGGAAGGCGGAAGCGCTGGAGTTGCGCGATGGCGACCCGAGGCGCTATCACGGGCTCGGGGTTCGCAAAGCCCTTGAGAATGTCTTACAGGTGATCGCTCCAGCCGTTAAGGGCATGGACGCAGATAACCAAGGGGATCTCGACACATGCCTGTGTGGGCTGGATGGCACCGAAAACAAAGGCCGCCTGGGCGCGAACGCCATCCTGGGAGTTTCCCTGGCTGTGGCGCGCGCGGCTGCGGCGTCGGCGGGCTTGCCGCTTTATCGCTACCTGGGAGGTCTGGAGGCGGTGGAGTTGCCGGTCCCCATGGTTAACATCGTCAGCGGAGGCTTGCACGGTGGCGGCAACATCGACTTCCAGGATTTCCAGGTGATCCCGCTGCGCGCGGAACGCTACTCCGAAGCGCTGCACGACGTGGCGCTGATTTTCAACGCCATGAAGGACGTTCTGAAGGCGCGAGGCGTTTACTCCCCGGGTGTTGCGGATGAAGGAGGCTACGCTCCCCGGCTGGCATCGAATGAAGCGGGCTTTGAGGTGATGGTGGAAGCCTTCGCGCGCGCCGGATTCGAGCCTGGCAAAGACGCTGCCATCGCCGTGGATGTGGCGGCAAGCCATTTCTACCAGAACGGTCGCTACAAGCTTTCCACCGAGCACGAGGAATGGAGTTCCCGCGACCTCGTGGAGCGTCTGGCAGCCTGGGCGGAGCGCTATCCCATCCTTTCGATTGAGGACGGAGTGGCGGAAGATGATGAAGCGGGCTGGAAGTTGCTCACGGAGCGGCTGGGCAAGCGCTGCCAATTGATTGGCGATGATCTGTTTGTCACCAACCCTCGGCGGCTGGCGGAAGGAATCCGCGATGGTATTGCCAACGCCGTGCTGGTGAAGATGAATCAGATTGGGACGCTGAGTGAAACGCTGGAAGTCATAAGAATCGCGCAGCGAGCCGGCTATCGCACCGTGGTCAGCGCGCGCTCCGGCGAGACGGAAGATGATTCCATGAGCGACTTGGCGGCGGGCGCCGGCGCGGGGCAATTGAAAGTGGGCGCTATTACGCGCTCGGAACGCCTGGCGAAATACAACCGCCTGCTGCGAATCGAAGAAGGGCTGGGCGAACGGGCGGTGTATCGCGGGGCGGAGGTGTTCAGAGGGCTTGAATGGTAATCGTGCCTTGATCCTCGCAGAGGATGGATACAGTAGCCGGGGGCGACGCCCCCGGAAGCCGCCACCCCCCGCAAAGCCGGACCCTGAAAGGGTCGAATCCGTGAGACATCAGGCCGATCTTGCATCCCGCCGCCCGGGGTGGTGCGATCCCTTCAGGGCCGGGCGTCTATCATCCGGCTCTCCGGGGGCGTTGACCCTGGCCATTATCTTGCGCCCTTGTAGGGCACGCAAACATAACTTTCGGTCTGAATCTGCAGAGCCCTGTTCGTGACATTACTGTACAGAACGGGATCAAATGGAGCACTATGGGTTGAGAGGCTCACGCGATGAACTTTTACGTCACCATTATGAAGGCGGAGGACGGGTGGTTCGTGGTGGAGTGCCCGGCGCTGCCAGGATGTGTTTCGCAAGGCAAAGACGAAAAAGAGGCGCTGGACAACATCAAGGAAGCTGTTAATGCCTGGCTCCAGACTGAGAATCAAAAGACGGTTTAAGCACTCACAGCATTAAGAGAAATACATGATCATTTGTGGGGCACGGAAGGCGCGCAGAAGATTCCTGTCCGCATTATTCCTTGCGTGGCTGGCGCTGTCGCCCATCCTCGCCCTGGGAGTTGGTAAGCCTGATTTCAAGCCCGCGTTCAACTTCTACTCTCCGCAGGAGGACGTACAGTTGGGAAAGGAATCCTCCGCCCAGGTGGACAGGCAATTACCCTTGCTGCACGACGCAGAGCCTCTGAAGTACCTCAACAGCTTGGGGAAAAGGCTGATCGCTTTTGCGCCGAACAACCGTCCGGAGTATGCATGGCAGTTCAGGATCGTCAACAGCGCGGAGATTAATGCATTTGCTTTACCGGGCGGGTACATTTATGTAAACCGCGGCGTGTTTGAGGTTGCCGAAGATGAAGCGCAACTCGCCGGGGTGATTGCCCACGAATCCGGCCACGTCGTGATGCGGGACGGTACACACATTGCCTCGGAGGCCGTCCTGGCCCGGGGTGGCATGGCCATCGTGACCAGCATCTTTGGCCAGAGCGATAGCCTGGCGAGTCAACTGGCGCAACTGGGGCTGGGTGTGGGAGTAGATTCGCTGCTGCTGAAGTACTCGCGCGCCGCGGAAACGCAGGCGGATGAAGTGGGCACCTACATTCTTTACCAGGCCGGATACGATCCCCATGCCATGGGGCAGTTCTTCCAGATCATCGCCAAAAAATATCCGCAGCGCACCTTGCAATTCTTCTCAGACCATCCCAATCCCGAAAACCGCATCCAGGACGTGGATGCTGAGATTGCGCAATGGGGTCAGCCTCGGGGGGCGAAGACCGACAGTCCGGAATTCGAGGGGACCAAGGAGTACTTGGTGGCACTGGCTCCGCCACCGCAGCAGAAAGGTACGCCAAAAAGCGAAGCTAAAAAGCAAACCCCGCCTCCGCCCTCCGCCAGTCTGATTCGTTACGACGGCAAGATGTTTACCCTCGACTACCCCGACAATTGGGAGTTGCAGCATGGGGAGGACAGCGTGATGCTGTTTCCTCCCGGGGGAATGGTAACGGGCGCCGAGGGCGAAACCGCGCAGGCTTACGGCGCGGCGGTAAGCCTCTATGCGCCACAGCAGGGGAATTGGGGGCTCGTCGATGCGACGCAGGAACTCCTTGGTTCGATGCGGCAGTCGAATCCCCAAATCCTGGTTTTACAGCAAACGGGTATGAACCTGCGCGGTAACCCGGCGGTAAGCACCCTGCTGCAAAATGATTCCCCGGTTGAGGGACAGAAGGAAACGGACCATTTGGTGACAGTCCGCCACGGTGATTCCGTACTCACTTTCATTTTTATCGCTCCCGCCGGTGCCTTTGAATCCTATGCACCCACGTTTGATAGGATATTGCAGAGCATCAGTTTGGCGCGCTGAATGAAGAGGCTTTTCGTGGCCGGCCAAGCCCCCCCGATATCTTTAGCGGTAACTTGCCCTGTTCTGCGTCGTTTGCCCCACGGGCCTTTTGACTTTGCCTTCCGCCACTTTCAGCTATAAAGCTAACTTTATGAAACCAATAGGGCAAGTTGGTGAGGCCGACATCCCGGATGGCAGTAATCATGCAGGGAGTCGAGGCGAAATGGCGGAAACCACAGACTTGAAAAAGCAAGCGCACCTCCCCGACACTTCCAGCCAAATGGTTCGCCAGCGTTGGTTGGACCTTCTCAACATGAGTTACTCAACCCGGCGGGTGACCCAGCAAGAAATTGAACCCGGTGTTCATGCCCTAGTGGTGCCGGCAGCATGCAGGAAGGAAACGAACCAAGTTTTGGTCGAAGTGGAGGTCCGCGTGGCGTCGAGCCATGTCCCCGCGATGGCGCGGGGCGTGCGACTGCCGCTCGAGCGGCTTGGCGAGTTCGCCTTGACGCTGCCAGCGGATTATCGCGGGTGGATGGGAGCGTGGGGTAAGGACATTGCGGCGGGTGAAACGCTGGCCACCGTCTTTGTCGATCTTGCCTATCTGGAAGCCGCGCTGCTGGCCCGCCTCTGGGACTATGGGGTGCTGGTGGAGTTCAGTTCGCCGCTGGCATTTTTCCGGCGGGGAGCCTTGACCGATTACGCCAACGTTTACGAAACGGTTGTGGCTATGGTGGCGGAAGGCGGTTCGCTGGCGGACACAGCCGACCAGTTAGCTTTGGAAATCCTGAAGCGCCTGCAACTCTATGCCAACGCTTATCATCAGCTTTCCTCAATCTATTCGCAAGCAGAGTGGCACATCAACTGCGACAATTTTGTGGTCAAAGTCCCGGGCTCGCATTTCTCCCTGGCGCTGCAATACTGGGAGCTGCGGGACCACACTTCGGGGCAAAAAGTCCTGGGCTGCTGGCGCACCCGCATCGAGAAATTACTGCAACAGGCGGCTTCCAGCCCGAACAACGATTTCCCTAAGTCGTTTGCGGCTTGAATCCGCAGATTATTCAGAATTCGCAGGGAGACAGAACTACATAAGGCGGCAGGCTAGAAAGCGGCGCGAGGTGGTCCTCCGTCTCATCGAGCCAACGCAGGTCCTTCCTTGAGTTTCTTTTGCCCCGGGCTTTCTTATTGTTCTCGGACTTTGTAATCCGTGAAATCTGGGCAATCTGCGGATATAATCTTCGCCTATGGTAACCCCACACAGGAATGCGACGATTGATCAAAAAGCTCGAAGCCTTCTCATAGTGATATTAATTGGCATTTGGGCGCTAATGGCGATTTTGGTGGGAGGGGGCGCGCCGGTAGACGCGCAAGTGCCAGGGCAAGTGCCGGGGCAAAATCCTTCTCCCCCGCCGATCCACCTCCCCCACCTCGGAGGCTCCCGGCAGGAGCGGCCCCAACCGGAGACTCCCATTGAGGGGCAGGTCTACGTTGTGCTCTGGTTTGACACGGAAGACTACATCCTGCCACAAAGCGACGATGCCGCCAAACGCATCGCAGTTTTCCTAAGCCAGCAGGGAATCCCAGGGACTTTTAAGGTGGTAGGCGAAAAGGCAAGGGTGCTCCAGCGACGCCAGCGTCAGGATGTGATCTCTGCGCTTGCCCAGCATGACATTGGCTATCACTCGAACACCCACAGCCAACATCCCACCGTGGCCGAATATGAATCAAACCTGGACTGGGGCACGGGAGTGGAGGAATTCAACCGCCGCGAGCGTCCGGGTTTTGACGATGTTGCTCACGTCTTCAGAAAAACTCCTGTGGCCTATGGTCAGCCGGGCTCTTCCTGGGCGCCCCAGGTTTTTCCGGCGCTGCAAAAGTGGGGCGTGCGCGTCTATCTGGACGAAGGCAAGCAGGTAGGATTGCGGGGCCGTCCCTTCTGGTACGGGGGTATACTCAACATCTTCAATACGCGGGAGGGAGAGCAACTGCGGCCTGACGAGAATTGGTCCAATCTCGACACGGCCAAAGCCCGGTTCCAGGAGACCTATCTCACCATGACATCGCGGAAGTCAGGTGGTGTGGTCAGCTTATGCTTTCATCCCTGCGAATTTGTGCATAAGCAGTTTTGGGACGCGGTGAATTTTCGCGACGGAGCGAATCCGCCGCCGGATCAGTGGAAGTTGCCCCCGGTCAAGACGCCGGAGGATACAGAGAGGGCTTTCCAGTATTTTGAAGATCTTGTCCGATTTATGAAGTCATTCCCTCGCGTCCAGTTTCTTACCGCCTCCGCCGCGGCGGAGAGATTCCGTGACCACGCGCGAGTGCACGTCTTCTCGACCCAGGAAGTCGGCGCGATTGCCGGCCAAGTGGATTCCAATGTGTCGTTTCAGGGGGGAGACAGTTTCAGCCTGAGCGCGAGCGAAGTTTTTTATGTGATCAACAAATTCTTGACGGGAATCGTCAGGCGGAGTGGGACGGAGCCCCTGGTGCTGGAGCGCACACCCTACGGCCCTGCCTCGGCGCCGGAGCCGCTCACGGCGAAACTGGCCGTGCCTTGGGACCAGGTGTCGCGCACCATCCTGGATGTCCAGGACGACTTAGATAAAACCGGACGGATTCCCAGTGCCATCTGGCTGGGTAGCCAATCTGTCCCTCCGGAGAGCTACCTGGTGGGAATTGCGCAAGCCACCCAGAGCCTCACGCAGAATGCCGAAGTTCCAGACACCGTCACTTTTGCGCCTGCGCGCCTTGCGGCCGCTGAATATGTCGCCGATGACTCTCCTGATCTCTGGGACTGGATAATATTCCCCCGCGGGTTTCATGCGCCAAAGATGATGTCGCTCGCTAAGCTCCAAGCGTGGACCCTTAAACCGGCCACGAAGTAGGTCAATCGTTACCAGCAGCGTTCCGTCAAAGTCGCGGGCGCCAGATACCTCCATGGCCATGAATGCATCACCCGCGGAGAAACCCCTCACCCCCCGCCTTGCGGTCCCCCCTCTCCCCAAGGGAGAGGGAGAGAAATCAAAATCACAGCCTTCTCCCAGGGGAGAGGGCGCCCGACGGAGGAAGGCAGGTGAGGGGTCACTCTCAACCCCATTAGACTTTGACGGTGCCCTGTTGTTATCAGGAAGTACTCTTGACAGCTTGGGTAATCTGAGGCACAGTCCAAAAGACGACAAAAACGCCCATATTGGTGCCTACGAAAATATGGAGACCTCATACCATTTTTCATATTGCAATAATGTTACAGACACCTTGAATCTGACATTCTATTTTAAATTCAATTGCATACAAGTGTAGGAAGTTTGGCTTTTGGCTTGCGGGCAAACCGGCTTGATGGCTCGGGGCTAGCCTTTTAATTCCGTAGGTGAACGAGTGCCCTGGAAATTCGTCTTGATATTGGTATTCCCCGGCGCAGGGCAATTAACCTACGATCGCGCGAACCCGGCTGGATCTTTTATTGAAGCTTGGAAAGATTCAAGACTCAAATAGGTCTGGAGGTAATATGCGTACTCACCCGGCTTTGAAAGCTTTGGTTTTGGGCCTCGCTATGGGGGTTGCTGCCAGCCAAGTCAAGGCTGACGACATCTACGGCAGAATTCGCGGCACGGTTACGGATCCCAGCGGAGCGGTGATTCCCGGTGTGCCTGTGACCGCCACGAATACTGCCACAGGAGTCGTTCGCTCGGTCAAAACCGGCAGCAACGGAATTTTCGAGTTCGATAATCTCCTGGCCCCGGCAACCTATACGGTTAGCGTCGAGCAGATTGGATTCAAGCGCTATGAAGCGAGCAGAATCAATCTGGCCTTAAACCAGATCTATGTTCTGGATGTTGGTCTGGAACTCGGGCAAGCCACGCAGCAAGTCACGGTGGAAGCGGCTCAATCGCAGGTTGAAACCACCAGCATGGAACTTGGGGCAAGAATCAGCGGATCGGCCCTAGTGGATATCCCCCTCGTCAACAGGGACTGGATCACTCTGCAACAAACCCTTCCGGGCGTCGTCGCTTCCATGGGGGATTTTAGCGACGCCTTTTCCACCAGCGGCTCACGCGCCCAAGACAACGAGTTTCTGCTCAACGGTGTTGACAACATCGACTTGGCGCTGAATGTTGTCAACGCCATTCCGAGCCCCGACTCCATCGCGGAAGTCAATATGATCACGAATACGATCAATCCCGAATATGGACGGAACGGCGGGGCCATTATGAACGCCGTCACCAAGTCGGGGACGAATAAATTCCACGGGGATGGTTTCGAGTTCTACCGCGACACCTTCCTGAACGCCCGCAACTTCTTTCAGGCCACCCCCGATGTATTCCACCGGAACCAGTTTGGTGGCACCCTCGGCGGCCCGATTTGGAAGAACCACACCTTCTTTTTCTTTTCCTATCAGGGCACTCGCGATCGCCAACCCGACACACCCGGCCGGAGTTTTGCCGGGCCTACGGTCAACGTCTTCACGCAGGCGCAACGCAACGGCCTTTTCCCCGATGTGGTTGCCGATGTAAATGCCAATGGAGTTCCCACCGTCTCCCCCTTCCCTTTGGTGGGCGAGGATGGAGTTACTTATCCCGCCGGTACGCTGTATTCGACCCTTTTCCCCAACGGTCAAATCCCCTCCGTCGATTTCAGCGCTCCCGCGGTCAATCTGATCAAAGCCTACATGCCGCTCCCCAACACCGGGGCGAACGTCTTTACGTGGAGTCCTATTTCCACCGATAAGTTCTACCAGTATATCAGCCGGATCGACCACAACTTTGGCCCCAAAGATTCTCTCGCGGGTTATTGGTTTATTGAACAGGACACCACGGTGGATGACGAACCCTTTATCGGGGGTTCGCTGCCGGGATTCGCCGAGAACGCCACCAGTCGTACCCAAAACATGAATCTGACTTGGAACCATACCTTTGGAACCAGCATGATTAATGAGGCACGAATCGGGTACAACCGGCTGGGATATAACAGTGTAAACCCGGTGACTCCCGTTCAGCCCTCGAGCCTGGGATTTAGTATCAACCCGCAAAGTGGACCTTCGGGGGCGGGTGTGCCTTGTATCGATATGAACAGCTACGAACCACCCGCCGGGGCTTGCGAGTTTGGGTTCAGCTACGACGGTCCGCAGCCACGCATTGATCAGACCTATCAGGTGAGTGATAATTTCTCGTGGGTAGCCGGATCGCATTCCATCAAGATGGGATTTGATATGCGCCGCGCCGAGGTGGCAAACCCCTTCTACTTTGTGAACAACGGATACTACGAGTTCTACGGAACAGGCACATTCAGCACCGGCGATGAGGGGGCTGACTTCCTGTTGGGGATTCCGGACATCTACGAGCAGACCAGCGGCGGTTACATTGACGCTCGGACGCAGGAGTACTATTCGTATTTCCAGGACCAATGGAAGGCCCGCCCGAATCTCACCTTGACCTACGGAGTGGGATGGCAGATTAATACGCCCCAGAATGACATTTTCAATGGCGGCGTGGCGGTGAACGCCTACCGTCCGGGAGTTCAGTCCACGGTCTACCCGACCGCGCCTCCAGGATTGTTATTCCCAGGCGACCAGGGTCTTTCCGTATCCACTTATGGCAACTCCCTGCGTCATTTCGCTCCGCGGCTGGGATTTGCATGGAGTCCGGACCGTGTGCATAAATGGAGCGTCCGCGGGGGATTCGGAATTTATTACAACCAAATCGAAGAGGAACTCACCCTCCAAAATCTGCAATCGCCTCCTTTCTCCCTTACCGACTTCGGTGCCGGCGACGTAGGAGCAGTCCCTAGTTTCGCCAATCCCTATTCCGGCTACGCTCCCTCCTATGGCGAGAACGGGAATCTGGTGGGGGCATCCCCGGCATCGCTTTCCAACCGGTTTCCCTTCACTCCCCCGCCGCCGGGAAGCAAGAATGTGGACTTCAGCTTCTTTTATCCGATGACCTTGAAGGTGTTTGATCCCAATTTGACCACGCCGAGTGCGTACAATTACAATTTTACCGTCCAGCGCGAACTGTCCGCCTCGACCGTCATGCAGGTTGGCTACGTTGGACACATGGGCCGGCATTTGGAAGAGCGCGTCAGCATCGACCCTGCGGGCCAAGCGCCTGGGGTAAACCCCGTGTGCGCGGCGGAACCAAGTTGCAGTTACTTCGGTATGGATCCCTCCACTCTCGCCAACCCCCTCACTGAAAACGGCGCCCTTGTCTACGGGGGAGTGGGTGAGCAGGCCACGGTCGCCAACTCCAACTACAACTCCCTACAGATTTCCGTGACCAAGAAAGCGACACATGGCTTGGAATTCCAGTCCAGCTACACCTGGTCACATTCCTTGGACCCGATTTCCAGCGTGGAAAATGTCGGAGGGGGTGGGGCCCTCAACCCCTTCAATCGTCAGGACAATTATGGCGACTCGGCTTACGACGCCCGAAACCGTTTCGTCATCAGCTACTCGTACCAGATCCCTTCCGTTCGACACTATGATTCCTTCCGGGGCGTCCCCAGTCGCTTGGTGGAGGGGTGGAGAATTGCGGGCACCACAACGCTGCAAAGCGGTTTCCCCTTATCGCTAACAGATACCAGCTACAACTCACTTACCTGCTGGTATTACTCGAGCTTCGGCTGCGCCGACCGTCCGAACGTCCTGGGTCCCGTGGCTACCTTTAACCCACGGATGGCGAGCCTTGATAACCAGACGCACGGCGGCACGACGATCCAAAGCAACTACTTCTTCAACCCCAATGACTTCACCCCGGAGGTGCGCGGAGTGCTCGGGGATGCTGGACGAAACTTCTTCCATGGACCGGGTATTAACAATTTTGATTTGGGTTTGTACAAAGATACGAAGATCACAGAATCCACTAAGGTTGAATTGCGCTTGGAGGTATTCAACCTCTTTAATCATACGCAGTTCATCGACAACGCCGTGGGAATCGACATCAACAGCAGCTTTTTTGGACGCGCTACTGGCGCGTTTGATCCGCGTATCATCCAACTGGCGGCGAAGTTCTACTTCTAGCTTGTAGTAAATCTGGATAGCCTTCAAGGGCGCCGGCACTCCCAGGCGCCCTTCTAAACCCATGAGGAGAAATCCGGGTTAAGGGCAATGCTCTTTACATAACCCGGACCTCTCACCAGACTGAAACGTTTTTTGGGGCTACCGGAAGGGCGGGGCTTCAGCCCCGCCGAAATCGCGGCTCCAACCCTTGTCCGTCCCGCGCCCCTCACAGCTTGCAGCCGCAAGCTGCGAGGGGCGCGGGACACGGGAATAATCAGAAAGGCCCTCTAATGGCGGGGCTGAAGCCCCGCCCTTCCAAAATCGTGGTGAGACATTCCGGCTAACTGACTATTCCCAATTCGATGAACGATTTCCTCAGAACCTCTTATGTGAACAGGTGGGTAGCGCGGTCCTATTTTGTAGGTCCGCGGCTTTTGGTTGCGCATCGGAGACGAGCCGCGGGCCTGAATAACGGGCACTTCTCGTGCTATTTCTTGACCGCCCAATGCAATCCGATTCCGCCAAAAATATAGGCGCGGGCGTCCACCTGCGCGTAACCCTTCCGCTGCAACCGCGCGGAAAGCTCCTCCAGCGAAAGAAAGCTTCGCAGCGAGCGAGGGATGTAGGTGTAGAGGCTAGGGCGCCCGTGCAGGAGCAGGCCCCAGAAGGCGCCCTGGACGAAGAGCCCTCCGAGATAAAGCCGGCGCAGGAAGCGGCTGGTGGGCAGGAAAAAGTCCAGGCTCACCAGCCGCCCGCCCGGCCGCGTCACGCGGTGAATCTCCTTGAGCGCCCCATTCAGGTCGGGGAAGTTGCGCAGGCCATACCCCACAAAAACACAATCGAAGACCCCCTCGACAAAGGGGAGCGCGCCGGCGTCACCGCAGACGACCTCCGCCAGGCCGCGCCGCCGGCACGTGCGCAGCATCTCCTCCGTCAGGTCAACGGCCACTACCCTGGCGTTGGGCACCGCCCGGAGGACTAACTGGGAAAAGTCACCCGTACCGCACGCCAGGTCCAACACCGCGGCGCCCGGGGGAAGAGCTGCCTTCTCAACGCCCAGACGCTTCCAGCGGCGGTCCATGCCGAAGGAAAGTGCGCGCGTTATGAAATCGTACCGCGGCGCGATGGCGCTGAACATCCGGCGCATCAGGCGCCAATCCTGTTTTTCGGCGGGAAGATTCATGGGCGGTTGGGAATCATACCATTTCTGCCGTCCCGGAAGGGCCACACGTAGTGGCTCCTTTCTTGCAACTTTGTCGGATGCCGCGATGCCTGCGTATTCCCGCCGTTCCTCCGTATCCTCCGTACCTCTCAAAACCGGATATAGAATCCGCGAAGTCTCTGCATGACCTCATGGTTGAGTCTGTTCTGGGGCTTTTTTCACAGTACGAGATAACGACAATTTCCAAATTCCGTATATGGAATTACATAGAATCTCAGCGGCTACCCGACATCCAACATGCATCATGTTTATTTTCAAGTAAATCTAACCTCCTAAAGGATCTGGCGTATGGCCATTCTCTTGCTTAAACCCTAAACAGGCCAATTTAATCGTATTTTCGCTGTGCCAATAGATGTTTGAAAGTTTCGCAGCCTTCTGAGATTGGGGACAGGATGAGTGTACTTCCAGACTCAGTGTTAGTCGCCGGAGCCTTGGCCATCTGGGTGGTTTGCAAGCTTCTGCGCCAGGAAGCCATCGCGCACCGGACATTTTGCCGATGTGTCCTCTTGATATCACCCATAAACGGAATTGATTGGACTTCTCTTTGGTCGCAGTTTCAGAATTGCGGGTCGATACAACTCTCGCCTGAGCCTTGCATGTGCAATAACGCTGAATTCCGGTACGTTGCCCATTCTGGTTTCGCTTTGAAACCGTTTTTCCAAACATGGGCGGAAGCATGAAAAATCAATTTTTCATTAAATTATGAACGAACTAAAACTCAATTAATATCATACGGAGGGGAACACAATGTTGAAATGGACCCGTGATAGCTGGCAAGTCATTGTCCTGTTTGCGGTGATCGTATTCGCAGTTTGCGGGGGAGTGCCGCCGGCTTTCTCCCAGACGACCATTTCCACGGGCGGTATTGTCGGTACGGTTACAGATCCGACCGGCGCACTCGTGCCGGGGGCAAAGGTCTCCATCACCGAAAAAGTCACTGGGCGGCAATTGGCCCTGACCGCAAACTCGGCGGGGCTCTATAACTCCGGCCCCTTGAGTCCGGGCGACTATACCGTGCGCGTCGAAGCGACGGGTTTCTCTACTGCCGAAATCACCCTGACCGTGCAGGTGAATAACACGTCGAATGGCAACGTCGCGCTCCAGGTGGGCTCGACGACCACCGTGGTCGAGGTCGCAGCGACAGGGGTCCAGGTGAATACGGATCAAGCGACGGTGCAAGGAGTCATCACCACGCAGCAGATCGAGAATTTGCCTATCAATGGCCGCAATTTCCTGCAATTGGCGCAGCTTGAACCGGGAGTTCAGATCCAGGACGGCGCCGTCTTTGACCCCACCAAGAACGGATTCTCTTCCATCTCCTTCGGCGGCCGCTATGGACGCACCGCCCGCCTCGAAGTGGACGGCGGCGACATCAGCGACGAGAACGTGGGAACGACCACGATGAACATTCCCGCCAGCGCCATTCAAGAATTTCAGATCGAGCAGTCTACGCTGGACTTGTCGAGCGGCATGACTTCCTCCGGCTCGGTCAACATCTCAACCCGGTCGGGCAGCAACGCATTGCACGGTGAAGCCTTCGATTATGGGCGCTGGCACAACCTGGCTGCCCGCGTCGCTCCGGAGGATCTCTTCTTCCGGCGCGAACAGTTCGGGGGCAATGCCGGGGGGGCCATCAAGAAAGACAAGCTCTTCTTCTTCATCGACGCGGAACGCTCCCGGCAGGACTATGCGGCGCCGGTTCAACTCCCAGGTTATTTCTCTGGCCTCTCCAGTTCGATTAATCAGCCTTTCAAAGAGTGGGAGTCGTTTGGACGGCTGGACTGGCAGGCGACCGATAGACTCAAAGTTTTCTATCGTTATACTTACAACATCAACAGCAATGTGGTTCCGTTCATTCCCAACACTTTTTCGCCTTTCCTGAACCGCGACCACGCGCAGGATCACCTGGCGGGCTTTGATTTGACCACCGGGAAGTTCACTCACAGCTTCCGCTTTGAGTTCCTCCGCTTCGCCAATCAGATCTCCGGCGCGACGGCAGGGTACGACCCCGCGCCCGGACTCGAAGTGGCTATCGGCGGTGACCCCTTCTGCCTGACCGGCGGCGCGGACGTTTTCTGCTCGGGCCCGAACTTCCTGGCGCCCCAGATCACGCAGCAGCACGACCTTGAGTTCAAGTACGACGGCAGCACCATATGGGGCAAACACGTGATCCGCTACGGGGTTGAGATTAACCGCATCCTGGGCGGCGGCTTCGCCTCGTTCCTGGCGACGGCGCCCGCCGTCGGCGACAACTATGATGCCGCTGACGTTGCCTTCGCCACGGCGTCGACAGCTTTCCCCGGGGGAGCATCGAACCCGCTGAATTATCCTGTGGATGACGTGACTCTCGGCAACGGTGTCGGCTACGGGTCCGCGATTCCGCGTTTCGGATTTCCCGGCGGTGGCCAATTTGACACCCGCTTTTCTTGGTATATCGGCGACAATTGGAAGATCCGGCCGAACCTGAACGTCAGTCTGGGACTGCATTACACTCGTGACACGGGTCGCAGCGACGCACAGTTCCCCGCCATCCCGGCGATTGATGCGTTTGGAGCGGGGTTGGGCGATCCCGTTCACCAACCCAACCTTAATTTTGCGCCCCAGGTCGGGATTGCCTGGGATCCCTGGAAGACGGGCAAGACGGTAATCCGCGCTGGCGGCGGCATTTATTATGAGAATACGGTGTGGAACAACATATTGTTTGACACCCCGGCACGCCTGCAACAAGGGTTGTTCTTAGGATTCACCAACGGCTGCGGTTCCGTCAGCCTTCCCGGCGGTGGCACCTATAACGCCAGTGGTATCTGCGGACAAGCGATTGGAACCGTGCAGAACCAGATCGTCGCCGCCCAGCAGGCGTTTCAGGCTGCCACCATCGCTGCCGGTCCGGCCGCTAATGGCAGCTATATCGGGAACGCTGGCGCGGACAACTCGTCCACGGGCACGAACTTGTTTGCTCCAAACTTCCGCACGCCGTATTCCATTCAGCTCAATGCCGGGATCCAGCACGAGTTTCGGCCCGGAACCGTACTGAGCGTTGATTATCTGCGGAACAAAGGACTCCACTATCTTGTATATTATGACACCAACCACGTCGGGGCCGCTCGCTACCTGAACCAGGCTGCCGCGACGAACGCCATCAATACTACCCTGGGGAATTGCGGCGTCGGATCGATCGGCGCCGCCATCAGTAACTGTCCCGGGGATCCCCTTGGCGCCGCCGACCCTAACATCGCCAGCTACATGCCCCGCCCCGCCGCCATCTCCGACTTTGCCAGCAACGGTCTTGATTCTGGCGCCGCCATCAACGGCGGATTTCCGGGCTGCAACTGCGCCTTTCCTGGCGTCAATCCGAGTGTCGGTCAAAACTACATGCTTCAGCCCATCGGACACTCGATTTACAACGGTCTGGATGTCTCCCTGAAGCAGCAAGTGAAGAACCCCATGCCGGGCGTGCGAGCGTTGAACCTTCAGGCTTCGTACTCTCTCTCTCGCCTTGATTCGATGGTCATTGACCAGGACTTTGGCGGTGCCCTCGCCGACTGGGATAATTACAATCACTACATAGGACCCAACGCCCTTGACCGTACCAATCAATTATCATTTGGGGGAATATTCAACATCGCCCATGGGTTCCAGTTGAGCTTGATCGCCCACGCCGATAGTTCGTTGCCCCAAACCCTGGAACTGCCTCCGGGAGCGCAACGTGAGGCCACTAACGGGCAAATCTTCCAATCCGATATAACGGGAGACGGGACCACCGGTGACATCCTACCCGGTACCAACACCGGATCATTCGGGCGCAGCATTAGCGGAACCACTATCAACACCTACATTGAACGCTATAACCTCAAGTACGCCGGGCAGCCTACCCCCGCCGGTCAGGCGCTGGTCAGCGCCGGTCTGTTTTCCACATCTCAGTTGCAACAATTGGGGGCGGTCGCTCCGCAATTGGCCATGGCGCCTCTCGGAGAGGTGGGTATGGGAGGATTGTTCTCCGCGGACCTGGGCCTGACTTACATCGCCAAGATCCACGAGTCGATCACCCTGCAACCCAGCATCACCTTCTATAATGTGACCAACTCGCAAAACTTCGATCAAGGTAACACGCTTCTGAGCGGCATCCTTCAGGCGGCTGGCCCGTCCGTCTCTTCCGGTTCCGCCAACAGTACGACTTACGGCCAGCGTAGCACCCACGTGACGCTGGGCTCCGGCGTATATGGCCAGGGCGGCCCGCGCGTCCTGGAATTTGGTTTGAAATTCACGTTCTAACCTTCCGCTCTGAGGCAGGCAAAAATTCAGCCCGTGTCGCAAGGCACGGGCTGAACCAATTTCCAACACAATCAGAAACGTAGCGCGGACCTGTTCTGTAGGTCCGCGGGTTTTCCCAGCCCATAGCCCGGACTTCTCACCAGGTTTGGATGATCTTGGAAGGGCGGGGCTTCAGCCCCGCCGAAATCGCGGCTCCCGCCCTCTATTCGTCCCGCACCCCGCGCAGCTTGCGGCTGCAAGCCGCGCGGGGTGCGGGAATTGGAAATAATCATGACGGCCTTGCCACGGCGGGGCTGAAGCCCCGCCCTTCCAAAATCGTGGCGAGAAATGCGGGATCGGGGACCTGCAGCGGGCGTGCAAAACAGGCCGCGCTACACCTGCTTATCCCTGGATGACTTCTTGCACGCGGGCGAGGATGATCGACGGCATCAAGGGATGCCCCTCCAGCGATTGCCCAACGGCAATATCAAAGGTGGGATGTTTTTCCTTCGCGGCGGCGATGAGCTTGGGCAAATCGCGGCGCAAGTGAAGGCCGACGGTCAGGAAGTAGGGAATCACGATCAGGCGTTCGAGTCCGGCCTCCGCCGCTTCCATGACGCCGCCGAGCAGGTCGGGTTGCCCGCCATCCAGAAACGCCGCGCGAACGTAGCGGTAGGGCCCGGCGGCCTCGATCTTCGCGGCTAAATCACGCACACCGCGGTTGGCCTCTTCCACAGGGCTGCCGTGAGCGAACAATAGAATCCCCGTCGTCAATTCGCGGCCCATCTTTATCCACAGATCACAAACAGGTGTCAGGTATCAGATATCAGGTGTTAGGAGTTTACTGGCACCTGGAACCTGACACCTCCCTAACTCTCCGCTTCTTCGCCCGCGGGCAGGAAAACCGCAGCCGCGCCGTAGACGCCCACGTTCGTCCGCAGTTTGGCGGGCAATACCGGCGTCTCCGCCGCGAAGCCATTGATCGTGTGGCTGGGTATAGTTGCCCTGATCTTATCAAATAAGGGCTTGCCAATATGTGAAACCCCGCCGCCGATCACGATGGCCTCGGGATCGAACAGGGTAATCATGTTGGCCAGCCAGACGCCCAGGAAGAAGCCCGTCTCCTCGAGGATGGTCTTGGCCACGCGGTCGCCCTGGCGGGCCGCCTGCTGAATCATCTGCGGCGAAATCTGCTCGGCGTGGCCATGCGTCAGCTCCCGCAGGACGCTCGGGATGCTGTGTTCCTGCTCCAGCATCACGCGCGCTCGCCGGGCCATGGCCGGGCCGGCCGCCAGCGATTCAATGTCGCCATAGGTTCCGCAGCCGCAGCGATAGGGGCTGCGATAGTCGATGGAAACATGGCCGCCTTCTCCGGCGACGCCGTTTTTGCCGTGATAGATTTTCCGGTTGATGATGATGCCGGTGCCGATGCCGGTGCTGACGGTTACATAGAACACATCTTTGTAACCCACGGCGGCGCCAAACAGGACTTCTGCCAATCCCGCGGCGTTGGCGTCGTTTTCCAATTTGGCGGGCAGGCCGAATTCCTTCTCCAGCAGCTTGGCCAATTCGATGTTCCGCCAGCCGGGCAGATTGGGTGGATTGAGCACCACTCCCGTTTTGGGATTGAGGGGACCGGGCGCGCAGATGCCGATGCCGCCCACGTTTTCCTTGCCTCCGGCCGCGCGCAGCAAGCGCCCGATCAGATGGATGATCTGGGCATAGCTTTTGCCAAACCCCTTTTCTGCGTGCGTGGGAACGACTTGTGATTCAACCAGCCGCCCCTTTTGCGTGACCAACCCTCCTGCCACTTTTGTGCCACCCACATCGATGCCGATAATCGTCTTCCCCATAAGCTGCGGTCTCCCTTCGCGCTCCACAGATTACGCAGATTACTCAGATTAGACAAGAAAAGAATAAAAACTCCAGGGCAAAACGCGCACCGAGGAAAGCTGGTGCACTTATGCAGCGATTAGCCCGCATATCTCACCACTGCTCTGGAAGGGCGGGGCTTTACAGGCTGCGGAAAAACGTCCCAATACTGTCATTCCGAGAAGCCGGCAGGCGACGAAGAATCTGTAGTCGCTTGAAAATTCAAATCCAGATCCTTCGCGGCTGCTCAGGATGACAGCTTGGACGAGTTTTCCGCAGCCTGTTTAGCCCCGCCGTTGGAAGGCCGTCCTGATTATTTCCAAGTCCCGCCCTTCCAGCATCGTCCAACCGTGGTGAGAAGTTCGGGTTAGGGGCCACCACCCCGTCCTTTTAAGCAGTAAGAAAAAACACTTAGGGTTAAGTTGTAGAGGGGCGCGTTGTGATCTTCTAATTACAATGTGGCAAGCCCGCCCCGAATTTGGGTCGATTTTACCTCGACCTTTCTGTCTGCCTTTGTCTTGTCTAATCTGAGAAATCTGAGTAATCTGTGGATTATGTCTCGAGGCCGCGCTGCACGCTTGCTCCCGCTCTCCTCCACCGACGTGGCAATCCCGGACAAGCTGTATTTCCGCATTGGCGAGGTGAGCGAGTTGACTCGCACCAAAGCCTTTGTTCTGCGCTTTTGGGAAACGGAATTTACTTCGCTGCGGCCGGTGAAGGGCAAGTCGGGACATCGGCTCTACCGGCGAAAGGACGTGGAACTGATCTTCCGAATCCGCCGGCTCCTCTATGAAAAAGGGTTCACGATTGAGGGAGCGCGCCGGCATTTGGCGAGCGATGGCAAAAATCCCGCGGAGCAGACGCACTTGTTCCACTCCCCCCCGGACATGGCGGAAATCAAAGCCATCCGGCAGGAGTTGCAGACTGTATTGACAATGCTTTCGCGGAAGTGCTAGCGTGAATAGGGAACAGGTTATAGGGAATAGGGGAAATTGGATTATCGCCATGTTCGCTGTAACCTACCTCCTGTTCTCTGTAACCTGTTTCATCGGGACGTAGCGCAGCCTGGTAGCGCACTTGCTTGGGGTGCAAGGGGTCGCCAGTTCAAATCTGGCCGTCCCGACCAAAAAAACAGTGGTTAGTGGTAAGTGCCTAGTGGATAGTTCCAGGCTGCCGGTCTTAGGCGCTAACCACCAGCCACTAACCACTAGTCACTGTTTTTGTCGGGGCGTAGCGTAGCCTGGTAGCGCGCTTGGTTCGGGACCAAGAGGTCCCCAGTTCAAATCTGGGCGCCCCGACCATTTTTTTCAATAACTTCCATTTTAGCGGAAGCGCCGGGAAGGGCTTCTGTGACGTGGTTTGTGACGTAACACCCCCCTCAGACTGGCCCGCTTTGACGGCTGCGACGGCGACGCGCTTGGCGGCTAGCCGAAGATGGCTGTAAATCTGCACCATGGCCGGGTCAACATGGCCGGCTAACTCGCGGCTTGCCGGACACACACTGAGGACTTCGCAGGATGGAGCCCGACAACCTACCCCACCGCGAATGCCAGGGTCGGATCCACCTCGGTAGCGCCGCACGTGTCGGACCCAACTTCTGGTGACATTGGCCTCACTGCTAGCCGCTCGCGGTCCCGTCAGGAAATAAGCAAGGAGACTTCCGCCGTAAAGGCTGGGGAAGCAATTTCGTTCGGACCGGGATTTCCGCCGTCAGTCAAATCTCCCCCCAGCGCTAGTGTGGTGTCCCACGTAAGAATTGACAATAGGCGAGACCCCCTCACCCGGCCCGCCCCGGCTGGCGATTACGCCGGATGCGCGCCACCCTCTCCCCCAAAGGGGCGAGGGCAATA
>Ga0182030_10004293_pt1 | contig 30412 bp, 28 predicted proteins | sample 812S3MmetaG_FD_121299 | JGI IMG/M metagenome (GOLD analysis project Ga0182030, IMG submission 121299) | Permafrost microbial communities from Stordalen Mire, Sweden - 812S3M metaG (Illumina Assembly) | ecosystem: Environmental > Terrestrial > Soil > Wetlands > Permafrost | place: Sweden...
CAACAGGTCGATTCAGGACGTCGCCGATCTCTCACCCGCTGCATGGGCCGCGAGACACAATCCCGCTAACCTTTAAACTTCCGGACATCACCACGTCAACCGTGTGTTTGGCCATACGCATACCTTTGGTTCCACACGGGAGCGATTTGCGAGCAACGGGAAATCGCTTGCCCTGATCCTGCACGACACCACGGAGCTCTCCTACAGGCATGAAGATGCGGACCCGATCGGAATCCTGAAGAGGATTTTACGGTTCTTCCTCACTTTTGATGAAGAGTGGGCAGGACTTCGGCGTCCTTGTGTTGGTTCGGAATTTAGGCGGCATTTACGACGCGCATATCCGGCTATTCGAAGGGCAGGAAGCCCAGAAAGCCCAACAGACAGAAGGCGGTCTCGTTGTTGTACTCGTGATTGCCGTCCGCTCCAAGACTGCTGCGAATTCCACCTGTGTTTGCGTCGTATGCATTGTCAACCAGCCACTGTAACGATTTGCGCGGAGTGGGTTGCGCGAGAGCTCTGCTGGCCATTGCCAGCATTGCCACATTCAAACTGGATATCGGCTTTCCTGCGATACTGACGATCGATCCATCTGGTTGCACCTTCGAGCGCAACCATTCCACAGCCGCCCGATTGCTGCTGGTGACGCCCCACATCCACGACAAATATCCTTGCGAGAAAGCGGCACTATTGCCGTCATCGCTGATCTCCAGCTTGCCATCTTCCTGGATCGCCAGAGCATATCGTTGCAGTGATGCTGAAAAGACGCGGATGGGAGTTTGTCTTCTCAACGTCACGGCAGCCTGTCCATACCTGGCGTCGCGGTAAAGAACTTCACCCGCGCGCATACCCAGATAGACATCGCCCTGATCGGCCGAATATTTGCACTTGAAAAGGTGCCACTGACCGTCGGAAATATCGAGCTGCCATGAACTGCGGCTGAGGCCGTCCAAGTCAAGATTGTGATTAAGCAAAAACATCAGCGCCGCGCGGCAGTTCGCAGCGTAGGTTCGCGCCAGAGCGCTGCTACCGGTCAATCGCTGATCGAGATACACCAGGTACACAAACAATGCAGATGTCGCATCCACGCCACGCACATCCCGGATACCGGGGCCTGGAGATGTGGGAATGTGGGCGTAAGGAGCGTCAGAAGAGTAGACATAATACCAGCTGCCTTTCCAGTTCCGGTCTTTCATTTCCTCGCGGTCGGCAAGCCACTTGATACCCTTCTCCAGTCCATTGAGGTACTTCACATCTTTGCTGGCACCGTATGCTGCCCCGAGGCCAATCAACGCATACTCCATGTTGGAGTCCTCGTTCACGGTGATGGCGCCCCGCTCGTCCGGAATCGCTCCGGAGGCATTTTGCAGAGAAAGAATGAAGTCGGCCATTCGCAGCGCTTGCGGCCACTGCGAAAGACCATAACCACCTTTGTCCGCTTCACCCCTTGCATTTGCTTGAGCCAATGAGAGATGCGGCGCGAGCAAACACGCAAAGAAACAGAATGCTGCGCAGAGTGATAACTTTCCGCTCTGCCGGCTGGAGCTCGTACCGATTCTCATTTTGAACCTGCCTGTCATCCTCATCGCCATTCTAGCGAACCTGTAATAGTGCCGCATCCGGAGGTCAGTTCACTGATTCGCGTGTAGCAATAAGCGCCAATTTCGAGGATCATTGAGATCGTGATCTGAAACAATATCCCACAGTGTGGCGTGCGAAAGCACGAGATCGCGAAGAAGCGCCTCCCCGCGGACACATTAAGTGCCGACGAGAGGTGATTTCCCTGTATCATTGCTAACCCACGCCGGAGTGCGTTCGAATAGGGCGTTGTCAATGTCGACTCAACAACGTGCGGAAACTATGATGCCGTAAGTTTTTAATTCAACGAGGCGCTACATCCTTTCGCGGCAGAATCCCGGTACAACCCTACGAGTCGCTGGCGTCTATGCCCCCGAGCCTAGTCCATTCCAGCGTTCGTACGCATGAACCAGCCACCTTCAGCTGTATAAAAAGGCCAAGGGAACGGCGGAGCCGCATTCACGTACTTATTCTCGATGGAAAGGAGGTAGCTGTTTGTGTTCGTAGTGTCGCCCATCAGATAACCGGCGTATCCTACGACGCACCACGGGAAGGAGTCTTGGGAATTGAAGGAAAGCTGAGGCCAACCAGGCCAGGCGCTATTGAACGTTTCGTACAGGTTCTTAGCCTGGGAACTCGACGGTGCAATCACACCATTCGTGATGGGGTAAAGCTGCCCTACTGAATCCGGGTACCATGTGCTCAGGTTTGGAACTGCGGAACCGGCTGACGTATGATACAACCCACTTGAAGAAATAAAGAGTACGTTCTGGATGCCCGACTGAATGCCGGCGGCGGCCGTTTTATAATAGGTCGTTGTTGCGGTGTCGCCCCATGCCTGAGTCGCAAGGTTGGCAAAATCCATTAAACCGCGGTAGTCTTCGGAGTTGTCCATCAGGTATTCGACCGGGTAATCCGGCATTGCAATCACAAGGCCGTTCTTTTGCTGCAACAGCGTAATAACATTGCCGACAACGTTGAAATCGTACTCTCCGATGGTAGTCTTAATGAACGTTTGAGCGCCGGCATCGCCCGTATTCCAGAGGGTTTCAGCAAGCGAGAGAAATGTAGCGGCGTATGAATCGGCAGAATCGTATTTGCCTGTTGATGTCTCGGTGCTTCCACTTAGATTGTAATCGTACACCGTGCCGTAGAGGCCATTGTAGTCTGGCCAATTGAAATGGCTGATGTACCATTGCATCCAGGCCTCGACCTGAGGAATTTTGGCGGGATCGCTCAGCCAGCCAATTGCTCCGAGGTTCGCGAAGTACGGTTCAATCTCCGTTCCACTGTACTGGATCGCGCCATCAGAAAGCTGTTGAGTCTTCAGCCATGCCGATGTTTGAGTGACATTTTGTGCGTAATTCGGAAGTGTCGTCTTTACCGGCGTTACGGGCGTAGGAGTGCCGCCGCCCCCGCCACTGCAGGCGCAAACACTCTGGGCAACCATTAAGCCAAGTACCACAAAAAGACGCTTGATCATTTAGCATTCTCCACAGTGTTACGTCACGGCTCTACACTCAGGCACTAGCTCACACACTCGGCAGGCCTCCTGCACAGCCCTGGGGCATTTGTACCGAGTCCTGCCCCAGGGAGTGTCGGCTCGACTTTACCACGAAACTCTCGCGTCAATCTGGCCCGTGCGATTTCCGGAGACACCTGTGACGTCACCGAAAGTCGTATCTGTCATCACTTCATCAGGCGCGCCCCATTGGTGACGATTAAAGGCATCGTAGAAGTCCGCCCTAACGCTTCCCTGATATCTTCCGTCACGGCCGAAAGTAAAGTGCTTCACAGCACTCAGATTCTCGTTAAGGCTCGCCCAGTTGCGCCAGTTGTTATAGATATACGGGCTGTTACCGAGCCCACCATTGGTGGGATTTACGAAGTCCGAGGGGGCGAAAAATTGATTGCTTGGATCCGTGAGATTGTCTAGGTCGAGCTTCTTGAAGGTATTGCCGAGCTTTGCCCCCGGCGCAAGACTAGCTCGCAACCCCATCCACCCGGGATATACAAGAGAGGATCCCACACCTCCCATGGGCATACCACTTGTGTATGCAGGCTGGAAGCCCAGCGTCCATCCGCCAATGAGATAGTTCAGTCTTTTTGCATCGCTTCCCCACCTCTGGTGTTTTCCAAACGGCAGATCATAGACCACATATCCCTTGACCGTATGCCTCGTGTCGTAGCTGAGGACATTTCCCGTAGCCTGAAAGTCTGCGATGTCCTGGTAATAATAAGTTGCGCCCGCATTCCAGAAGTTTGTATCTCCGGCCACATTCCCCGTCGCCTTCGACAGTGTATAGCTCAGGTCCATCGTAACACCGCTGGTGCGTTTTGATATAACTTCAGCAATCAGAGCATTGTAGGCGCTGGAACCCACCGGCGCACCCGCGTTGGCGACTAAGCCAAACCATTCCGCCACCTGTGGAATAGGACCGATGGCTTCCCATGCATAGCCAAGAAATCCTGGGAACGGATATGGTACGCCCGCCGCTGCTGCAGAACCCGCATCGGAGACGCTTGCCCACGCATTTCCGGAGTTATATAGAGCGCTATAAGCACTCCAGCTCGGGTAATTCTGATAGGCTTTCAGATTTCCGTCGTGAAGATCGCGGCCAATATTGCCGGCATAATCCACGTTGAGGATGGTGCTCTTGCTCAGTTCATATTGGACACCGGCATTCCAGTTCTGTGTCATTCCAAGGCGCAATTCATTGGGGTCTATTTGGATTGGCCAGATACCAGAGACATAGGTCGCGGCGTTTGTAGTAGCCGGCAGGAACACTGTCTGGCCCGGATAACCACTATCCCAGTCGAACGCCGTGGCACCACTCACATTATTGGGAACCGAATTCAATCCCGCATAGGAATAGTCCTGATCTCCTGGATTGCTTTGACCGTACCACTGATTCATGCCAAAGGGGACGAAGAAGAGACCCCACCCGGCGCGTGCGACAAGCTTGCTTGAGACTTGATATGCCGCGCCGATGTGCGGGCCGAACTGGTGGTAATCTTGGTTCTTTTCAAGACTGGCGCTTCCATTTCCTGCGAATGTCCAGGCACCGGGATTGTTGCCCCAAGCCGGGTTTACGGCAGACATGTCCCAATTCTGCCAATGTCCATTCTTCTCATGCATGCGAAGGTCGACGTCCCAACGTAGGCCCGCGGTCAGAACCAGCTTTGAGTTGACCTTGATTTGGTCTTGGGCGAAGAGATCGAACAATTTGCGACGGTCATACGATGGATTCGTAACGTTCTGTGACGCGCTTTGCACGTCGCCAAGCATAAGGTTGGCAAATCCAAAGCCCGTCCATGGCGTGACATTGCTATCTATGGGGCCGCCTGTGTTGTTGGCAAAGTCATAACTCTGAACATTACCGCCGTAATTGCTGTTATTCTGCTGAGCCGTAAACTCGCCGCCCCAGCTCAGGCTATGCCGCCCTTTAAGCCACATCATTTTGTCGGCATAATGGTACCCATCGAGCGCATAGTAGTCCTGCGTAATCACGCCGGTCCCAGTCAGACTAATGCCATTTGATCCGCCATAAGAAATGACTGGAAAATTGGTACTGTTCGGATCGTTAAATCCATAGGTCGCTGGATTCACAGACGTATCGGGCGTCTCATGAATGAAGTTTTGAGCCATGCTCACACTGAGGGAATTAAGCAGGTTCGGAGTGATGGAATAGGAATCGATGACCCTGAAGGTTCGATCTACCTGTCTCTGATCCCACGCGCTGCTAAATGGTCCGCCACTGGCTTGAAGATCAAAGAGCGCCCCGTAAGCGCGCACCGGTATCGACAGATAGTCGAAGGAAACACTGAGGCGGTGCTTGTCAGAGAAAACATGGTCGAGTTTAAGGTCGACGGCTCTTCTGTACCACCACGGCGCACCGCTCAGCATGGTGGGATAGTTATTTACGAGCCTCCCTGGAACTGTGGGCGCGTAGTCTTTCGCGAACACAGGGGCAAGTTGTTTGGCAACGCTACTGAGCCGGCCTGTCGGAATGATATTTCCCTGGAAGGGTTGGCCACAGGGAATGCCGTTCACTGTAGTCCACGTAGCAGGGTCAAAAATCTGCCCGTATACATATGGTTGCCCCGTACAGGGATTATCGATGACATTGCCATACGGATCGGTGACATCCCCCACATTTGTACCTTCTGTCAGCAACTCACTGAAATTTCCACTCAGCATATTTGCTGTAGGCACGCTGGCACCAATGGTGTTCTGCCTCAGATCCGTGGCAGCGTATCTCTCGTAATCGCCGAAGATGAAGGTGTGCTTTTTCCAAAGTGGACCACCTGCGCTGAATCCATAGTCGTTCAGACGATCTCGGGCAGTTTTGTATGCCGCGTCACATGAAATGTTACCTGGCGCGCATTGTGCGAGCCAATAATTATTATCCCATGTGTTTGCGTCGAAAGCTTCGTTGTGGAAAAAGTAGAAGGCGCTACCATGAAATTGATTGGTTCCCGACTTCAATTCATACATCAGGACGCCGCCGCCGGTGCCAGCTCCCTCCACATCGATGGAACTGACCTGTGCCTGCATCTCCTGAACGGCATCCATACCTGGAGTGAAGACAAAACCCTGCATGCCATTGTTAGCGTCGGTTCCGTCAATAAGGATGGTCTTTGAGAACGATGGCGAGCCAGCTATGTGATCGATATAGTAACTGCCGGTCATCGTTGGGGTTGTAGCATAGAGAAGCTGGGAAGCATCACGGCCACCGGAGACGTCCAGCGGCAAGTCCGTCATCGCATCACTCTCCATGGTTGTTCCGAGAGTTGAGCTTTCCGTTTCAAGCAAAGGCGGTGCACTGGTGACCATGACGGTCTCATGGGAAGAGCCAACATTCAGCTTTACATTGATCTCCAGCACCTGTGCTGCGATCAGCGTGAGGTCAGTGCGGTCGAGCTTCTCAAACCCGTCATGGCTGTAGCGAGCAGAATATGAGCCAATGGGCAGATTCAGAATGGAATAGATTCCAAGCTCGTTTGTAGAGCCCTGGTAGGATACTCCGGTAGCCAAACTGGTTACCAGGATCTGAACGCCCTGTAAAGCCTTCCCAGCGGGATCGGTCACAGTTCCCGTGATAGATCCTCTATCAACTTGCGCCCAAAGAGCGCCGCTCAGCAGCATCGTGAGCGTTAGGAATATGGCATGCATTCGTTTCATGTGGGTCACCGGCATTGTGTCCTTTCAAGAATTCCTCTGTTTCCTGTTCAACCTAGCGTTATTAGGAATGGGAGGGGTTCGGATTTACTCCATTGAAAATGGTGACAAGGAGTAGGCCCCTCCTCCAGAGCATGAGGCTTACGGCTGCCGATCTCTCACGGGGACCGATCAGAATCATTCAATCGCATGATCGCCTGATGCGGGATGATGGTCCCTAGCGGAAATGCCAATCCTTGATTCCCTCGCCAGCGAGACATTTGGCCGCCTTTTGTTTAGGCAATTTTTCGTCCACTCCGAACAGAACACCATATGTATAGACAGTATGTCAATAGTTTTCGGTGAAAACTGCACCGTTTTTTGCGATTTCAGGTCACTGCGGGCCGAAAGGGGCTAAGAAAGTGGCGCTTAGATAGACTAAGCCGCGTATTATGAACAGCGTGGCCTAGCGAAGCGAGGTCGGCGCTTCCAGATTCAAAGACTATCAAGATGAGTGAACTCGATGGTGCTGCCGGCCAAAGGGTGGGGAAAGCATCCGTTTCTGTGGGGTCAGGTCGCCTTGTGGGTCGTCTCGCTGGAACGATGCAGATGTTCACGCTCCAGTCGAAAGCAATCTGAAGATATACATGAAATTGGCGATGCTCATCTCGCGCGAAGCCAGTGAGCGAGGCGAGACGATCAGGCGAATACCCCAAACCACGAGGTGCAATTGGTAGACGTTTGATGTCTGTTGCGTGCATCCGTGCAGCTCTACGTCGCCCTGTTCGATGGCTTTTCCTGGCCAAATTTCCGATTGGTGATGAGCGGCTTTGCCCACAGCGAAACCGCGAAGACCCACGCAAGGGTCAGGTACAGCAGGCACATGCCCGTGCGCAGGCCAAACGAGTCAGCGATCCTGCCCGTGATTAGCGGCACGATCGCTCCTCCCATGCTTCCTGAGCACAGAATTCCGGCTAGTGCTCCCTGGTGCTCCAGCACTGAGTTGAGCGCGAGAGAAATGATGATCGGCCACATCACTGACGCGAACAGCCCGTGGTGCAAGTCCAGATTCTTTTCGTGGATGTTGTTGCAGTTTCCACAGGGATAGTTTGTAGGCTTTATTCATGGCGATGGGCAGGCGGCAGCATCGAGAGCGGCAAGAAGATTTGTGGGTGGCGCACACGCAGTTGGCCACCGCTCCGGGTCATCCGTTTTATGAGCGTCTGAACGCGGTGCTGGATGCAGAAGGGTTCGACAGATTTGTCGAGGATCTTTGCGCGAAGTTCTATGCACCGCAGTTCGGTCGTCCGTCGCTGACGCCGGGCATCTACTTCCGCTCGCTGTTGATTAGATATTTCGAGGGCATCGGGGCAGAGCGCGGAATTGCGTGGCGCTTGGCGGATTCGTTGGCGCTGCGGCGGTTTGTGGGCATTGCGCTGGACGAGGACACGCCGGACCACTCGACGATTTCACGCACCCGCCGTCTGATCGATCTGGATACGCATGCGACCGTGTTCGCGTGGGTGTTGGATATTCTGGCCCGGCGCGGACTCATCGTGGGCAAGCGCGTGGCCATCGATGCAACAACGCTGGAAGCCAACGCTGCGATGCGCTCCATCGTGCGGCGCGATACGGGCGCCAGTTACGAAGAGTTTCTGGCCGGTCTGGCCAAGGCGTCGGGGATCGAGACGCCGACGCGTGAAGACCTGGCGCGATTGGATCGCAAGCGCAAGAAGCGCGCGTCGAACAAGGAGTGGAAGAGCCCTGTCGACGAGGATGCGCGGGTTGCGAAGATGAAGGATGGCCGTACGCACCTGGCCCACAAGGCCGAGCACGCCGTCGATCTGGACTCGGGCGCGGTGGTGGCAGTGACCCTGCAGGCGGCCGACAAGGGCGATACCGCGACGATGGATGAGACATTGATCGAGGCCGGGATGGCAGTGGCCGAGTTGGCGGTGCATCAGTCCGAGTCGCATTCTGGCGATACGAAGGTCAACATCCACGGCATCGAAGAGCTAGTTGCCGACAAGGGCTATCTGAGCGGTGCGGTTCTCAAGCGGGTGAAGAGTTACGGGGTGCGCAGTTACATTCCGGAGAAGCGGCAGAAGGGCAAGCGGCGCTGGCAGGACAAGGCCGAGGAGCAGCAAGCGGTCTACGAAAACCGGCGGCGGGTGCGAGGCGATTACGGCAAAAGGCTATTGAAACGACGGGGCGAACTGGTGGAACGCAGGTTCGCCCACTGCTACGAAACGGGCGGGATGCAGCGCTGCCGCCTGCGCGGACGAGAGAACATTCTCAAGCGGCAGTTGGCTCATGTGAGCGCCTTCAACCTGAGCCTGGTCATGCGCCAACTGCTGGGCGCGGGCACGCCTCGGGAGCTGAAGAACAGGGCAACAAGGCTTGTCTTGCGGACTTTCCTGTTGCTCATCGGCCGGAATCGTCCCAAGAGCGCCGTAGAACCCCGAACGCCCTCGGTTTTCGACTCGTCCGGAGTCTACCGCAAAACCAGGACCCGATGCCGAATGACCTGGGATTCAGTTACTTGCACCACGGGTTTATCTTGCATTGGGGCAAGAGCTGCATAACCATAGTAGGCTATACAAATGTAGAAGTATACAATGGGGCGAGAAGGCGAGCAAAGCGGCTGAGGTTTCTTGAGGCCATTGCTTGAACCAGGGGGAAACAGAATGGCCCGAGCTCGAAACGGTGGGAAAATTGTTGCATCTCGGATCAGTGCGACTTGCGTGTGTGCAGTTTGGCCAAATAGCAACGCTTTGCCGGAGTGCAGGTGCGGGTATCTTCGTATTTGAAGAGAGTGGAGCAGCCTCCTACCAGCAGGCACAGGCATTATGGATGGTAACGGCACTGCAAAGATCGCGGCCAGACCATGGAGGAATGGAAGGACAATGAACAGTGTGCGGTGGTTAAGAGGTTTGCTGTTGCTCGGAATCGCATCGGTAGCGGCGTTTGGGCAGCAGCAGGCGGCCCGGCTCGAATTGATTCCCCCCTCTCCGGTGACCGACAAAATCATTCTCGACATTCGGGGAGCGGTGGAAAATAACAGCGGTCGAGAACGGGAGTATGTAGTTTCACTCTATCTAGATCAGGAGACGTCGGCTACCCCAGTGTACTCGCAGATCATGCGAATCCCTGCGCATGCTAGTGCAGGCATATATTACCGCCGTTCTACGGCTGGTTGGGCGGGCACGCATCGCGTGATTCTCGTCGCTACGGGTTCTGGCGCAAAAATCCGTTCTGAACGCGAAGTAGAAGTATTGCATTCCGACATTCGCTCCACTCGCATCATCGGCGGGGCATGGGTTGGTATCGTGCACTGGAGCGAGGAAGAAGGCCGCTACTGGAATGAGGATATCCGGAGGTTAAGCGAAGAGGATTGGCGCCAGCAGATTCGTGGAATGCACAATTTAGGCATGGACACAGTGGTCATTCAGCAGGTCTTTCAGAATCAGGAATACTACGGCAGAAATACCATCGCCTCTACGGGGTATCGAGGGTTAGCGTATTATCCTTCGGCGCAATTCCCAGGACGGATGCAGATAGCTTCGCACGATCCGATCGAGGCAATTCTGTCAGAGGCGGATCGGTTGCACATGAATGTTTTTCTCGGCGTCGGCATGTATGCCTGGTTCGATTTCAGCGCCGCTTCGCTCGATTGGCACAAGAAAGTCGCCGCGGAATTATGGCATCGCTACGGCCATCATCGTTCTTTTTATGGTTGGTACGTGTCGGAAGAAGTGTATGGCAGCCTCGTTCCCGATCAGGGGGAACCAGCAAAGGACCGCTACCGCAAGGAAATCATTACCTTCTTCAGCGAGTTTCAGGCCTTCTGCCGGAGTCTTGCGCCGGAGAAGCCGGTCATGCTGGCGCCCAACGCGCTGGGCCTGCTCAAATCTGTGGACGCATGGCCGCTGGTACTGAAGCATTTGGACATTGTCTGCCCCTTTGGCTTTCACCGCATGCCCAGTGGAGATCTTACCGGCGAACAAGCTGCGGAGTTATGGCAGGCGATGTGCGACAAAGCCGGTACCCATTTATGGATGGATATGGAAGCATTTTCATTCCAAGGAGCAGCACTCGTCCCCCGGCCGATAGCTGGACTCATTCAAGACCTGCGGCGCTTTCCAAACTTCGAGAAGATACTCTGCTATCAATATTCAGGCATATTCAATTCTCCGGAATCAAGAATAAAGCCCGGTGGCCTTTCCACCGTGCTTCTTTATCGGGATTATCACCAATATCTACAAGGCGTGAACACGGACACTCAAAGGAAGCCGGACTGATAAAGTTCAGATGTCCTGAGGTGCTTGCATGAATCACGATCTATAAGAGAGGAATCTCAAAAAAACGGGGGGTCGCAGAAAATCGCTTTCAGGTTGATCGGATCGGCTGATATGTTTGGCGCTATGAGCCAATCAAATTAACCAGTTAACGCGTATCAGCTTCGAATCGTTTTGCGTCGGACCAGCCCGCATATCTGGAAACGTTGTCTGGCGTCAACTACTGTTTCCGGTCGGTATTTCTAATTGTCGCCCGTCAAGACGTATTCATGTGCGCAGCGATTCCACCCCGAGCCAGTTGCATCGAACCGTGCAAGCCCTCTTCGGTTGGGCCGACTTGCATCCGCATCGATTTGTTCTTCGCGGTCGCTCGCTCGGCTCCTTCCCCACGGCTTCTGCCTCATCCTGGCCGACTCCGGAAGTGCCTCTCTCTGAGTTCAAGCTGCAATCAAAAGAGAAGCTATTCTACGACTACCGCTTCCACGATGTAGGTGTGCCGATCTGGCGGCACGAGATTCGATTGGAAGAAGCACTGGTTTCGGATCGAGAGCGGCTTCCGAACTGCATCGGCGGCGTGGGCAGCCCGCCACTGGAACAAACCGGCAGCTCACAGGAACTGACCAATTTGGCTGAGCTGTTCGCGCCGCAATTTGTGCCGCGCCAATTGACGGAGTTGGTTGATTGTGGAACCAGCGATGCGCAGCTAGCTCAACACATGAGGCACCTTCGCCCCTGGCTTACGGCGGAGCGGTTCAGCCTGAAGTCAGCCAATCGGCGACTTCTGGCCAGTCTGGGGGTGCGGCGTGAAAGTAAAGATTCAAGTCATCATCGAAAGCGACGACGGGCGCGTGCAGGGCGTGGAAAAAGTGGCCTGTCTGATGCTTGGGACCCTGACGCCGGAGAAACTGGTGTTGAGCCTGGCGGAGGCCAGAGGAATTCTGCAAGCTCTGCAGCAGTCAATGAGGGCACGCCAGGTTGGCGATTACACGGCAGAGCGAATTAACTGCCCGTGCTGCGGCAAGCGGGGAGTGCAGAAAGGCCACCATCCGATCCTGTTCCGCACGCTGTTTGGCAAGCTGACATTGAACAGCTTACGGCTGCACCAGTGCGATTGTCAGCCTACGACCGGCAAGACTTTCAGCCTGTTAGCGGAACTGCTGCCGCAGCGAACCGCGCCGGAGCTGCTGTATTTGGAAACCAAGTGGTGCTCGCTGCTCTCCTTTGGAATGACGTTTGACCTGCTGCAGGAAGTTCTACCGATTGGAGATGATCTCAACGTGGCAAGGCTGCGCAACAACCTGCACAAAGTGGCCGTGCGGATGGAAGCCGAGTTGGAAGACGAGCGTCAGCAATTTGTGGAGAATGTCCCGAATTCCGTGCCGATGAACTCGATGCCGGATCCGGCGCCGCCCTTGGCGGTGGCACTCTATGGCGCTTACGTGCATGCTGCCGGCCTGGAAACTCGCAAGGAGAATTGGTTCGAGGTGATCGTAGGCAAAAGCATCACCGCGGCCAGCGAGGGCAGATACCTTGCCTTCGTACACAATTACGATGACTGGAACCGGGCCAGCCAGTGACGTTCTTCAGCGACGGAGAGGACACGCTACGCCAACTGCAGATGTACTTGAGCCCACAGTCGGGACACATCCTCGATTGGTTCCACATCACGATGAAGTTGACGGTGATCAACCAGATGCGCAAAAGCGTAGTAGGTGCGGAGCCGGCAGCCTGGCTGGACGAAGTGGAGAAGGATTTGGAAAGTCTGAAGTGGCACTTGTGGAACGGCAACGTCGATCAGGCGTTGCGGCTGGTGGACGGGCTGAAGACGATGCTCGATGGCGAGGAGATCAGCCCGGAGCCGCAAAAGCTTCTACGCACGATTCGCGAGTTCGGCAACTACATTGCCGCCAACCGGGCCTACATCCCGGATTACGGCGACCGCTATCGCAATGGCGAAAGAATCAGCACCGCCTTTGCCGAGTCGGCCGTAAACCAACTGGTCATCCGCCGAATGGTCAAGCAGCAACGGATGCACTGTACCGAGCGAGGCGCTTACTTGTTGTTGCAGGTCCGAACACAAGTAATGAACGGCGATCTACGCGATACTTTCGGACGCTGGTATCCAGGTATAAAAGCAGTTTCCGAAGACCCAATTCGGCTCGTAGCCTGATCTCGATTTGGCGATTGCGGAGAAGCGGAAAAAATCAGTCACCCCCCGATATTTTAGAGACTCCTAACCCGGCGTAGCCGAAACCAAAGAGGGCATTGCTTATGATTTTTGGGTGGACATCGAACTTCTGACCGAACGGTACGCGGCTCAGATTGGGGAAGTGCTGAGCTGCTGGGACCGGATGCTGGTCTTCGGTACTCTGCCGAAGATTTGCTACGCCGGGGGGAATGACCCCGTATCTATACGAGCGCAAGGTGCGGATCTTCGATTATCCGAGATTCGCGGACCCGTTCCGCGATCAGTTGCGCGAGAACGCGGAGCGTCTGGCAGCGGAGAGTGGCATCGAGATCGAGTTTCTTCGTAAGCGGAATGTCCGCAAAGAGGACAGGGTGAAGGAGGTGCTGGCGCCGCGCGGAGAGCATTCGGGGCTGGTGTGTATCTCGTCGGCCATGGAGCCCTGCTCCACTTATAAGCCGTGGCATGACAAGCAGACCGGCCGCACCTTCCTGAAGCCCAATGACGGCAAGTGCCTGCATTACTGCTTCTATTGCATCGACGAAGAGCTGGGCGTGTGCTACGAGCGGATGCCGACCTGGCTGTTCTGCAGGCTACAGATCTACTTCAACGGCCACAGCTGGCTGGCCAGCGCGCTGCAGAAGCGAAAGATCGGTTACCGGCTGATGGACAATGCCTTTATCCATATTTCCGACTTGACACGGGCGCGGCAGATCGCCGACGGGCTTCAGATCGAACGGCGGCATCGCAGGCTGGACGCATTCGCGCGCCGCTTCTCGCCCATTCATCTCTGCTTCGGGGTGAACTATCACTGGAGCGTGGACCAGTGCGAATACTCGACCGACATCGTGTTCGGTAAACAGGTCGACCTCCAGGCCATCTATGAGCACCTCAGCCGCACCGCAATTCACACCGTCAAGTCGGATAACATAGCCACCTTCCTGGGGACAAAGCTCGTGCCCCAGTTCGAGGGCGAGATGGGCAACCGCTTTAACATCCGCATCGAAGGCACGGGAATCAAACACACCATGGGGCAAGTGTCGCTTAAGCTCTACGACAAGTTCGGTCTAATCCGTCGTATCGAAACCACGGGCAATGACCTGACCTTTTTCAATCACTACCACGAAGTAGAACACCGAAACGGCTCACGCGAAACCAAATGGACTTCCATGCAGAAGACCATCCACAGCTTGCCGGCGTTGCGCCAACTGCTGGCGGCCGCTAACCGGCGCTACCTGGAGTTCCTCTCCACCATCGAAGCCCCCCGCAATGGGCGCAACAAACTCGACAAGCTGTCGCGAACAGTGCACCATGAGGGTCGCTCCTACCCCGGTTTCAACTTCTTCGACTCCGACAACGATGCTCTGTTCCGCTCCATCGCCCGAGGAAAATTCAACATTTGCGGTCTGCAGAACAAGACCATGCGCCGTTACCTCTCCGGCAAGAACAGCGGCCAGGTGTCCCGGCTGCTCAATCACCTCCGCTTGCATGGCCTCATCCGTAAAGTCGCACACGGATACAAGTACTACCTGACACAATTCGGCAAACAAGTCATCGTCACAGGACTGAAGCTGCGCGAACTGGTCATCATCCCCCAACTCGCCTACAGCCAGGTTGGATGACTCAAGAACTTTCTGCCCGTTCTGCGCAGAATCTCAATGGATAGGTACTAACAAGAGTCCAACACAGTCCAGCCCCTTTTATAGGTGGGCTTCCTCGGACGTTTGCGGTCAGAACGATCTCATCCCCGGTAACCGGGGCGCCGCCACGATCTCTTCAAACACGTGGGCGCCAGCACCTTGCACGCCGGCGTAGTGGCCTGCCTTTGCTGACTGCACACGCGGTTGCCGCAAGGATCCAAAGTGCAAGAGCTCTGTGACGCGTTTCTCAACTTCGGTAACAAAGTACACCTGACCTTCCACAAGGCCCCCGGCGAGAAGCACCGCCTGTGGATCAAATAAATTGAAGATGTTTGCAATTCCCTCAGCAAGATACCCGGCCAGAGCCGCATAAGCTTTTCGCGCGGTTGGATCGCCATCGATCGCCAGCCGGCTGATCTTCAAAGCGACCGCAGCGTCGCTATCTGTGGAAGCGCGAGGAGCCAATCCTTCCTGTTCTGTGTATTCGCGCAGCAAGGCGGCCGTGGAAACATACGCTTCCAGGCAGCCTTTCCGTCCGCAATTGCAGGGCCGTCCATTCATGCGAATTACATGATGGCCTACGGTTCCCGCGAAGCCGTGTTGACCGAGAACAAGCTTGCCATTGGAGACAATTCCGCCGCCAATGCCGGTTCCAATTGTGATCATCACGAAGTCGGACAGTGTCTGCCCGAATCCGAAGCGCATTTCTGCCAAGGCGGCGGCATGCGCATCATTGATTACATAAGTAGGCAGGTGAAAGTGCTCTTCAGCGAATTCACGCAGAGCAAATCCTGTCCACCCGGGAAGATTCTCTGTTGCAGCAAAAACGCGCCCGTCCTGTGCGTTGATTGCACCAGCACTTGCAATACCCAGCCCGACTGGTTGAATACCGTGGTCGTGGACCACCGTGAGAACCTGGCCAATTACTTGCGTAAGGCTAGCGGCAATGACACTTCTTCCCTTGCCCGCCTCAGTTGGAACCTGTTCCGGGAACTTGACTTCTCCGTCGCGTTCGACCAAGGCAGCTTTAATGGATGTTCCTCCGATATCCACGCCGATCGCTGGAGACGCTGACACTTGGCACTTCATGCCACGAACGAAATTAGCAGTAATAAAGCCGGGGCGGGTAATGGCCGATCCGACAATGACGCACCACGCACCGAGCGAGAGAGCTCGTCTTGCCTCCTCGGGTGTAGAGATGTGGCCCTCTGCGATGACAGGCACATGGATCTGATTGACCATGCTGGTCAGAAGGGACCAGCTAAAGCAACGATTCTTGCGGGTTTGCTCAGTATAGCCATTGAGCGTGGTTCCAACGAAGTCGGCTCCTGCTTCTGCAGATGCAAGCGCTTGCTCCAAAGTGGCAATATCGGCCATTACAGGCAGGTTAAGATCGCGGTGAATTCGCTCGATTAATTCCCGCCACCTTTTGCTGTTAGGCAATTCGCGATCCGTACAGTCCAAGGCAATGATGGAGGCGCCTGCGGCAGCCAATGCCGTCGCCGAAGCAAAGTCGGGGGTAATGTGAATCTGTCCGTTGCAATGTTGCTTCTGAATGCCGATGATAGGGATGTCGGTGTCTTGGCGTATTGCCGCGATATGCTCGGGGCTGTTAATGCGCAGACCAGCGGCACCTGCCTCTACCACTGTCCGCGCGATGCGGCGGATTATTTCGGTATCCTCCAAGGCATCCCCACGTGCGGCTTGACACGACACTACCAGTTTGCCCTTCAGGCGTTCAACGACCGTCGGCATTCTCGCCTCTCTCTCGCGCGCTCAGCAAGGCGCCAAATAATAGTACGGCACAACTCCGTTTCCCTAATATACTATTGTATAGTCTACTATGCAATCGGATTCTGCGTAGGAATTTTTGAGCATGAGCAGTGGGAAAATAAACGCGGTTTGAACATTTTGGGCCTTGGAGGCCGTTGTTGAGGTTGGCGTCCGTGGTCCAAACGGGCATCTTTCGGAGCCAAGCGAAGGAAGATGGAAGTGGGAGAGACGAAGCGTGGGCGGGTCGATTAAGTAAGTGGTGAGTACGCACGCACTGTGTAAACTTCCTACGTCAGGTGCTCGGAGGGGATGGTGTAATGAAGGACGCACTGGCGACAGGGGTCTTACTGGCTATTATTTCCGGCCTGATGAATGGCAGCTTCACGCTTCCTATGCGCTTTCTTGGGCGGTGGGAATGGGAGCATGTCTGGAGCTTGTTCATTCTTGTTTCATGCCTTCTGATGCCGACGGCCATCATTAGTATTACTGCGCCCCACAGTTGGCTCGTGATCGTCCACGCTCCCAGAGCCGCCGTTGTAATTGCGACCGCAGCTGGGTTCGCCTGGGGATTTGGGGCACTTATGTTCGGCCAGAGTGTGAGCGCTATTGGCATTTCTTTGGCTAACACATTGGTGCTGGCGATCAGTTCTGCACTTGGCTCTCTGCTACCTATTGTGCTGCTTGCCCCAGAAAAGTTCTTCCAACCTACGGGCCGAGGTGTACTCGAAGGCGTGGCGATCGAATTAGTGGGCATAGTCCTGTGTGGCTATGCAGGGCGACTGCGGGAGAAATCTTCCGGCGGAACCGCTGAGCGAGGTGATCTGGTTGGAAGAGCGCGCCCTCTAAAGATTGCACTTCTGCTTGCCGGGGGAGCCGGAGTTCTCTCGGCCGTCTTCAATATTGGATTCTCTCTGGCACAACCCATCGCCAACTATGGACAAGCTAACGGTCTAAGCGAATTCGCCAGCACGAATCTCATTTGGTGGATCATGCTGGCGGCTGGTTCTTTGGCAAACCTGGGATTCTGCCTTTATCTGTTCTTCAAGAACCGCAACTTGGGGAGATATTTGGAGACGGGAGGTTCGCGCCTCTATCTGCTGTCTACTCTGATGGCCCTTTTGTGGGGCGGAAGTATCTTCGTTTACGGAGCCGCAGCACCTAGGCTTGGATCGCTGGGCACCGCAATCGGTTGGCCCCTCAGCCTTGCGACCGGCCTGTTGCTCGCCAATGCAATTGGGATGGGCCTCGGTGAGTGGAGGCGGGCTACCCGGCGCGCGCGTAGCTGGATGTATTGCGGTATAGTGGTCTTATTAATTGCGATTGTAGTGCTCAGCAGGGCGGGTTCTTAAGGCCGCCTTTCACGTTGATCGTATGGAGATAGGCTAATGCCGAGAATGAGAAGACGGGAAGACGGGACGGCGCAGACGAAAGTCACTGCCGCTTCGCTCCAATTCGAGCCGCTGGATAAGAAGAGTTTTACCCCTTTGTATTTTCAGATACAGAGCCAATTGCTCAAGATGATTAACTCCGGCAAACTGCGAGCCGGAGATTCTCTGCCCGGTGAAGAGGAGTTGGGCCATGTGTACGGCGTCAGCAGAATGACGTCCAGGCAGGCTTTGCAGGTGCTAAAACAGCAGGGGTTTGCTTCCCGGCAAAGGGGACGGGGGACTTTCGTAACCCAGCCCAAGGTAGAAAAAGATATTACGCACCTCTCCGGATTTACAGCGGAAATGCACGCGCTCGGTATGAAGGCAACTTCGAGGGTGCTTGTGGCCGAGGTAATTCCCGCTGCGGCAGAAGTCGCTGCCCAGCTTGCAGTCGAAGTGACATCGCCAATCTTCAGGCTACGGCGTTTGCGCCTAGCAGACGGGCTGCCGGTTGCGATCGAGGAAGGCTGCCTCCCTCTCGGACTGTGTCCAGGTATCCAAAAGTTCGATTTTTCGCGCGTCTCTCTCTACACGACTCTGCGCGAGCGCTACGCTATCCGTGTGAGCTCGGCAAGCGAGATTCTGGAAGCGCGCGCGGCTACCCGCCAAGAGGCCAAGTTGCTTGAGATTAAGTCGCGATCGAGCCTCTTGATCATCTCTCGCACGTTGTGGAGCGTCGAGGGCAAGCCGATTGAGACAACGCGCTCGTCGTACCGAGGAGATCGCTATCGCGCAGTGTTGCGAATTCCAGCGACGGAAGTAGAATGACGCCCTTCTGAGAATTAGGTGAAGTTTGGATGACATGTCCCTCGTATCGGATGCCGGTTCTGCAGTTGGCAGGACATCCCGCCGTATGTTTTTGCAGGAAATGGGAATGATGGGCGGCGCGGTTTCGTTACCGGGCATTTGGGTGGAAAGGTTGTCACTTGGCCTGTCAGCGCCTGAAGGAAGCGGTGGCGGAAATCAAGAAAGTGGCCAAGGCGGACCACGTCGCCGCTGCTGACGGGGCGGTCATCTTGATGGAAAAGATCTGGCCCGCGTTGGAATTCGTGGACTCTTCCGCTGGATCCCTTGGTGGGTCGGTTGGCTGGACTCTGACCGAGTTGCTGCCCATCGTGATTGATGCTCCAGCCGACCGCAAGATGCGGGACGATTGGCTCGCACGGCTATATGAGGCGATTCAGGAGGACGGGGTCGATTACCTGTGGCTTGTGCAGGAGCGGTGGGGGGAACTTTGCGGTTCAGTCGAGGTTGCCTCGTATTGGGCGGATGAGTTTCTTTCAACAGTAAAAACGGCGTGGTCCGATCCGCGACCAGGCAACTACGTACGGGAGAGTTCAATGTGCCTGTCGAGCCTGCTGGCGGCTCGCCGCTATGAAGAACTCCTCGGCGTGCTGGCGTTGCGGCACTTTCCCAACTGGTCCGACCGTAAGTTCGGAGTCCAGGCGCTCCTCGCCGAAGGCCATGTCGAAGAGGCCCTGGCATACGCCGAAGCCTCGCGTGGGCTGAATCAACCCGACGGGGTCATCGACGCCGCCTGCGAAAGGATATTGCTCGATGCCGGCCGAGAGGCCGAAGCGTACGAGAAGTATGCCTTGACAGCCAACGTGTCCTCGACAGGGCTTGCCACCTACCGCATGATCGCCCGGAAATACCCCACCCGCGACCCGAAGCAGATTCTGTTGGGCCTGGCTAAATCTGGTGATCATGGGCGATGGTTTGCTGCCGCGAAGGATGCCGGGTTCCTCGATTTGGCGCTATATTTTGCGCAGACCGGATCGACCGACCCACGCACGCTCAGCCGCGCTTCGCGTGACCTGCTTGAAAAGGATGCCAAGTTCAGCCTGCAAGTTGGACGCATCGCAATCTAACAAATGCTGGATGGGCACGGATACGATCTGACTTCAATCGACGTCATCGACGCCTACGGTCATCTCGTGAAGGCCGCAGAAAAGCTGGGATTAGTCCACGCCGCACGCGATGACGTGTTCTCGATGGCAACGAATGCGCAACGGAGCGGTTCCCCTTTCGCCAGCATTCTTCTTCGTCGAAGCTCGCCAGAGCCTCTGCTGTAGATCTCGGCCTTGGAAGCAGTCGGCGGGTCTTTCTCTCGCCGGCAGGCGGAGTCATTTCGGCAGCTCAGCAGGGCCAATTTTGCCGTTTTCTTCCCCCTTTTTTGTCCCCTCCGTGCGGCAAAGCAAAACTCAATAAATCAATCGTACGTAAATTGCAAATCACAAAATTAAACTATCAAGCCCGTTAGTAAGCCCCGCACGGGGTAGACATCAAAACTGACGGAGCAACTCGAAATGAACAAAGCCCATGAAATGCTGGTCGCCTACATAAAGGCGCGTCCCGAGGAGACGTACTCCTCAATCGCAAGACTTTTGCAAACAACTACCCCAACAATTGCCCGTATCTGCCAACAAGCTGGTCTGCCACCACGCGGCGGGAAGCGAATCACCATCGCTGACGTAAATAAGTTGGACAGGAAGGCAGCGAATGCTGCGGAGGTAAACCATGCCTCCAATGGATAAAGTACAAGCTCTGCGCGCAAAGGTAGCTCGGCAGCGGGAAGAGATTGCTGCTCTCAAGGAATACTTCAGCAGCCTGTTCCCGGAGGAGTACATGGTGTCAGACGCCCAGTTCGGCATCTGGATTCGCCAGTATGGATTCGACTACGCCATCATCGGCTTTGAAGAAGCAGCCAAGAAAATCAACACGGTCAACCAAGCAATTGAAGAAGGTGTGTTCGACAAGAATGGCAAGCCGGTGGAAGTTGAACCATGGAACAGGTTGAGTCTGGTGAAGTTTGCCAGTTGGGTCATGAGCCATGAGAAGAAGAAGGAACAATGACCGACAAAGAACTTAACCAAATTGACTTCTGGCTTTCCGGTCAGAAGCGGTACAAGCTGTTGGATTGCAGCCGCAGGGGATTCCTGAAGCTGAAGGGTGCTCGTCTGCAAGTTTGGTTAGCACACTACACCAGTGAAAGGGATTCCCAACAATCATGGTTGTCGTTGGAGTGGCTGATGGCTGACACCGGCTGCTCCAAGCCGACCGTCATTGCGGCACGGCGGTGGCTGGTGAAGCACGGATGGATTCGTGTGCTCGAAGGCTCAGCAGCGGACATGTACGAAAACCCCACGCAGGGTGCCCACAAGGTTCGCATCATGTGCGTGGACGACCCTACCAACGGAGTTGGGGGTAAAGAATCTTTACTAGGTGAGGGGGTAAAGAAACTTGACGTAAAGGAACTTGGTAAAGAAACTTTACCCAATGTTTCTGTTTCTGCTTTTGCTTTTGCTTCTGCTTCTGCTGTTGCATCTGGTATTGAGGTTACGACTACACATGCAACTACGTGCATGTCAGTCTCTCCTTCGGAGGAAGACGAAAAACAAAAACCAAAACAACAGCAACAACCCTCCCGTTCCAGTTCAGCCACGAAGTGGCTACTTACCTATGACTCACCTATGCCGGAGGAGTTTAAGTCTTGGAGTCAGGAGTCCCGTACCACGTGGTGCTTAGAGCACAAGCGTAAGGTTCTTCCCGTTGAGTCAAAGCCAGAGGTACTCGCCCCGGCTCAAGTGAAAGTATCCGTCGCAGCTACCGCACCGAAGGCTTCCGTTTTGTCGGCTACGCCGACGCCCCCCACGACCCCGCCACCCCCCGCCCGGTGGAATTGCCGGGTGTGTGAGTTCGACCACAAGCACGCAAGCGGCGTAGCTGAACACATAGAGAAGAAGCATCCCGAGTTGGGACAGCAATCGTTTCGGATTGACTGCCCGAAGTGCAACTGGGGCATGTGGTGGAACAAGCTGGATGACAACAAGGCCGTGAAGGAGGCTGAGCTACTCGACCACCTTGAGGTCGAACACAACCCCACCTCACCCCGGTATGCCCCGTACAAGTACCCATGACCACACCCAACGAAGACTACCGCCCCATCCCGACGCAAACCAAGTGGATCACCACTTACAACAGCCCCGCCCGCACCGGCTGGTGTACGGATCATAAGGTCTCAGCGGATGAGCCCCAACGGCATCAACCACAGGATGACTATCGAGGATGGGCATTTCCGATCTCATCCCTCGCCGGGGCAAGGTAGGCCGGCTCAGAGCAAATCGCAGCGAGGAATGGCATATCCGTCTTATAGACATTAACCCGAACCGCGCATTTCAACCGGTGCCAGGTTCACAACAGCGCGATCACAGATCGTCAAGACCACCTCCCGGACTGTCTGCGCCAGCAGGATAAGCTGAGGAGATTTGGCATCCTTGCCTGAGGGGCCGGGCATCAACCGCGCCAACATCTTCATCAAGTAATCGGCCGAACCGCCATCGAAGTCTTCGTATCGCTCCGGCCGCCGCGGCCGGCCGAGACACATGCAACACTCGAGTGCCGCGAGCACGCGACGATCGAGATCGGCCGCTCCAGGATCATCCTGGTAGTCTCCTGTTCTGACTTCCAACTAGTTTACTTCGGCGCTATTCGGTAAGCCACGGTCCGGACCTCTCTGCTTCGCTAATGATGTATCGCATAGTCCTGCGAATCGCTGTCGTCACAGGCAGATAACCGCAAGCATCGGTCTCTCGGTGTAGTCGAAGGTAAGGTGCTTGACCTTGTTGCCCATCTGTACATCCAGTTGGGCCGTGCCATCAGCGTTCAACTTGTAATCTCCCATTAGTTGTTCTCCTTCTCGATGTATTCACGACCGCAATCATGGCAATAGACGACGGTGGGTTCATCCTTGTCGTCGATGTCGATACAGACGCTGCCACAGAACTGGCAGAGGTCGGGGTTGTGTTCAGCAGCCTCAGCCGCCTTCTCGAAATCCAAGCTACCCTCGGTGGCGGGAATCATGAACGCATAACCGCCGTCATAGCACTCCACCATCGGCTCTGGTGCCGTGAGGTCAGCTTCGGTCAGGTCGTCATCAGCAGCGTTAGCAGCCAGTTCAAACTCATTGAAGTGGAGTTCGAAGTTCAATCCGCAGGTCAGGCAGTGCCGTTCATCTGGCAGGGTACCGGGTACAGAATCGCCGTGGCACTTGGGACAGGATTCTTCGAGTGCCTGATAGTATGCAGCCTCATCCATCGCCCTGAGGATGGATGGGTTGAGTGTTGCGACGTGGTACTTGCTGCACCAATCGGGACGTTCCGCAAGGTACGCGTCAAGATGGGCGCGGTCTTCAGTCCAGTCCGAGACCCGATTGTCGCGCTCGTTAACAAGGCAATACTTGATGGGGAAGGAGACGCACTTGTCATACTGCTCCTTCATGAAATACATCATGTCGCGGTATGGGTTAGCGTTTGAGCCGGGTGCATGTTCCACAGCCAGTTCAAGGGCACGGGTAAGGACGCGGATGTCATCGTCCTGTAGTTCAACTTGAATCTTCTTACGCATACTCTTCTCCAAGGTACGGTTGGGGTGGGTTGACTCCCACGGGTCCTACTTCGACTCACTTGTTACTTCCTTTCTTATGTGGTGCCGCACCTGGTTCTTCTTTAACGGTCGTACTTTAGTTCAGAAGCTCAAAACCTTCCAATGCCTCCCGAACTAAGGTCCCTGCTTCGTTCAATACGGCAATTCTCAAGGATTCTGAGAGGCCCTCTTTAGCAAAAATCGCGTAATAGCGGGTGTCCTGGGGATTCCAGCGGGTAATCGCGACGGGCCGGAAACCCATGAACTCCAAATCGATTATTCGCGGCGTAATGTCGATATATTCTTCCTCTGACTCGGTTGTCGGGCAGTAGATTAGAAGGGCATTACTGCCGCTATCGCCGGCACCCCTGTCCTGCGCGTCCTCGGCTTCCTTTCCCATCAGAACTCCAAAGGTGATAATTGGCTCATCCATACCTGGCTCCTTAGTTTTGTAGTTCATACCTTGAGCGAAAGTACTCATCGGCAACTTATGTTCTTCGGTACTTCAATACTGCGAATTCACGGATGCCTGCGGCGAAATGTCTGCAGGCTGATTTCCAGACCCGATCCGGCGCTGTAGATTGGATAGTAGAGCCGAGTTTTCGTACTGAGTCTACGAAGCCGCCGCCCTTCCAACAGCCCCTTGGCGTCAAACATGATTGTTGGCACGGTTACTCCTCTCACAACTTAAGTACACTGGTGTGTTAATACTTACTTCACCTTGGGCTTCTTCACCATCAGCTTCCTCACGGCCTGAATGCGCTGCTTGCGGAGTTCGCTGCTGCATCCCATCCAGCCGGAAGCGGCAGGGTCGAAGCCACCATCGAAGATGTCATCCAAGACCTCGCCGACCCGCTCCTGGATGCCCACGAACATCTGGTGTGGGTCATTGCCAAGGTTCACGGACTCGGCCATAGTCTCAGCGATGCGACCGAGCATCATCAGGTCGTTGTAGATGTCCGTCGCGCTCAGGCCGGGGTCGTCGTCCGGGTCGATTGACCAATCTTGCGCTGTCGCGTCCGGGGCCGGTGAATCCACGTATTCACTTTCCACGGGATTGGTCTCCAGCTCATCAGCCGTCGCAGCCGCCCGTTGAGCATCGACCGCTGCCTTGGCTGCGGCCACGTCGGCCCGTACCTGAGCGAGTGACCTGCCATCGGGCTTGGGCTTGCGGCTCCTGGTGCGCTTGCCGGTCGTAAGCAGGTTCAGTTCCCGGCAGTCCCACGAGCGCCATGTACCAGGGGTGATACCACACTCACGCAGGGTCTTCTCCCAAGTCTTGGTCGCCTTGCACCGGGACTTGAGTTCACGCAGCGCACACACCACCTTATAGGTGACGTGCCTCCGCTCGTTCTGGATGCGACGGTGTTCATCCGCCGCACGCTTCTCTTCGGCTAGGACCCGCTCCCCGGATGCTATCTCATCCTTGATATAGGTTTTCAGATCGGCGGTGGTCATCGCCCCCAACTCGACCATGAGCAGTTCGGCATCGGGGTCAACCGTTGCAGTTACTGACTCTGCAACGGTCTGCACAACTGGGACAAGCGCCAGTGAGTTCGTGTCTCTGACGAAATTGTTAGCCGGGGTCACGATCCCGCTTGGGACTACTAACTCCCCGTCCCATGGCTGACCAACCCGGCGCTTCACCTTTGCAGCCGTTGCTGCCGGGTCGAGTTTGGAATACGTCGCGACCAACTTATCAATAACCTCGGTCGTGTGTTTCACCGCCACAATATCTGTTGTCATTGTTACTCCCCTAAGTGCATGTTTTCGGAATCGACAATCGCCTTTCAACCCACTTACCGACGATGATTGTTGACAATTAGCCGGTCGGAAATGTTGCTCGGTAAACATCCTATATATAGGGTCGCACCGATCAAAAATTTCCGCTACTATAGTTTAAAAGCAAGTTAGAGTAGTCAGATAAGTCATGAATCTCCAATAATGACAAGGGTCTGGAATGCAACCCTAGTTGGATATAGAACTATACTTGCTCATAACTATTATTCAAGAAAATAATTATTTTTACGCTCTCAGCTTGTATTTCACGCCGAATTCTCGCCGTGGCAGACTCCAGTCCCATTTTTTTAACGTAAACATATGTTGCCCGACTTATTGCACGGCGAAGAGCGCAAGGTATGGGGCGATGGCGGCTATCAGGGCCGGACCGAGGCCATTCGCGCAGCCGCGCCGAAGGCGCAGGATATGACCTGTCGCCGGACCAAATACAAGGACTACGTGGATGAAGAAGCCAAGCGCAAGAACACCACCAGGGCCCGCGTGAGAGCCAAGGTGGAGCATCCGTTCCGCATCCTTAAACGAGTCTTCGGATTTACTAAGGTGCGCTATCGCGGCATCTGGAAAAACCACCAGTGGCTGTGCGCGGCCTTTGCGCTGGTGAACCTGTACCAACACCGCAAGCGGCTAGCCCCACAAGGCGCGTAGTGTCTCTTGAGGCCGGGAAAACGGCCTCAGGAGATCAAAAACACAAGCAGCAACCCGCCTACTCCGACAGAAAACCGATTCAGAATCAGGAAATCAATTGCACTCGCGTTGTCGCTGCAAAACTACGCACCTGCGCAGGAGTTCCTTAGCTGTTTGCCCGGCGGGGAAGAAAAGAGGTCGAAGTGGGTGATAAGGTACCCATCCCGCAGCTTCGGTCATTGCCGCTTCGGCCTTCGGTATAGCGTCCTCCCACCACACGCCGCGTACCGTACTCCGCTCGCACTACAGTACAAGGTAGGAAGAATTCATTGGCGCCGAGCGGATGCCTAATTCTAGATCGCCTGAGACTGGCAATTCGCACAAACGAGAACGCAGAATCCCGACTCGTTCTCAGGCAAAAGCAAACTTCACCTTCGCCATTTAGCGGATCGTACTTTACTCCGTTCGAACTAAAGTACGGGGCAACTACACTTCCCAAGCAGTGCCCAATGACTAATGATGTCCCACAGCTTCCGGCTGGTCGAGGAGACGCCGGAGCAAATTATGGATTTCCTTGCTCTGTACCACTTTGAAGCCGGGGCAGTGGGGTGGGCAGACCATCCTCGGCTTTGTTTTCGCAGTATTAGTAAGGATGGATACTCTAGAGACAATAGAGAACTGGGGTAAGCTTCTCACCGTGGAACAACTTGGGGAGCTTACCTCAATCAGCCCGAAAACCTTGTATCGCTACATCAAGCTGCGGAAGATACCATTCATTAAAATAGGCAATTGCATCCGGCTCTGTCCGAAGGCAATTGCCGCGTGGTTGAGAGCACGTCAGTATTAGCTGGTAGGGCACTCACACTTATCCAGCCACTTCTTGCACTGGTCACCCGGAGGCGCAACTCCCACCGCCCTGTGCTGTGACCCTTCTCATCAAAGTATTGGATGCTGGCAGGTTACCACGTTGCGGTGCGCCCATCCAGCATAGTTTCTTTATCGCCTTCGACTTTCTCGCTCATCTGAGTTCCCCTTCCCATGAATTATAGGCAAAAGGAACCCGCCCGGTGTGAGGGGCGGGTTCGTTGTTTCAGGCTCAACTCATGCCCACGCCGCGTTTGCTGCCCGTTGCAATGAAGGCTGTGCGGAAGGCTGGAGATACTTAAGACTGGTTTCAATACTTGAGTGACCGGCAAGAAGCATCACGTCACGGGGATTGTCACAGAAGCGGAACATCCGTGTAAGGTAGGTCGCCCTGAATTTGTGGAGGTAAGCCCTGCTGCAATGCTTACGCGTAGAAAGACAGCCGGCGCATTGTCCGCAATTGAGACCGGCTTTCCGCCAATCGCTCTTCAAAGCCACAAGGAACTTGATGTCAGGAACGTCGTTCCGGGTTCCGAACACAAACCGGGTCTTGGGATTCTTCTGACGCCATACTTCAAGCTTGGCAAGGAGCTTTTCTTCAACGGGCACAGACCTCTCCTCAGAGTCCTTCGAACGCCAGTCCGTTCCTTCTCTTCCCGGCACCTGCACGGTCTTGAACTTGACCTCAGCCGTCTTGTTCACCCAGTCGATGTTGCTCCACTCCAAAACGGCTAATTCTTCGTCACGAAATCCAAATTTCCAGAAAGTCTCCCAAACGAGAGCATGGCGCTCCGACGATACAGCAATGAGCTTCTTGATTTCCTCATCCGTGTAGGTCTGGACAATTTTCTTCGGCTTGAACTTCATCTTTGCGTGTTCAACCGGGTCGATGAGTTCCTTGAGATTGAGCCCTAAGAAGTGGAGGAACCCTCTCAGATTTGAGTAGCGGTTGGAGCAGGTGTACTGCTTCCGTCCTTGTGCCTTCCAGTGCAGGTACACCCCATAAACGTCATCCCCGGTGATTTCCTGAGGTAAGGTCTTGCCAGCCTTGGCAACGAACTTGCAGAAGCTTTCGACCGTGATGGTGTAGAGGGCAGTGTTGCTTTTTGAGGCTCCCGCCGTCCGCTTCTTGAGGAAAGCCAGTTTGAGTTCCTCAATTGCCTTACGGTCTTCCTCAGGCTTCGGGGCCGGGGCGATGCCAAGCGTGATTTCAGCCGCTTCCTTGGCGCGGGTTGCGTTCAGCCGTTCGAGCATGACCTGAGCCGCATTGAGGTCGTTGCCGACCGTCACGTAGACGGCCTTTGAACCGATATAGTGCCTGACTTGGTAGGTGCCTTGCGGGGCCGGGTATTCGACGCCGTTATACAGCATGAAGCCGTCTTTAATGCGTCCGTTCTTAGACTGAATGAGGGTACCCCTCCGCCAGCCAATTCCGGGGAGGTTTGCGTTGCGAATGAGCGACGCGGTGCGATTAGCCATTTGGATTCTCTCCTAGAGTTCGGGTACACTAGAAGGCGGGTGGAGTACGGTAACCGCTTCTGAGTGCCTGTCCCCTATTACTGGCTTTTGCAAAAACATAACTGAGGTTTTCTGAAAACCGACCTAAGTTACGTCAGCAGAGCAGGTTAGGTGACATAAAAGCATCATCCCCTCCTCCGCACCAAAGATCTTCTCGTCCGGCCTCCGGACCAGTTTGGAAAGCAGCTTACAACATGCAGATTCTCTTTTATTTCGTCGTCTTTGTGCACATCATCGTTTGCCTGTTCCTGATCGGCGTTGTACTCATTCAGCAGGGCCGCTCGGCAGACCTCGCAGGCGCATTCGGCGGCCAGGGCTCGCAGACCGCCTTTGGACCCCGCGCCGCGGCCAACGTGCTAACCCGGCTCACCACCTGGTCGGCAATTATTTTCATGTGCACCTCGATCAGCCTGGTCGTGCTCTACGTGCGCGGCACCACCAGTTCCCACTCGGTGCTGGAAGGCGTAAAGCCCGCCCCGGTGAGCGCGCCCGCCAAGCCAGGCAAATAAAGTGGCCCGGCAGTAGCTACCCATCGTCTCGATCTCCGCGATCGAACCCGCACTTATGAAGGCAGGCCCCACGGCCTGCCTTTTTGTCTCGATTCCTGACGGCAACCCGCTGGATGCTCTAGACCGGTGGCAGCGCATCCACCACCGGGACGCCCGGCGGCGGCGTAAAGCGGAACGCATCCGGCGCGAGGGCCACGTTCGGCTGCTCGTCCGTGAACGTGAATCGGGTCAGAGCGCCGTCGGTCTCTTCCACTTCAATTCCCGAGATGATCCCCGCCGCTGTCACGGTCAGCGTGAGCCGCGCAACACGCTTTTCCTGCCCTTTGGGCTGGCCGCTGAGCGCGAACTCGCCGCCCGCCGCTCCAGCCACGGTTAGATTGACGATTTCCTTTTCCAGTTCGGTGTGTCCCAGCAGAAAGCGCAGCGGCGAGCGCAGGTCGTCAAGATCCTTGGCCGCGATGCGCTGCACCTGGGGGTCGCCCTGGGTGTAAAACCAGGCGTGCTTGCCGTCGAGCACAAACAGCTTGCCGGCCGGAGAACTGTAATCCCACCTCATGCGCCCCGGCTTGCTCAGCACCAGCGTCCCAGTCTCGATCCGCTTCACGCCCAGCCCGTCATAGCTCTCGGTAAATCCTGCCCGGAGCGAATGCAACTGGTCGTAATGGCGGTCGACGCGCTGCGCCAGCGCCAGCGCGGAGGGCGCGCGCTCCTGAGCGCAGAGGCAGGTTGAAAGCACAGCGGCGGCCAGGATAAGGCCGCCGCGTGGGAAGACTCGAAACGGGATCATTCCAACGGGCTCATTGCAACAGCTGCGTGCAGTTGGTGCCGCCCGCAGAGTCGTACTTGGGCGAGCCGCCATTTTCGTCGCTGCAGAAGCCGCGATCGCCTGTCTTGCCCACCGATTGCGGCACCGCAGTAATGCCGAAGCCCGTGCTGCGATCGGTGTTGTTGATGGTCACCTTGGAGCTGCACGTAATGGCGAAAGTGTAGCCCGACTTGTAGCCGGCGGCCAGGTCGGCCTGAAGCAACTCGGCAGCCGCCGGCGATGGCGGCGCGCTCCCAGGCTCTCCACCCAGAGACTTCAGATCGCAGGCGTAGCCATTGGCCGGGTAGGTGGATTCGTACTGAATCTCGGCCTTGACGATCGCCTGCACCGAGTTGATGGCCGACGTTTCATTGGCGTGCCGTCTCATTACGCCGATGGTCGGGATGGCCATCAGCATCAAAATCAAAATGATGGCGATCACAATCAGCAGTTCCATCAGCGTAAAGCCGTTGCGCTGGCCCGAATCCTGCTTGCGGCCGGCCCGTAAGAGCGAATACATACGTTTCATTGAATTCCAGTGCCTCATGGAGCAGGCCGGAGGCTCCCGGCCCATTCGTGAAGATGCTACAACGTATGGACGCGAATTGGAAATAGGACGCTCGAAACAGGGGTCAGGGGTCAGGGGTCAGGGGTCAGGGGTCAGGGGGCCGGGACTAGGGGCTACGGACTAGGTCTGTGACCGGGAGAAGATGTTCTATCTAATGAGCGAACGTGGGCCAGGAGGCCCACATTACAGCCGGCCGGGAGGCCGGCGCTACATTTCCAAATGGAACATTTTCATACGGCCA
>Ga0182030_10004294_pt1 | contig 30408 bp, 28 predicted proteins | sample 812S3MmetaG_FD_121299 | JGI IMG/M metagenome (GOLD analysis project Ga0182030, IMG submission 121299) | Permafrost microbial communities from Stordalen Mire, Sweden - 812S3M metaG (Illumina Assembly) | ecosystem: Environmental > Terrestrial > Soil > Wetlands > Permafrost | place: Sweden...
CACGCCGCTGGCCGAGACGAAAACCGCCGTGGCGTAGCCGGGCGTCACATAATTGACCATGGCTTCCGGCGCGAAGACGGCGTTGGACTCCGCGCGCTTGTATTGATATTTGGTCTTTTGCTCCGGGGTGTTGACGCGCACCCATTCCTCGGGTTCGCTGCTGTAATTCAGCCCGAGATCGTTGTCAATCGTCTTGGGGGCCAGCACCACCGGCAGGCGGTCGCACAGCGGTTGCAGGCCGTTCAAAGTGCCATCGCCGCCGACGCAAACCAGCCCCTCGATGCCGAGCTTCTGCAAATGCAGCGCCACCTGGTCCAACTGCTCCTTGTTGTCCGGGTCCACGAAATCCCGCGACGAGCCGATCAGCGTCCCGCCCTTGGTCGGATCCAATTCCGGGATGCACTGATAAAGCGGGTTCAGGTTGACGTGCGGCACCCGCGGATTGAACAACCCGTTGAAACCCTTGATGATCCCGACAATCTCCAGCTTGAGCTGATTGGCGCGAACCACTGCGCCGTGAATCGTGGCGTTGAGCGCGGGAGTGTCGCCCCCGGCGGTGAGTATTCCAATTCGTTTCATAGGAAAACAGGTCTAATTATCGTTGTACCTCCGCCCCCCCCGACATCACTTCCCGCCTGCTTACTGGGCACTCGCCCACCTCCTGTTGCTGCTGTTCTTCCTGCTGGACAAAATCCGCCTCGCCGAGCGAAGCCAGTGACAAGAAGAAATAGGCCTCAAACAGGGAGTCGCCGATGCTGTTGAGCTTGACCTGAAGGTCATCCAAATAGAGGTGCAGGCCGCGGGCGAAGATTTCCTCGACCGTGCTGAATTGCAACTCCGCCAGCAAACGTCCGGCATGACGCTCGGCGTCGTTGACAAAACGGCCCTCCGCCACCCCGGAAATTTTCCGCAAAGCCGTGTTGAGCTGGGTCGCGCAAAAACGGATCGAACGGGGAAAATCCTCGCTCAACACCAGGAATTCCGTCACCAAGCGGGGATGCACATCCGCGCCAAAGAGCGACTTGTAAGCGTCCCACGCGCTGCACGACCGCAGAATGGCCGCCCACTCCAGAGCCTCCGTCTGGCTGATCGCGCCGGGTATTCCTTTTTCCGGAAGGCTTTGATAACGCACATCCAGGATGCGCGAAGTCTTGTCCGCCCTCTCCAAAAAGCGCCCGGCTTGGGAAAACCACCAGCCCTCATTGTGAATGAGAGTCGCATAGGAAATGCCGGTCAAGTGAAGTGAGGAAGCCTTGATCTGCGCAAAAAAATCGCTGGGGCTTTGTTTCCAAACCTGCCGCGCCTCGCGCGACCGCACAAATAAATAGAGCCGGTTCAACTCCTCCCACAACTCCAGACTGATCTGGTCGCGCACCATCCGCGCGTTCTCGCGCGCCTGGCAAATACATTGCACGATGGAGTTGACGTTCTCAGACTGGAAGACCAGAAACTCCGTCACCGCCGCGCCGGTGGCCTTGGGATGATGCTCAAAAAAGGCCTCCTCGTCTCCGGCCGCCTGGACGATGGGCAGCCATTGCGCCGCCAAATGGACTTCGTCCAAATTGCGAAAATCCAAGAGCAACTGCAGGCTGGTATCCACCAACCGGGCGGTGTTCTCCGCGCGCTCAATGTAACGCGACATCCAGTAAAGCGAGTTGGCGACGCGGCTCAGCATGGTTTCGGCGATTTAAAATTTAATGACTTGGAAGCGAAAAGTCTCATTCGTCGCCGTAAAGGACCCACGTGTCCTTGCTGCCGCCGCCCTGCGAGGAGTTGACCACCAACGAACCCTTGCGCAGCGCCACCCGGGTGAGTCCGCTCGGAACGATGGTGATTTTCTCCCCGTAAATAATGTAGGGGCGCAAGTCTATATGGCGGCCCTCAAATTCTCCGTCCACCCGCGTGGGGTGTTGGGAAAGCATGATCATGGGCTGGGCGATGTAGTTGCGCGGATCGGCGATGATCTTCTCGCGGAACAGGGCGATTTCCTCCTTGGTGGACTTCGGACCCATCAACATTCCGTAGCCGCCGGATTCGTTGGCCGCCTTGACCACCAGGGACTCCAGATTCTCCAGGATATACTTCCGGTCCGCCTCCTCGCTGGCCAGATAAGTCGGCACATTGGGAATAATCGGGTCCTGGTTTAAATAGTATTTGATGATGCGCGGCACGAAATAATACATCACCTTGTCGTCCGCGATGCCGGTGCCAATGGAGTTGGCCAGCGACACATTCCCCTGGCGAAAGGCGCGGATGATGCCGGGCACCCCAAGGGTGGAGTCTTTGCGGAAGACGGTCGGGTCCAGGAAATCATCGTCAATCCGGCGGTAAATGACATGCACCTGGCGCAACCCCTTGGTGGTGCGCATGAACACGCAGTCCTCGCGCACCATCAAATCGCGCCCCTCGACAATCTCGATGCCCATTTGCCGCGCCAAATAAGTATGCTCGAAATACGCCGAATTGCAGGCTCCAGGTGTCAACAATACCACAGTCGGGTCCGCCACGCCAGTCGGCGCGATGTATTGCAACATCTTCAATAACTCCTGCGGGTAATGTTCCACCGGGCGCACTCCGATGGATTCGAACATCCCGGAAAAACTTCGCTTCATCGCGCGGCGGTTCTCCAGCAAATAGCTCACCCCGGAAGGGCAGCGCCCGTTGTCTTCCAGCACCAGCCATTCGCCCTTGGCGCCGCGAATCAAATCCGTCCCGCAAATGTGGATATAGATGTCCTTGGGGACCTTGAAGTTGACAAATTCGCGCCGGAAATGTTTGCCCGAGAGGATAAAAAATGGCGGAATCACGCCATCCTTGATGATTTTCTGCCCGTGATAAATGTCGTGAAGAAACAGATTCAGCGCGGTGATGCGCTGGGCCAGTCCACGCTCCAAAAACTCCCATTCGCTGGCCGGAATGATGCGCGGGACGAGGTCAAACGGGAATATTTTCTCCGCCCCTTGTTCATCACCATAAACGTTGAAGGTAATGCCCTGCCGCAGAAAAGCCAAATCCACCGATTGACGCCGGTGCTCGAATTCCTCCGCGGTGACTTCCTGCAACAAATTGCGGTACTTCCGATAATGCGCACGGGTTTCCCCGTGCTCGTCCAGCATTTCGTCAAAACTGGCGCTAGGTTTGTAGTTTTGTAACATCGCTCGCCATCCGGCGCATTTTGGGCACCGTGTTCAATTTCTATCATCACCGACACTGCCATCATGCCGGGAATTCTGGAAAAGTCACTGCCATTTCACTGTAAGCAAGTGCCTTGCCGAATGGCAACAAACCGGCGATTTGTTTGCGCGACGCCCAGCGGCAGGGGAGGCCGAAGGAGTGGGGTCGCCCAGGCAAACCGGCCCACATGCCCTGATGGGCGCCCCGATGAGAAATCCCCGCGCCAAAGTGCGGCGGGAAAAAATTTACTTCATCAACAACATCTGCCGCGCCCGCTTGATCGAGCGGTTGAGCTGGCGCTGGTAGTGCGCCGGCAGCCCGGTGTATTTCCGGGGCAGGATGCGGCCTTGATCGGTGACGAACTGCTTCAAGAGCGTGACGTTCTTGAAATCCAGCGCGTCAAAGGTGAAATCTATTTTGGGCTTCGGACGAGGGGTGCGAACTTCGAGCGAACTGCCTTTGCCGCGGCTGCCGCGGGCGCCGGGTTTTTCGGGATGAGTCTTGCGTGGCATAAGTTATTTGATCTCGCGATGAACGGTCCGGCGGCGCAACGCCGGGTTGTATTTCTTGATCTCCAGTTTTTCCGTTTTCAGTTTCTTGTTGCGCGTGGTGGTGTAGCGCGACGGCGATTTGCCTTCCTTGCGCGCCTCGGTGCATTCAATGGTGACGATTTCGCGGGCCATGTTATTCTTTCTCTTTGACTGGTTTCTCTTCCGCCTCTTCTTCCTCTTCCACATCGGTGCCCCCGCTGTTGTCCACGGTGCCCAACTGGCCCAACCGGCGCTGGCGCAAGGCTCCCTCGCGCTCCAACTGGCTTTGCGCCTCCACGGTGAAGCGGGTCCACGGGATGGCGTCCAACCGGGGTTTGGGAATCGGTTTTCCCGTCAGTTCACAGATTCCGTAGGTCTCCCGCTCGATGCGCTTGAGCGCTTCCTCAATCTCGTAAATCGCGTCCTGGTCCGATGACAACAGGCTCAAGGCGAAATCCCGGTCAAAATTATCCGTCCCCGAATCGGCCATGTGCAGGCTGTAATTGCTCATTTCCTCGGCGGATTCCTTGGCCAGGCCGCTCATCTGCGCCAGGAGCCGCTCGCGCAGTTCCAGCAGATGCTCGTAATACTTGGCCCATTCCGGCTTGATCTTGGCCTGGCCGTTTTTCTTCGAGGCGGGCACCCCCATCCCCAAAATGGAAGCCGAGGTGGCGGAGGTGAGCGTCTTCTTCACGCGCACCGGCTTTTCTGGTTTCTTCATTTTCTAATATTGTCTGTCGTTGAAATCGTGTCCTGCCTCAAAGATTCAGCCGCCGGGCGGCTGGACCGCTCATTGCGTTAATTTGAGCAAGCGGGGGACTGTAGCAGAGGACGGGAAAAACGCCACCATTTTCTTGAAAATCTTTTAATATCCTTTAATCTCCTTTTCAGGGCCACGCGCGCCGATCTCAACCCTTTTCGATGCAGGCGTAGGCATTGTGGTTGTGGATGCTCTCGTAATTCTCCGCCTCCGCCTTGTACCACGTGACTTCGGGATGGGCGTTGAGCTTCAAGGCCACATTGCGGACCAAATCCTCCACAAAAACCGGGTTTTCGTAGGCCCGCTCCGTGACCGCCTTTTCATCCTCCCGCTTCAACAACGAATAAAGCTCCGAACTGGCCGACCCTTCCACCAGCGCGATCAAATCCTCGATCCAAATGGCCTTGCGCGACCGCACCTGGACCGTCACCAACCCCCGCTGATTGTGCGCCCCGTGGCGGCTGATCGCCTTGGAGCAGGGGCAGAGCGTCGTCACCCCCACCCGCACCGTCAGGATGAAATCAATTTCCTTGCCGTTGGCGGTGGCGTCAAACCGCGCCGTGTAATCCATCACGCTTTCCCGGCCGGAGGCCGGCGCTTTTTTCACCAGAAAATAGGGAAACTCCATCTCCAAATGCGCCACTGCGGCCTTCAACTTCAATTGCATCGCCCGCAAAATCTCGGTGATGTTCTCCACATGCACCACGCTGCCGTGCGAGTTCAACACCTCGATGAACCGGCTCATGTGCGTTCCTTTGAATTCCTGGGGGAGGTCCACAAACATGCCGATGGTGGCGATGGTGTTTTGCAGCGTCCGCTCCTTGTCGCGCACCTGAATCGGGAATCGCAAGCCGCGCACCCCGACCTTGTCAATCCGCAGTTGGCGATGATCCCGCTCGCTCTGCTTGTCCGTCATGGATTTGGGCCGGCGTCCTGTTTTTAGTAAAATTGAACTCATCTTCCCACCCTTTGAGGTGGAGGGGGAACATACCCTTAACCTACCTGTTTGGCAAGCCGACGTGCATCCAGTTCGAGGTGTTATTCGCTCTTCTTTGCACCATTTTGTTCCATTGACGATAGTCAGGGGCAACCTCCGTCCACCCGCCGGAGGTTGCCCCGCGTTTCGATCCCTCGTCGCTCCTTTCCCTTCCACCTCTTGGTCTTACGGCAGCACATGCCCCGGCAGGCTGCAAGTCGGCTTCTTACCAATTGGCCCAATCGTATAAACCCCGCCATCCGGACACACCGGGATTTGTGCATTCGCCCCTGCACGAGATATGGCCGGATATCAACCCAAGGGGCGTGTCCCCAATTTGCTTGCCATTCTCCAGCGCCCACTGTTGCTTGGCGGAGTCTATCCGCCTGAGAGTATTGATGCACACATTCTGAACGGTTGCCGCTGCGTCCGCGGCAAGCGCCGCTTTGAAATCGTAAGTCAGGCTGGGCTCCAATTTGGGCGGCATCCCAACTGACCCAAGCACATAGACATCTTCGGGCGCGTTCATGAACGCGCTCATGTCGCCATCCTTCCCTTGGAGGTAAGGGCGCAGGTCCTCCCAACTCGGCGTGTCGGTATTTCGCTTGTGCCTTTCCAAGGCCCACTGTTGCTTGGATGAGTCAATTTGCCTCAACTTGCTGGCCAGCTTCTGCGGTAGGCCCTCGGTGTTCAGCCCACCCCCTCTCCCACCGGGCAGCCCAGCCAGAACAACGCCATCGCCCCCGCGGCCCAGAGGCTGTGAATCACCCGTGGATGCCGTCAGCCCGGCTGCGCCCGCATGGTCCAAACGAATCGCGAACCCGGCATTCGCCATGGTCAAATTCGTGGAGATCGTGCTCACCAAGCCACCATCAGCCTGAATCTGAATATTCACCGCCCGTCCGGCCACCGGGGATTCCTCTGCGGTAAATGGACCGGCATACGGGACTAGTTGCAGCCCAAGCTCGTCCTTGAGTATTCCCGTGACTCGTTCAAGCATCCCATCCCCACCGCCAGTGCGCGGAGGCGTCAATGCGATGTCATACGTCCCGGTCAAGCCCGTCTGATCCGTCACAGGGGCTTGCAGGACACCGCCGATAAACTGCGCAAATTCCGTCATCGTCATGCCCTGGAACCGCCTCTTTCCGTTGACCGTCGTTCCCCTGCCCCGGCCCTTTGGGCTTGGGAAGCCTGCCGCATTACCGCTTGCGCCAGTTCATTCGTTTGCTCCCGAAGCAGCGCCACATCGCCCCGCAACCGCGCCAAATCACGCACCTGCTGCTCCGTCGGCGCCGGCCCGCTCTTCGACTGCGCCACTAAATTGGAGAGGCTCTGATTATCTTCCGCCAACGTTACCGCCTGCGCCGCCTGCTGTGCCAATGCTTGATTCTCCGCCCGCAATTTCGCCAGGGATTGATGCTGTACCACCACCGGCACCGCCAAAGAGGCCACCGCGACGGCGCTCGCCACCGCGATTTTCATATTGGTCATGCTCATAAATTTTAGAAATGAAGCTGTGACTCCTCCGGTGACCCCGCCAGCCAGCGCAGCTCCGGCCACTGTCGCCGCCAAACCCAGCGGCGCGGCACTTACCGCCAGCGCCACCCTCAGCGCCCCCGCCGAGAACGTCACTCCGCGCTTTTTCAGCAAGACCTGGAGCTTGTCCAAAGCCCGGTTTACCCGCATCCGCGCCGCGTCCTCATTGCTGCCCATCGCCTCCCCCACGGCGCGAAACTCGCGCTGCTCGAAGAACCGCAGCAGAATCGCCGTCCGGTCCTCCGGCTCCAGTTGGTTGATCGCCTCATCCAGGATTGGCGCAACCCGCGCCAGATTGGCCGCGGTGTGGTTTTCGGGTAAATTCATCGCAACAGCCTGCCTTTCTCGGAAATGACGCCGCCGCTCGCCGCGCCGGGCCGTGCTGGCCTTCAAAAAGGTGTCCCGATGCAACCAGCCTCCGATCATCACATCCGCCGGGAGTTTGTACGCCTTGCGCGCGAAGTCGGCGAACACCGTTTGGGTGACATCCTCGGCGAGTGGGGCGTCCCCCTTCACCAAGCGCAAAGCCGTCGAATACACCAGGTTGACATAACGCGCCACCAACTCTCGAAAGGCCCCTTCCGAGCCGTTCTTCACATAATCCGCCAGCAGTTTTTGGCTGTCATCCATGTTCAATCATTAGTAAAAGGCCACCCAACCCCGGAACCGAACATTTTTTGTTCCTAAGCCTGAATTATTGGCAATATGCGTGGGAACTCACCGGAATGGTGAGGAAACTGCGCGAGAAGATGTTTCCGGCGAGGGCGCCGGAAACCACACGCGAGGGCGCGTATGCTCCCCCAAAATCGCAGATAGTTGGGGGCGTAATCCTAATCGTAACTATTCCCTATTCACTATTGGAAATTCATTGTAGCTTAGCCTCCGATGCCGGGCCTCAGCCCTCGAATCTATTTCCTGTTCGCCGTAATCATTTACGGGTGCAGCACCGTGTACTCGATCTTCCTTTGGCGCAAAGGCTTCCGGCAGCATGACCGGGTAAACTATCTCCTCCTGCTGGCGGGCTTCGCCCTGCACACTCGCGGGATGATCCTCCAGGGCCTCACGCTCGGCCGTTGCCCCGTCAACAACCTCTACGAAGCCATGTCCTTCGTCGCCCCCATCGTTTTTGCCATCGGCGTTTTTGGCCTCATGCCCGGGCTCAACGTCCCCTACAAAGACCACCCGGAATTCCGCAACGGCCTAGTCAGCCTCCACGCCGCCCTGATCCTTCTTTCTTATGGCGCTTTCGGACTTAGCTCGGTCGCAGCCATGATGTATCTCACCCAGGAACACGACCTGAAATTCCACAAACTCCGCGCCCTGCTCGCCCTGCTTCCGCCCATAGACCGCCTGGAGAAGATCACCAACAGCCTTCTTTGGTCCGGCTTCGCGCTCCTAACGGCCGGCCTCGCTTTTGTCCCTTTCCTCTTGAAAGAACGCCCCGAGGAGAATCTGGCCAGCGACCCCAAAGTGCCCTGGTCGGTCCTGGTCTGGCTCCTCTACTTGGCGCTGCTGGTGTCCCACAGCCGCTTTGCCCAAAGCGGACGACGTTTCGCTTGGGGCGCTGTCGGCCTTTTCGCCTTCGTCGTTCTCACCTTCTGGGGCGTGAGTTCGCTGTCGCCCGCCCACAATTTTTAGCTTTCACTATTCCACTTCATGCCCTTCATCGTCATAGGCCTGAGCCATCGCTCCTCCTCAGTGGAGGTGCGCGAGCGGTTCGCCTTTGCCGATGCGGCCATCCCGGAAGCCCTGGCCCAACTCCGCCGCGCCACGGGCGCGGGCGAGGCGGTCATCCTCTCGACCTGCAATCGCGTCGAGATTTACGCTGTCACCCCGGCGTCCGAGCGTGAAGCCGCCGCCCAACTCCGCCAGTTCCTCATGGAATACCACCATTGCGACGGTCCGTTGCCGGAAGAAATCTATGCGCACCTGGACACCCATGGAGTCGAGCACCTCTTCAAGGTAGCCTGCGGTTTGGATTCCATGGTCCTCGGCGAAACCGAAATCCTCGGCCAACTTAAAAAAGCGTACGACGTCGCGCTGCAGCACAAGCACACCGGCGGCCGCCTGAACAAGATCTTCCAAAAGGCCTTCAACGTCGCCAAACAAATCCGCACGGAAACGAACATCCAGCGCGGCAGCATTTCCGTCGGCTCCGTCGCGGTCGAACTCGCGGAGAAGATTTTCAGCTCCCTGCGCGAGCATCCGGTCATGGTCATCGGCGCGGGCGAAACCAGTGAAAAAACCGCGCGCGCCCTGGTCAGCCGCGGCGCCCACAGCCTCATCGTCTCCAACCGCTCCCACGAGCGCGCCGTCGCCCTGGCCGCCGAACTCGGCGGTCGCGCCATTCATTTCGAGGATTGGCCGGTGGAATTCCCGCGCATAGACATCGTCATCAGCAGCACGGCCGCGCCGCACCACATCCTCACCCGCGCCGCCCTGGAAAAATTGATGAAGGCCCGCAAAAACCGCCCGCTTCTTTTGATTGACATCGCCGTCCCGCGCGACATTGATCCCCAAATCGCCCTGTTGGAAAATGTTTACCTCTATAACATTGACGACCTCCAGCAAATCGCCAACGATTACCTCCAGCAGCGCAAAGACGAAATCGCCCGTTGCGAAGCTGTCATCCGCGACAAGGCCCGGTCGCTCCTCCTCGCCACGGCCCTGGGTTTCATGCCCGACACCAACCTCGCCTTGAATCAGTCCTAATCATAATCTTAATCCTAATCGAATTCCCTTGAGCCAGCCCACACCTCCCATTCTCATCGCAACCCGCGGCAGCGCCCTGGCTTTGGCCCAGGCCAACTTCGTCCTGGCCTCCTGCCGCAAGAAATTTCCCAGCCTCGCCTTCGATCTTAAGATCATCAAGACCACCGGCGACAAAATCCAGACCGCCAGTCCGGAGGAAGCCGCCGCCCTGGCCACCCGCGCCCTCTTCACCAAGGAACTCGAAGTGGCCCTCCTCCAGCGCGAAGCCGACCTCGCCGTCCACAGCTTGAAAGACCTGCCCGTGGACCTGCCCGCCGGGCTGAAACTGGCCGCCGTGGCCGGGGAGCGCGAGGATGTGCGGGATGTCCTTATTTATCGTCTTGACGACAATCTCAAGCCCAAGATGAAACTGGCCGATCTCCCCGCCGGATTGACCGTCGCCACTGGCAGCGCCCGCCGCAGAACCCAGCTTTTGGCCTTGCGCCCGGACTTCAAGATCGTCGAGATCCTCGGCAACGTCCCAACCCGCCTGCAAAAGCTCGCCGCCCAGCCCGAAATCAACGCCACCCTGCTGGCCGCGGCGGGGCTGTCTCGCCTGCACATCCTCCGCACCCCAACGGGCCTGCTCAAGGGAAAGGGCATTCCCGACGGTTTGTGCGCACTCCTCCTCGAACCCGCCCAGATGCTCCCCTGCGTCGGCCAGGGCGCCATCGGCCTGGAGATTCGCGATCAGGACGGTCCCACCGCCGAAATTTGCCGCCACCTCGACCACTTCGAGACTTTTCAGTGCGTCACGGCTGAGCGTTCTTTTCTCCGGGCGATGGGTGGCGGGTGCCAAACCCCCATCGGCGCCCATGCCTCGATTGCGGGCGGACAAATTCATTTGCGCGCGGTCGCCCACCTCACCCAGGACGTGCAGCGCGCCGAGGGAAAACGTCCGTTGAGCGAAGCGGAAGAGTTGGGAGTCCAGGTCGCCACCCAACTCAAAAGCTCTGGCCCAACCGCTTAGATCTCCGGCATGAAATCTCACGGCACAGTTTACTTGGTCGGCGCCGGCCCCGGCGATTCCAGCCTCATGACCCTCCGCGGAGCCGAACTCCTCGGACGCGCCGACGTGGTGGTCTATGACGCTCTCATCAACAGCGAAACCCTCCGCCTCGCCCCGGCCACGGCCGAAATCATTTACGCCGGCAAGCGTTCCCGCGACCACGCCATGCCCCAGGAGGAACTCAATCAACTCCTGGTGGACAAGGCCCGCTCCGGAAAATGCGTCGTCCGCCTCAAGGGGGGCGACCCCTACGTATTCGGTCGTGGCGGCGAGGAAGCGGCCGCCCTGGCCGCCGCGAAAATCAACTTTGAGGTCGTCCCCGGCATTTCCTCCATCCTGGCCGCCCCCAATTATGCCGGCATCCCCGTCACCCATCGCGACCATTGCTCCAGTTTCACGGTCTTCACCGGGCACGAAGAACCGGGAAAAGACGAACCCAGCGTGGATTGGGCCCTGGCCGCCAAGACCCCCGGCACCAAAATCATTCTCATGGGTGTGACCCGCATCCGCGAAATCGCCCAAACCCTCGTCGCCAACGGCATGGACCCCGCGACGCCGGTCGCCATGATCCGCTGGGGCACCACCGGTCGCCAGCAAACCATCGAAGGCACCCTCGCAACCATCGCCGACGTGGTGGATCAAACCCAATTCAAACCGCCCGCCCTTACCATCATCGGCTCTGTCGTCAAATTGCGCAAACAGCTTAACTGGTTCGAGCAGCGCCCTTTCTTCGGCCAGCGCATCGTCGTCACCCGCACCCGGCAGGAATCCAGCCAGTTGTCCCGGCAACTCCTCGAGCGCGGCGCGGATGTGCTGGAAATACCCACGATCCGCATCGAACCGCCCACCGACCGCCTCGCCGTGGCCGATGTTCTGCTGGAGCTTAATTCCTACGATTGGATCATCTTCACCAGTCCCAAGGGCGTCACTGCTTTCTTTGAGTTCTTCTTCAAGGCGTTTGAGGACATGCGCGACATCGGTGGAGTCCGCATTGCCGCCGTCGGCCCCGCCACCGCCGCCAAAATCCAGAAACTGCATCTCAAGGTTGACCTGATGCCGACGGTTTTCTCCGCCACCGCCATCGCCGACGCGCTGGCCAAATATGAAAGCGTCGAGAATCTCAAGATACTCCTGCTCCGCGCCGAAGTCGCCACCAAGGAACTCCCCAAGAAACTTGAGGAACTCGGCGCCATCGTGGACGACGTCGCCTGCTACAAAACCGTCCCCGAAACCGAAGACCGCACCGGGGCCGCCGCGCGCCTGCTGGAAACCGGGGCCGACTGGATTACTTTCGCCAGCGGCTCCAGCGTCGAGAATTTCCACGCGCGTTTCAACCTCACGGAATTATTGACACGCCATCCGAAAATCCGTCTCGCCTCCATCGGCCCGGAAACCAGCAAGGCCATTCTCGCCCTCGGACTCAAACCCGCGGTGGAGGCGAAGGAACACACGATCGAGGGCCTCGTCAAGGCCCTCGGCAAAAGCCCCGTGCCATGAGCCGTTGCAAGCCCGGGGATTGTCGGCACTATTTTATGCGCTTGGTCAATCTGACGCCCTCCCGGATCAGCCCCGCCGCAGCCCCTGCTGACTTCCCCTCCGCGTAAATCCGCAGCACCGGCTCCGTCCCCGATCCCCGCAGCATCAGCCAGCTTCCATCCTTCGCGATATACTTGACGCCGTCAAAGGTCTTCACCCCGGCCACGGCCGAGCCGGCGAGCTTTGCCGGCGGGTGGCTTCCACAAAACTCCATGAGCGCCGCGCGCTTCTCCAGCGGGAACCGCGTGTCCAGCCTCGCGTAATGATGCGGGCCGAACTGCCTTTCCAGCCGCTGCAAAAGCTTGTTGACAGAAACTTTCTCCACCGCCAGCAATTCGAGCAGCGCCATCCCGGCGGCGATGCCGTCGCGCTCCGGCATCAAATCCGGGAACCCGATTCCCCCGCTCTCCTCGAATCCCAGCAGCACGTTCCCCTGGAGCATCTCGGCGCAAATGTATTTGAACCCCACCCCCGTCTCCACAAGTTCCAATCCGTAATGCGCGCACATTTTATCCACCATGGAGGTGGTGGTCAGGGCCTTGATCACCCGTCCCCTGCCCTGGCGGTTGACAATGAAATGGCGCAGCAGCAGACAGATGATTTGGTGAGTGGTCAAAGGCCGCCCGCGTCCATCCATTCCGCCCACGCGGTCGGCATCACCATCGGTCACGAGGCAAATATCATGCGGATGCTTCGCCAGCCAGGCCGAACTGAGGGCATAATTCTGCGCGACCGGTTCGGGGTTGACCCCGCCAAAATTGGGGTCGTGCCTGCCATCCAGCGTCGTGACGCGGCAGGTTGTTCCCCGCAGCAATTCCTCGAAGCATCCCGCCCCCACTCCAAAGAGCGCCTCATGCGCGAAGCGAATTTTGGAGCGCGCAATCAATTTGAAATCCACCATCCCTTTGATCGCGCGGAACAAAGCGGGCCGCAAATCCAGCGCTTCGATCCCTCCCCCGCCGCCGCCAGCGCGAACCGGATTTTTATCCAGCAAACGCTCCACCGCCTGGCAAAGGGACGACTCGGCCGAGCCGCCATAATGCGCCTTGAGTTTGAAGCCGTTGAAGATGGCGGGATTGTGGCTGGCGGTGATCATGACTCCACCCACCGCCTTTTTGGTCTTGACCGCGAATGAGACCGCCGGGGTCGGCGTCGGACTGTCGCCCAACAGAACACGAAACCCGTTTCCCGCCAGAACTTCCGCCACGCGCCGCCCAAACTGGTCCGAGAGAAACCGGCGGTCGTAGCCCACCACAATCAACTTCTCCGTCCCGGGAATGGGCGAACCGGCCCAATAATCCGCCGTCGCCTGCGCGACGCGGTCCAGGTTGTGAAAGGTGAAGTCGCCGGCGATCACCGCCCGCCAGCCATCGGTTCCAAATTTGATGCTCATCCGTGTAATTCGATTTGTTCAGGCTTCTGCCGTGGGGCCGCCGCTTCCGCCAACCGCCGCATTTTCGCGACGGCGGTTTTCATGTTGGGGCGTCTGAAAAGTCCGGTCCCGCTGATGTAAGTGTCCGCGCCCGCCCTGGCGCACTGGGCGACCGTCTCAAACTCCACCCCCCCGTCCACCGCGATGCGGTATTTCAAACCGCGCTCGCGCCGCCAGGCGGCGGCTTGCTGGATTTTCGGAAGTGTCTCCTGTATGAAAGGTTGTCCGCCAAAACCGGGATTGACCGTCATGATCAAGAGCGAGTCAATCTGCCCCAGAAACGGTTCCACCTCCTGCATCGCCGTCGGAGGATTGATGGCAAGCCCGACTTCCTTGCCCAACTGGCGGATTTTCCAGATCAAGGGCGTCACCGCCCCGTCCAATTCCACGTGGACGGTCATGCGGTCGGCTCCGGCGCGGGCGAAAGGTTCCAGCAAAATCTCCGGCCGGGCGCACATCAGATGAACGTCAAACACAAGTTTCGAGAAGGGGCGCACCGCCGCGACCACGGCCGGGCCGAAGGAAATGTTCGGAACAAAATGCCCGTCCATGATGTCCAGATGAAGCCAGTCGGCGCCCGAGCGTCCGGCGCGGGCGACTTCCTTGCCAAGCGCGGCAAAATCAGAGGCCAGCAGGGACGGAGCGATAATCATGGGACAGAAGGCTAATGGAAGAGGCCCGGCAGTCAACCGTGTAACCTCCCGGCGTCGCCAGTCGCGAAACGGCCGCCCCTGCTCACACCGCCGCAGGAGCAGGTGTGCCGAAACCGGGAAGTTTGGGAGGCAGCGGCTTGGGCGCGTCGGTCAATGGCGTGGCCGCGATGGCGCCGGACGGCGGGTCCACTTTGGGCGCGGGGTCGGGCGGCGTAAACGTGCCGTCGCGCACGATCTGGGCGACTTGCACTCCGTCCAGCGATTCATATTCCAGCAGGGCATTGGCGATAATCTCCAACTTGTCGCGGTGGGTTTCGATCAAAGTCTTGGCCCGCTGATAGGCTTCGTTGATGATGCGCTTCACCTCGGTGTCAATTTCCTGCGCGGTGAATTCGCTGTACTCCTGGCGCTGCATCATGTCCCGGCCCATGTAAACCCGTTCGCCGTCGCTGCCGTATTGGACCATGCCGAGCCTGTCGCTCATGCCCCATTGGCAAACCATCGCATGGGCCACGGATGTCGCCTGTTGAATGTCCCCCGCCGCGCCGCTGGAAATATCATCCGCCACCATTTCTTCCGCGATGCGCCCTGCCATCATCACCGCGATCAAATCGAGCATCTCCTTCCGGCGATGCGCCAGCACGTCCACCTCGGGCAAGGACATGGTTGAGCCGAGGGTTTGGCCCCGGGGAATTATGGTCACTTTGTGCAGGGGATGGGTGTGTTCCAGCAACACATTGACCAACGCGTGGCCGGCCTCATGCCACGCCGTGAACTTCTTGTCGGTTTCCGTCATGGCCATGCTCCGACGCTCGCGGCCCATGCGAACTTTGATCCGGGCCTCCTCCAATTCAATGTTGCCAATGGCCTTCTTGTTCATGCGCGCCGCCAGCAGCGCCGCTTCATTGAGGAGATTGGCCAAATCGGCGCCCGAATAGCCAGGGGTGCCCCGGGCAATGACGGCGAGGTTGGCGGAGGGGTCGAGCTTCACGTTGCGGGCATGAACTTTCAAAATAGCCTCGCGCCCCCGCACGTCCGGCAGACTGACCATGATTTGACGGTCAAAGCGGCCCGGCCGCAACAAAGCGGGGTCCAAAACGTCCGGGCGATTCGTGGCGGCGATGATGATGATGCCGTCCTGGGTGTCGAACCCGTCCATTTCCACCAGCAAAGCGTTCAGGGTTTGTTCGCGTTCGTCGTTGCCACCGCCCCAACCATGACCGCGGCTGCGGCCCACGGCGTCAATTTCATCAATGAAAATCAAACACGGCGTGTTTTTGCGCGCCTGCTCGAACATATCGCGCACCCGGCTCGCGCCCACACCCACGAACATCTCGACAAAGTCCGAACCGCTGATACTGAAAAAAGAGGCGTCCGCCTCGCCGGCGATGGCCTTGGCCAGCAGCGTTTTGCCTGTGCCGGGGGCGCCGACCATGAGCACCCCCTTGGGAATGCGCCCGCCCAGCTTCTGAAACTTTTTCGGGTCCTTGAGGAATTCAACCAATTCGGATACCTCCTCCTTCGCCTCCTCCACGCCAGCCACGTCCTTGAAGGTGATCTTGTTGCGCTCCTTGTTCAACATGCGCGCCCGGCTCTTGCCGAAGCTCAAGGCTCCCTTGCCCGCCATCTTGATTTGGCGGATGATAAAAAAGTAAATCACCCCCAAAACCAACAGGATCGGCAGGAGGTTGACCAAAACGCTGACCATCAGATTGCTCCCTTTGACATCCCGGAATTTCCCAGAATCCATCAGTTTCTCATGGATCTTGTCTGTCATGTACATGTCCAGACGGAACGCGACTTCTGATTTCTTGCTCCCATCCGCCTTGTAGTAGCTGCCGGTGATTCTCTTGATGTCCGGGGAGTCCAGCCCGTAAATAATTTTCCCGCTGTCAGCCACGATGAGATTGTTGGTCAGCTTCTCCTCCAACTGCGGCCAATAGGAAAACTCCTCCACCTGGTCACTGCTGCGCTGCTGCATCATGAAGAAAATCACAGCAATGGCGATGATGCCGGTCCATACCATGACCGTGCGCGGCTGCGGGGCGCGAAGATCGCCGTTGCGCTTCTCGTTGCGGTCCGGGTCCAATTGTTTATTTAAATCAGCCATTGGGATTATGTTTACTATGACAACACTATCACGCCCCCCCAAAACCCGCAATACCGGATTGGCGCGCACCGGTTTGGCGCAATTCTGCCGTCCGACGCCACGACCAGCGCAAGCGACGCCGGGTCGTTTGCTCCAGCTTGAAACCCTCCGCAATACGCAAACCCTCCACCCAGAAAATCCTGCCTCCCTCGGTCGCCCCCAGCAACCGTTGCCGCCGCTCGGCCCGCGGCACCTTAGCATTGGTAAAAAGGTCTTGCAGTTTCACTTCCGAGCCGGCGCCAATCGGTTGAAACCGGTCCCCAGCCCGCCAATGACGCACACGGATTCTCGGGCCGACTTTGTCGGCGTCGAACTCCTCCTGGTTGGTGCGCGGGGAATACTTCATCCCGGTTTTATCGGTCAATTCCCAGTTAAACTTGACCCCCTCGAATGGGGCCTCTCCGCGGCGACCCTTTAACTTCAGCCAGACCGAACCGGCGCGAAAACCCGTCCCTTTCTCATTCCTCCTGCCAACCAGCCCATCCGCCCCACGAACCAAACATCGCCCCGGGCCGGTGCTAATCGCCTCGTCGGGACGGGTGCGCAAGTGTTCAACCAGATCAAAATCAACCGGTTGCCCTTGCTCGAACAATTGGTCTTGAATCACCCGCCGCTGCACGGCAACAGGCAAACTCCCGAAGGAACGCCGGCGAAGTTTGGCCAGCCAGCGCGACGCTGTTTCCTCCACAAAATCAGAGTCTCCGCGCGCCAGTTCCATGTGGCGAAGAATGGTCCGCTCCAAGGCGGGTTGGTAATGTTGACGGAGCAGCGGCAGCAGCTCCAGGCGAATCCGGTTGCGTTGAATATCCAAGCTGGCGTTACTGGCGTCCTCGGAAAAAGGGATCTTGTGCCGGCATGCGAACGCCTCAAGCTGCAATTTTGGGACGTCAAGCAAAGGACGGACCAGCCTGACGGTGCCGGCGAAGGGCGATGGGCCGCCCCGCTTCATCCCGGCCAAACCGTCGTTCCCGGTTCCCCGCAAAAGGCGCAAGAAGAACAATTCGACCTGGTCATCGGCATGATGAGCCAAGGCGACAACCGGTATTTTTCGTCGCAGCGCCACGCCAGCCAGAAATTTGTGGCGCAATTGCCTCGCCGCCATTTCCACTGACAGCCCACCACGCAGCGCCAAAGCCTTTACCGCGCCTCGTCCAACGACACAGGGCAGACCCAAGGTTTTCGCCGTGGCGCGGACCAACTTTTCGTCCGACTCGCTCGCCGCGCCCCGCAATTGGTGGTTAAAGTGGCCGACCATGACTTGCCATCCATGCGCCGGGGCCAGACCTGCCAGCAAGTGCAGCAGCACTATGGAATCAAGACCGCCAGAAACCGCGATCAGAATGCGCTGCCCTGGCTTGAACAATTTGCTCTGGCGGATCGCCTGCTCGATTCTGTCTGTCAAGTTCATGCTCAAGCGCAATAATTTAGGGCTTAACGGCGGTTTGAACAAGCCGTAGTATCAGCGGCAGTGAATGCAAAATTTTCGCGCGAGACACGCGTTGGGATGCTGGTGATCACTGCCGTCGCCGGGATTGCGACGTTTCTCCTATTGCCGCCCCTGGCCCAACCACAATCCTACCATCACTTTGTTGACGACAGGAACCTGCTGGGCATCCCCAACTGTCTCAATGTCATTTCCAACGCTCCCTTCGCCGTCGTTGGCGTCATGGGGTTGCTTTTCCTCTGGCGCGAGCGGGGCGGCTTTCTCGTGAAGCGAGAGGCGATAAACTATGCGGTGTTCTTTCTGGGAGCCTTTCTCACTTGTTTCGGGTCGAGTTACTATCATTGGTCCCCCAGCGACGCCACCCTGGCTTGGGACCGGCTTCCGATGACCCTGGCCTTCATGGGCCTGCTCGCCGCGGTGGTGGCCGAACGTATTGAGGTCGGAGCGGGGTTGGCCCTGCTGGGGCCGCTGGTCCTCGCCGGAGCGGCCAGCGTCTGGTGGTGGCGGCGCAGCGGCAATCTCTGGCCTTACGCCTGCGCGCAATTCTTTTCCATCGCGTTGATCGGGTTGCTCCTGGCTCTCTTCCCGCCGCGCTACAATCGGAGCGGTGATTTGATTTGGCTGACGGGGTTTTATGTTTTGGCGAAAATCGCGGAGGCTTGGGATCGGCCCATATACGCCGCCACAGGGTTTGTCAGCGGTCACACTATCAAACATCTGGTGGCCGCCCTGGCCGTCTATTGGGTGCTGCGAATGCTCCAGCGCAGATCCCCAATCCGAATCGCCCGGGACAACAGCCAGCCACCCCGGACATCCCCATGAAGTGGGGGCGATCCTGCGGGAGAAAGCTTTGCCTGATGGGCCTCCTATTTACGATCTCCTGCGCCACTTACCGCCAGCCCACCAGTCGCTACTTGCCGGACAAAAAGGCCGAAACCTACGACGCCCAAACCAAGGCGCTGCTCAACCCCCTCTATCGCGTCATCCCAAGGAAACGCGCCCAAATCCGCTGGTACGACGCCAGCCACTGGATGGCTTCCGACTTGTTCGGCAACGACGAAGATGGAATTTTCGGAGAAGCCGCCGGATTCTCCACCAACATCTCCGCCAAAACCTTTTGCCGCTGGCAACTCCGCAATCCCCTCCACAATTTCGACTTCTACACCATCGGCAGCGCCGGTTGGAAACACCACCACCACCTCGCCATTCTCAGCGCCGACAAAACCGGGACGAGACTCTTCACCACCGCCGACCTCGCACCCGTTGGCCAGGGCAAAGCCGCCTTCCAAATCACCTTCAACGATTACAAACCTTTCCTCTCGTTCAAGCTGTTCAAGCTCGAAGCCTATCTGGGCTGGCGCCGCGAGGGCAATTTTGGCGCGGCCCTACGCGGCTCGCGCCAATAAGCCCATGCCCGTCTGCGATTAGCGCCGACCCCAATGCCCGCCGTAGCGGACATATCCATGCGGTCCGCGGCCCCAATACCCGCCGATCCAAATAGCTCCAGGATACGGCGGCAGCGCCCAATACCCTGCCGACCAATACCATCCGCCATTCCAAACCCACTCCCCGTTGGTCCAAATATATCCCGGCCCGGGGATGGGCGCCACCACCTCAACCGGTGGCGCTGGCGGCGGACCGGCCACCGCCACGCTGGTCGCTGCCGGCGACACCGTATTTTGGGAATTGATCATGTAGTCAATCACCTTCTGGCTAACCCCCTCGGCATGCAGGTCAATAATATCCGTCGCGTTCAAATGAAAGATGGTATGGGAATTGTTGATCTGGGCTATAATCGTGTCGTCGCCCAATCCCGCCTTGCTCAGTGCTTTTACGTCCTGCAAACTTAACGGATTCCCAATGACTGCCCGGTTGTAGGTATCCGGGTATTGCTGCCGCAGTCGGGCCTGCTGGGCTTGATCGGCAGAATTGCCGATCAACCCGCCTAAAATCGTGCCCGCTGCCGCGCCAATCAACGCCCCCCCGCCGGCGTTATGACTGGCGCTGCCGATGATCGCCCCCGTCGCGGCCCCAAACGCCCCGCCCGACAGGGCTCCTGTGGCTGTGTTGTTCGGAGTGCCGTTGGGATTGTAGCAACCCGTCACCACTAAAGCCGCCAGACCGGCCGCCAAAGCGGCCTTGCCTATCTGTATAGACTTTGCATTGTTCGTTTTCATAATTATCTGAGACTTAGCACATTGTTCACATTCTTCCAGCCAAAATTCTTCAGGCCGCCTCGGTTTGGAGGCCCACTTGTCTCTACGGATTAGACGTTGGAATCTTGCAAAGTACTTAAGCCAAAATCATTGGCTAAAGTCTGAAATGCTTCAACGCCCGATCCAGCTCCGTCACATTCACTTGCATATTGTTTTCCCCGTCGTGCGGGTCCTTTCCCACTGCGGGGCGAGGGCCCGTCCCCAATACGCAGACATAGGGCAAATCCCCCGCATGGCAAACGGCCCAAAAATAGGCGTTCACGTAACGGGGTGAAAAGAATTCAATAACCTTGGTCCCCCGCGGACAAAACACCAGGTTACTCAACCCCGCCCCGTGCGGAGCCACCACTGCCTCCGCCCCGGCAAAAAGGCTGACTTGTTCGCGAAAAGCCAGTTCCTCGCAATATATCGCGGTAAAACCGTGCTGGGCTAGCACCCCTCGCACTTCCGCTTCGTTCACCACGTTGCGAAACTTCGCCTTTGACCGCGAGATGTACAATCGCGCCGGCGACCCGGGCTTCTTCGCTCCCGCTGCCACTTTGTTCCGCAAGTACTCCACCACCCACGGGGTGGGTTGCCCGGATATTCCCGACAAGGAGGGGGCAATCAACTGTTCGCATTCAATATGGCTTTGCGAGTTGAGGAAAATCCGTTTCTCCGTTGGAACTCCCAACAGGTCAAGACTCTCGCTTTGAAATCCAACCCCAGGACCGTTGAAGATGAATCCATCCGCCTCCCGCCAGTCAATACCCGCCTGTCGAAGCAGGTCCCATCGCGGCAAAGTCTCCACCACCCAATGCGCATAATTCCAGCCCGAAAGCCGGGCCAGATTGACAATCTTCCCCGACAGCTTTTTAACGGGCGGCAGCTTGAAACGGTAGAACAGCGGGTGCTGCTCGGGCTTGAAGAACCAATCCTGCGAAAGATCCCCCAATAGCAGGTTGTCCGAGGTGATCACCGTCCCGTTCGGTCCCACCACTCTGGCATGTGGCAGCGTCGCCAAAAACAGCGGCGGGTTCAAACACGGCTCCGTCTGAATCCTAATCCGCCAATCCAAATCCCCGCCGAAACAAAACGGCGCCGGTCGCCTCAAAGTCACCCCCGGGCCAACCTCTGCGTACGATCTTCCGTCCTGCGCCCGCGCCGCAGCCCACTCCCGCGTCAGCGCCAGCGCCCCGCGAGGCGGTGGCGGCTGCAAACCCAGCCAGCGCCCGATCCTCCCCGGCCACGGCGCCGCCGCCCGGAAGAGGCGGCTCTTCGCCAACCAGAAAGCGACATGCCGCAGGGCAAATCTGGCAAAGCGCTTCAACATAGCGCTGTTTGCCGCGTCGTCACCAACCCGCCGCCCAGTCTTTTGCTCCGAAAATGAGACATCTGAATTGCGCACCATCCTAACACCAGATCTTGGGCCTTGAAAATCAAATCGCCAAAACGAGACCCGGGCCATGATTTGTTCCCGTTCAATCGAATTAGGTATTGACAGAGTCTCGCCCCGCCACCGGTGAAAATCCTGGATCCCGATACTTCTTCATCTGTGCCCTCCTATATTCCGTGGTTATATTCACGATGCGTTCTGGGAAAGTGCCGATTTTTTTGCAGATTTGGCATAAGATAAACCCGAAATCCGAAATTAAACCCGGCAACATGAAGCAAGATATTGGAGCCGAGACGGATCGAAAAAAAACGAGGCATCCCCAAAGCAGGCTGCCGAGATTTTTTCAATGCGTTTATGCCCGAGAGCTTGCGGCAGATTGCGGGTTTTAATTTCGGATTTCGGGTTAAAGTTAGTCGCGGCCAGTCTGATTTAGCCCGCTATTGACCTGGCTTCGCCGCCGAGCTTCCCCCGTTGCTCGTGGAAAATCCTGTCACCATTGAGCTGCCGCTCTGCGCGGCTTGGCTGGCCCGTTGAGTCAAAGCGTTGAACGAGCTGCTCGACGAGGATTGCGAGGTGGAGCGGAAGAGGTCGGATAAGGGTGACTCCAAATCCGCCACGTCGGAATTCTTCGGCCGGAACACATAGACCTGCATCATCCCCGCGGCGTTGCGGTCAAGTGTCGCGACCATGTTTTCGATCAATGCCATCGTGCCTTTGCTGGCCGTGACGATGACCGATTGGGTGCGCCCATCGGCGACGGCCACCACCGTGGCCTGCCTCTTGCGGTGCTCGCTCAAATCAGGGCCGGCGTCCGAGACGCTGGTCAACCCCACAAATTGCGGTCCGTTTCCCAACCCGTTGTTCTGCGCGTCGCCCTGGGACGATGGATCCGGGAAGACCGACGAAATCTCATTAACGATGTCCGTCGGGTCCGAGTGGCGCAGGGGGAAGACCCGGATTTGCACCGGGTCCGTTTGCCGAATGTCGAGTTTATGAATGAGGTTCGAGATGTCGGTCATGACCTCCAGCGGGGCGCTGACCAGGACGGCGTTGTCCTGGCTGTCCGACAATAGTTTGACATGCAGTTCGCCGCGCTTCGCGCCCGCGCTCCCGCCCGTTCCGCCCGCCGCGTTGCCGGAAATATTTTGGAACGGATTCTCCTGCGCGGCGTTCGCCTCCGGGGCGGCGAAGACATCGTTCAACTCCTGGGCAATGGCCGCCGCGTCGGCATATTCCAAAGGATACACCTCCAAATCGCCCGCGCTCGAACTGTCCAGCGCTTGAACCATTTGCATGAACCGGCGGATGTCCGGCGGTCGGGCCGTCAAGACCAGGGTGTTGCCCCCTTCGCTCGCCGCCACCCGCGCCTCCGACGGCAGTAGAGGCGAAAGATCCTTGATCACTTGGGTTGGATTCAAACCATGCAAAACAATCAATTCGGTCACCAGTCGGCCATCCTGCGGAATCGAGTCCGCCTCGTTCTTCCAGACCAGCACCGGGGTCAGGCTCGAATGCTCCGCCTCGGGCGCCGACAGGATCACCAGCGACCGCCCGTCTTGCATCGCCGCCAAACCGCGCCCGGCCAAAACGCGGTTGAGCAGTGCCACGATCTCAGTCTGGTTCAGCGGAACGGTGCTGACCATATCCACCGTCCCGGCCTCCTGTGTATTCGCCTCGCGCACGACATTAAACCCCGCCGCCTCAGTCAAGTAGTTTAGCAAATCGTCCAAAGGCACCCCGCGAAAATTCACCGTCACCCCCTTTTCCGCCACACCGGCCATCCGCGTGGCGTTGCCCTTGAACACAGCCGGCCTCACGGCATCGCTCCGCGCGGCCGCCATGGCCGGAACGTTCGGGCCGTCTGGGGGAATATTGGATTGCGCCAAGACCGCGCTCCTGCCCCCAACCCAGAGGACCGCCAACACCGCCAGCATATGATTCGTTGATTTTTTCATAGATAGATTAGTTTTCCTGTGCCCGTTGCGCCCGCAGCCGAGCCGTGACATCCGAGGTGACCGCCGAAGACGACGCTGCCGTGTCCGCTCGCCCCGTTTCAACGTCAGAGCCCGCGGCGACAGAATTATCCGCGTAGGGGTTATTGGGAGTGCCGGAGAAGGGGCCATTGTCGGAGCGGGCAGACCTGCGGCTTTGCCCGCCGGCTCGGTAAACCGTCGGCGCCAGCACTTTTGTCCAGGAACCGCCGTCCTCGCGGCTTAGGCCGCTTTCGACGGGCAGCACCACCACCTTCTGGTTGGCGTCCAGCAGCTTCACTTCCGACAGCGCAATCTCCAGCACTTTGAAGCCATTGATCGAATCATTGACCTCCAACTTCCCCGAAGCGGGCGCCCCGTCCCCGGTGAAAAACGCGTCATACCCCATCCCGGTCTTTTCCGCCGCGCCGCGGAAGCTGAACATCTCGACGCGCGGAAGGCGGCGCGGCGCGGACACCGGGGCGCGGTTTCCGCGTTCGGAGTCAAATATATTGCGTTGCAGAATCAGTTGAAACCGCGCCATGCCGTCTTGGTTGGTTGCCTCCTGCGCCTGAGCGACCGGGGGCTCGTCCGCGGCTGAGGCGTCAACAGTGAGTGTCAATCCCAGGGCTGCCGCGCAACCCAGGGCCAGCTTGCCTGTCAATAGTGGAGATGATTTCATATACCCTGGAAGACTGTATGCATCAATCATGCCAGCGCGCGGCGCCGCCTTTTCCCGGCGCAAGGGCATTTACCGCTTGGAAAATTGCGCAATGTCTGCGCGACCCCGCGCAAGGACTGCGCTGCCGCGGAAGTTCCTGCAGATGGTTTTTATCCGTGAAATCCGTGGTGAGAAAGAGACGAGGGGAAAGTCAGGGGAATAGTTGTCAAGGGAATGAAAGAGTTGTGCGCGGCCATTTGCCTTGTTCCCTGACGACCATTCCCATTGCTTGACTGGAGGTTTCGCGGAATCCGGCTTGGTGGCCAGACCAACGCCCCGGAAAACCGGTGATTCTTCCCGATTGGTTTCGCGGGGCGAGTTATTTCGAGGCCTTGGCCTTCTTCGCCTGCCGCCCCTTTTCCGCCTGCCACTCCCTCGCCAGTTCCTTTTTCAGCGCCTCCTCGTAATCGGCCGCGTCGTTCCGCTTTATCTCCTCTTCGTAGACGCGGCGCACCGTCTCCTCATAGACCCCCCGGCTGCCGGGATAATCGTAACACCGCTCCCGCAATTCCGTCACCCGCTGGCTCTCATCCGTTACCAGCTCATACGGCGGCCGTCCCGAGGGCTTTCCGGACGAAGAGATGCGCACCACCTCCACCACCCACCCGCCCTCCACCGCGCCGGCTTGATAATTGTTCAGATTGACAAATTCCGTCCCGCGCGTCAGCGCGTGCAGCAGTTTCACCACGGCCACGGCGCGCTCCGGGGAGTCGGCCGTGATCTTCTGGCGGCTCAGGTAGCGCATCGTCGGCGTGGACCAATAACCCGCTCCCTTGCGCGGCTCGGGGTTCTCCCGCAAGGCCGTCATCAGGTTCAGCAAGTCGTTCGAGCCGCACAGGAGACTCTGCGCCCTGGCGGGCGGTTCCGGCAGCAATCGCGCCCCCGGCAGACACAACCCGATCAGTTGCTTCAACTCCACCCGGTTCGTCCCCGCCTCCTCCACGCGCAAGCCGGCACTCGAATAAACCGCCAAAATGAGCAGAGCTTTCAGGACTTTCATGTCAACAAGTTACCACACCCAACCTTAAGAGGCCATGAAGACCGGTGGTTTTAAGGAGGCTTCTTAAAGGGGGGATGCCTATATCTCTCCGCCTGAATGTTTCCGCCATCCTCTTCTTCGGCCCGGTCCACTCCCATGCTCAACCCGCGCAGCCTTTGCACACAGGAGCGCAACGAATGCGCATCCGCCCTCCTTTTCCGGCTTAAAACCCCCGTTTTCACCCTAAAACCGCCAAGGTTCCTGATTGGCACACAAGCTGCATACCCATGCGGCAGGTGATGAATATGAACACGGTAGAACTCGCGGAACAGCCTATGAATACCACAATACTGAACTATCCCGGCTTCCCATCCCTCCCCAAGGGGGTCAAGCAGATGTTGTTGGCATCCGAGGCCTTCTTTTTTGACGAACCCGCGTCTCATCCCCAGCCTCAACCCCGTCCGGTCCGCCGCCTTAACCGCGGCTCCACCGATTTCATGGGCATCAAGATTCTGCGGGCGGGCTTCCCCAATCCGGCCCGCGCCTGACGGGTGCGGCCTTTGACAGTGGCAAAGTGTCCCTTGACATTCCTTAGAAATGGTTTCCAATCCTTTGCATGAGCAAAGTGGTGAAGGCCCGCCCGATATTTTCTGACCGGGAGTCCCAAGGTCGCGTCCCACGGCGCTCCCGTTAAAATCACCAACCATTAACCACCATCCACTCCCCTTCATGTTCTCCCACATCGTCATCTTCCGGGCCGACCCCGCCAACCCCGCCGCCGACGACGAACTCCTCGCCGGCATGGACAAATACCTCCGTCCCATCCCCGGGGTCCTCCATTTCCACGCCGGCAAAATGGTCCCCAGCCACCGGCCGGTCGTGGACCAATCCTACCAAGTCGCCCTGAACATCATTTTCCCCGACAAACAAAGCCAGGACGATTACCAGGCCCACCCCTCCCACCTCGAATTCGTCAACACCGTGCTCAAAAAGACGCGCCACAAAGTCGTGGTCTATGACTTCGCTTGAGCCTGGCACCCGTTACAAACTCCGCCCTCCATTGGAATAGGCAGGCCAAACGGCCGGTGGCATACTGTCAACATGACTATTCAACCCAATCCCATGGACCAACAGGAACACCGCGCCGTCATCGGCATCTGCATCCTTGCCGCTTTCGCGGACGGGACCCAGGGTGAGATCGAGAGCGCGCGCATTCAGCAAATCGTCAACGGCTTCTCCGCCGATGCTTTGGACCTCGCCACCATCTATCAAGATGTGCTGGGAGGAAAATTCTCCCTTGCCGCCGCCGCCGGCCAACTCAAAAACCCTTCGTCCCGCGCCCTCGCCTATGAAATGGCCGTCTGCGTCTGCAACGCCGATGGAGCGCTCAACGATTCCGAAAAAAAATTCCTGGCGGATCTCCACCAGGCCCTGCAACTCGACCCCGCCGCCACCGCCCCCCACCAGCAAACCGCACAGAACCTCGGCTCCCAAGCTCCTGGCGCCGTTCCACCGCCGCCCGCGCCCGACGCCAACCACGAAGCCGAACTCGACCAACTCATCCTCAACGCCTCCATCCTTAACGGCGCCCTGGAAATCATGCCCCACACCCTGGCCACCATGGCCATCGTCCCCTTGCAGATGCGCATGGTTTACCGTATCGGCAAAACCTACGGCTACGAACTTGATCGCGGCCACATCAAAGACTTCCTCGCCACCGTCGGCGTCGGCCTCACTTCCCAGGTTTTCGAGGGGTTCACCCGCCAACTCATCGGCGGCTTGGCCAGCCGTCTGGCTGGGGGAATGGTGGGCGGCATCCTCGGGGAGGCCAGTGGTTCCGCCTTTGCCTTCGCCTCCACTTTTGCCCTGGGCCAGGTCGCCCGCCGCTACTACGCCAGCGGACGCACCCTCACCGCCGCCCAACTCAAGGAGGTCTTCACCACCATGTTGGAAAAAGGCCGGTCCCTGCAAGGACGTTACAGCGGCGACATCCGGCAAAAAGCCAGTCAAGTAAATATCGCCGACCTCTCCCCTTTGGCCAGCCAGTGGTGATCCCTTGGCAACTGAGCGGCCCCTTGAACGGGTTCACCCGGTGGAAGAACCGCGCCGCCGTCCCGATGAACCATGGCAACTCGACTCTTGCATTCCTCCCGGACCCCATTTATCGTGTCAACCATGAGTGCTACTTTGGTTGACGCAGATTCTTCTCACCGTATTTCTCAACTGACCCGTCGCGTCCTTGGCGGCGGCGAAATCACCCGGGATGAGGCTCTTTGGCTTTTCTCCCTGGAAAAATCCGCCGACATCCACGACCTCATGGCCGGCGCCAACCGCCTCCGCGAACACTTCAAAGGCAACAAAATCCACCTCTGTTCCATCGTCAACGCCAAAGCCGGCGCCTGCTCCGAGAATTGCAGCTTCTGCGCCCAATCCTCCTTTCACCAGACCGACTCCCCCCGCTACGGCTTCGTGGACCCTGAACCCGTGCAGGAAGCCGCGGCCGAGGCCAACCGCAATTCCGTCACCGCCGTCGGCCTGGTTGCCGCCTGGCGCGGCCTCAACGAAGGCCCCATGCTCGATGAAGTCTGCGAACGCATCAAAGAATTGAAAGCCTCCGGCCAGACCCGACCTGATGCCTCCCTTGGCATCATCAAGAAACAAGCCGTCGCCGACCGTCTGAAAGCGGCCGGACTCGAATGTTACGGCCACAATCTCGAAAGCTCGCGGCGGTTCTTCCCCCAGACCTGCACCACCCACACCTACGAGGACCGCCTTCAAACCATCCGCCATCTCAAGCAGGCCGGCATCAAAATTTGTTCCGGCGGCATCATCGGCATGGGCGAAACCCGCGAAGACCGTTGCGACCTGGCCTTCGAGTTGAAAGCGGTGGGCGCCAATGTCGTCCCCGTCAACATCCTCAATCCGATCCCCGGCACTCCTTTCGCCAAAAATCCGCCCCTCACCGTCCTGGAAATCCTGAAAACCATCGCCTGCTTCCGCTTCATCCTGCCTCGTAAAGAGATCATGATCGCCGGTGGCCGCACCCTCAATCTGCGCGACTCCCAAAGCATGATCTTCGCCGCGGGCGCCAGCGCGATGATGGTGGGCAACTATCTTACCACATTGAACCAACCCGTCGAAAAGGACCTCCAGATGCTCAAGGACTTGGGGCTTGACCCGAGCTGGGACCATCATGGCTTTTCCGACCAGCAGGAAGACTCGCGCGCAAACGGCGCGAGAAGCGAATCCCGCGAACTCGCCACGACGTTGGCCTAGTTCAACTCCGCGCTTTTCATGCGCCGGCGGGCCGGGCACTCGTCACCGGCGATTTTAACAACATCCAGTCGAGGTGCAACGGCGGCGTCACCTGGCTCAGGCCTTGGAAATCCACCGGCTTGACCATGAAGGTCTTGGCCCCCAGGCGTTGGCATTCAGCCAACTCCTCCGCGTCGCGCGAGGCGGTCAGCACCACCACGGGAATATGGCGGGTCCGCTCGTCGGCCATCATGCGGCGCATCACCTCCAAGCCTGGGACGCGCGGCAAATGCAGGTCCAGCAGGACCAATTGGGGACGGAGGCGGCGTTTGGTCTGGGCAAAACGGCCGGTGCCGAAGAGAAAATCCAACGCCTCCTCGCCATCGTGAGCCACCTGGATAGAGTTGAGAATGCGGGCCTGCTTGAAGGCGCGCAGGGTCAGATCTATATCGTCCTTGTTGTCCTCGACCATGAGGATGTCAACGTTTTCGCCTGGAACCAATTCCGCCCCGGGCACCCCTGCCAGCGCGGTGGCGCGGCCCGCGTACAAAAGCAGCGTCGGGATGGATACTTGAAGTGCGCGCGCCAGTTTATCTATGCTCTTCAGGGTGACGTTTCGCGCCCCGGCTTCGATTCCCGCAATATAAGTTCGGTGGAGGTCGGCGCGCTCGGCCAAAGTCTCTTGGGAAATTCCCAAACTGTGACGCAAGCTTCTAATAGACGCCCCAAACCTAGATGTAATTTCCGATCCTGCCATGATTACAGCCCCAAAAATCCTTCAAATCCCGTTCCCGCACAATAGACTACGAGTAACAATCGGACGGGAGTGTCAACGACAACAAACCCGATGCCCAAACCGCCCAAACCCGTGCCCCAAACATCATCCATCAGACTAAGCTCAAATCAGGCAAAATGCAAGTTTTCGGTTGGGGCGTGTCCGGACTCCACCGGGAGAAGCCGCTTCCCCTCGATTCCTACAAACGCGTCAGCCGATGGAGTTCGGGTCGAGCCGGAGGCTCCATTCACCACACCGGAAGGCCCAGCCGCCACGCGGGGCTACTCGGCTTTTATCCAGACCTGGGAGTTGTTTTGGCGGGGGTTGGCGGAGGCAGCGCTGTCAATGCGATTATTGCGGGCGTAGTTCGGGATGGCCAGAAAAGGGGAACCGTCAGACCAACTGCCTTTGATGGCCATCACGCCGTGGAGCAAATTGGAGCGCCATTCGGTGGTCAGGGGGCTGTTGCCGATGGGGTTGTCGAAAACAGGGTTGTCGGCGCGCTCGACATTGTAGATCAGCGGGCCATAGCGGAGGGCGATCTGGCCTTGATCCGCGGCGACTTTGGCGTCGGCGGTGATGCGCTGGATTTCCATGGGCAGCACAAAGTCAACTTTATCACCCGTTTTCCATTGGCGGTTGATCACGGCGTAGCCTTTTTCGATTTTGGGGCTAAATTTCTCGCCATTCACGGCGAGGGAGAGCAGGCCGCTGACCGGCGGGGTTTCAGTGTAGAGGGCGCTGGTGTGGCGGTCAGGGACGCGCACGTAGAGGGAGAATTTCTTGGATTCCTTGGGATTGACGGTGAGGGAGACGTTGCCGCTCCAGGGGTAATCGGTTTTTTGCACCATCTGGATGTCGGTGCCGGCGATTTTCTCGACGTTCACTGTGCTGCCAATGAAGAGATTGACGTAGAGCCCGTCTTCGCCCTTGGCGTAGGTCCAGGTGGGAATCATGAGGAGGGTGCGCGGAATGTTGCCGACGCAGCACGGGCAGTTGTGCCAGACCGTGCGCCGCCCACCGCGGAGAGGGTTGGTGTAGTAGAAGGTTTGCCCGTCTTCATCGGTCGCGCCAAGGAGGGCGTTGTAGAGGGTTTGCTCGTAGAGATCGGCGTATTTGGCGTCGTGGTAGGCGAGGTTCATCTTGTATTGGAAGAAAATGAGGCCG
>Ga0182030_10004295_pt1 | contig 30398 bp, 23 predicted proteins | sample 812S3MmetaG_FD_121299 | JGI IMG/M metagenome (GOLD analysis project Ga0182030, IMG submission 121299) | Permafrost microbial communities from Stordalen Mire, Sweden - 812S3M metaG (Illumina Assembly) | ecosystem: Environmental > Terrestrial > Soil > Wetlands > Permafrost | place: Sweden...
AACGGCAGGAGTGTCGCACCATAGACGCGGATTTTTCTTACGTGCGCCTGGTCAATGATTTTTTGTTGCGCCGCAATCAAATCCTGCGCCACAGTGGAATTTGTCCCCCGGCTGCCGCCGATGTCGTTCACGCCTTCGAGCACAATCAACCAGCGCACGGATGCCTGACCGAGCACGTCGCAGTCAAACCGCGCCAACGCCGTTGGCCCCAGCCCACTACGCAGGACGCAATTGCCACCGATGCCCTCGTTCAAGACTGCGACCCTTCGCGTGCCGGCGTTGGATTGCAGCCGGTTTGCCAAATCATCCGGCCAGCGGTTGTTTTTATCCGTTTCGGAGCCGCGTCCATCTGTGATGGAATCGCCGAATGTCACGACTGCCGCTGCGGAATTTTCCGCGAGCACATCAATGCCGGTCAAAACATACCAATGCTGGGTGCGCGCTGCCGTCGGCAGGTCGGCGGCCGACATGGCATCGCCCGCCTCCAGAAAAGACGTTGCGCGCGAACCCGGATGGCCGGTGACATCACCCGGCGTTTCGTGAAAATAAATTGTCACCGCCACATCCGACAGCGAAGCCAGGTCAAAATCGAACACGTCCGACAAAATCGTTTCACCGGCTGGAATCGTCACAGAATTCCGCCCGGAAAATGTCAGCGTCTTTCCGGTTTCCGTCTTGATAACACTGCCGCCCGCCGAGACAGCCAGCCGCACCGACGCCAACGCCAGCGGGCCGTTGCCGAAGGCGTTGGAAAAATGCACGCGCAGTTTTTTTCCGCCGATGGAAACGTGGACAACCTGTCGCAGCGTATTGCTGGTCAGGCCGGGCGGCGGCAGGTTTCGCGGTTCGGTCAACTGCGGTGCCGTGCCCCAGGTGCCAAGCCAATGCTGTCCGACATCAGCCGGTTCGGCGCGGCCAGTAACCAAAACGAACAAACCAAAAAGAATAAAAAATTTCTTCATCGGCTCGCGGCTGTTGACGGATTCCAGATTTGAAATTCACCGCTGCAATGCAGCAGCGCCATCATGTAGAGCAACCCTTCATAATAACGTTCGATGCCATCGGGCGTCGGTATATTCCACAATGCCTCGACGAATTGCTTTGAGCGTGGATTCGTCGCTGCAAGACTTGCGACGGCGTTTACTGCCACAAGTCCCTGCGCGTGCCGGCCATCAAGCGGTTTGCCGTCGAGTGTGAACTGGCAGCCGTAAGTTTCCATGCCTTGAGATTCAAAGAACGCCTGTAATTTGTCGCTCAATTCCAGTTCGCGCGGGTCTTTCGCCCACCATGACCAGTCCACCGACCAGTTCCCAGCGGTGCGAAAGGCATCGAACCGGAAATTGACCGCACCTTTGTTCCATGCGGTGTCCGCCGGTGTTCCATCAAAGTGCGCGTAGTCGGGAGCCAGACCCGTGACTGGATTCGCCGTGCGTGTGAAAAAATCGCGGCTGTTTGTAGCGGCCTCCATCCAAAAATCTTTGTCCGCCGCCGATCCCCACCGCGCCCATAATTCATAAAACGCGGGCAGATGATACGATGGATCGGTAAATTGCGGGCGCTCGGAACTCGGTGAAAATAGCACCATTTTATGCTCCTCGCTGAAAAGTGGCCCGGCGGTCACGATCGAGGTTGAATTGATATTTCGCCGCAACGAACTGATCGGGCCTTGAATCAGGGCGCGATGCCGCAGGTTGGTCAGCAATTGATCAGCCTGTTCTTGATAATTATAAATACCGCCACCGTTGCCCCAACGGTTCGCCGCAAAAAACAGCGCCATGACATAATACGACTCGCCGTCTGGCGCGACAAATTCGCTCATGACCTCGCCATTGGTTTTCGCCTGCCACGAAAAAAAACCGTAGGACGGATGGGTTGGTGAGTCGTGATACAAATACGTTTTCGACCAGTTCCAAAGCGCGTCAAACTCGCTCTTTTTGTCCAGCTGCACCGCGATCATCATGCCGTAGGACAACCCTTCCGTGCGCACGTCGTTGTGCTTGATATCCGTGATGTAGGCGAGCTGGCCGTTTGAATTTGCGCCGGCAGAATAATAAACCGCCTGTGTGGCCGGATCGCCGTGAAACAATTGCTGGAATGCCGAATCCACTTTCGCCCGGATTTCTTTTTGCGAATGACCGTTCTCGGCGAACAGATTGCGGTAGTGCCCGGTGGCAAACGCACCCGAACCGATGGCGGTCGCTTGAGTTGGCTGAAGACTGCTGCATCCCGTCATAGTAATTGCCGGAACGATCAAGGCCCCGGCCAAAATGAAAATTTCCTTTTTCAATTTTGAAAATTCATCTTCCAGCAATGCTGGTGACGGTCACAACCTGTTCCGGGTCATTTCACCAGGTCCGTGTTGCTGACAAAGGCAATCCGCTGGCTGTCCGGCGACCAGGATGGAACATTGATCGTGCCCTGCCCGCCATAAATATAAGCGATCACCTTGGGCAGGCCGCCTTCGACCGGCAGCCGGCGAAGATAACATTGCTTGTAATAGGGATGATCCGTTGGACTGATGTCTTCCGGAAAGCTGATGATGACGATCCATTTCCCATCTGGCGAAATATGCGGAAACCAATTGTTATAGGTGTCGTTGGTGATTTGCTCCTGATCACTGCCATCGGGTTTCATCCGCCAGATTTGCATCTTCCCGGTGCGGCTTGAATTGAAATAAATATATTTTCCATCCGGCGAGTACTCCGGCCCGTCGTTCAGACCTGGGGCATCGGTCAGGCGGATTTCCGGCCCGCTGCCATCGGACGGAATTTTGTAAATATCATACTTGTTCGTCCGGCCGCCGGTAAAGACCAGAAATTTTCCGTCGGGCGACCAGCCGTGAAGATACGAGGGTGTCAACGGTGTTATCCGTTTGGGCATGCCGCCTTGAGACGGCAACGTGAAAATGCAGGATTGTCCGCCGTGATCCTGGCTTTGGTCGCTGATGCCGAGCATCGTTCCGTCGAACGATAGCACATGGTCGTTGTTGTTCCGGTTGTTGGGATTGGTGTTGAATGGCGACGGTTGCCTGGTGCCGAGATCAAACTGCTTCAGTTGCCCCCAGCCTTCCGCCCGACCGCTGATATTGTAAATCAAAGAACTGCCGTCCTTTGTCCAGTTTGGGGCTTCAAACGGTTGCGCGGATTCGTAAATGTGTTCGAGCTTGCCGCTGTGGACATCGAGGATTTCCAGAACGCTGCCGATGTAATCTTTATAAGGAACAAATCCCTCTTTGACCGGGCGGATGATCCGCACGTCGTGGAAAATGGCGGTTTCAATCACGTCCGCGTCATGGGAACAGACGAACAGGCCGGCATAAATATCATCGCCCAAATCGAAATTCGTAAGTTCGGCGGTGATGAACGGCTCGCCAAAATGCGCTGCCGAAAAAACATAGGTATTGCCTTTACGTTCAAACTGGAGCACGTCCGCGTTGGTGATGGCCAGTTTGATCTCCTGCGTGTTTGCTCCTTTGATCGAGCGGAACTGGATGGAGGTCAGACCGCTGCCGTGTTCCGCGCAATCTACATAAGCCGCGTCTGTGTCCAGGGTTGGCCTCACCATCCAGCCGAGCTTGCGATGTTCGACCACTCCTTTGCCGACGAACTCGACCCGCGTCCGCAAAATGAAATCGCCGTTCATTTTATTCCAGACGAAATGGCATTGATCGTTGGTGAACCACATGTTGATGCCCGCGCCGGAAATGGTGTAGGACTGATTCGCAGCGTCGTAGCTCGCGAAGCCGGCAAGTTTCGGCGAACCGATGTCCGTCTGGCCGGCAAATTCACCGGGCGAATTTTCTTGTGATAAGGCTGGCATTACACCGGTGGCGATGAGGGATGACATGGCAATCAATTTACGCAGGTAGGCTTTCATGTTTCAAACTTACTTGGATTCCGGGGGCACGGAAACAACTTTGATGTTCCATCATGTTTTGATGATCTCTTTCCGTGACGGCATTATTGCCAGCCCCGAAACCTCCGCCGGCCTGTCCGGTCCGCGTACTTGGAGCGAGGTTGGTGACGACGCTATTTGAAACTGGAACGGGTTGATTGGTGGCCGCCTCCTGGACGCGTGCAACCACGGCCACCGTCATCAGCAAGGTGATTCTGGCGGATACACCGAATACCGCGCCCGGAGAAAACCTTGGTTTAATAAGGGAATTCAAAAAGTGACCTTGAACTTCAGGTTTAACCGAAACGGCAAACGAGTTGGGATGTAACAGCATGTTTTCGGTGGGATTAAAACGGATCAAGATTGGTTGTCAAAACATTGTCATGGCCAGGTGACTCGATAGAAAGCCGAACTTTCGGTGGCGGAATGATCAATGTTCGTGGTGGTGTATCCGCCGGACGGAATCCCGGTAGTCACGGTGATCCAATCTGGATCGGTCAGTGAATTTTTCTTTTGCACCGAGTAAGCCGGCGTGGTCAGCGAGAATTGCGAAGGCGGCGAATTCCAGACCAGGGTTACCGACGACGCGGCGGCATTATATTCCGCGCCAGTAATCTGCAGCGGGCTGACTTTGGCGTAGCTGACACCGTCATACCAGGTGCGGCAGGTATTCCCAACGAGAGTACTCGTACCGGTTTGGAACGGCCAGTCGCCTATAAATACATTGACAGTGAGGTTATTGGTGACCACAACCCGGCCGACATAGGCTTGGTAAAGAAAATTGTCGGCCGGGCTGGTGTTGGTCAGCACGAGCGCGGTGTCCTGGGTCCAAGGCTGGATCTGTTCGCACTTCACGGACCGATATACTTGCATATTGCTGGCGGTCAGGCCCGCTTGGATCCGCCAGTCTGCCGACGGGTTCCCCCAAAAATTGACCCACAGATCATAAATGGCTGGACTTGGCAATGTCAGTTGTGTCATGAGGTTGGTCGCCTTTTCGGGTACGGAATCCGCCGAACTTATTATCGTCCCACCATTACCGATCCCCGTTTGCAAATGCCATTGGTTGGCGGTGGAACTCAATATCAGCGCCGCGCCATTCGTTAAGAACGTATTGTCGGTGGTGGCATCCACATAATGCATTTGTCCGCCAACTTCGGAACGATGCTCTACGATGCCAACAATGGCCCCGTCAACGCTCTGGGCCGAATTGTAAGTTGCCCGGAACCAGAGCAGCGCCGAATTTTGGTTGTCCCAGAGCGGCATGATGGGGCGAAGATTGTCGCGACCTGAATTTTGCGTGACGGGCGTCCAGATAAAACTTGCCCCGTGATTGGTAGTGACGCCTTTCCATATTTCATGAGCGGTTGAAAACGGTTGATTGATGTCCTTGACCCGGGATTGGACGACACGGGGATCAAACTCGGTTGAGATATAGATGGTATTTGGGTCGTTCGGGTTTAGGCACCCCAAACCGACATAGTCACCTTCGGCGGCATACAGCTTGTATCCAGCCTGACCGAGATAGGTGGACGTCCACTGAGTGCCATCAAAGCGGCAAAAGACGAAGGCGTGATCAGGATTGATGCTTTGGTCGCTGCCCGAGGTGCTCGTGTTGTTATTGATTCTGGTGGCGATGATGCATTCGATCGTGCCATCCGGATAACGGCAGACATCATCGTTCCAGCAACGATAATTGGTCTGCCCCGGCGGCATCACGGTGCCGGCGGTAAAGACCGGCGTGAAATTCTGCGGTTTAGGAATGGTTAATTTGTCAAAAATGTTGGTGTCCATCATCGTTCCAAACGAATTGAACGTCATACCGTTGCTGATATATCCGTGATAGATGCTCGTGTCGAAATCACGGGGATGATATTCGGTGCAGATAAAATCAATGCGATCCACCCCGTTGCCCCAATATTTAAAGTATCCGTTGACATAGCCTATATTGTCGTTGGTCGTCAGCTCTCCACCATAAATCCAACCATTCCCAAAATCCGTCGAGAGGATGCTGTTTTGGCTGCCGTGGCCATTGCCCCGAGAAAGATCATAAGTGCGTCCTTCGGCGGACAGGTAATTGGGATTGGAATAAGTGGTGTTGAAGTTGTCGCCGCCGGGTTGGGTGCTCCAATCATTGGTTCCTTCCAATGACCAGACACCGGTCGCGGGATCGAACGTGCGGTAAAACGTTATCATGTCGGAATTGTGTCCCGTGTACATTGCCAGATACTTGCCATTCGGCCACGCCACCAGACCGGGCGCGTTGTGATCGTCGCCGCCGCCGTAAGAGATGAGATGAGGATGAAGAAGATAGCGCGGTCCCGCCCCGCTTTGCACATCCCACCGGGTCACGTTGATTGCCCCGTCACGATCAAACCCGCCGAGACCTGCCGCATTTTCAACACAACCGACGACCAGCTTGTTGCCGTTGGTGTCCACAACCGCCCGCTCGTCCGAATACCAAGTCCAGATGCCATTGTCATCGAATTGAACCAAGTTGCCGCCAACCAAATCCCGCCCCTGGCCTTGAACGGAGCCGGGCAGCAACAACGCGGCGAACATCGCCAGTAATATCGAAACGGTCACGCCTTTTGGAAATGTTTCCATCGCGCGGCTGATGTGCCAAACAAAAAATCCAGGCAGAAATGCGGTGAACTGGCGGTGACTGGAAAAGTTCATGGTAACTTTAGAACATCACAACTAAAACTCATCAACGTCAATCAGGAAATGGAAAATATTATGAATTCACTTTGATCACACTGACGGCGGGTTGGTGGTCAAAGACGACAGGCTTGGAGAATTTTCGACCGGCGGCCAGGATCACCAATGGCACTGGGCGGATACGAAAACCGAGGGCGACACAGTGGCGGTTACTTCTTTGCAAGTACTCGAACCAGAGGCGGTGCGTTATGCCTGGCAGTCATTTCCCGCCGCAACGCTCTACAAAGGCGCTGGCCTGCCAGCCGTGCCGTTCCGCACGGACAACTAACGACATCACCGCACGCTCAAACCATGGGATTTCCGTCGGAAATCATTCCTTTATGAAGGCGTTTCACCTTCAATGATCTTTAATCCGGCGCGCAGAAAACCCAATGCATAGGCCATGCCTGCGTGCCACGGTGCGCCGCAACTCATCTGCGGTGCATGGTCAGGAATAACCACGCCGTTGAAATTATTCTTCTTCAAAATCCGCAGCACGCGTAGAACGTCCACTTCACCATCATCAATAAAGGTTTCTTTGTAAAATGGCACCTTGTCGCGGACGTTGCGCAAATGGACATAGGCGAGTTTTTTCTGCCGGCTGTAAGTTTCAACCGTTTCGTAAATGTCGCCATCGGTCATTTCCGCAAGCGTGCCGACGCAAAATTCCAGCGCATTGCGCGGACTCGGTTTCAAGTCAATGAGCTTCTGGTAGAGTTGCGGCTGATAAACGAGCCGCGGTTGCGCGCGGACGGTGGGCAGCGGCGGGTCGTCGGGATGCGCAGCCAGCGTGACGCCGGCTTCCTCTGCGACGGGAATTAATTCATCTAGGAAAAATTTCAGGCGCGACCAAAGTTGTTCTGAAGTGGCGGATGGCACGGCACCGGGCATGGCATCTTTGTCGTACACCATGTTCCATACCATGCCGTTGGGCAATGGTTTGTCGAGCGGGCCGTCCATCCCCACGGCCTCGGCTTCACCTCGGGCGAATTTGCCTTTGACGCGACCGGCAACTCCTGCGATGGAAAAATTGTAGCCAAAAATTGGAATGCCCGCCTTGCCGGCATTGCGGATGATGGTTTTGAGATTTTCCAGCTGCTGCAGTTTTTTCGGACCGTCCAGAAGCACGTCGTGCCAGTGCGCCGGATCGAAATTTTCGATAGCTTCCAATTCAAGTCCGGTGGCGTTGATTTCTTTTTTTATTGCGGCAAGCTCCTCGAAAGTCCAGAGCTGGTTTGGGTCGCCGGCAAGGCCCCAACCAGTGTCGTCGCCGACGGGCTGGTCACCGGGTTGGTTGCTGCGCGAGGAACGAAAATAATCCACCAGATGAATGACAAGATGCGTGCAACCGCACTGTCGAGCAAAACGATAATGTTCCGCGTTGAGCTGGTGCCGGTAAAGTCCGAGCCCGAGTTTCATCCCGGGATTATTGCGGTTTCAAAGCCGGTAGTAAAACGTCGTTTTGAGGCAAAACGCGCAATCCACCGCTGGACATGATGTCGAAAAGCAAACGCATAAAAAATCGCGCGCGGCAGGCGAAGAAATTTCGCGTTCGCAACTTTCGCGCGAAGCATTTCTAATTCAGGCTTTGGCTTGTGCGATAATTTTCATCGCTTCCGCAGTCAACCCCGTGATTTTGCCCCACGCTTTTTCTGTGACCAGCTTGCGCTCGGCCATCCATGAGCCACCAACCGCCGCGACTTGCGGAACCGCCAGATAATCCGGCATCTTCGCCGCCACAATGCCGCCGGTCGGGATAAATTTAACGCCGGCATGGCCGAATGGCCCGCTCAACGCTTGCAAAGCGTTCACTCCGCCAAAAATTTCCGCCGGGAAAAATTTCAAATGTTTCCAGCCGAGTTCCATTGCCTGCATGACCTCCGTGGGCGTGACGCAACCGGGGAACAACGGCAGTTTATTTTCATGCGCCGCCTTGGAGACGGCTTCGCTCAAGCCCGGCGAGACACCGAATTGCGCGCCCGCGTCCACGGCCTGCCTCACTTGATCGGAAGTAAGCAACGTGCCCGCACCCACATACATTTGCGGGACGCTTTTGTGGATGCGCGCGATGGCGTCCGCGGCGTTTTGGGTGCGGAAAGTGACCTCCATGGTCTTTAGGCCGCCGGCAAGCAAAGCTTCGGCAAGCGGCACGGCGTCATCAATCCTGTCAATCACCGCAACACAGATCAAACGTTGTTCCAGATATATTCCTTCTGACGGCCGGATCATAAGACTGATTTAAGCAGGAAAGCGGCAAACGTTCGAATTATAAATGGCGGGTTGACGTGAATCAAGAAGTTGTTGCAGGCGAAAACACTTTTGGCCGCCTTGGCACTACCCGAAACCAGCACCAAATGGAGGACGATGCACGGACAAAATTCGCACCTGAGATGAGTAATCATGAATGGCTTGAGTTCAATTCCGGAAGTTCCAAACAGCGCAAGTGCAAAGCAACCCAACAATAAATATAATTCGGTTCAAAAATGAACCCTCAATTTGGATTATGGCGCGAGTTTGAGCCGGTAAAATTGTTGCTGAAAATCGGCGGCTTGCATGTCGGTGAATTGCCAGACGCCGCTGCTTTCGAGTGTGTTTGTGGCGATGGATTGCCAGCCATCGGTTGGAACGAGACTGGTCGTCGTTTCCAAAACGTAGGTTTCGCCAGGCGTGCCGGCGAACTTCAATGTAAAGCTGCCGTCGGGATTGGCGGTCACCCCCGTGATAATCGGAGCGGGGGTGAGCACCGTCAATATGGCCATGCTGCTCGTGACAGATCCGTAGGTGTTGGTGACAACGAGAGTGTAGTTTGCGCTGCTGTTATATGTGATATCGGTGAGCGTCAGGTTGGTGGTGTTCGCACCGGAGATGCCAATTCCGTCGGCGAGGTTCGTTCCGTTTTGCTGCCATTGATAAGCTATAGGTGTTGCACCAATAACCGCCGCACTGAAAGACGCGCTATTGCCGTTTAAAATCGTCAAGTTTACCGGTTGCGTGAGAATAAATGGTGCTCCCATCCCGCCAACCACATTGGCCACGGGCAGAAGATTGCCATTTTGATCAAAAAACGACGCCGTATTGAAACCGGCTTCGTTTACACCGTTGGCCGCTTGATACTCTGTTCCCCAATAGAAAAAACCGTAGCCGAGATTATTGGGCACATTTCTTATCGTCTCGCCTACGGCTGCAACAAAGCTGGCCTGGCCGGCTGGGGTGGATGGGTAGTTGTAAAGCTGGCTAAGCCAGGCTGAAGGGCAGGTGTTGGTATAGGGAAAAGCGTCCTCAGCGACGACTATGGGTTTGCCAAATTCAAGGGCAGCATTGCTGAGGCAGGTGATCAAAGCCGTTGGCGAGCCTTGGTAAAATGGGTAATAACTTTCCCCGATGATATCATAGGGAACTCCTTGATAGTTGAGGTTTTCAAAAAACCACTCGGTGGTGGCCCAGTCTCCGCCACGATCAATATGAACAATGATTTTGGGCACACGATAACCATGCGTATTCGATGCGTCCCGGATTCCCTGAACCGCGGCTTTAATTAATTGACCAAGTTGCGACCATGACGTGTTGTAACTGCCTGAAACCCTTCCATAGTTGAACAACATGCCCTGTGTGATTTCGTTTCCCACCTGCACATAATCCGGCATCGCCCCCGCCGCCGCAAAAATGGCTATGGTATTGCTGTTGTAGTAATACATCTCTTGAACGAGCTGGGTAAAGTTCAGATTGGTCCAAGCGTTGGGAATTTTTTGATGGCCGGGGTCGGCCCAGGTGTCGGAGTAATGAAAATCCAAGGAAAATAGCAGGCCGGCGTTTTTGACCCTCACGGCCAGCGGCACAGTGTAGGTGGTATTATTGATGAAGTTGTAAGGGTTCGAGGCGGCCTGGGCCGGACTGCTGGTCCAGAGTCGCAGCCGCACGCAATTGATGCCATGGTTCTTCAGAATTTGAAGCCCATCCTCAACTTGTCCGCCATCTTTGTAGGTAATACCTTTTGATTCAAAAAACGCCAGGCCGGAAAAATCTACTGCGGCCAAAAAATTGGTGTTTTGTTGCGCCCGCGCCGAACCGTGACAAAATATGGAAGCCAGGATAATCCAGGCTGTAAATCTAAATCGCATCTGAAGGCACTTGTTCATAGCTAAAACAGTTAAATTATGCCGATCGCCAAAGCAATTGATCTAAAGCCACATACCCTCTGCCGGATCCGCCCGACAAAACAGATGATATTTATCAACATCTTCAAAAAATGGCCTGTTCTAATTTTGGCTTGTTCTTTGCATTTGCCTAGCCTCACAGATGTATGGTTCTACTGAATGTTAGCTGCGGTTCAACCTCACGGTCACACATGATTAGCGACACCATTTCGGCCAACCCCCAGAATTATTCTGACTTGGTCGAAAGAAACTTGAGCGTGGCTTCGGTTCGCGAGCGCACATGTAATTTGTGGTAAACGTGCCGGAGATGCCAGCGTACAGTACCGTCGGTCAAACCAACGCGCGCGGCAATTTGTTTGTTGGGAAACCCGGCGGCCAGCAATTCGAGAATTTCGTGCTCGCGGGGAGAAAGGTCCTCCACTTCCGACGCCGTGTTCGCGGGTTCCTGAAAGGAAACAATGACTTTACGTGCGATTTCACGCGACATCGGAGCGCCGCCCCTCCGCACTTCGCGGATCGCAGAAATGAGTTCCTCGGGTGTGCAACGCTTCAATAGGTAGCCATAGGCACCGGCCCGTAATGCCTTAAAAATGCGTTCGGTGTCTTCATAAACAGTGACCATGATGATCTGGATCGAGGGAATTAGTTGTTTGAGCCTGGCAGTGCATTCTATCCCCGAAATATCCGGCAATTGAATGTCCATCAATACAATATCCACCTCGAGTTTTGGAATCTCTTTGAGTGCCTCTTTGGCCGTCGCGCAAACATAGACACATTCGCATTCCGCATCCGTCTTGACAAATTCCATTAGGCTTTCACGGATGACCCGGTTGTCTTCAACAATTGCTATTCTGGTCATAAATTTTCAATGGAATGGCAGATCGAAGCGCACGATTGTGCCCTCGCCGGCCTTGCTGTTGATTTCAAACCGGCCCCCGAGTTTTTCTAAACGTGCCCGCATATTGACTACGCCATCCATTCCGTCCGTTTGGCCCACCTCAGCCCAACCTTGGCCGTTGTCGGCGATGGTCAAGCGAAGTTGCCCTTGTTCAACTTGGATGCTCAGGCGAACTTTAGTGGCGGCGGAATGTCTCACAATATTGGTCAGGGCTTCCTTGAACGCAAGAAACAGTTCATGGCGATGCCGCGAGTCCACAACATGATCATCCGGTTTCAGGGGGCCTTCGAGCCGCCAAGCGATGTTCGCCAGTCCCAGGAAGCGTTCAGCGTAAAGTGAAAAATAACTGAACATCGAGGCCAGCGAGTCATGCGTGGGATTCATGGCCCAAACAATTTCGTCAAGCGCCATAACCATCTGGCGCGCTTTATCACCCATCTGCTCAAGATATCCGCCCCGCGTCTCCGGCAAAGTGGAGACAGATCGCGCCCTGGCTCCTAGCATTGTGATTTCCGTAAGGCCTGATCCCAGTTCATCGTGGAGATCTTGGGCAATCCGGGCACGCTCCTGCTCCATGTCATGCCGCTGTTCGACACGCTGCCGTTCCCGGATTTGAATTTCAAGTTCGGATGTGCGGTGCTCGACCTTGCGGTGAAGCTGGGTAATCCAAAGCACCGTGCCGACCAAAACACAGGCCAGCGCACCCAAAATTAACAGTAATTTTTTCAATGTCCACCAAGGCGGCTGGGCCAGCACGGAGATGTCCGACGGCGAGTTAAGCAGCAATTCAAAGGAAGGAATGTCCTTGCTCACCCCCTGGCTGGCATACGTCCCGGTCAATTCCAACAAGCTTCCCGCCGGTATGGCATGCATGTCTTCATCAGTGCCGGGCAACCAGGCTAAAAACGACCGCAACCCCACTCGCATCTCCAGCGCTTTCCCCGTCGAGGTGTTTCTTTGATCCACAAGCACCGCCCTCACCTGGACTCGGGTAGCATCTAGATCTGCGCGAGCCAAATCGTCCGGAGCCAATGTTCTGGCTTTGTGAAGAGTGGCGTGGCCGGTTTTGCGCACGACGGCTTCACGCAAAATGGGAGAGGCAACGCTGAACTCAGGAAAACCCACCACATCTACAAGGTCGCCAACTTTTAATTCGGGTGGGTGCTTCGCAATGAACCGAACGCCATTATCGCCGTCCATAATGAAACACTCTGACTCCTGAATATTGATAATTTGCCCGGCTACCTTCACCCTTTGAAAAACACTCGCTTGAGGGTCAAATTGAAGCAATTCAGAAGCTGTTTTTCTGGGCGTGGAAAATAAATCTTCCGGGGCTGGTTGATCCACCGTGATATTGGCACCATAAATCCTAATCTCTCCCGCGAGAACCCGGTGGGTTACATAATCCCAGGTGGCAAACAGACATCCTCTGACCCGGATCAAGGCATCTTCATACCGGGTAAAATCTTGCGTTTTAAGGCCGACGACGCGGAGATCACATTTAATCCTTCCATCGGGGGTGAGCAGAATCACACCGTCAGGCTGGACAGAGGAGAGGATACATTGAATCTCCACGTATTGGGCATCCAGACTTCCATTCATCAGTTGATCCCAAGTGGGATGAACGGGTTCTGGAAGACCTCCAACCCCAAGGTCTTGAACCCGGCTGGCATTGACCACCGGAGCAAACAGGCTCGGATCGGTTGCCCCTTCTACTGCCAAAAATTCTCCGATGCGAGGCGAGTCTGAACGACTCTCGGAGAAATCAACGACATAAATTCCGCGCGTTGAATCTTGGATGGTAAAAGCCTGATGTTCGGGTAGAACAGAAGTGACGACACCGCGGATCTTGACCGGGTATCCAAGCTGCGCTTCCTCGCGCTTCAGGCGGTGGACTTCAGCGGCGTTAACCAATTCTGGAAGCCCCGCCGCGTTGGTCTCTGTGCTTTCGACCGCCGCCGAGGCCGGTTTGACTTCCTCAATTTCTTTTCCGCTCGGAACCAATAAAATGCCAAGAACTTCCCGTCCATCACTGGCATAAGTGCTCTGGCAAAACCCGGTGGCACGAATGCGGTGATCCAAAAGAAGCGCAGGCACGAGGCCGTCACTATTGGCAACTTCCACATGTGCGCGACCTGTTTCGGTGCTTAATTCCAACTTCAGGTCATCCGGCTCTTCACTCACAAATGTCACTTTTCCTTCAACTTCCCCCCACTGGCCAGCGTTGCCGCTACTCAAAGTTTGACCAATAAGTAAAGGTTGAGGTTTTGGTGTACTTGAACGACCGATCACCTTTATTTGTAGCGATGGCCTGCCTGCGAACAACCTGCTGCCATCATCCGAAGTCATAAAGAATGTGTAAAGACCATCTTGCGGCACCTTCAGAAAACCCGTGAAAGAAAGCCCGACATGCTCTGGCCGGGCCATGACACTCAGATCAAAGTTGCTCACCGTCCCGGTCTTGAGCGTGGTCGATGGATTAAAATCAGGCAGGACTTCGCCAAGAGCTTCAGAACATTGAAAATCAAGTCCATTGACCCAGTTGCTTGCTCCGGTTACCGCATCCGTTTGAACCCGGAAGAGCGCGGCGTCAGGAATTTTCTGCCGCGACAGGGATGGTCCCTGATACTCCACGTTCAATCCAAATTTTTCGACCCCATTGAACCATTCGACTCGAACCGGATTGAGCCCCATCTTCAAAAACACCGCGCCAGATTTTTCAACCACGTTGTGGACGCCGTCGTTGTCCACGACCGGCCCTTTGACTCCGATCCTGAAGCCGGCACCCGTTGGCGTGATCGTGCCGTTTCCCTCCAGGCGCACCCTTTGTCCCGGTTCCACAAATTCGCCGTGCAAATCCATTTCCAATTCCTCGGCACCGGAGTCATCCTTCAAAACAAATTTTCCCTGTATTGCATTTGCCCACCAGACGTCTCCTTCCAAGCGGATCGAATGGCTTGCAGTTGGAGTCTGGGTGGCCAAAGGACGGATCTGACTGATATTAGTTATTTCGACAGAAGTCTGGTCGTTGAATGACTGATCCGCCCGTGCCATTTGAGTGACCAATCCCGCGCCTAAAATCAGTCCGCAACAAAACCGCATTCGCCCAGGCCAAAGCAATAAAGCCACACGCATGTAAAACAACGTATCCGTTGGGCTTTGTCTTTGCATCAGAATTTACAAATATCTAAATTCGTGATTGAATTCAAGCAACGTAACCACCTGTGAAGCATCATTCATGGCAGGATTGGGGCGGCCAATCCCCAACGCAGGATGGGTTGAATCATAAATGTTTGCCGTTAGATTTTTATCTAATAGATTGAGATTTCTAGGGCATGGTTTGTGTCCCGGGCTGTACCAGCTGTAAAGGCTGTAATCCCAACACATTCATTGCGGGCAGAGGATTGCCTTTGACATCAAAAAACGAGTTGGCGTCGGGTCCGCTGAAACGGCCAGTTGCGTTGGGGATATAGGTTTCTTCGGGGCGCCAGTAGTTGACGCCGATGCCACGGCCTTCAGGCGCTTCCTTGACTGTTTTGATGACATCAGCGAGAAACTGCTTTTGTCCTTCAGGTGTCATCGGCCATTTCATGTTTTTAAGCGAAGCCGGCGGAGGATTGACATCGCGGTTTGGATAGGCGGTTTCCACGACCATCACGTCCTTGTGATAATGGCTGATGGTCTTGCGGAGGTTGTCGTGCAGGTTCTTAATTGTCCCATGCCAGTTCGGATAAAAACTCTGGCCAATGACATCGAAGTCAACTCCGGCGTTCGCAAGGTGATCTAAATACCATTTGGTAACGGGCCAGTCGCCACCGCAATCAATATGAACAATGATGCGGACATTATCGGCTGGAGCCGTCTCCGAGCGGACGCCGGCACTGGCGGCTTTAAGGATGCGGATAAGATGATCCCATTGCTTCGCATCATCGTAAGGCTCGGGCGGGTTTATCACGACCACATCCCCTGAAAACACCTTGACGGTAGAGGGTGGAACTTTGACCTGAGCGTCGGGCCACAGAGTGCCACCGGTGATCTCGTTGCCAATCTGCACAAAGTCCGGTGTTGCGCCGGCGTCCTTCAATGTTTTAATGACGTGGGCTGAATAGGTTTCGGTCTGTTTGACTAACGCGTCAAAATCAAGTTTGGACCAGGCTGCAGGCTTGTTTTGTTTTTGCGGGTCAGCCCACCAGTCGGAATAATGAAAGTCCAGCATGAAGGTCCCGCCGGAGCTTTTGATGCGCTTGGCCAGTTTGGTAGTATATTCAAGTCCATTGACGCCATTGCGCGGATCAACCCAAATCCGTAGCCGGAAGCACGTCCAGCCATTCTTAATGAAAATGGCGAGGGCATCACCCGGCTTGTCTCCGTTCATGTAAACCGCCCCCTGTTGCTCGAGTTGGAAAAGTTCGGAAATGTCGGCTCCAAGGTAAAACTGAGACAACTTGTTTGTTGCTGCCGCAGTGGTCGTAGCATATTCCGCGAACATAAATAATATGGCGGCGCCCATTAACCATTTGCAAAAGCCGGTCCAATTTGAGGATGAGTTTTGACATTTAAATTGAAGATTGTTTGGCATGTTTTCATCGTGCCAAGAAACTCGGAAGCTGCCTAGCCTCACAAATGCAAGGTTTCTACTATAAATTGCCTAGACGTATCCAACTGAAAATCAGCTTGTTGAGGAGATCAGATTGCGTTTGCCTTCAAATTTTGAGACTGACAGCGCGCTTTCCAAATTGAGTTCTTCAGCTTGAGGTCGAAAGCAGCCTTGCAGAACCATACTTTTGTGAGGCTTGGCAAAATTGAAAGATGAGTGACAATGTTGAAAGTGACCAACTTAAAAGCCATTGACGTGCGAGCTTTGCCGTCGTCAGGGTTCGACGAAAAATAATGCGATTGAGATGATTTTACCCACCCCTTTAATGTCAAAGTTCAAGCCGATACCATCAAGTCTGAAAGACAAACCACGATTGCAGTCAGGCTTTACTTTGATTGAATTACTTGTGGTCATCGCCATCATTGCCATTTTGGCGGCGATGCTGCTGCCCGCGCTTTCCCAGGCAAAAGCCAAAGCGAAGCGTATTCAATGCATATCGAATCTTCGGCAATGGGGTGTATGTTTCAACTTATATGCAGGCGATAACACTGACAGCATGCCGGCGGGATGGGATGTTACTACGCCTGCTTCAGGGATGTGGATGGTGGCGTTACAGCAATTCTATTCCTCCTCCGCAATACGTTATTGTCCCGTGGCAACGACGACGCGGGACACATTGCCAAGTTTTTTTGTCGCGGGGTCACCGGGACAGACCGTTCCGGCCACTACGATTGCATGGGGAGTAATGGGGTCAAATGGTTATCCTGTTCTGGCGTGGGGCGCTCCTGGAATGGGAGGCAGTTATGGTATTAATGGGTGGACGCATAACCCACCTCCTCCTACAGCCGCAGGAGGGGTTCTCGCGGTCCAGGATCAAACAGGGTTCTGGCGGAAATTGGGAAACGCTGGCAAGAAGCCGCTTGTGCCAGTTTTTGGCGATTGCATGTGGGATGGAGCTGAACCAAAACAAAACGATCCGGAAGGCACTTTTGTGGGCACTCAAGGCACGCCAGCAGATATGTCGAATTTTTCGATTCCGAGACATGCTGGCAAAAGGCCCGTTAATATTGCTTTCATTGATTCGTCCGTCAGGCCTGTAGGACTACACGAGATGTATCAGTTAAATTGGAGCCAAATTTTTAATACTGCGCTAGCCGGGCCGCCGTCGTGGCCAAAATGGATAAATAGCTATCAATAACTAAGAATGTCCATAAGAACACTCAATTTCCGACGCATGTTTTATTTCATGAAACAAATACCTGAACAAATCAAAAAACCATAAAGTTATGAAAAAAATTACCTCAATAATAATTGCCCTATTCGGCCTCTTTTTTGGCGGCCTTCAGTTAGCATCGGCGGGAAGCACTAACATTTACGTTGAAGACTGGGGTACGGTCAACGGCGGAGCCGGGGTCACGGGCAATGGCACCCTTAATTTGGTTGGCTGGACCGGTGTGGCCGTCTCACAGACCGCAGGACCTTATCTCGGCATATACCAAGCGACCGGTGCGAATGACCCAGCCACCGGTTCGATACTGCCGGTGAACACGGTTTATTTTACAACTCTGCTTCCCACCCAAACCGCGCCAGGTATATTTTACACAACTGACACGACTAGTGCCGGGTCTGGCGATTCGGCCTTCACCGATATAAATCCCACACAATATACAAATCTGGCATTAAATGTAGAAGTTCGTAACACATCACCAACCGACACAAATTATTTTGCAGTTCGGGTGGGAGGATCATGGTATGTGGCAACCTCCTATCAGTTACCCAATGTCAGCGTTGGGTATCCCCAATTTACCAATGCGACCTTGGTTTATACTAATCCGGCAAATGTTTGGCAAAGTCTAACCATGGGCGCAACGAGCGTAGCCATCGGTTCCGTGGTGACGCCATCATTGACTGCCCCAATCACCGGTATTGGTATTGTTGAACTTCCCACCGGCGGCGGCTTCAATTATAATCAGCTTACAATTTCAGTATTTGCTCCAAATCCGCCGCCGCCGACCCCGGCGTCCATTACGGCCACGGCGGTAACCCCCCAATATTCGTATATTGGCGGGGGGGCGTCATTTTTAATACAAGCCGCGGGCACGCCGCCTTTAACTTACATTTGGGAGACGAACGGTGTCCCGCTACCGAGTGGAGGCAGATACTTGGGAACAGCCAACAATACGCTGACCATTACTAATATCAATATCAACGATGCATCCGTTACTTATTCAGTGATCGTTACCAATGTGGCGGGTTCGGCCACAAACTCAGGTCTCACTTTGAACGTCAGTCCTGTTCCTGCGGGCGTTTTGTATGAGGAAGATTTCCCTTATGAAGGACCCAACGGCAATCTGCCAATAACTGGTGTGGGATGGGCAAACGCAGCATCAGGTGGGGCGTTCGGTATTTTCTCGGCCGGCCCCGGCCTCGGCGACGTCTTTTCCTATTCAGCTACCGCCACAACCAACGCGTACTTTACGACGATAACCAACGACCCGGGCATATCAGGATTACCGTTTATCCCCATAAATCCCGCCCTTTATCCCGCAATAACTTTACAGGCTAATTTTACTCCGGGAAATGCAGCCGGGCAGGTCGCCGGAGCCATCAAGGTTTATTGGGCGGTGCAAATAACAAATGGGACCTGGTATTCCTCTGTAAAGCCGATAGGAATTAGTCTAGCGGCGCAAAATAACTATCTACAGAGCCAGTTTGCATTTAACCCGGCTGCAACAAATTGGAACAATCTGTCAATTGACACAGTTAACAATATTACAACCATCGGCAGTCAAGCCTCGAGCGCTGTGGCTGACAGCGGCGATGCCATCACCGGCGCAGGCTTGATCTTTGTCCACGATGCGAGTGGTGCAGACATCAATTTCCAGAATTTCGCAATTGTGACAAATGAAGTTACGTTGACAGCACCATTTATTGGCAACAATATACCCCTTAACCAGACGGCCGCTTCAGGGGGTGGGGCGAGTTTTGGAGTTTCCGCCACTGGGGCACAGCCCTTCACTTACGGTTGGAGCATAAATGGCGTTTTTGTTTCCAATGGGGGAAGATTCTCCGGCGCAAATACCCCGACCTTAACAATCGCAAATCTAAATATTAGCGACTCGGGAGATCAAGTCATCGCTTTTGTCACAAACTCTGTCGGCTTTGATGAAAGCGACAGTATCTTTAACCCCACCACATTGACGGTAACCAATCCTGCCGTCGGCTTGATCTATTCGGAAAGCTTTCCTTTTGTAGGCCCGCTGGCAGGCAATTATCCAATCAACAGCGCTGGCTGGGTGGAAGCAGTCTCCGGTGCCCCCAATGCCCTGTATCAAACCAGCGGGAGTGATGGGGCAGTTTTTGCGTATTTTGGAACTCCGGCCACGACCGTGTATTACGCGACTACGGCATCTGACACGAATCAGGCTGGACTGCCGTTCCCGAATATCAATTTGGCGTCTTATGGAAGTCCGAGCAGCCTTAACTTGTCAGTGGATATCGCACCAAGTTCCTCCTCCAGCAATGTTACAGCATATCTTGCGGTGCAGTTGAACGGCACCAATTGGTATGTTGCCTCCAGCCCACTGCCGGTGCCGACGGCAAATGATAGCCCGGCATTCACAACCTACAACGCAGCGTTTAACCCGGCCGCAGCGAATTGGAACAACCTGACCATAACCGGCGCGGGTGGTTTGGTCGGGGCACCAGCGGCCGGTAATTTGAGCGGTGTGATGACCGGAGTTGGCTTGGTATTTGTCACTGTGGGAACCGGAGGAACTTTTAATTTTGACAATTTTGTCATTACCGGAACTGGAGTTGGTGGCATCAATGTTGGCCCGCTGACGAGCGGCAACATGAATCTGTCGTGGGTCGGAAACCCGGCAGTTAAGCTGCAGAGTACAACTGGCTTGAGTGTTCCGAACTGGCAGGATGTGCCAAATACGTATGGACTTTATTCGCTGCCAGTGTCTGTCACTGGACCGCAGAAATTCTTCCGATTGAAAACTCCGTAAACGGCATTGTGCCCCGAAATCAGGAGGCTGCAAGCGGTTAAACCGCTTGCAGCCTGTTGTTTAGAATTTTTTTTAAAATATAGTTTACGAACAGAATGCTTGCCATGAATGGATTGAACACCCGTAAAATTGCGCTGATAGCATGCCTCGCCATTTTTGCTTCGACGATTGCCGTTGCGGTCACCAGCAACATCACCATTGCCAGCCCAAAAGCTCCGGTAACTGAAGGCTACAAAATGGGCGGGGCGCGCAACCCTGACGGCACCGTGCTGACGCTGGATAGCAACAGCCTGTTGCTCAACGGAAAGCCGTGGACACCGGTCATGGGCGAATTCCATTTCTCACGTTACCCGGAGAATGAGTGGCGCGAGGAACTGCTTAAAATGAAGGCCGGCGGCATTGACATCGTATCCACCTACGTTTTTTGGATTCATCACGAAGAGGTTGAAGGACAGTTTGACTGGTCCGGATCGCGAAATCTGCGTCGCTTCATTCAAACCTGTCAGGAAGCCGGCTTGAAAGTGTTTGTGCGTTGCGGCCCGTGGGATCATGGCGAAGTACGGAATGGGGGTTTTCCTGATTGGCTTTTGAAGAAAGGCTGGAAGTTGCGTTCCAACGATACTAACTATCTTAACGAGGTTAAAATTTTCTACAGCGAAATCGCAAAACAGCTTGATGGGTTGTTTTGGAAAGATGGCGGCCCGGTCATCGGCATCCAGTTTGAAAATGAATACAAAGGTCCCGCCCAACATTTATTGACGCTCAAGCTCATGGGACAGGAGGCGGGGCTCGATGCGCCAATCTACACACGCACCGGCTGGGACCAACCTTTGGGGCATATACCCTTCGGCGAATTGGTTCCACTCTATGGAGTCTATGCCGAAGGTTTTTGGGATCGCGCGCTCACGCCCATGCCGGCGGGGTATTGGAAAGGGTTTCATTTTTCGAAGTTCCGCGTGGATGATGCAACATTCATCGGCCTTCCTGGCAAAGGTGGCACCTTGGATCCGCCGGATGTTGAACAATATCCATATCTTACCTGCGAAATTGGTAGCGGCATGATGAACAGCTATCATCGGCGCATCCTCGTCAACCCCAAGGACGCAGAATCCACCACACTCATCAAGCTTGGTTCGGGCAGCACGTTGCCCGGCTACTATATGTATCACGGTGGTGTAAATCCCGAGGGTAAACTGACCACCTTGATGGAATCTCAAGACACCGGTTATTGGAATGACATGCCGGTAAAAAACTACGACTTTCAGGCGCCGTTGGGTCAATACGGTCAAATCCGTCAGCAATATCATTTCCTGCGACGTCTCCACCTTTTCATGCACGAATGGGGTTCAGCTCTGGCTGGAATGCCGGTGACCATGCCGGATCAGCTCCCAAATGGCAAAAATGATTTTGATACTTTACGCTGGAGCGTTCGTTCGGATGGAAACAGCGGGTTCGTATTCGTGAATAATTATCAACGCCTTCAGGATATGCTCCCGAAAAAAGATGTGCGGTTCGTCATCAATCTACCTTCCAGTTCCCTCACTTTTCCGCAGAGCCCTATCACCATTCCATCCGACGCCTGCCTGATCTGGCCATTCAATCTTGATCTTGGTCATGGCGTTCGGCTAGTCTGGGCCACCGCACAGCCGCTGACGGCCATCGAAGATGGCAATGTGCGTACTATATTTTTTGCGGAAACTGAAGGTGTCCCCACGCAATTTGCCTTTGCAACAAACGGTCCAGCCGTCGAAGCCCTTACCGGCCGTCTCATGCATGGCGAAAACATCAACCTTTTCCGCGGCATAAAACCCAGCACAAAGGTCGCAGCCAGAGTGCGGCTGGCTGACGGCAGTTCCGTCCAGATTGTTGTGCTTGACCAAAAAAACTCCCTTGCTTTATGGAAAGGAAACTTGCAGGGCCGCGACCGGGTATTTCTCACCAAAGCGGGCCTTGTTCTTGATGGAGACAGCCTGCGCCTGACTTCCACCGTCCCCGCCGACATGAATGTGGCCATTTATCCGGCCCCGGCTTCACTCACATACAACGGCAGCGGTCTCTCTGGCAAAACCGATGGCGTCTTCCAGCGATTTACCCCCGCCGCTCTGCAAGCGGTCAAACTCAAAGCCACTTTCAAAAAAGTGCTGGCCGCCGGACCGGTGCGGGAAATTCTCCCCGGCAAGATCGAGCAGCCCGTTGCGACGGCTCCGCTGGATACAGACTTTGAAAAAGCGGCGGTTTGGCGTATTGCAATTCCGGAAAATGTTGACCTTGGTACCGATCCCATCCTTCGTTTTCATTATGTTGGTGATGTCGCCCGCGTGATTTTAAATGGCCAGTTTATCACTGACGATTTTTATAATGGCAACGTTTTTGACATCGGTCTGCGCCGTCATGCGCCTGACATTCTTAACGGCGATCTTCGCCTCGCCATTCTCCCACTGCGTAAAGACGCGCCAATCTATATGGCCGATATGGCACGCCCGCATTTCAGTGGTGCTGACAGCGTGGCCGATCTTCAGAGCGTCGAAATCGTTCCCCGTTATCAATTGCAACTCGGAGCCCCCTGAAAGTTGCTGGACTGGCTCAACAGCAACACCGCCAAGCAATTTAAAACAAGAAATGTTCTATCACAGGATTGGGGCGAATGGTTGATTCATAATGTCACGATACGTCTCGCAGTGAGCGAAGGATCGTATCAAAATCTTTCCAAGAATTTGAATTCCAGCACCTTATATGCCGGTCGTCACAAGCATTTGTCTGGTTGATACTCATGTTTTTTTGGGTTGAGGCTTTGCGTCAGTCTCGGTTATTTTCACAAAATAGGTTTGGCGTGCTACCACCAGAACCATACGTTTGTGAGGCTGGTCAAATGGTTGGTTTATGGCATTATGTATCACATCAGGAATCAACCGCCCAATAAATTGCAACCCATGAAAACTATCGTAATTCTTATTTCAACCCTAACTACTTTGGCATTGGCCATGTTGCCTGCCAAGGCTCAAGTTACTTATCCTGGCTCCGGCGTAGCTGACGGCACCACTGCGGATGGCAACGCGTTTAACAGCGTTGTGATCAACAACGATGCGACCACCATCAGTTTCACCCTCAATACGACCGCGAATATGGCTTCCTACATATTTTATGGGATTGAATTTCAGATCGTTGGCCAAGCTGGCAGTGGATATACAGGATTCGCCAACCCTTTTGGTCCTGCAGTTGGCATCAGTAGCGGTCAAAATGCCGTAATTGATACCTATGGAAGCGGTGCTACGCCATACACATATAGTGGTGGCTGGATGGCAGGCTCATCGGTGGGCTATGCTGCTGGTGGCACTGGATCTCCTTCCGCCACAATCACAGTGCCATTAGGCAGTCTCGGTTTGAGTGCCGGTAGCCAATTTTACTTCGACGTTGTGTCAACTTACACTTCTTTACAAAACGGTGGCCCGCAAGCAGCTTATGGTGCATTGGATAACACTGGTTATCTTCCAGAGTCAGATGGTTTGTATCAACCTTATAATGGTGTCTCACATTATGACTCTGCCACGTCCTCTGGCACAACTTTCGGCACTTCTGCAACTTTATATACCGTCGTCCCGGCTCCCGAACCAACCACTTGCACACTAATGGGATTGGGTGCGCTGGTCATGATTCGGCGGATGGTTCGCCGGAATTTTTAATCGTTGAAATTCGGCTAAAGACCGAAGGTGCGTGAAAACGCGCCTTCGGTTTTTTTGTATGGGCAATGATTTTGAAATATCCATAACCCATTGAAAAATAAAACAATATTTCCATCTGGAAGACCAATCTCCTAGGGAGCGTGTTGGGAAAATAGCAGCCTTGTCACCCCGGCTGCGGCAACGATCAAACTGTTTTGCAGACGGTCGCTTATATTTTTGGCGATGTTTTTGTTGCCTATCGCATTTATGGCTTCAGGTACTCCGAACGAGATCCTGCTCTGGCCAGCCGGAGCGCCCGGCTCGGCTGGCAAAACCAACGAGAAAGTCGTAAAAATTAGTCAGCCGACCGGCGATCACTTCATCACGAGCGTCAACAAGCCATCCATCATGATTTTCTTTCCGGCACCGGATCAGGCCACGGGCGCAGCGGTGATCGTCGCACCGGGTGGCGGCCATCGTGAACTTTGGATGGATCACGAAGGTTACAATGTTGCCCGCTGGCTGAGCGAGCATGGCATCGCGGCATTTGTACTTAAGTATCGCCTGGCCAAGGCCACCAACTCAACGTACACGGTGGACGGCGATGAACTGGCGGACATGCAACGCGCTATTCGTCTGGTGCGCCGTCGCGCGCAAGAATGGGGCGTTGACCCGAACCGTCTGGGCGTGATGGGATTTTCTGCCGGCGGTGAAGTTGCCTATTTATCCGCCATGCATTATGACAAGGGTACGGCTTACGCTGCCGATTCGATCGACCGCCAAAGCTGCCGGCCGGATTTTCAAGCGCTCATTTATCCCGGCAATTCGCGCCGGATCGAGCCGGCCACAAATTCACCGCCGACCTTTCTTGCTTGTGGCAGCAATGACCGGCCGGATATTTCAAAGGGACTGGCGACCGTCTATCTCAAATTCAAGCAGGCTGGGGTGCCCGTCGAATTGCATATCTACGCCGGCGTTGGACATGGTTTCGGCTTGCGGCCTGGCGATACCGGCCCGGTGTCCAAATGGCTTGACCGGTTCGACGAATGGCTTGGGAAAAGCGGCTTTTTGAAGAGGCCGTGAAAAAAGTTGCCTTTGGAAAAATGAAAGATGACCATGTAAACAAGCTATCTCAATGCAACCTATCCCGCCGTACCGCCATCCGCAACGTCGTGGCGGGTACGGTGGTCATCGCTATCGCCACGAAATTTTCGCCCGTGCTTACTGCCGAAGAATCCACCACCATGAAACTTAAGGGCCGCATCAATCACTCCGTCTGCCGCTGGTGTTACGTCAATATTCCACTGGATGAACTTTGCAAAGCTGGCAAGGAAATGGGCCTCGTCGCCATTGACCTGCTAAACCCGGAAGAATTCGCGACCGCCCGAAAACATGATCTCGTCTGTTCAATGGTCAGCTTCCCGACGATTGACGGGTTGGGCGGGATCACGAAGGCATGGAATCGTCTCGAACACCATGACAAATTGGTTCAAGCCTACGAGCAGCGCCTCCAAGAAACGGCGGACGCAGGTTACCAGCGATTGATTTGTTTTTCCGGTGATCGTGCCGGTCTTGATGACGACCAGGGTTTGGAGAATTGCTTGACGGGTTTGCAGCGCATCCTGCCGCTTGCGGAGAAACTCAAGGTCACGCTTTGCATGGAGTTGCTCAACAGCAAGCGCACACACTCGGACTATCAATGCGACCACACTGCCTGGGGCGTGGAACTCGTCAAACGCATCAGTTCCGAGCGGTTCAAGCTGCTGTACGACATCTTTCACATGCAGATCATGGAAGGCGACGTGTGCGACACGATCAAAGAGAATCATCAATACTTTGATCATTACCACACTGGCGGTGTGCCCGGCCGGAATGAAATAGATGAGACACAGGAACTGCATTACCCCCGCATCATGCAGGCGATTCTGGCCACCGGTTTCAAAGGCTACGTTGCGCAGGAATTCGTGCCCAAACGCCCGAATGCGCTTGCCTCGCTCAGGCAAGGCGTGCAAATTTGCGACGTATAATCCATAGCAGCCGGCATAAGCAAACCATCCATCCAAAAAATATTACGAGCCATGAACAAGCTAAAATCCATCCTCACTATTGGCGCCATAATTTTCAGCACCTTGCCCTTGATGGCGCAGCAAAAACGGGTCAGCCCGCACGAAACCATCAGCGCGGTCATTGACGGCAACCGGGTTACAATCGTTTATGGCCGGCCATACACGAAGGATCATATCACCGGCGAGAACCGCAAAATTTGGGGCGGTCTTGTGCCTTACGGCCAGGTCTGGCGCACGGGCGCGGATGAAGCCACACTGCTTATCACGCAGAAGCCGATTGTTTTCGGTGACACGACGGTTCCGGCAGGTGCTTACACGCTCTTCACTTTGCCACAGGAAGACGGCTCAGCCAAATTGATCATCAACAGGCAAATCGGGCAATGGGGCGTTGGCCCGGGATCGTATGACGAGCAGCAGGATCTCGCGCGGATTGATTTGAAAAAAGACGCGCCGGAAAAAGCCGTGGATCAACTGACGATGACCGTTTCAAAAAATCTGGCTGGCGGCGGGGTCTTGAAGATCAGTTGGGAGGACGCGCAGTTTTCAGCACCGTTTACCGTGCAGAAATAATTTCAACCGGACAAATTTATGAATTCAAAAAAACTCCGTTGCTTCTCAGCAATCGTCGGCGGAATGCTGCTGGCCGCCAGTCTCGCCGCGCAGACGCCCAAGGTTGATTTTCCGGCCGCCAGCCCGGCCTGCACCTTGAAGCAGCGCGTCGGGCTGACCGATATTGAGATTGTCTATTCCCGGCCCGGCGTGAAAAATCGCACGATTTTTGGCGGGATCGTTCCCTATGGCCAGGTCTGGCGCACGGGTGCGAACAGCGCCACGAAAGTCACCTTCAGCACGCCGGTGAAGTTGAACGGCACGGACATTCCTGCCGGAACTTACGCGCTATTCACGATTCCCGGCGAGGACGAGTGGACCATTATCATCAACAAAGGCGCGGCACAATGGGGCGCGTTTCAATACGACGAAAAAGCTGATGTGGCGCGGTTCCAGGTGACGCCAATTCAACTTGCGGAACAAATCGAAACCTTCACTATCGAATTCAACCTCATCCACGACGAGTCGGCGGTGATGAACCTAGTTTGGGATCATACGGTCGTGCCGGTAAAACTCGAAATCGAACTGACGGGCAAAATCGTTCCACAGATTGAGGCCGCCATGGCATCACCGGATAAAAAATCGGACGGGTTTTATTTTCAGGCGGCCACGTTTTACTACAACCACGATCAGGATTTGCACAAGGCGCTCGACTGGGTGAACGCCGGGTTGGCGGACAACTCGCGGATTTCTTACGAGATGCTCCATCTCAAAGCCCAGATTCTGGCCAAGCAGGGCGACAAGGAAGGCGCGATTGCCGCCGCCAAGCAATCCAGTGAACTGGCCATCAAGGCCGAGGGTGCCAGCAGTTCGTTTGTGAAAATGAACCAAGACATCATCTCCAGCCTGCAATGATGGCCCCGAACTGGCCACGATGTTTGCTGGCGAGCCTGGCTTGCGGAATGTGCGTTCTCGGCCTTTTGCTCGCGGCGCAAGCGGAGCCGGTTTCTTCACCGGCAATTCTCCAGGAATTGAAAAATTTTCGCGAGCTGGGCAGCGTGCTTTACATCGCGGCGCATCCCGATGATGAAAACACGCTGTTGATCGCCTATCTCGCGCGCGGACGAAATTATCGCACGGCCTATCTCTCGCTGACGCGCGGTGACGGCGGCCAGAATGTGCTTGGCCCCGACTTCGGTGAAAAGCTGGGCGTCGCGCGCACGCAGGAGTTGCTCGCCGCCCGCCGCCTGGACGGTGGACGGCAATTTTTTTCGCGCGCGATGGATTTTGGATTTTCCAAAGACTATCGCGAGACGCTTCGAATTTGGGACCGTCAGCAGGTATTGTCCGACATGGTGCGGGTCATCCGTGAATTCCGGCCCGATGTGCTAATCACCCGTTTTTCCCCCGTGCCGGGCGGCACGCATGGTCATCACACAGCATCAACGGTGCTGGCGCTCGAAGCGTTCAAGCTCGCGGGCGATCCCAAGGCGTTTCCCGAACAGCTGGGTGAATTAACCACCTGGCAGCCCAAACGAATCCTTTGGAATGGTCGCGGTGGCGAAACCAATGCCGGCATTTTGCAGATGGAAATCAGCGGCAACGATCCAGTGCTGGGAGTTTCGTTTGGTGAACTCGCCAGCCGCAGCCGCGCGATGCACAAGACGCAGGGTTTTGATAATTTTCGCGGTGGCGGCGGTGGTGCGCACACTGAAACATTTCAAATGCTCGACGGCGAACCAGCGACAAACGATATTTTGGATGGCGTTGACCCCACTTGGAACCGCGTGCCCGGCGGCGCGGAAATCGGAAAGCTGGCCGATGAAATTATTGCCGGTTTCAATCCGCAGGATCCGTCGGCAAGTGTTCCGGCATTGTTAAATTTGAGAAGCAATTTATTTGCGTTGCAATCAAAAGATCCCGTGGTCGTCGAAAAATCGGAGCAGCTTGATCGCATCCTGCAAAACTGTCTTGGCCTTTCCATTGAGACAACGATTGCCAACGCCGAAGTTGTTCCGGGTGAAAAAATGAAACTCCACAGCACGGCGATTGTGCGCTCGAGCTTTCCAGTTGTCTGGAATGGATCGCACCAAAGTACTGCTCCAAGTCGAAAATTAATTCCAAACCAATCCGTAGTTCAGGATTTAGAAGTTGTACTATCAACCAATGCGCCGTTGACCCAGCCCTATTGGCTGCGCGAAGAAGGCACACCGGGCATGTTTCGCGTGGATGATGCTTCGCTGATTGGACGCCCGGAAAATCCGCCCGTGTTTTCCATGGAGCAGTCTTTTGAAGTCGGTGGCCAGGCGCTAATGATTTCCGACGAACCGGTGCAAATCCTGACCAACTCCGCGAATGGCGAAATCCGCCGCCGATTGGACGTGATTCCGCCTGTCTCGCTCAAATTTTCTTCGGACATCGCGCTGTTTTCGCCCGGCACTTCGCATCCGGTCGAGGTGGAAATTGTCGCGGCGCGTGCCGGTTCCGCCGGTATCTTGCAACTGGAAGCGCCTGCCGATTGGAAAGTTTTGCCGGCGGAACAGGAATTCAAGCTCGCCGTCGTCGGTGAGCGGGCATGGTTCCAATTTACCGTCACTGCGCCGGCACATTCAACGACGGCGAAAGTTATTGCCTGTGCGCAAATCGGCGGCGTGCGTTATCGCAACCAGCGCGAGGAGATTGCTTATCCGCACATTCCCCGGCAATTGCTCCAGCCGGTCGCGAGTTTGAAGGCCGTCAGTCTCGATCTGGCGATTCGTGGCAGGAAAATCGGCTACCTTCCCGGCGCAGGCGACACTGTGGCTGAGGCCATCAAGGAAATGGGCTACGAAGTCACGTTGCTCGGCGGCGAAGACCTCATGACGAACCGGTTGAAAGATTTTGACGCGGTGGTGATTGGCGTGCGCGCATTCAATGTCCGCACTGATCTTGTTGCGCGATTGCCCGCGCTGTTTGCCTTCGTTGCCGCCGGCGGCAATCTCATCGAGCAATACAACCGGCCCGGTAACGATTTGAAGACCGCCCAGCTTGCGCCCTACAGCCTTCGGTTGTCAGGCGATCGCGTCACGGATGAAACGGCGGCGATGACTTTTCTCTCGCCGGACCATCCGGTTTTGAACACGCCGAACAAAATCACGAGCGCGGATTTTGACGGCTGGATTCAGGAGCGCGGCATTTATTTTCCGAATCAATGGGACGAACATTTTACGCCGATCCTCGCCTGCAACGATCCTGGTGAATCGCCGCTCCAAGGAGGCCTGCTCGTCGCGCAATATGGCAAAGGCCATTTTGTCTACACGGGCCTCGTGTTTTTCCGCGAACTACCCGCTGGCGTGCCCGGCGCTTACCGCCTTTTTGCGAATTTACTTTCCCTCGGCAAATGAAACCGCCCGCCGCCACGGAACCAGCCGCGCGTGAAACTGAAGAAACCGGCCTGCCAATTTTCCGTTCGTGGAAAAGTGTTTATCTTTTCGTCCTGGGCAGTTTTATCTTTTGGGTCGCGCTGCTCGTCGCGTTGACAGAAATTTTTGCATGAGCGCGCTCGATTTCGTCGTCCTCATCGGTTCCATGCTCGGCATTGCCAGCTACGGCATCTGGCGCACGCGCGGCCGGCGCAACTTGAATGCTTATTTGAGAGGCGACGGCCAGACCCATTGGTTTGCCATCGGCCTTTCCGTCATGGCGACTCAGGCCAGCGCCATCACGTTTCTCTCGACACCAGGCCAGGGTTATCTCGGCGGCCTCGGTTTCGTGCAGATTTATTTTGGCGTTCCCATTGCCTTGATCCTCATCGCTATTTTCTTCCTGCCAATCTTCCGCCGGCTGAATGTTTTCACCGCCTATGAATTTCTCGGCCAGCGTTTCGACA
>Ga0182030_10004296_pt1 | contig 30382 bp, 28 predicted proteins | sample 812S3MmetaG_FD_121299 | JGI IMG/M metagenome (GOLD analysis project Ga0182030, IMG submission 121299) | Permafrost microbial communities from Stordalen Mire, Sweden - 812S3M metaG (Illumina Assembly) | ecosystem: Environmental > Terrestrial > Soil > Wetlands > Permafrost | place: Sweden...
CGGGGTTTTCGGGGACGCCGGATTGCGGCCACTGTTCGAGGGCGGCGACAAGTGCCTCTTGCGCGAGGTCTTCGGCGAGGCCGACGTCGCGGGTGAGGCGCGTGAGTCCGGCGATCACGCGCGCGGACTCGATGCGCCACACCGCTTCAATGGTGCGGCGTGTGGCGTGATGTGGATCGGCAGCAGACACTGCTACCGATCACACCAGCTTCAAACGGGAAGTGCAAGTGCGCCTATTTGTCGGCGGTCTGATTTGGCAGCTTAGCTCGCCGCTCTACTTTGTGCTGGATCTGCTCTTCGGTCAGCACGGGGGCGAAGTCTTCCATCTCAAAGACCTGGCGGATTTCGACCTCGGAGTCGCCGCCGGGGTTGCAGTTGGGAGCGCGCTTGACCCACTCGATGGCCTCTTCGAGGGACTTGACCTGCAACATCGAGAAGCCGGCGATGAGCTCCTTGGCCTCGGTGAAGGGGCCGTCGACGACGGTACGAGACTTGCCGGAGAACTTGACGCGCGCGCCCTTGGAGCTGGGATGGAGGCCGTCAAGAGCCAGCAGGACGCCCGCCTTGCTGAGCTCTTCGTTGTACTTGCCCATCTCGAGCATGAGCTCTGGATCGGGGAGGGAGCCTTGTTTTTCTGACTCCGGGGTTGCTTTGACGATGACCATGAATCGCATTTTCTTTGTCCTTTTTGAGTTTAGAATGTCGCTGCTCTACTGGTACGTCGAAGCAGGCGCGGGGAAATCGACATGGTCGTGCATTTTTTTTAATTGATAGAATCGCTCCAAGGTATATGAAAGTCACCCTGAACATCCTGGGCGCGGTGCTCGTTCTCCTTGGAGCCATTTGGTTTCTGCAGGGGATCAACGTGTTGCCGGGCAGTTTCATGACTGGCCAGACCAGGTGGGCGATCTACGGCGGGATCGCAGTCGTGGCTGGTATATCGCTGATTCTGGCTTCCAACCGAAAGCGGCTGGACGGCAGGCCTTAGGCTCAAGTGGATTAAGATCGGGGTTGGTAACCAGATTAACGATCGGGCGCTGGTTCCTGCTCACGCTTGTGCCGTCGATACTCTCGTCCCAAACTTCGCGGCCACCACGCGCTTACCCTTGCGGACCCTGTCCCGGTTCCGGTTCCGGTTCCGATGAAAGGTTGGCGACGGCCGGTTGCTCGGCTTGCTCCGGCCATGGCGCAAGCTTCGGGCTCCTCCCCAGTGGTTTGCGCGACAAATTCTCGTGGCCCTTCGCATCGGATTCAATCTGGAATACTGCAGTGGGCAGCGGAGCGAACTATCAGCCGGCGGGCATCGTTTCCAACACCAGCCAAGGATGGCCGACCGCATTTGGCGAGGACCAGGATGTGATCGTGATGGCTCCCACAGCCCCGCTGACCAATATCTACTACAACAGCATTGCGTGGAACGGCGGAGACCGCTGTCCAGCGCAAGGAAGCCTCCTGGCAAGTGTACCTGTCCCAGCCAGCTATGTCCTTCCAAACAGTGGCGACAACAATTCCGCCGCCTTTCTACTGTCCGATACGACGACCGTGGAGCAGAACCAGCCGTTCACCCGATGCGTTCCGGGAGGTTCCGCGACAACCCTGGTGACATTCGCGAACACGGATATCTATGGGCCTGGCCCCTATGGCGCGCACGGTGGCAGTGGTCTCTCCGCCCTCGGCGGCACAATTCGCCGGGGAGAGTTTGAATCGGGAAAGATTCATCATGCGATGAAGGTGGAGTTGTGGGCGGCGCAATATTATTACTGCTGCGTCTATCACTGGCCGGCAGTAACCATTGACGATTATGCGAGCACCAACTACGGTGGCTCCAACCCAAACCTCGGCCCTGGCTCGTTGCTGGCCCTTTTGCCGGGGTTTGATGTGAACCAGTTGACGACTACCCCCGGCAGAATTCTGGCGGAGGCTTTCTTGGACTATGGCGCTTACGTGGTCGACGACACAGCATGGAACGGGTGGGCGCTCGACACCGAACAAGGGCCTGACGGCAGTGTGGTTGATGAGTTTGCAACTCTCTATGGTTTTGCGATGAGCCCAGCGGCAGGAGATCCATTCATGGTGGACATGATCAACATCTTCCAGTCGCTGCAAGTCGTAACCAACAATTCGGCCACAAGCGTGGGGGGTGGAGGCTTGCCTCGTGTACCGAACCCTCCGCCGATTGGCAATTAATGCTAGCCTGAAAAGCGATGACGTGCCGTTCGCGAGCCCTCCGTTCACTCACTATTGTCCTATCCGCAGCTTGCTCTGTACCTATGCTACAGGCCCAGAGTTTCGGCGTTGCCATCGACGGCGCCTGTGAAGTTGGCGCCTGTACGCCTGCCCCGCTTCCCATCGACACAAGCGCCGAGGTTCCGCTCTCGTTTACCTACACGCTTCCCAACGGCGATATTTACTACATCAGCAACGGGGTTTTCGGCGGCGACAGCGATCCAACCGGGACAATATTGCACGTCAACATCTTGTATCAGGTGACCTACGAGGGGAACGTCACCGGCGCCGCACTCGCCTCGGCAAGCGACACGTTCACGATGGACTTCTACGAATCTTACGCGACTCCGACGACCACGACAAACTACACCGATGACCTCACCGGCGGATTCAGTCCTAACATCGCAGCGAACAGTTCGGTGAGCGTCTGTTGGAATCTGGTGAACTGTTTCCCGGCGGTTTCTCCCTATGCGCCGTTTGATTCAACAAGCACTTTCCCGAACACGAGTGTCAACGGAGCCATGAATTTCCACGAAACCTACACATTGACATTCGGCCAGGGTTCGCCTGTGGGATCCTACATCGTCATTGGACAGAGCAGCGCGATTGGGCAATCCGCTCCGGTGATCGACGGAATTGCGGACTCGGCGAGTTTTACCACGGTCATTGCGCCGGGAGAGCTTGCCTCCGTCTTCGGCAGCTATCTGACGGACGGCGCGGTTGGGAACGCGGCCAGTCTTCCCTTGCCGAACAAACTAGAGGACGCGACTGTCACCGTAAACGGCGCCGTTGTACCGCTTCTCTACGTTTCACCCGCGCAGATCAATTTCCAGGTACCCTTCGAGGCGCCTGTGGGGAACGCTCAGGTGGTGGTTACAACGAATGCGGGATCGTCCAACACGTTCACCATGCCGCTTCAATTAACTGCTCCGTCCATGTTCCAGTACAGCCCGAATCATGCGATTGCCGAAAATGCGGATTACAGTCTGAACCAGGCTTCTGACGGAGCGATGCCCGGTTCCTACATCATTGTTTTCGCGACGGGCGAAGGACCGGTCTCGAATCAGCCGGCTGATGGTGCGGGTGCCCCGTCGAATCCTCTGGCAGAGGTCACGTCAACCTTTTCCGCCACCATCAACGGAGAGAATGCGCCCGTGCTTTTCGCGGGAATGACTCCGGGCCTGGTCGGTCTGTTGCAGATGAATATCACGGTACCTTCCGATTTGGCGGCTGGGGCGTATCCACTGGTGCTCACTGTCGGCACTGCTACGAGCGTGTCCGCGATCGTCAACGTGCAGTGAAAAGGTGGCTTGCGTGCCTTACTGCGAAATCGTGATCAAGCGGCGCGTTGCTCTGAAACGTTCCATGCCGACCTGCAGCGGGTAGTCGCCCGCCGCCACGCCGTTGGGGATCTGTACGTTTAACTGAACTAATCCGTCAAGACCCGGCACGAGGCCGGCGAACGCGACATTCGCGGGTGTGGCGCCGATGGTCACCGAGACCGCGCCTTTCACGTGCGAGAGAGGAGAGCCAAGCGCAGGCTCGCCATCGGCCGGCGTGTTGGTGACGGCGCCCGCGCCGGTAATGTAGACGATCACGTACTGACCGGGCAAAGCCCCGTTATTGGGGCCGTTGAGCGAGTAATCCTGATTCTGGACCACGGACCGGTTGCCTGTATACGTGAAGATGCCCGGCGCCTGGGCGACCACGTTGACGGTAGTCGGCAAACTGGATCCGGCCGACGTGGAAACCACGACGGACGCGTTTCCCATAGCCGTCTCCCAGGGCACCTGGAAATTGATCTGGTTGGGCCCGGCGTAAAGCAGCGGGGCAGGGACGCCGTTCACGGTGACGCTGGTGGTTCCGAGAATGGTGGGCAGCGGGAACGCATCGCCGGTGAAAGAAGTGGTGGCGAGTTCGCGCCGAAGATGCCGGCGAGCGAACCGGCCGCGATGGAAGTCACATAGCTCGCGGCGTTGGCGATGCCTCCGGCACTGATTGTGGGCAGGACCGAATTCGTTGCGGGTTGCAGCCAAAGCTCCAGGCCGTAAGCCAAAGCGGCGGATCCGTCCAAGACCTGAAACGCAGTGATCAACTGGCCGGTGGACTCGTACTGAACCGTGGTGCCCCCCGCGCCGAAGCTCGGCTGGCCGGCGGGCGCGGGCCCGCACATGGTCCAGTTCTGGAAGTCTGGAGACGTGGCGATTTTCGGGTCGCCGCAACCATTGCTTCCATCGCCGCCGTTGTCCTCCACTTCAATGGCCGATACGCCCTGCGGGCCCACCGCGAAAGAGATTGGAGCGGCGAGCCGGTTGCTATCGTCCGGAACCGGATAGAACAAACCCCAGGTATTTCCGGTGTCCGAGGAAGCGACGGCACACAACTGGTGAGTCTGGTCGGTATCGCGCGACCCCAAATAGGCGATGCGGGGCTGAGTGACGTAGAAGGCCAGCTTGAGGCCGGCGCCACAACCCTCGCCGTTGGTGGAGCCGACCTTGAGGGCCGGGCCGCCGGGACGCCAAAAGAGAATTGGACAATCGGCCTCAGTGGCGTCGGACATGGATTGGTAGGCGACGCCCGGGTTGCTATCGGCATCGACCGCGAGTCCCAGGTTCCACTGAAACCCGGAGTAACCGGAGGGAAGCGGGAGCATGGTTGCGGTCCACGTGGTGGATGGAGCTGTTTCCTTTCCGGTGACGTACCAGATGCCGGAGGCGCTCTGTACATAGGAGAGGAAGATTTGACCGTTGACAAGCGCAAGCTGCGGGACATGATCGGTGTTCAGCGAGTTCGGGTCCACTGCCTGGCTCGTCCAGGTGGCGCCCCCATTGGTGGAGAGCGCGATGTAGATGTTGTTTGGGTCGGTGGCGGGGTAATAAGCGATCCCGATGGTGTTGGTGGAGGCGTCGTATGCGAGACTCTGCGCCACGTCGCTGCCGCCGTTGACGGCCGTGTTTCCGGTGACCGCGACCTGGACGGGGGTGCTCCAGCGATTCGTGGCAGGGATCCAGGCTGTGAAGTAGAGGGTGGACGTGTCGTTGGTCAGGTTGCCGTTGGGGTAGCGCCAAAGAAAGCTCACCAGCGGGCTGCCGTTCGCGCCGAGCACCAGGCGCGGGATCTGTCCATAATTGGCGTTACCGTCGTCGATGGGCGGAGCTGAGATCACCGTGAAGCCGGATGGGGGAAGCTGGGCGTGGAGCGCGATGGAAACAAACAGCGCGAGAAATAAGAATGGAGAATTCGGGAGTCGCATAGGGTCCTCATTTCAGTACGCCGGAATTGGCGTGAAATGGGATCATGGCAAATCGGCATTGGTTCAGGAGCTGGCTGTACAAGTAGAATCTCGTTACAGGATACGTTCACGGACGTGCCCTCTTTTCGACGGCCCCAAGATCGACATAGACTATTTGAAGAACTTGAAATCACGAGGCAACCCGCAATGTTTATCCGCTCCCTCTGCGCCACCATATTGGTCATTTGTGGCGTTCTGTCCTGTTTCGGTCAGGCCGACCAAGCCGCAAACGCCGAAAAGCAGACTAAGAAGAAATCCGCCGTCGACGCACTCGCTGAGATGATGGCGCCGAAGATCGATCAAGCTGCCGTCGAGCGCGGACGCAAGCTGTTCATGCCCGCGTGCGGCTTCTGCCACGGTAACGACGCGCGCGGTAAAAGCGGACCCGATCTCGTTCGCTCCGCGGTCGTCCTTCACGACGACAGGGGCGATACCATCGGCGTCGTGCTCCGTAAGGGACGTCCCGAGCGAGGCATGCCAGCGTTCGCGTCCTTGACTGATGAACAGATCGCCGACATCTCTCTCTTCCTCCACTCGCGCGCCTCGGAGGTTTCGAATCGCTTCGGGTATAAGCTCGGGGACCTCGTCACGGGCGATCCGCACAAAGGCGAAGTCTTTTTCCAAAGCCACTGCACCTCGTGTCACTCCCCCACGGGAGATCTCGCGCACATCTCCGGCAAATACGAAGCCTCTGAACTGCAGCGGCGCATGCTCTACCCATCACCGAACATGATCGATACGTGGCTGGGCCGTCCGGTCGCACCACCGGCCCCGACGAAAGTCACCGTGCATCTCGCGTCCGGCGAAACCGTAAGCGGCGTCCTCGATCACATGGATGAGTTCAATGTCAGCCTCCACGATTCCGGCGGCAAAGCGCGCACTCTCTCACGCGAAAATGCAACCGTGGATGTTCAAGACCCGCGCTCCGGGCACTCCGCACTTCTCCCTCAATACACCGACGACGACATGCACAATCTTCTTGCCTATCTGGAGACCTTGAAATGAAAGCCCACGCGCTCACCTTAGGCCTCTTGCTTGTGGCTCCCGCTCTTGCGCAAGAGTTGACTCCCGAGATGCTGCTCAAGCCGGCGACCGGCAACTGGCCCACCTACAATGGCGATTACTCCGGCCAGCGCCACAGCCCGTTGCAGCAGATCAATATTTCGAACGTATCCGATCTGACGGAAGCCTGGCGCTATCGCGCCACCGGTTTCTCCCCTGGATTCGGCTCGATTATCAAGTCCACTCCGCTCGAAGTGAACGGGGTCCTCTATTTCACTATGCCCGATAACATTTGGGCAATCGATGCACGCACGGGAAAGGACATCTGGCACTTCAAATATCCGCAGAACGAAGGCAATCACATTGGCCAGCGAGGCGTCGCGATGTGGGGCAACTGGCTGTACTTCGAAACGCCGGATTGCAACCTCGTATCGCTCAACGCGAAGGACGGGAAGGAGCGCTGGCGACGCAAGATTGCCGATGTGAAGCTCGAATACTTCTGCACCATGTCACCGCTCGTGGTAGGCAATCATATTGTTGCCGGAGTCGGTGGCGATTCGCTTGATAACCCCGGTTTCCTCGAATCGCGCGATCCAGAAACCGGCGATACCCAGTGGCACTGGAACGTCGAGCCGTCGCCGGGCGAGCCCGGTTCCGAGACTTGGCCGGACAACGATTCGCGCTCGCACGGCGGCGGTATGACCTGGATGACCGGCACCTACGATCCCCAGTTGCATCTTCTGTATTGGGGCACCGGCAACCCGAATCCGGTTCATGCCGGAGAAGGCCGTAAAGGGGATAACCAGTGGACGTGCTCGATCGTCGCCCTCAACGTCGACACGGGGAAACTTGCCTGGGGTTATCAGGTGTCGCCTCACGATACGCATGATTGGGACGCCGTCCAAACGCCCATCCTATTCGACGGGGAATTCGATGGCAAGCCGCGTAAGCTGATCGCACAAGCCTCCCGCAACGGCTTCTTCTTCGTTCTCGACCGGACCAACGGCCAGCACCTGCTCACCAAGCCATTCATCCAAACCAATTGGACTCTCGGCATCAACGCAAACGGACAGCCGATTCCCAATCCGAAGAAAGAACCTTCGCGAAACGGAACGCTTGTCTCGCCAAGTTCCAACGGAGCATCCAACTGGTTCGCGCCCACATTTGATCCCTCGACGGGACTTTTCTACGTCGTTGCCTCGCAAAGCTACAGCGTCTTCTATCTCACCGCGGAAGGTAAGGCCGAGGGCTTTGCCGGACGCGATGACTTCCTGAACTATCCCGGCGAGATTAAAGCCATCGACTACAAGACGGGTGAGATCCGCTGGAGTCATGACATCGGCGCTATGGGCCCCGGCCTCCTCAGCACCGCGGGCGGGCTCCTCTTCACTGGCGACAACGCGAACCACATCCTCGCTATGGACGACGCGACCGGCAAGACTCTCTGGCACACCACCGTCGCTGCCACTCAAGCCAACGGAGCGATTACCTACGAGCTCGACGGCAAACAATATGTCGTGGTCGGAGCTGGCGACTTTCTCTACGCCTTCACCTTACGCAAGACGAATTAAAGTAGCGCGTCCTTCGGGTAATTGTCGAACAGCTACTTTCCGAACCAGGCTCCGCCTCTATCCGTCCCGCTTCGGCAGCTTCTTCACCATCCGCAGTTCGTTCTTCACCCCAGGCAGCATCTCATAATGCACCTCATCCATAAATGACTTCATGAGCCGCATCCCCAAGCCGCCCGTCCGTTTCGCGGTTATCAAATCCTGAAGCTTCGGCTGCTCCACCGATGCCGGGTCGAACCCCTTACCCGTATCGATCACATCGATTTGTACCGAACTCTCGTCCACCGTGGCGCGAATGGAGACCTCTTTCGTCGAGTCCGAATCGTACGCATGCTCCATCACGTTCGAACAAGCTTCGTCGACCGCCATCTCCAGCTTGGCGACATCCAGATCACCCATTCCGGATTGCGTCCCAATGCTCTTCACAAAGTCGCGAATCATCGCCAGGTTTTCCGTCGAAGAAGGGACATGCAGAGAAAACGTCTTTTCGATTGATGCCATCGCTAAGTCTCCTTCACCGGCGCGTCTTCATAGCGCTGCACCGCGGCAGGCAGATCCGGAACAATATCGAAGAGCGCGGAAAAACCCAATATGTCGAAAACCTGAAAAACCTTGGGAGCCAACCCACAAATCTTGATGTCGCCGCCCGCGCCCCGGATCTCGTCGATGAAGCTCATGAAAACGCCCAAGCCCGCGCTCGAGATGTAAGTGAGGCGCGAGCATTCCACCACTAACCGCACCCGGCCAGCCTCGTATTCGGTCTCGACCGCCTTCTCGAATTCGGGCGCCGTGTGGGCGTCCAAATAGCCTTCCAGCGACAGCACGACAAGCCCTTGTTCTTCCGACTTATGAATCGAAAACGGATTAGCCACCGGCCACCTATCCTCTCAAGTCTCTCTTGATTCGAACTTAGTTCGAACTCCCCACGCGCAGCACCACCAGGGTAATATCGTCCTGCTGGTGGACGCCGTCCAGAAAATCATGAACCGCGCCCAGTATGGAATCTCGCGCGGCAGCGGCATCCATCCGGTCGGTCCGCTCCACGGCGGAAACCAAACGCTCCTCGCCGAACTGTTCCAGGTCTTTGTTCATCGCTTCCGGGATGCCATCAGAATAGAACACTACCGCATCGCCATCCTCGAGCGCCATCTCAGCTACCTTCAATTGGGTACCGAAAACGCGCCCTGCCGTGATGCCCAGTCCCAATCCGCCCGGCGCCACGAGCGTTGTCGCTTCCTTCGCCGTTTGGCGCCACACAACTGGATTATGCCCTGCGCGCACGCACTCCAGCACCCGCTTCTCGGCATCGAGGAAACCCAGCGCCATGGTGACGAACACCTTCTTGCGCGTAACGCTATGAAGATGCCGGTTCACCTCTTCCACCACTTGCGAAACGTTCGAGCTATCTCTCGAAACGGAAGCCAGCAGACCTTTGGTGAGCGTCATATAAAGGGCCGCGGGCACGCCTTTGCCGCTCACGTCGGCCACGCCGATGCCAATGCGCCCGTCCGGCAGTTTCAGGAAATCGTAAAGGTCCCCGCCTACTTCCAGGGACGGCGTGCAGGACGCGGCGATCGTATATCCGGGAATCTCGGGCGGCGTTTGCGGCAGCATATCCTGCTGGGCCCGCCGTGCCAACGAGAACTCGGCTTTCAATTTTTCCCGCTCGGCGCGAAAACCGGAAATTGCCGGATTCGCGGCCAGCGGATCGCCCTCCGCAACCGCTTCGCCTCGCTTCCGGCACCACCACGCCACCACGGCGAGTACGGCCAAAACGATAAATATTCCCCAACTGATTTGCCCCTTCTGCCCCAGCATGATGCCGCTCAGCAGCAGGGCGCTCGAGACTTGAACCGTCAGCACCGCCAGCAGATCAAAATGGGCGTAGACGTACCAGAGCACCGCCATCGTCGCAGCGCCCGCCGTTAACGGGGCGCCTATCGCGCCGGAGATCACGCGCGTCATATCCGCAAAGAACAACGCGCCCACAGGCAGCACGATCATCCACCGCAGCCAGCGCTTCCGGATCATCCGGGCAAACGCCGGCATCCCAAAGCCGAAGAAACCCAGCAAATAGGCGAACTTGGCGGCGTTCACGGTATCCAGCATCGGCCAGCGGCTATAGAGCACTTCCGCGTTGTGCGGCAACACCCAACTGGAGTGAAACAAACCGCAGGCCGCCACCAGGAACGGAAGCGCCGCCAGCAAAGGACTGAACAGCAAACCCGCCAGCAGCGATTCTCCGGTTGATTTCCCGACGGGAGCGAGAAGACAGGTCTGCTCCAGGGACATCCATTTGGGCCTCGCCGTTACGGAAATCCCGCGCCCCACCGCGGTCAGGCAAACAAACATCGCGCCCGTGAAGAAGGCCGTGAAAAGCGTGCCGAAATCCCAATCTCCTACCACCCTCGCAATCATGATCGCGAGACAAACCCCCGCCATGCGGATCGGAAACTTGTGGTTTACCGTTCTTCGCACCAGCCAAAGAACGTAGATGCCGATGATGATCACCGCTCCGCCGGAGCAGAGCAACCCGTAAATCCCGCTAAAAACATCCCAGTATCCAGCGTCGTCTCCCGTGTCGGAATCCTCGTCGCCCGAGCCCGCGTAAGCCTTCCGTTCAGCGGTTTGGACCACCGCCTTTTGGGTCACCACTTTGATCCGCTGCCTCACATCCGAGTGCGGCGGGGCGGGCATGTTCCAGGTGTAGTCTTCTTCGCGATCCTCATCGCCCATCGACCGTTCACGCGCCTCGAAATTTGCGGCTTGCGGTCCCGCCATGTAACGGAACGCCGCGTCCGCCGCGGCGTCGTCGGAGGGGAACTTCTGCTGCCCCTTGAATTCCTCTGGCGCACGCCAGTAAACCGGTAAGCCCGCGGAATCGAAGCCAACCTCAGCCGTCTTTCCATTCTTCGAGAGTTTGATTCTCAGCGACAAAGGCGATACGGCGCGCGCATTGGCGTCGTTCGGATTCGCCTGCTGGTAATGAGCCAGCGACTGGTAAATGCTCGGTGAGGTAGACGCCTTCCAATCGCTCGCGTCCAATCCAAAATGCGCGGACACCAGCTTCGCTTTGGCCACTAATTCCGCTCTGGGAAGCACCGTCCAACTGGTAGCCGGCCAGTATTTTCCGAAGAGCGCCAGCAGCAGACCGGCTCCCACCAGGCCCGCAATCAGCGGTACTCTCAAGCGACCACCTCTTGCGCGATCGCACGGCTTTCGACGACCCGCATCACAACCGCCGTCAGATCTTCCGATGCGCGGCCCTGATATTTGGACAGCACGGAAACCAGCGACGTTTGCAGCGGTGCATCACTCTTCTTCAACTGGGTCACCAGGAAGTCAAGCCACTGATAGTCCACTTTGCCAACGCGCCGCGAGCGCAACGAACTCACGCCGCCGGTGAAGAAAATCAGGTGGTCGCCTTGCTGCGCCTGCACTGTACCTTCATAAATCTGCGGCGCGCTTTTCGAGCGGCCCGGCACAGTCACCACGCGCTCCAGATGGGCGGAGGAAGCGAGGCCCGTTCCATGGAGATAAATGACGAACCGCGGCGATGCGCCCAGCCGGGCGTAATTGAGCAGGTTGCGCCGAACGTCGAGCACTCCGTAGGCGAAGCTGATGCCGCCGCCGCTTCCGCGTTCCAGCAGTTCGGCAATGCTCGATTCCAGTTTCAGCAGAACCTCGGTGGGCGAGTTGGGCCCCAGCGACGCGTGCATCAACACGCCTTTGGCCAGCGCGATGCAAAGCGCGGAGGCCAGGCCCTGCTCGCCGCCTTGCGCGATAAAAATGCCCACGCGATTGGCATCCAACCGGAAGAAGTCGTAGAAGTCTCCGCCCACCTCCCGCGCCGGGAGACAACACGCCGCGAACTGAATGCCCGGCAATTCCGGCACGGCCTGAGGGAGAAGCCGCAACTGTGCTTCGCGCGCCGCCAGCACTTCCGCCTGTAGCGCCATCCGCTCCACCAGGTTCTTGGCATATTGTGGGCGCACCGCCTCTTCCCGCACGCCGCGGCCGCGCAACGCAAGGTAGGCTGCCGCGATCAGTGCCGCCGCGCCCACAACCGCCAGCGTGAGCGCGAAATCCGTCCACACCTGGAACACGGCCGAAAGCCGCGCGATCTCAGTCACAAAACTGAGCGCCGAGAGACCCACGATTGCCGCCAGCAGATCGAAGGCGAAGAACGGCAGCAACAGAGCGGCAGCGAATACCGCCATGCCCGTGAGCGCGCCTCCCAGCGTGTAATAACGCCCCGCGTCATGCAGTACGGCAAAAAGCGCGAAAACGATCAGCCAGAAAAAGCGGCGCTTCCTGCGCGCCGCTTTACGCATCAGGAACGCCGCAGGTAATAGGAGCCCGGCCACGGCAACCAGCAGAGCATCGTACTGGCGGCCCACCAGCAGCGTCACCCACGGCATGCGCGCAAACGTGAAGCGCACCGCGTCGTTGCGGGAAGCGTCAACGTTGTGACTGAAGAACTCGCCGGCGGCCTGTTGGCACAGCAGCAACCATCCCGCGGCCGCGGCTCCAAACAGAACCGATGCAGCCACATTCCGTGAAAAGATGCGGCCGGCCAGCAGAGCATCCAGCGAAGTGAGTTTGCCGGGGTAAGCTTCCCGCAATTCCCCCTCGCCGCTGCCGTAGCCGATACCCGCCAACAGCCCCATGATCGCGAAAGTGATGCATGCGGCCACCGAGGCGATGATCTGAATTTTCGCGAACGTCGCGCCGCTCACGTGAACCGCAATCAGATCCCAGCCCAACGCGTACGCCATGGTCCCGTAAGAAACGGCAAACAATCCGGCCACCACCAGCGTGCGCAGGTGGGAAACCTCCTTCTGCAAGGTTCGCTTGGCATACCGGTAAATCGCGTAGATCGCGCAAAAGGCCAGAAAGAAGCCATAGACCGTATCGAAAATAATCCGAAGCACCGCCTTCCTGGGCTTGGACGCATCGCCTGCGCTGCCTGAAACGTGTTCGCCGACCACTTGTGAATCGCGAACCGATGCCGTGATGTGGAGGGTCAGTCCGTTAGCGCCCCCCGGATGCTCATCCCAGGTCACCTCCCGCCGCATCGCATCGCCGGCGTTTGCGCGCACCTTCGCGGCGCCCAGTTTGACCAGTCGATGGAGTGCCGCGTTTGCGGAGAGAACTCTCCGCGCCAGCGCTTCGGCCTCCTGGTCGGACCCGGTTTTCGCGCTGGATTTCGAGTCATCCTCGTCGCTGGAATCATCCTTGACATTGACGCCGCTCTCATCATCCGTATCGCCCGCGCCGGCTTTCGATGATTTACCGAATTCGTATCCGGTTACCTGGCCCGTCATGGAAAGGTAAACGCGGAATTCATGGCTCAGGTCGCCGGACCGGAACAGAACCTGCAACTCCCGCGCAGGCGCGATGAGGCTGGCGGCCAGCGCCTCAGGCTGCTTCGACGATTCGTAATAAGCCAGCAGATTGTCGTGCGTTGAGGCCACGGCATATTCATGCCAGCCCGTCACATCGTAGCCCTTTGATTTAGCGAATTGCGAGGCGATGCGAATCGCCGACATGCGGTCTTGCGCGCCTTCGATGCGCGCCGGGCGTTCCTGATTCAGTTCCAGAACCACGCCGCCGACGTAGGCCAGAGGGAAAAGCGTGAAGAATAATAGCCACAGGATTCCAGCGCGCGGCGTCAGCACCTCTCGCGGCAATAGTTCTTCGAGCCAGTTCGCGTTCATAATCGCTTCATCACCATCATCGTGATGTCATCGAATTGTGGGGCTTCTCCCACGAACAAGTCAATATCTTGAATCACGGCATCGACAATCTCGCGGGCCGGGCGTTCCCGCTGCTGCTTCAAGACTTCAATCAAACGCTCCAGACTGAATTCGCGCTCGGAAAGATCGTTGGCTTCCGTCACTCCATCGGAATAAATCGCGAGCAGGTCGCCTTCGCGGAGTTCAAACGATTGCTCTTCATAGGCCATCTTCGGGAACAACCCGAGAGCGATGCCGCTGCAAGGCATCAGTTCCACCTCGCCGGATTTTCGCAGGACCACTCCGTCGTTGTGCCCGCAGTTCACCCACTGGCAAAAACCGGTCGCCGGATCGTACTGCGCCAGAAACGCGGTGGCATAGCGGTTGGCGGGAGTCGCCGCATGCAGCAGGCTGTTGGCTTGCTGGGCCACGGACGCGAGAGACTGCTCGCGGCTCAGCAGCGCCCGCAATGTCGCCTGAATATTGCTCATCAGGAGCGCCGCGAACATGCCCTTGCCGGAAATATCCACCACGCAGAGCAGGTGCGGCAGATCCTCGCCGCTTCCTTGAATGGGAAGCACGTCGTAGTAATCGCCGCCTACCAGTTTGGCCTGCCGGTTACGCGCCGCGATATCGCAGCCCATCAGGTTTGGAAGCACCGCGGGGAACAGGCCACGCTGAATGTTCGCGGCCAGCTCCACTTCCTTTTCCATCTGTTGGCGCGCTAGCGTATCGCGGAAGTGCCACGCATTGTCGAAGGAAACAGAGGCCTGAGCCACCAGGCCGGCGCCAAATTCGATGTCGGCGTCGGAATAGGGCTGGCGGTTCAAACGTGGACCGCAGACCACCATTCCAAATGTTTCCGCCGAACTGCGCAAGGGCAGCAGCAGCGATCCCGCAGGCAGGGGAGTGCCGGGCGCCGCTATCGCCGGCTCCGCAGCCTGCGACCACTTCTCCTTGTCGGCGAGCAGGAAGTCCAGCTTCAAGCCCTTCTGGCGGAGAATCTCGGGGTGCCCCTGCTTCCAGGTCACCAGCCCGTGCTTCGAGATAATCCAGCGTCCCGCCAGCGTCAGCGTCAGCATCTGGGCAATGTCATCCGGCTCCAGCGAGGCCGAAACGCCGCGAACCAGATCCAGCAGCGCGCGCAGTTCCTGCACCTTCTGCGCCAGCTTCTCATTGCTTTGCAGAGTCTCCTCATGCGCTTGCGCCTGGCAGATGGAACTCGCCGCCAGACCCAGCAGAGCCTTGATGAAATCTTCTTCCTCGGGTTCGAGAAATCCTCGGGCAGGCCGGCCGATCGCCAGAATGCCAATGGTCTGCTCCCCTTGCTCGATGGGGAAAAACCGATCAAGCCTGGCGGCGCGGCCAATCTCTTCGGAAAAGGGCTTGTTCGCCGGTAACATCGGTAAACCGCGCGAAAGGGCCACGCGCATGTTTCCATCAAGATCGACCGCGATGACTGCCTTGCTAACCAGCGACCGCCCCATCACCGTGCGCAGAAGATGCGCCAGCAGATCTTCCAGAGTCCGGCTGGAACCCAGCAGTTTGGCGGATTCAAGTAGGGCCTGAAGCCGCGATTCATCGAGTTTTGGAACGTTGCTCTCCAAGTCCTAAAACGTACCAAATTGCTGGGACCTAATTATTCAGGGGAACCGGTTTAGTGGCCAACAAAGTGCTCTCTCGATGCCTAAGGTCGCTATGATCATTCTAATTATCATTCTGGTGCTGCTTTTGGGCGGCGGTGGCGGCTATTACGGGCACAGCCGGTACGGCTTCGGAGGGGGAGCGGGAATTGGGCTGGGCACGGTCCTTGTTATTCTTCTCATCGCCTATCTGTTGGGAGCGTTCCGGTAAACTACTGAACCGCGGTGGGATTGTCGAGCATTGAAGGGCCTCAGTTTTGCGGAGCAGCAGTCTCGATAATGTTGGTGCTGGAGGAGGGGGTCGAACCCTCATACCGAGTGAACGATGCGGGATTTTGAGTCCCGTGCGTCTGCCAATTCCGCCACTCCAGCCGACCGATTTTATGGTAGCAAACTAGCAGATCCTCGGCAGTTGCTCCCCAAGCTGCATCGGCACCACGCGAGTCGCCCCAATCCGCGTCTTGCTCACGAGCAACCCAGGGTGCTTATCCGTAACACGGCCAATCACACACGCCCGCCCGGCCACCGGATGCGCGCGCATGCGATCGAGAATTGCATCGGCTTTTTCCGGCGCCACAATGGCGAGCAACTTGCCTTCATTCGGGACGAACAGCGGGTCGAGGCCCAGCAAGTTACACGCTGCCTGCACTTCCGGCTCAACGGGCACGCGCACGTCTTCGATGATCATGCCCACTCCGGAGCTTGCGGCGATTTCATTTAAAGACGAAGCCACCCCTCCGCGCGTCGGGTCGCGCAGCGCATGAATCCCGCCAAGCGGGAGAAGATCGGCCACCAGTTCGCTCAGCGGAGCGCAATCGCTCTCAATCACGGTATCGAATTCCAGGCCCTCGCGAACGCTCATGATGGCCATGCCATGATCGCCGATGGTCCCGCTCACCAGAATCACATCGCCCGGACGAGCCAAGCCCGGACCAATCTGCAGGCCATCCGGAATCACGCCGATCCCGGAAGTGTTGATGTAGCAGCCGTCGCCATGGCCACGCTCCACCACTTTCGTGTCGCCCGTCACGATCTGCACGCCCGCCTTGTACGCCGCCCGAGCCATCCGCGTGACGATCTCACCCAAGCTCGAAACCGCGAACCCTTCCTCAAGAATGAAGCCCGCGCTCAAATATAAGGGCTGCGCGCCGCTCATCGCCAGATCGTTCACAGTGCCGTTCACCGCGAGTTCACCAATGCTGCCGCCGGGAAAGAAGAGCGGCCTCACCACGAAAGAATCCGTGGAGAACGCCAAACGCCCCGCGGGCACCGTCAGCACCGACGAATCGCCCAGATTCAGCAGCGCCGGATTCCCGAAGGCGGGAAGAAACAGGTGCTCGATCAGTTCCGCCGAGAGCTTCCCGCCGCCTCCATGCCCGAGCACAATAGTCGGGTAATCCAGCAGCGGTAAAGGGCAAGACCAATTTTCAAAGTTCATCTAATTCGCGGCGGAGATGTTCAGAAAGCGGCCGTAATTATAGTAAGCCGCGCACGCGCCCTCGCTCGACACCATTGTCGCGCCCAACGGTTTGCGAGGTGTGCATTCCTTCCCGAACGCCGGACACTGGTTGGGTTTCAATCGGCCTTGCAGAACTTCTCCGCTATGGCACAAAGTGGATTCACAAGTCTGTATGTCCGTCACGCTAAAGCGGTACGCCGCGTCAAACTCGCGATAAGCGGGCTGCAAGCTCCAGCCGCTTTTCGGAATCACGCCAATGCCACGCCACGCCCGATCCGTGACTTCAAAAACCTCGTTCAGAATCTGTTGCGCCGTGCCGTTTCCGTCGAAATTGACGGCGCGCTCATACGCATTCTCTACTTCATTCCGGCCGGATTCCAGTTGCGCGACGGCCCGTCGAATCCCATCCATCACATCCAGAGGTTCAAATCCCGTAATCACGATGGGCACCCCGTGACGCGCCGCCAAAGGCGGATATTGCCAGTACCCCATTACGCTGCACACGTGCCCCGCGGCGAGAAACGCCTGCACTCGATTGCCGGGCGAAGTCATGATCGCTTCAATTGCCGGCGGCACGAGAACATGCGAGACCAGCATTGAGAAATTCTTCAGCCCTTGCTGCCTGGCCATCTTCACAGCCATCGCATTTGCGGGCGCAGTGGTTTCAAATCCGATTCCGAAGAAGACCACCTGGCGCTCGGGCGATTGGCGCGCAATGTTCACGGCATCCAAAGGCGAATAGACCACACGTACATCCGCGCCTTCGCTCTTCACGCGAAACAAATCTTTCGTGCTTCCGGGCACCCGCAGCATATCCCCGAAGGAACAGAAGATCACGCCGGGCTGCGCCGCAATTTCGAGCGCCTGGTCGATCAGCCCCAGCGGAGTCACGCACACCGGGCACCCAGGGCCGTGGATCAACTCAATCTCCGGCGGCAGCAGTTGATCGATGCCGTTCCGGATGATGGAGTGCGTCTGCCCGCCGCATACTTCCATCAACGCCCACGGCCGGGTCGTAATCTGGCGGATTTCATGCGCCAGTTTCTGCGCGATCTCTCCATCCCCATATTCAGTGAGGTACTTCATGGTTCGCTTCCTCTTCCACCGGCCGCTCTTCCCCGAACTCCTCGTCGAGCATCCCTAATTCGCGGAATAACGCAAGCGTCTTATGCGCGGCTTCCTCGTCCACTTTGGTGATCGCGAAGCCCACATGGACAATGGTGTAATCTCCAATCGCGATATCAGGCATGTAAGCCAGGCAAACATCTTTCTCGATGCCGCCGAAGTTCACCCGGCCCATGCGCGTGCCGTTGGCTTCAAAGATCTGCTTAACTTGTCCGGGGACTGCGAGACACATGTTCCGCTCCTGCGAAGGCGAGTTCCTGTTCTAAAATAGCCTGCCCAACGACCACATGATGACACGATTGTTTCCCGAATCGGCGACTGCGATGCCTCCGTTATGCATCTCCAGATACCGTACGGCCAACAGAGTGTATGTTGCGTCACGGCTTTCCAGCCGTTTTCACCTTCCAATCCCGCTGCTCATGCGGTAGCCCGGCTCCTAATCGAACCCGAATCGCTGCCTGTGAGCCTCAACTCGCGGTCAAAGCTGACCAAACCGCGATCAAAGGCGCGGTCGAAGTGGGCCGCCAGACAAATGCCGTTCCTTGGGTTGAGCCTCTCTTTTGGGAACTCACTCCACGGCAGGATATGACTCGCAACCAATAGTTCCGGAATCGGGTTCTTCGTGATGCAGCAGGTTGAATCAGTTCGTGCAGCTTTTCCTCACTGAGCAGGGCCATCGCATCCCAGTTATTTTGGAACTCGTTCCAGATCTCTTCATCGAGACGGCTATGACCCGCGAGGCCTCGAACGCCCCTTTCGCGGTGCGCTGGGTCGAGGGAGGCCAAGTTGGTGAGCTTCATCGCCAGGCTGTCAGGAGTCCGTCCAAGGAGCTTAGCAACCTCCACGATTCGCCGATTTCGCGAGTGCATCCTCCCAAACGGAAGCGTAAAGTAAAGCCCGCACGCGACGATAAGCTGCTCACGCGACCATAGCACTCCAGACGTGGCTTGATCCTCCTAGTCGAGTAATTCTTCCAGGCTCTCCGCGCTCGAGACCCGCACGGCCAGGCTCTCCACTTGCTCGCTCGAATAACCGGCGATCTTGTTCTCGGCCCAATCGGGAATAGGGCCAAACCGTGCCTCCATCAGGCGGCGTAGGACCCTCAATTCGCCCTCAACGCGCCCGATCTCAATTCCCCGCTTAATCTCACGGCCCAACACCTTGTTATCCATGATGGGGTTAAATACCGGCATCGCTCTCGCCTCCCGTTCCACAATCTCTTCCAACTGCCGCAAGCCGGAGATCCGGAGCAACCGGCCCAGCGCCGCTTCCCGCCCAGCCGGCTCCAACTCCGCAATCCGCGCCAAAATCCGCCGAACGACCGTCCGTTGATCTCGCAGCCCTGTCAGGACCGCTATCATAATTAGCGCCGATATCACCGCTCTCCAGCAGCCGCTCGCTATCGGAAATTGGGGATATCGACGGCCTCATACGAAAACGCGAACCCGGCACAGCGCTGTGAAGGATGGTCCATGCAGCGCCGTCTCCATGCACAGTGGAGCATCCCCCACATACAGCAGTATCTGCCTGGGAAACCTGCCGAACAGCCGGTAAACCCGAAGGCCATATTCAGCCATCCGCACCGCCATAGCGGGGTCGTGCGTGCTCTGCAGCTCGATATGCAGCAGATTCCGATCGGCCGTCTCACCCAGCAGATCGACGCGCGTATTCCGGACCTCCGGCATCTCTACATCCAGCCATTTCTCGACGGCCACGCCGCCCGTCAGAGCCTGCAAAACACCCGCGCCGGAAGTACGCAACAACAGCTTGAGCGAGACGTCGTATTTCTGCATGTGCCCAACTGCTCAGTGGCGGAATCATCTCGCTTCTCTGTCAAAAATTCCCGCCAAGCGTTGCAGCCGTTCGCCCACCCAGGGCATAATAGCCTGCGAACGCCAATGAGCCCAGATTTCCGTGCTAAGGTGAACGAGTTGCTGGAGCACCACTACTGCATCACGCTTCACGATATCGGGTACTCCGATGCCGAGGAGGCCCGTTTTGAAACGGAGTTCGCTTCCCCGGATGAACTCGTTGATTACCTAGCCAAACATCTCGACCTAATAGAGACGGATGAGTTGCTCGGACGTTGCAGCTGGCAAAATCGGGACTTTTATCGTAAATGAGAACGTTGGTTGTCTGCCGATGCCCGCAACTGGACTAACCAGTCGATCCATTGCGCCATCCCCATCCCGCGCTTGGCGGACACCTCGAAAATCCGCATACCGGGGCGGACTGCCTCAATGTTGGCATGCGCGGCGGCGCGATCGAAATCGCACGCCTCGGCAAGGTCCATCTTGGTGATGACGGCGATATCCGCGGAGTTGAACATTCCGGGGTACTTCAGCGGCTTGTCTTCGCCTTCTGTGACCGAGAGCATGGCGATGCGAAGCTTCTCGCCTAGGTCATAGCTGGAGGGGCACACCAAGTTGCCCACGTTCTCGATGAAGAGATAATCGAGCTCATTCAAGTCCCAGCCTTCCAGGTGTTCGGCGATCATGGCGGCTTCCAGGTGACAGCAGCGATGTGTGTTGATTTGCCGCACGGGAGCGCCGCTCGACGCGAGCCGCCGCGCATCGTTGTCGGTTTCGAGGTCGCCCACGAGCGCGGCCACGCGCAGGCCGGCTTCGCGCATTGCGCGCAGAGTCTTTTCGAGGAATGCGGTTTTGCCAGTGCCGGGAGAAGAGACCAGATTGAAGGCGATCACGCCCGCCGCCGTAAAGCGCTCGCGCAGCGTTGCCGCCAGTTCGTCGTTCTTGTTCAGAACGCCTTTGCGGATTTCAAGTACTCGCGTATTCATCGATCAGAATCGATTCGATTTCGAGATCCCGCCCTTGCCGGATGTCTCCACTCGGAGTGTCGCACACCGGGCAGCGGAATCGTTGCAAGTCGGTCAGTTCCTTTTCCTCGCGGCACACGGAGCAGTAGAGGATTACGGGCACTTCGTTCACAACCAGCTTTGAGCCCGCGAGCGTGGTGTCCGCGGTCGCGATGTCGTAGCAGAACAGGAGCGCGTCTTTCGCGACACCCGCCAGCGCGCCGACGCGCAGACGGACCTCGTGGACCTTCAAAGCGCCATAGTCGGAGCTGACCATTTCGACGATGCTGGAAGCTATTGAGAACTCGTGCACTTGCCATTTCAAAGTATCATCTTGCTATGCCGCCCCGTCGCCGCCGCATCGAGATCACGGGCATAGTACAGGGGGTGGGCTTTCGTCCGTTTGTCTACAATCTGGCCAGGGAGCACCGGCTCACAGGGTCGGTTCATAACCATAGTTCTGGCGTCACCATCGAAGCGGAGGGCGAGACCGAGGCGCTGCAGCGTTTTAGAGACGACTTGCTGACGAGGCTTCCGCCCCTCGCCGTGGTGGATGAGGTTGCCTCGTCCGAGATTCCCTGCGCCGGAGATACCGACTTCGTCATTCTGGCGAGCGCGACCGCGGCATCGGAGAGTACTCCCGTTTCACCGGACATCGCCACCTGTGAGGATTGCCTGCGCGAATTGAACGATCCGGCGGATCGGCGTTACCGCTACCCGTTCCTTAACTGCACGAATTGCGGTCCGCGTTTTACCATCATCCGGGACCTGCCCTATGACCGGGCGGCGACTACCATGGCCGCGTTCCCGATGTGCGCGGAATGCGAGGCCGAGTATAGTGACCCCGGCAACCGGCGTTTCCACGCGCAGCCGAACGCGTGCCCGCGGTGCGGGCCTCAACTGGACATGACCGTTGGTCGTGCTCTTGCGTTACTGGGTAGCGGGGCGATTCTGGCCGTGAAGGGAATTGGCGGCTTCCACCTGGTTTGCGACGCCACGAGCGACGAGGCTCTCAGCCGGCTGCGGGAGCGTAAGAACCGGTTTGAACAGCCCTTCGCTGTGATGGCGCGGGACCTGGAAGCAGTCCGCGGGATCGCTGAGGTGGACGAGGAGGAAGCACGGCTGCTGGTCTCGCGCCAGCGGCCGATCGTACTGCTTCGCAAACGGCCGGATAGCGCGCTGTCGGATCTTGTCGCACCAGGGAACGGCTATATCGGGGTGATGCTGCCTTACGCGCCGCTGCATACGCTTCTGATCGGAGAGCGGCCTTTGGTGATGACGTCGGCGAACCCTTCGGGCGAGCCGATTGTTCGTGAGAACCAGGAAGCGCAGGAGCGGCTGGCGGGGATCGCGGATGCTTTTCTGATGCACAACCGCGACATTGAAGTGGTGTGTGACGACTCCGTGGTGAGGACGTTCGAAGGGCGTGAAATGCCTTTGCGGCGGTCGCGGGGTTATGCTCCGATGCCGGTGCGCTTGCCTCGCGAGGCGGATAGTGTGCTTGCAGTGGGCGGTGAGTTGAAATCGACTTTCTGCATCACGAAGGGCCACTTCGCGTATCTCAGCCAGCACATCGGGGACATGGGAACGATGGAGACACAGCAGGCGTTTGAGCGCGCGCAGGATCATATGCTGCGCCTGTTCCGCGTGGAACCGAAACGGGTGGTTTGCGACATGCATCCGGGGTATCAATCGGTACACTGGGCGGAGGAATACGCGCGAAAGCGCGGGATCCCGCTGCTCAAGGTTCAACACCATCAGGCGCACGTGGCTTCGCTGATTGCCGAGGCCGGGTTGCCGCTTGAAACGCCCGTGATCGGGATCGCGTTCGACGGAACGGGTTACGGGACGGATGGAACGATCTGGGGCGGGGAAGCTCTGCTGGTGCACGGCGCGGCATTCGAACGGTTCGCCCATTTGCGGACGATTGCTTTGGCGGGTGGGGATGCGTCCATCAAGACACCCGCGCGGGCGGCACTCTCGCACCTTCGCGCGGCGGGCATTCCGTGGGATGCGGATCTGCCTTGCGTGGCGGCCCTCGATGCGGTTGAGCCGCGCGTGCTGGATCGCCAACTGGAGCGCGGGTTGAACTGTGTGGATTCGAGCAGCATGGGAAGGCTCTTCGATGCCGTGGCGGCGTTGATTGGGGTGAGGCAGCGCGTGAGTTATGAGGGGCAGGCGGCGATTGAGCTGGAGTCTCTTTGCGGGCCGCGGGCGCGCGTCTATCCTTCGAGTTTGCTCGATGCTGGGCCTTTGCTGCGCGCTATTGTGGACGACCTGCGCGGGGGCGTGGCGCGTGACGAGATTGCGGCTGGGTTCCATGAAGCGGTGGCGCGATGGGTTGGGGAGATTGCGGTTCTTGGCAGGGAGCGGACCGGGTTGAATCTTGTCGGGTTGACCGGCGGCGTGTTTCAGAACGTCACCCTGCTGCGCCGTTCGGTGGAACTTCTTCGAGCGGATGGCTTTCGGGTGTTGGTGCACCGCGTGGTTCCGGCGAACGATGGTGGATTGGCGCTGGGGCAGGCTGCTCTGGGGATATTAGATCACTAACATGCAATCACCGTAAGAGAAGAACCGGTAGCGCTGTTCGACCGCGTGACGGTAAGCATTGAGGATGAGTTCCGTGCCGCCGAACGCGCAGACCAGTAATAGCAGACTCGACTTAGGTAAGTGGAAGTTAGTCAGCAGGGCACCGGTCTTTTGGAAGCCGGCTCCGGGATATAGAAAGAGGTTTGTTTCGTCAGCGAGTTGGCCGGACCGGGCAGCGGATTCGATGGTTCGAACGCTGGTGGTTCCCACTGCGACGACACGTTCGGCCTGTTCGATTTTGCGCCATTCTTCCTTGGCGATGTGGTAGCTCTCATGATGCAGAGAATGGTTCTCGAAGTCTTCCCGATCGATGGGTTGAAAGGTTCCCAGACCGACATGCAAGGTGACATGCGCGATGGGCACGTTGAGTTGATCGAGCATCTGCTCGGTGAAATGTAGGCCGGCGGTGGGCGCGGCGACCGAGCCACGTTCCTGCGAGAAGACCGTTTGGTAGCGTGTGCGGTCGAGAGTTGTGTCGGCGCGGTGTATGTACGGAGGCAGCGGGATGTGGCCGAACTCTTCCAGGAAGGCGAGCAACTCTTCGTTGCTGGCGACGCCCTGGAACTCGACCAGGCGTTCCCCGCGATCCAGCGTTTCGAGGACGTGCGCGGTGACTCCGCGTTCAAAGGTGACGGTGCGGCGCGGCAGCAGGCGGCGGCCGGGACGTCCGAGCGCAATCCAACGCAGTTCACCGGCGGGCTTGAGCAGGAATAGCTGAATCGCGGCACCCGATTCGCTATGACCGAAGAGCCGGGAGGGAATGACCCGCGAGCTGTTGAGAACCAGGGAATCACCGGGGCGAATGAAGCCGGGAAAGTCGCGGAAGTGTAAGTCGCGTAAAGTACCCGAAGAGCGCTCCACTACTAACATGCGCGACGCGTCACGCTCGGTTAGCGGCGACTGCGCGATCAGCTCTTCGGGGAGTTCGTAGTCGAAATCCGAAAGGTTCAGGAGTAATGGACCTTGTTCGTGGCGGGGTCCCAGAAGGTCTTATGATCCGTCTTGTAACTCAGCGTGGCCAGATGTCCTGGAATAGCGGCGATCTGACCAGCCCGCGCGGGTGCGATGGCTTTCTCTTTTCCAAGAACGGCCATCAGGAAGTTATGCACGTGATCGGCCGTGGCGTCCGGCTGGTCGAAGTCTTTCAGATAGTTCAAATGAAGTTCGGTCTGCTTTGTGAAAGGCGCATGACCTTTGATGAACTTCGGTTGCGGGTAGAAGTGCAGGTTCTGGCGGTCCATCACCTCGATGGTGCCATCGTGTCCCATGAACTGTTCGCCGTAACCGTATTGGTCGTTCCCGAAGTAGCAGGAGTAGTTGAGGTGGAAGCGATCCGGATACTCATATATGGCGCTGAAGGTATCGGGAACCTCGCGGTCATCATGGAACTCTTTGCCCCACTGGTAGACGCCGCCTGAGGCCATGCACGAGAAAGGGACAGTACGGTTGCAGACGAAGTTACTAATATCGGTCTGGTGCACCAGTAAGTCGGTGGAGATGCCACCCGAATAGTCCCAGTAGTTCCGCCACTGGAAGTAGCGCTCGGGGCTGAAGCTGATGTTCTTGTGAGCGGACCCTTCTAGGAAACGCTGCCAGTCGGTATTCTCCGGGGTGGTATCCGACGGGATTACGTAGCGCCATGCGGCGGGCGTGGTTTTGGTGGGGTCGGCCTGGGCATCGAAGTTGCGGTACCAGAAGGCGCGGACATAATGGACCTCACCAATGTCGCCGTTCTGCACCATTTCCCTGGCGCGGATGTAGAGCTTGTTGGAACGGTTCTGGGTGCCGACCTGAAGCACGCGGCCGGATTTTTCGGAAGCCTCGACAATCTGCTGCCCTTCTTCGATGGTATGGGCAATGGGCTTTTCGAGATAGATGTGTTTGTTGGCCGCGATGGCTTGCAGGGCCATCGGGAAGTGCAGATGTTCCGGACTGCTGATGAATACGACATCGACGTTGGGATCGGCCAGAAGGTCGCGGTAGGCAACGTAGGTTTTTGGAGTATGGCCGGGTTCGTTGGATTGAACGATGTCTTTGCCGGCGTTGAGGTTGCCCTGGTAGGTGTCGCATACAGCAGTGACGGTAACGGAGTCTTTGCTCAGCCGGTACATCTGCTTCATGACGAACTGCCCGCGGCTACCGGTGGCGATCCACCCGACGCGCAGGCGGTCGTTGGGGCTTTGGGATTTCAGGAGCGCCGGGGCAGCGGCGAGGGCTGCGGTTTTCAGGAATTCGCGACGTGGGAAGTAGTCAGACATGGTCGGATCGTATCTTATCGCTCTTCGAGATGCTTCAGTCGCGCGTCGATCACTTCTTCTATACGGCGCAGTTCGGCACACCACAAATCGCGCATGTCGTCGAACCGTTGATCGATCGCGTCGAATCGGGATTTCAGGTATAAGCCAAACACGCTAACGACGACGCTGTTGAACGCGGCGGGCGCGACGATAGCGATGTTTTGCTCAGTGGTCATGCCGGTTGGGGGCGCTCGCCTTCAAGGCCGGGCAGGCGGCGTCCGCCTTCCGGGCGAATCACCTGCTGAGTTTCGCCACCGCCGTCTTTCGGGCCGCCGACGATGACGTGGGGCGGCAAGGTGCCGCCATCGATGAGAGTGCGAACCTCCGCGCCGTCGAGCACTTCGCGCTCCAGTAGCGTTTCGGCGATCTTGATGAGCGCGGCCGAGTTGGCTTCGATGATTTTGGTCGCCAGATCGTAGCCGGCCTGCACGAACTTCTTCACCTGCTCATCGATTTTGAGAGCGGTCTCTTCACTGTAATCGCGATGCTGAGCGATCTCGCGGCCGAGGAAAATCTGTTCTTCCTTCTTGCCGAAACTGAGGGGACCCAGGTCGCTCATGCCCCATTCGCAAACCATCTTGCGAGCCATTTCCGTGGCGCGCTCGATGTCGTTCCCAGCGCCGGTGGTGAGCTGGTTGAGGTATTTCTCCTCGGCGATACGCCCAGCCATGAGGATGGCCAACTGATCTTCGCAGTAGGCCTTGCTGTAGTTGTGCTTATCGTCGATCGGGAGCTGCATTGTGATGCCGAGAGCCATCCCGCGAGGAATGATGGAAACCTTGTGCAGCGGATCGGCATTGGGGAGCGCGACAGCCACGACGGCGTGTCCGGCCTCGTGGAAAGCGGTGGTGCGCTTTTCAGAATCCGACAGGATCATGGATTTGCGTTCCGCGCCCATCAGGACCTTGTCCTTGGCGAGCTCGAAATCGATCATCATGACCACCTTGCGGTTCTGGCGGGCGGCGTTGAGGGCGGATTCGTTCACCAGGTTGGCGAGATCGGCTCCGGCGAGCCCTGGTGTTCCGCGGGCGAGGATGGCGAGATCGACGTCGTCACCCAGAGGGATTTTCTTGGTGTGAACCTTGAGAATGGCTTCGCGGCCTCCGACATCGGGACGGCCCACCACCACGCGGCGATCGAATCGGCCGGGGCGGAGTAAAGCGGGATCGAGAACATCCGGACGGTTGGTGGCGGCGACGAGGATTACGCCTTCGTTGGATTCAAAGCCATCCATCTCGACCAGGAGTTGGTTGAGGGTCTGTTCGCGTTCATCGTGACCACCGCCGAGACCGGCGCCGCGATGGCGTCCCACCGCGTCGATTTCATCAATAAAGACGATGCAGGGAGCGTTCTTCTTGCCCTGCTCGAACAGATCCCGGACGCGGCTAGCGCCGACGCCGACGAACATTTCAACGAAATCCGAACCGGAGATAGAGAAGAACGGGACGCTGGCTTCTCCGGCGATGGCGCGGGCGAGCAACGTTTTTCCGGTACCGGGAGCGCCGATCAGCAGCACGCCTTTCGGAATACGGCCGCCCAGCTTCTGAAACTTCTGGGGCTCGCGCAGGAACTCGATGATCTCCTGGAGCTCTTCCTTGGCTTCCTCGACACCGGCGACATCCTTGAAGGTGACCTTTTTCTGCTGCGTGGAATGCAAGCGGGCACGGCTCTTGCCGAAGCTGAGCGCCTTATTACCGCCGCTCTGCATCTGACGCATGAAAAAGACCCAGAATGCGATGACCAGGACAAATGGGGCATAGTTGACCAGCAGGGATACCCACGGAGTACCGTTCGAATCCTTGAACTCGACGTTCACCTGTTTGGCATCGAGGGCCTTGACGACATCCTGATAATTGGCGGGAAGCAAAGTCTTCAGAGTCTTCTGATCGTTGACGAAATCGGCCTTCGCCTCCTGCCCGGCGATGACAACGTTCTTGACGTTGTTCTTTTCGACCTCATTCATGAACTGCGTATAGCTGATGGTCACTTCCGGCTTGCTTTTCGTTTGGTGCACAACGGTCCAAAGCAGGATCGCGACACAGATCAGGACAGCCCAGAAGATAATTGTTTTAACGTTTGAATTCACTCTGACTCCGCTATCAAGGCGACCTAAAGAATAGCAGCCTCAATCTAATAGACGCACAAATCCCGGTTCGAGGTGCTTCCGGGGAAAAGAAGTTTTTCAGGCATGGGAAGCGATCTCCGATACCACGACGGCGCTCCGCGTCGAAGGTCCGGCGGCGAACTCCGCCGCAACGCCGAACTGCCGGGTCCAGACAATGGCTCCTCCACCGGCGGCTTTTGGGGCGGCGAGGACGGGCCACCAGTTTCGATCCCAGAGGGGAACACGCGCCTCCTGGAAGAGAGTCTTCAGCTTGACGGCCGCAGTATTAGACACGGGCCGATATTGATCGCCCGGCTGCCAGGTGCGCAACTCGAGCGACGCGGGCAAGCGTTCCCGATCAAGACAATCCACCACACTATTATAAGAGCAATTCCCGTCGCGAAGTTGTAACAACAGCGTGGAGAGTCCTCCAGGAAGCAGAATTTCTCCCGGAATTGGGACTAGAGAGGACGTGTGGCGGTCGCGGGAATAGGTTCCGGGTGGCGCGAAACGAAGCCAGTTGAAGGAACGCATGACGTCGACGCCGGGAATCTGGAGGCGGCCGCTGCCGTCGGTTTGGGCGGCGAGGGCGAGAATTTTCTCGACGTGGTCGAAGTCGATGGACTGGAGATCGCCGCGGACGAGGCCGATGGCGTGGCGGAGGAGGCGGCGGGCGGCGGCCCTGGGCAGACCGGTGAGGGCGCCGGTTGTGCAGATTTGTGCAGCGTATGCACTGGTGAGATGCTGGGCAGCGAGGCTGGCGATGACGGGTTCCCAGTATTCTTCTTCGGCGCGCGCCCAATCGGCCAGGGAGCTCAGAGTGCTTTCGATTTGGGGATTCCAGTCTTGTGCAAGGTTGGGCAGGAGGTTCAGGCGAATGCGGTTGCGGTCAAACGCAAGTGACTGATTCGAAGAGTCTTCCCGCCAGGGTTGTGCAATGTTGTGCAGGTATTCGCGGGTTTCCCGGCGGGTGACGTTGAGAAGTGGCCGAACAAACCCATCGCTGGTTGTGGGGCGGATGCCGGACAGCCCGGCAGTCCCGGCGCCGCGCAGCAAGCGGAAAAGAACGGTTTCCGCCTGATCGGATTGGGTGTGCCCTTGTGCAACTTTGTGCAGGTTGTGCAACTGCATCATTTCGCGGAAGAAGCGATTGCGGGCGATGCGTGCTTCCTGTTCGAGATTGCCTGTGCCGGAGAGAGGGAGTTCAGCGATTGTGCAGAACGAACCCAGATCGGCTGCAAGGCGCTGAACGAAGCGGGCGTCTTCGTCGGATTCTTCGCCGCGGAGTTTGTGGTTCGCGTGTAGGACGACCAGGGTCCATTGGCGTTCCGAGGCTAACGCATGGAGTGTGCGGAACAAAGCCACTGAGTCCGCACCACCAGAGACGGCGATGCCAATCCGGACGCCTGGTGGGAGCATCTCATGCATGATGAGACCAGCGGCAACTCGTTGGTGGAAGAGTTCGGGGTCCACGGCGGATAACCCTATATTGGAGCAAGAGACATAGTTATGGAAAAAGCGACATTTGCGGCAGGGTGTTTTTGGGGCGTGGAGGCCACTTTCCGGGCGATTCCAGGAGTGGTTGACGCTCGGGTCGGCTACACCGGTGGTCAGATGGAGCGGCCGACCTATAAGGATGTGTGCACCGACCGGACCGGTCATGCGGAAGCGATCGAAGTAACGTTCGATCCGGAAAAGGTTTCTTTTCAGCAACTTCTCAAGGTTTTCTGGGAGAATCACGATCCGACCACGTTGAACCGGCAAGGGCCGGATTGGGGATCGCAGTATCGATCGGCGATTTTTTATCATTCGCCGGAGCAGGAGGCAGAGGCGAAGGCATCTCTAGTGGAGGCTGAAAAAGGCACTAAGAAGCCGATCGTCACTCAAATTGTACCATCTGATACGTTTTGGGATGCGGAGGAATATCATCAGCGGTATTTGGAGAAGAGGGGATTGGCTAGCTGCCATTTGTAAAAAGTGATTCTCACAGGAGCCGGAAGTTGACTTGTGCATGGGCGATCGTCGCGACTGGCTTACCGTCCTTCTCCGCAGGCTTGAATTTCCATTTGCGGATTGCCTGAACGGCCTTTTGATCGAGGCCCATCCCGATGCCTTGGGTAACCTGGATGTTCTGGGGTTTCCCTCGCTCATCGATGACGAACTGAACCAGGACTACGCCGTTGACCTTCGCTTTGCGGGCTTGCTCGGTGTACTCAGGTTCTACCTGGAACAAGACGAGCGCGTGGGTGACGCCCTCGGCATCCGCCTTGTAAACGTGATTGGGTGGGTCCGCACCGCGAGTGGAAGTAATGGCCTTGGTCCCGTGCGGGGAATCGGGCGAATTCCCCGCACAACGGAAGCCGAAGTAGCCGCCGATGATATCGCTCGTGACGCCCCTTAGACGGTACAGTACGCGATTGCCGCGGTAATCGATCCAATAAATGTCCACCGCGCCTTCGCTCTGATTCACGAAGTTGATGGCCGTTCCCGTGGCGCTGTTGACGGAGTGGGAGGAATCATCTAC
>Ga0182030_10004297_pt1 | contig 30382 bp, 20 predicted proteins | sample 812S3MmetaG_FD_121299 | JGI IMG/M metagenome (GOLD analysis project Ga0182030, IMG submission 121299) | Permafrost microbial communities from Stordalen Mire, Sweden - 812S3M metaG (Illumina Assembly) | ecosystem: Environmental > Terrestrial > Soil > Wetlands > Permafrost | place: Sweden...
CGGCGAAGAATTGTTTGGTCGCCTTCCGCGCGATCAGCAACTGGCGGAACTTGGTGAGGATGATCGTCCAACTGAACAGCGACAGGACGAGCAGCACGATGACGGTAATCTTGCCTTCGGTCGTGGCGTTCTGGATGGCATACACCGCCGCGTTGGCGGCAAACAGGGGTTGGATCATAATGGTTCTTGGTTGAGCGTTGAGGGCTGAGCGTTTTCAGTTCGTTGCAGTGTCGAAGTCGTTTCGGCTTTTTTCTTGGGCGGCAAAATCACGGTCACCCGGCCGGTCTTCTGGGCCAGTGTAGCGCCTTTGCCCTTCTTTTTCTTTTTCAAATCGTCATCGTCGTCGCTGGTTTTGGATGCAACGGTTGAGGCGTCATCAGCGGTTTCGGCATTGTCTTTGGCGACGTTGGATTGCGGGATGCCCATGCTGGCGCCACTGGTGTCGCCGGAAGCGGACACCGATTCGGCGATCAACGAAGCGGTTATCGAACTGCCACTCACGTCCAGGTTGCCGCCGCTGATTACGGTGCCGGAAACCTCGCCAGCGGCATTGATATCCACGTTGCCGCCGCTGACCACGGTCACGTCCACATTGTTCTGGGCGGTGAGGTTGACGTTTTGGCTGCCGTAAATGAGCCCGGCGATATTACCGCCGGCTTTAAGATTGAGGTTGTAGCCGAGAACACCGGAACCGTTGGCGGTGATGTTCTGACCAGCGGTCAGGTCGATGAAATTGTTCTTCGTATCCGCAGCGTTGAAAGCGATCTGGAGAATACCACCCGAACTGGAATTGATGCTGCCATTCGGCGCGTTGATGGTGATGTTGCCGAGCGGCGCGTCTGACAGAACAACGGTATTATTCACATCGTCATAGCCGGCAACCGTCGTTGCCAGGATGCCGCTGAGGGGAATATCGGCTGGAATGCTGGTCAAATACCATGTAGTCGGGTCGTTCGGGTCCGGTTTGACCAGTTGCAATGCCGAAAATACCTCATAGCCCTGGCCGCCCGCGCCGGCATTCACATCGCCGGTCTGGGAGGTGAGATTGATGTTGCCGCCGTCGTAGGCGGCAATGCGCGAGCCGTCCACGTTGATGTTGCCACCGGCATTGATGGAAATGTTGCCGCCGCTGGTGGTGAAAATTCCTTTTACCACGCTGGGATCACCCAAAGCGGTGAGCGGCCCGCCGACATCGAGGATGCCACCGTTACCCACGCCAACGTTCAGAGTGATTCCGCCCAGCAAACTGTAATTGGCAATGGCGGTGGAAGTCATTTCGAGATTGCCGGAGGTGGTGACAGTGAGGTTCGCGCCGTAGGGTGAGATGGCAGCCAGCGGGGCATCCGGCGCGAGCACGGTGATGCCACCGGAAAATCCGAGGTCTATGTTGCGAGCGCTGATGTTGAAGTTGCCGGGACCGGTCAGCGCGAGACTCTGGCCACCGAACGTGGCGCCGGGGGTGTAGTCGGGATAAGTGATGTCTCCCGTCACGTCAATGAAGGTGGTTTGCAACTGTGAAAGGTTCTGCCCGGAGAAACCAAAGTTGTAGGTGCCGTAATAACTGCCGCCGGCCGCCGTGACATAAGGTTGGTGGCCGTCAACTGTGATCTGCGCAAAGGTGGGGACAATCAGTCCGAAGTTGCCGATGCTGCCGGAAATGTCCAACACCACTGGATTCGGGTCGTTTAAATGCAGCGGCGGGGAGCTGTAACCGCTGGCGAAGGTTTGGTAATCCGCCGGATTGCCGTCGGACATGGTGATGCCAGTGAGCGCCGTTGTGCTCGGGTTCACCTTGCCGGTCAAATTGCCGCCGTTGCGCGTGGTGATGTGCAGTGAACCCTGGCTGGAAGGATAGAGGAGGACGGATTTGTCAATCAGGATGCCGCCGGCACCGGCGTTGAGATTGAGAATCGGCGCATATACGATGGGAGTTTTTTGGCTCGCCACCCGGTGTAGATTGTTGCCGGTCAGCTCAATGGCATTGCCCGCCCAAAGGTTCGCAGCGGCATCCGGCGCATAACTGAACAAAAACGATGCAGCGGCATTGAATGCCCCGTCCGGATTGTTCACTTCCTTGAGATAAATATTGTTGGCCGCCCAGGTGTTCCACGAGCCGTTGATCAAACTCAGCGTCACCGGCCCGCTTGCACCCGAAGGAGCACCGATGTTGCCGTTGGGATTCTGCGCTTGCTGCACTGCCGTTTCCAACTCGTTCAGGGCTGTGGCAGCGGCAGCCGGATCAGCGTTGGGATTTTGAAGCTGGGCGGCCTGCGCGCTGGAAACCGGAACGCCGGCGAGCAAGGTGCCGGTGCCGTTGGCCACCACAAAATTTCCCGTGATCTGGTTGCCCGCAATAACGGTCACGTCACCTGCACCGTAAGCACCGGATTCGCCCGGCCACGTGCCCGTCGTCACGGAAGCCGTGTTGTCAACGTTGTTGCCGGCGATCAATGTGACATCACCGCCTGCCGCCGTGGAAAAGCCGCCAAGAACGGTGTTGGGCGTGACCCCGGAGCTGCCGAACAAATAACCGGTGGTCTGTCGTGTGAAGCTGGTGCCGCCATTCCATGAACCGAGATTGATGCTGCCGGCCAGCGCGTCCGCGAAGACGCCGCCGCCGCCGGTGGTGAACACCGAACCGCCGCCCAGCAGGATGTCCTGTCCCGCAATCAAATTGATGTTGCCTGCCGCCGTTTGAATCCAGCCGCCACCGGTGTTATCGCCGCTGTTGTTGTTTAGGAAAATGCTTCCGTTGCCGGATTGCACCACGTTGTTGACAAAATCATACCCGGCTTGGAGCGTCACCGACCAATGGTTCGCATCCGTGATCAGCGCCCCGTCGCCAAAGACAATGTCGCCACCTACGGGGCTGCCACTTACGAGAGTGCTGCCTGCTTGCAATGTCAGTTGTCCGACTGTCTGGCCGGTGCTGCCGCTCAAATTCCAAGTGGTGCTTGGGTTCAGCGTGATGCTGCCGCCCAACGTCTGCAACTGAATGCTGGAGAAACCGGCAAATAACGAACTGTCAGCCAGTGTAATATCGTTGTTGGCTTGAAAAAGGAGATGGGTAAAGCCGGAAAAAGGGGCAAGCCAACCGGCTGTAAGTGTTCGGGCGACAAATTTTGGATAATAAAATATGCTGCCGGCGGCGGAACCAGGCTGCGCCGACACATCGAGCTGTGAATTTACAGACGCTGGTGCGGCGTAAACCAGAACCCTGCCGCCCGCGCCGCCGTTTGCGCCGCCTCGCGCTTGGATTTGCGAGCCGGAACTGTCGGCAAACGTTTGCACGGCTTGCAACATGATTTGCCCGCCGCTGCTGCCGCCGACTGAGCCGTCACCGTTGGCGGTTATTTTTGAATTCACGCCAAGCGTGATCGAGTCGTTGGCGTCCAATTCGATGATGCCATGCTGGCTGCCAACGGAATTGGCCTGAATCGTTCCGTTTAATTCGAGATTGTTTCCATACGCGCGAATGGTGCCGCCGTCGGCGATGATCTGCGAACCATTGCCGAGCGAAATGTCGCCAGCGGCATTCAATATCGCCTGCCCGTTGGCCGCGCCCAAATTCCAGGTCGTGTTGTCGGCGAGCGAAATGTCACCGGATGCCTGCAGATTGATTTGTGAAAAATTCTCGAACTCGCTGACAGCGATGCCGCTGCCGCCGGAATTGTTCAGGGCAATATTTTGCGTGTTCAAGGTGAATTGTCCGGCCGAACCGTTGGGTGCACTGGCGTCGAGGCTGGAATTCAACGAAAGAACATTCGGCGCGCTGATTTCGACGCTGCCGCCATCGCCGCCCAGCGAACCGCCGGTCACGGAAATTTCGCTGCCGGCGCTGTCGCTGAACGTGTTGCCGGATTGAAGCGTCACGCTGCCACCAGCGCTGCCGCCTAGCAAATTGTCACCGTTGGCGGCAATTTGGGAATTCGCGCCGAGGGCGAGCGAATCGGAAGCAACGAGATCAATGATGCCTTGTTGGCCGCCCACGGAGTTGGCTTGAATGAGGCCGTTTTGATTCACGGTGGACGCGTACAGCCCAATGGTGCCACCGTCATCGGTGAGCTGGCAACCCGTGCCGATAACAATGCTGTTTCCGGCCGTCAGGTTGAGGATTGCTTTCGACAGTTGAATGGCTCCGCTTCCGGTCTGGCCGCTACCCCCGTTCAAATAAATGTTGCCGACGCCGGATTGGACCACGTTGTTGACAAAATCGTATCCGGCCAGGAGCGTCGCCGACCAGTTGTTGGCATCCGTTAATTTGGCGCCGTTTCCGAAGATGATGTTGCGCCCGGCTTCCAAGGTCAGTTGACCACCGGTCACACCACCAAAATGCGCACCGATGGTTCCGCTTAGATTCCACGTCGTGCCGCCAGCAAGCGTGATGTCATACGCAGCCTGAAGAATGATCTGGGAAACCGCGAGGTTGGCAAACGCGCTGTTCACGTTTAAATCCAGCGTGCTGCCGGGATTGCTCCCGGCCAATACCGTGCCACCGCCGGCGCTGCCAGCGCCGGATGTGTCCAAGATGATGTAATCCGGATCCAGCAACAGTTTCCCCGCCGTCCAGCCCGCTTGGGCGCGCGCATCAATGCCGGAATTTAGCGACAGGACTTTGGGCGCGCTGATTTCGACGTTGCCGCCATTGCCGCCGTGCGCGCCGCCGGTGGCGATGATTTGGCTGCCGGCGTTGTCGCTGAAAGTGTTGCCGGATTTCAGCGTCACGTTGCCACCCGCGCTGCCGCCGGGCGAATTGTCACCGGTGGCGATGATTTGCGAATTCGCACCAAGGGTCAGTTGGTCGGCGGCGACAAGTTCGATGACTCCGTTTTGATCTTGCACGGAATTGGCCTGGACGATGCCGTTTTGATTCACCGTTTGCGCCTGTAAGGCGATCGTCCCGGCGTCGGCGGTGATCTGTCCCAGGTTATTCACCGTCCCGGCGGGCACCTGGACGCTGGCGCTGAGGCCGCGGCCGTCCGGACGTTCGCTCACCAGCACGGTCTGGCCGGCTGCGAGGCCGATGTTGCCGCCGGGGGCGTTCAGGCTGCCGTGGTTCTCGATGTCTTCGGCGATGAGAAACAAGGAACGGCCGTTGCCCGCCTGGATGGACCCATAATTAATGATGCTCTTCAAGGGCGGCATGCCGGTGAAGGTCCAACTCGAGCCTGAGCCGAAATCCGGCGTGATGGGCGCGGTGGTGGCGATGAAGTCGCCGCCGACCTTGATCATGGAATTCGGGCCGAAGAAAAAGCCGTTGGCGTTGGCGAGGATGACGGTGCCATTAGCATTGAGGTTGCCAAAAATCTGCGATGCACTGGCGCCGCCAATTTCGTTGAGCACCACGGAGTTCGCCGAGGGCTGGATGAAGGTGGTGGTTTCGCCCGCCTGGATGTTGAAGCTGCTCCAGTTGAGAAGCGCCGCCTGGCTGACGGTCACGTTGAGCTGCGCGCCGCTGGTCTGTGGGGTGGCTCTGCCCAGTGCGACGGTCATGCCCGTTGGATTTGCCAGCAGGTTCAAACTGCAACCGTCCACGAGCAGCACAACCGCGAGGCAAAGCCATTTCCCGGCGGCGGTGTCACGCACGCGATGCAATGGCTTGGAGGAGTGTTTAATTCTCATGGTTTTGATCAAAATTGGAATCCGACGCTGAAATAGGCCCGCGCCTCCCCGGCATAGGTTGCCGGTGTGTCGTGCAAGGCCCAGGCGAGCGTGAACCGGGCGTCAAAGTGCTCGCCGGCGGTCAGGTAAAAGCCCAGGCCGGTTCCCCATTCCTGATAAGCAAGGTTGAGCGGAGCTGGACGATCAATCAGGCCGGTCTCGCCGTAGTCCATGAACCAGGAACAACGCAGATAAGCCGGCGTGTCGTCGCCCCCATTGGAGCCGGGAAAATAACCAACATTAACTGGCGGCGCGTTCACGTCGAACATCACACGCCAGCCATCGTCACCGTAAACCTCACCTTCCTCATAGCCGCGTACGCCGCTCGTGCCGCCGAGGGCAAATTGTTCGTTGTTGATGAGCGGTTCGCTCGCCCATTGGCCGTTGGCGCGAAGCAACAGCGACCAGTCGTCAGGCAGGTTCTGCCGGCGGGTCAACCCGGCGGTCAGGGACGTGTAATTGCCACCAGCATTTGGCGAACCGGCGACGATTTGAAAATTGGTCTGCGCCGAGGCCAGGTGAGCCAGATACACATTCTGGTTCAAGTTGAAACTGGTGATGCCCCGTTTGTCCGGCCGGAAGGCGGACCAGCCCCACGAGAGCGGCAGATAATCCAGCGAGGCGCGGCTGTTGGAAGGCAGCCGGATGGTTTTATTGGTAACCAGCACCGGATTTCCAACCGGATCGAGCGCGTAAAGCGAGAAGTAGGTCAGGTTGGTGCCAAAGCTCGGCGCGGCGTAGGACTTGCAGTCTATACCGAACAGGAGCGACGAATGAATCCCAAGAAAGTCGTGGACCGGCACGGTAAGTTTGGTGCCAAGATTATTGTTGTAAGTGAGGCTGCGTTCTGCGGACTGCGAATTGATCTTCGCCAGCGTGTTGGTAAAGATGACGGACAGCGGGCCGTAACGAACAGGGGTGTCCGACACGGATCGTGAAGCATAGAATATCAATTCGGGATTTCCCGTGGCCGGCAACTGGCGGAACACATGGGTGATTTCATCGTAACCGAAGTCAACCGGCTGGCGGTCATAGGTTTCACGCAGGCCTTGATTAAAATCCAGCGGCAGCCGGTAAAAGCCGCTGTAACTGGCCACCATCGGCTGGTCGTAAAATCGCGGCAGATAACTGTCCGTCTTCATGGACTGAGGCGAAAAGTTGTAGTCCAGCCCAACTTGGTGATCGAGTTGCCAAAGATTGTTGTACTGAACCGCAGTGTCCAGCCGCAGCAACGGCGTGTCCGGCGAAGACTTGTCATTGACCTCAATCCGACCGTGCAACGGCAGGCGGTCCTTGACCTTCAGCGTCAGATCGCTCGTGCCCGGTTCGGGGCCGGGACTGATGACGGGATAAATCTGGCGGTCCTGGTTCGCGTTCGCCTGGTCGAGTTCGGGCTGAAACCATTTGGTGTTGAGCAAAATGTTGGTGTCCAGGCTGGGCAGTGTGCGCAACACATTGTTCGAGCTGTAATAATGGTTGCCGGTGACATTGATGTGGCTGAGCTTGCCTTCGACGATTTTGACGCGTACGACGCCGTTGGTCAGCTTTTGGCGGGGCAAGGTAACGCTGATGGTCGCAAAGCCGAGGTCATGGTACAGCAATTGCAACTGGCCCAGCCCCTCGCGGATGCGCGGGAAATCCACCCGGCCGGTGTAATTGGAGAGCGGGCCGAATTTTTCCGGCGGCAAGACCGTGTTGCCTTCAATGACATAACCACGCAGATCCAACGTCGGCGACGGCTTGGCGGGGGAGTTCGGGGCCGGGACCGGGGCGTTCTCCGCCTGCGCCGCCGCGGTCGTGATCGCAGCCGCTGTCTCGGCGGCCGGGGCGCGCGGCAAGTTGGAAATCCCGGCGGGAACAGCGGCGACAATCTCCACGCGCACCACGCCATTGGTGAACTCCTGTTGCGGCAGGACGACGCTGAGGTTTGAAGAACCAGACTCGCGGCACAGCAATTGCAACCGGTCCAGTCCCTCGTGCAGGCGCGTGAGATCCACCCGGCCGGTGTAATTGGAGAGCAAACCCAGTTGCTCCGGCGACAAAACGGTGTTGCCCCCGACCTGATAACCGAGCACCTCGAAGACCGGTGATGGCCGGGCGGCAGGATTGGCCGTCCCAGCGGTCGAGCGGTTGATTATTTCCACGCGCACGACGCCATCGGTGAGCGTCTGTTGCGGCAAAGTGACCCGGAGATTCGGAAAGCCGGATCGGTGATACAACAATTGTAGCTCGTCCAATCCCTCGCGGATGCGTGCGAAATCCACCCGGCCAGTGTAATTGGAAAGCACCCCGGCTGGTTCCGGTGGCAAGTCGGCGTCGCCTTCGACGAGATAACTCAGCACTTCAAACGTGGGTGCGACCGCGCCTGCCGGCGCATTGGCTCCGGCAACGGCGGCGGTTGAATTGGTTTCCGCTGCACGGCTGTCCGGAATTTTTACGAACGCGAGCATCGCGATCAAGCAGACCCAAAATTTCATTCGCTGTGGTTGTCCTCTCGACGAATTTATACATTGTCGGCGGGCCCGGGTTGCTCCGGGCCCGCCGTGTGTTCCGGCGTGCGATGGTTATTGCACATTGACGCGGTAAAATTCCGCGCTGTTAGTACTGGTGTGGTTGATGGTGTCGTTATACCCGTCGCCGACCACGGTGTTAGCCTCGACCGGCCAGTTGGTCGTGGCCCCGCCTAGTGCGTTGGTGTAAGCCACCGAATAGGTGTTGCCCACCGTCGTGCTGAACTGGATCGCGCTAACATTGCCGGAGCGGGTCACTCCGATGATGTTCGACGCGCGCGGCCCGGCGATGAACTTCAACACGCCGTTGGTGGTGGCGGTAAACGTGCCCACCAGGTGGTCCGGCTGACTCGGCGAAAGCCCCGTGGACTGGATGGCCCAGAAGTCCAGCAAGCCGGGAATGGCCAGTTGGACCGTGAATGGCGCGTACCCGCCAAGCGAGGCGATGCCATTGCCGGTGTTTCCGCCCACGATGTGGTCGTAGGACGCCGCACCGTATTGCGGATCGCCGGGATCAATCACATAGGCGTTGGGTTCCGTGTCAGGCACCTGAAACGGATAGATCGGTTTTTTGCCGATGGCGCTGACCAAGCCGGACAATGAACTCAATTCCTGGCCGCTGACATTGTAAGCGGTGGTGTTGGGTTCGGAACTGGTCAACCAGACGGTCTGGGTGGAGGCGGTCAGGCCGCTGGTGGCCAGCAGGACGACATCCACATTTTTCAGGTTCAACCCGAATTCGCCTTGGACGAGGCTCAGGTCCCAGCCGGTGACGGCGGTCGTGTAACCATTCGTCTGGCCGAGGTAGTTGGTGACGCTGCCCAGATCGAACTCGATGTTGTTGTGCCCGCTCTTGCGGAAGATCAGCAACAAATCGCCGTCGTTATATGTCCACGTCTGCGCCTGCGCCAGCGGCGATGCCAGCAGCGCCAGCGCGGCGAGGAGGATTTTAGGAATAAATTTTTTCATACAGTAATAAACCAGTTGAGGTTGTCGGATGGTTTAATAGTTGGGACTGCCATACAGGGGATTTCCAAGGAAGATGGGGCCGCCATCAACCGGAGCATTCCGATGCACCCTCAGCGCGCCGTTGGGGATGAACTTGTTGGTAAAGACCGAGGTGGTCTGGAAGGCGCCATTCGTCACCACGTTGTACAGTGCGTTGATCACGTCCAATTGCGGCCCCGTCGGATGCCCGGTGTTGGCGGTGATATAATAATAATGTTCATAGCCCCACAGCGGATAACTGCCATTGATCACGTTGGAGGCGGAGTAGGAAACCCCCTCGTATGCGAGCGCGGCGGTGTTTTTGATGATGTTCTGCACAGACACCGTGCCGATGGAGTTGGTGAGCACTCCCACGGTATTGGCCACGGAACCGCCAAATTGCAGGCCGGGATCAGCACTTGTGTCCAACACGGGCTGGCCCAACGCGTTGGTCAGATAGGAGACGAACCCGGCGGTGTTGTAAATGACGAGGTCCGTAACCGTGCGGACGGCAGCCTGGCTGTTGCGGCCGATAAAATAGATTGGATTCGGGCCGTTGGTGCCGCCAAAAAAGGTCGCCGGATTCGTGGCGGAACTTTCCAGGGTGACCGCCTGACGCTGCGTCAGGTTTGTAATCCCTGCGGTGTCAATGGAATTGGTATTTTTGATGAACACCAGGGGCACAACGTAGGTGGGAAGTTCCGTCAGACCGGCTGAAAGCTGGCCGACCGATTCGGGATAGGTGGCGGAATCCACGACCACCGGGACGATGCTCGCACCGCTGATGTTCGTGTCGGTATGCTGGCCGATCAGGTTTTGCAGGCCAATCACGGCGCCGTTGAGGTTGTAGTCCAGCGTGATGGTGCCGTACGTGGACAACGGCGAAAGCGTGCTCGTGCCGATGAAGGTGCGAACGCTGCTGTTATTGCCGACCGCCGTAATGGCACCGCCGTTCAGGATGTTGGTGGCGGCCTGGAACAGAACGCTCGAGCTGGCACTGCCACCCTCGATGAACACCTCGACGGCGGCGCGTGAACTGGGAACAAGCGCCAGGCTGGCGAGCGCCAAGCCGGCGGCAATGATTTTTTTCAGATTTGATGTTTTCATAGGTTTACAATTTTTCTTTGGCTGTTTTGGTTGTTGCAAATGAAGAACCGAAACGCGCCCGCGGCTGCGGAGGGACAGCGCCACCGGCCCAAGCTGGTGACGGATTCCAATCATCGGTTAATGACCGGAACCGGGCGTCGTTTTGCCCGCTGTCTCCATTCGCAATCACACGGTAACTGTTTTGTTCTTCTTCGAAGAACCTCCGGTGAACCGGTCAGCCCTCGTAAATTTTTCTGGTTAAAGTTGAGCCTCCCCGCTGTGGGGTGGGCAAAATTCCGGTCATTTCGTCTGGTAAATCTGGTCGAACGTCCCGCCCTCGGCGAAATGCACTTGCCGCGCCTTCTGCCAGCCGCCGGCCACTTCATCCACCGTGAATAAATCCACAGCTGGGAAGCGACTGGCATATCTCGTCAGGATGGCCTGGTTCCGCGGGCGGAAATAATGTTGGGCAGCCAGCTCCTGGCCCGCGTCGCTGTAAAGAAATTCCAGGTAGGCGCGCGATACGGCCTCGGTGTGGTGCCGCTGCACATACCGGTCCACCCAGGTCACCGGGTTCTCCGCCAGAATGCTGACGGGCGGAACGACCACCTCAACGTTGGTGAATTGTTGCTGGATCAGCGCCGCCTCGTTTTCAAACGTCAGCAGCACGTCGCCGAGGCCGCGTTCGGCAAACGTGGTCGTCGCGCCGCGTCCGCCGGTGTCGAGCACGGGCACATTCGCGAAAAGCTTGGTCACATATTCGCGCGCCTGGGCTTCGTCACCGGCGGATTTCTTCAGCGCGTATCCCCACCCTGCCAAATAACTATAGCGTCCGTTCCCGGAAGTCTTCGGATTCGGAATTACCACGGAGATGCCCGGCTTCACCAAATCGTCCCAGTTTTGAATGTGCCGGGGATTGCCCTTACGGACGGCAAACACGATTGTGGAAGTGTACGGAATGCTCCCGTCCGGCAACCGCGCCGACCAATTGGTCGAAACCAGACCTCCGGTCTGCAAAATATCAATGTCCGTAGGCTGGTTCATCGTGACCACGTCCGCCTCAAGCCCGTCGAGCACGCTGCGCGCCTGTTTGCTGGAGCCGCCGTGGGATTGATTGACCGCAACCGTGTCGCCGGTCTTTTCCTTCCAGTATTTGGCGAAGGCCGCGTTGTAATCCTGATAAAACTCGCGCGTGACGTCGTAGGAGACGTTTAGAAGTTTGACTTCAGCGGCATCACTCCTGATCGCCGCCAACCACACCAGCACAATCAATAAAAGTACACGAAGACCGATTGAACCAAGCGACGACCCACGCAACGCCCCGGCGTTGCCCTTCCGGAGGGCATCGGTCGGTCGCAGACTGCGCGCAGGTTGTTGGACCAGGTTCCGCATAACAAATTATGTCTCGTTGTGTTTTCATGGGAACTTCCGGTGGTCCGGTCAGCCGCCTGTAAATTGTTTCGGTCGTCTTTGGTTATCCCGATTTGTCCGGCCGGTTTTCGACCGAGGGTTTTTCCAGACGCATCCGTTCGGTCTTCTCTATTTGAATGACCCGTGAGTCATGCACGACAATCTCCACCACGCCGTAGCGCAGCGAACCGACCTGCTGGATGACCAGTTCGATCCACTTCGAATCATCGTTCCTGCCCGCGGGCACTCTTTTTAGCGTCTCATTCATTTAAATAGCGACAATTAATGTCGTTGTTAAATGCAAATAAAATTCTGCCTGGGTTTCAACAGTCATCGGCTTGATCTCGAAACCTTCCAGACTCGAAAGTTGTGTCAATATTTTAAACTTCATATACGACTTAATATGTCGTTATTATCCGCGAATTGGTGCCGGAGTCAATAATTATTTTAATTATTTTTACCGGGCTTCCAGAACACAGAAATTGCCGCAAAAGGCCTTGAAAGACAAAGTCATGCCCACAACTGCCGGTCGAGCGAACGGTATTGAATCGCTTCCGAAATATGGTCGGTCAGGATTTTTTCCGCGCCGGCCAGATCCGCGATTGTCCGCGCCACCTTTAATATGCGGTCGTAGGCGCGGGCGCTCAGATTCAAATCGGCCATCGCGTTTTTCAGCAGCTCCTTTGTTCCCTCGTCGAGGGCGCAATATTCCTTGAGTTCTTTCGGGCCCATGAGCGCGTTGCAGGTGATCTTCCGCTTGTGCGCAAAACGGGACTGTTGCCGTTTCCGCGCCGAGACCACGCGTTCGCGGATTTGTGCCGAGGTCTCACCAGTTTTGTCACCCGCGATTTCGCGGAACTTCACCGGCGGCACCTCGACATGCAAATCAATCCGGTCGAGCAGCGGCCCGGAGATCCGCCCCAGATAATTCTGGATTTCGCGCGGCGAACTTTTCGATTCACCGGGCATTTTCCCGTCCGGCGTGCGCGATGTTGCCATTTTGCGACCGCAAAGTAACCCTCGCTCGTAAGGATATTGCACCTGTTTGGACAAGGAGTTTTCCAATCACCAAGGAACCTACGACCTTGGGCCAACACCTCAAGAAGAAACGGTTCATGGCGGGAATGCGGCAGGCGGAAACCGCTTTAAAATTAGGGGTAAGTGGGCGCACCCTCAGTCTGTGGGAATGCGACCGGATATACCCGTCCTGGGCCTTCCAGACGCGTTTAATCGCATATCTGGGGTATGACCCGTTCACCGATCCGGCGCTCGGAAGCCCCAAACGCAACGAAACATCGTGCGTTGCCTTTTTATCACCAGATGCCCCAGTCACGCTTGGTCAAAGGATCAAGCAAAACCGGCTAAAATTGCGGAAAACGAGGAAGAAATTGGCGTCGGAATTAGGCGTCAGCATCAAAACACTTTGGGGTTGGGAAACAGACCGTTGGCAACCGACCACCCAATGCCTGGAGCGGATTACTAATTTTCTTGGAGCCAGTTTGCCAAAGAACGAATGAAATGCATCAAGCGCGGAATGCACAATCTCACGCTAAAAACGGTGCCGGTCATGCACTGAGAATTCTCTCGTCCTCTTTTGAAAAAACCGCCATTCTGGCGTGCGTGAACGCCTACAGCAATGTTGATCGGATTTGCAAAACGTTGCAACGTACTGGCAGGTATTGTAGCCCATGAAAGTATTTGCGCAGACCAAACAGCGCCCCAGCCAAATACTCTTCGCCTTTGACGAAGTTGTGCATCCCAACATCAACAGGATTCGCTGGGCTGTTGCTTATTCTACCTATAGAGGCTGTACGCGACTTGTGAATCGGATCATTCAACGAATGGGTGCGAGACAATGGAATGAGAGCCCAAAGATTTTCGTAACATCGTTGGACTTTGGGCTGACGGAACCAAGGGCATTACATTATTTGATGGATATTCCGTCGAGTGAAGTGCGCGTAGCAAATGCGGCTGTTGTGCGGAGCGGGAATCTCCGCCCAGCAAAGGCTTATCATCCAAAAATGTATCTTTTTGATACCCCAAGGGAATTGGGTTACGTCGTGGGATCGGCAAATCTTACTGAAAGCGCGTTACTTTATAATACTGAAATGGTGGTCGCTGGCCATGAGGTGCCTGAAAATAATACGTGGGAATCTGCTTGGCAGTCACTTGAGCAAGAAACGGAAGGGATTACACCTGGCTTGATCACCACATACGAATCGCTCTGGGAACGCCCACGTCCACGATTGGTCGAACTTGACCCTGAAGTTGAGGAAAGAGACATAATTCCAGCCGGACGGCCTATTTTCTGGGACGAGATTGTTGGTCGTCGTCTCATTCCGAGTTCGTACGGTCATTTTTGGATCGAAGCCGGTTCAATGTCATCAGGAGGGTCACACAACCAACTTGAGCTTCCCCGCGGAGGAAACTTGTTCTTTGGCTTTTCACACAACCATTACGGCTCGGCGCATGAGACAATTGGAGTTCCGACGTTAACGCTCCGAAACCGCGAATGGAGAGACCGGCCTTTAACATGGCATGGTGATAATGGAATGGAGCGCATTAACTTACCGACACGTAGCCAAGGTGGATTTAATTATCGTCAGACTGCCATTCTTTTTCGACGGCATCCCAGAGGATTTGAACTGGAGGTGCTACCGTGGACTGATTTGGGGGCGATTGCTTGGCGCAATGCGTCGGATTCACGCAACACAGTTTTCAGGCTGGGGGGACGGGGGCGCAGAATTTGCGGCCTGTTTTAATATCCGAAGATTGTTGATGTTCAAAACCGTTCAAAACCGCAACTGTGTATAAAGCTACATTGGACAGCCAATGTCCAAGCGGTAAGTGTAGTATAATAGAATAGTATTTATGTTGAGCTTGAACAATAAGACAGTGCGTCCGTTTTGCAAAGCTGACAAAGCAACACGTGTCGCTAAACGCAATGAGCAGTTAAAAAAGCTCTATGCCAATCCTTTGCCTTCGACACGGAGCGGGGCGCTTTACAATGCCTTTGCATATCCGACCAAAATTTCACCGGAAGCTGTAGCCGTCTTTATCGCTTGCCACACAAAACCCGGCGACCTGGTGCTTGACACTTTCGCCGGCAGCGGCAGCACAGGATTAGGCACGTTGTTATGCAGCAAACCCACTTTGGAAATGGAACGCATCGCCAAGGAATTGGGAGCATCTCCTGTCTGGGGGCCTCGCCGAGCAGTTCTTTACGAAGTAGGCGTACTAGGAGCGTTCGTTTCTCGAACCATGTGCAATCCCCCCGATCCACAAAAATTTGAGACGGCAGCATTGCAATTATTAACGTGGGCCAGAAATAACGTTGGTCATCTTTACGAAGCGCGAGACCCAAAGGGAAACATCGGAGAAATGCGACATATAATTTGGACGGATATTATTATTTGTCCGCAGTGCAAGGCTGAAAACCGATTTTTGGATGTGGCAGTAAAAGACAACCCCTTGCACCTCACCGATGAATTCGTGTGTTCAAGCTGTAAACATCACGCTCCTATGGGCAAACTAGAGCGCGCCAACGAAAAGGTTCTTGATCCCCTCATCGGCAAAACAATTACCCGCAAGAAGCGGGTTCCCGGTAGAATTTACGGAAAAACTAACGGGACCAATTGGATGCGGGCGGCAAACGCGACTGATTTGGCACTCATCAAAAAAATCGAGTCGCTGCCGATTCCATCAGGTGTTCCGGTTCAAGAAATCCAGTGGGGAGAGCTTTACCGAAGTGGATACCATACGGGAATCAGTCACGTTCATCACTTCTACACCAGGAGAAACCTCATCGTTCTCACAGAGATTTGGAAACGAATCGATACATTCCCGACCAGCCTTCAAGATTCCCTCCGCCTTCTTGTCCTAAGTTATAATACCGCACACTCAACCTTGATGACACGGGTAGTCATTAAAAACGGCGAGAATAATTTCATCCTAACCGGAGCTCAATCAGGCGTGCTTTATATCAGCAGCCTGCCAGTAGAGAAAAATATTTTGAGAGGACTCCAGCGCAAAATAAAGACGCTAAACGAGGCATTCGCTATTGTTTATGGAAGTCGCAGCGAAGTTTCGATATGCAATGCCAGCAGCACTAAGTTGCGTTTACCCGATACAAGCGTTCATTATGTCTTCACTGACCCACCCTTTGGCGATTATATTCCCTACGCTGAGATCAATCAAATCGCTGAATCTTGGCTAGGAAAGACCACAGACCGACGCAAAGAAATAATCGTCAGTCCATCGCAGCATAAAGAAGTAGCAGACTACGAAGAAATGATGGCCGAGGTTTTTGGTGAATTAGGGCGCGTCCTTAAACCAAACGGAAAAGCAACCGTTGCGTTTCATTCTGCAAAGGCTTCCATTTGGAATGCCTTGACCAAGGCATATACAAAAGCGGGCTTTTCTGTGAGAGCATCCAGCATTTTGGACAAACTTCAAACCAGCTTCAAACAGACCGTCTCAGAGATTTCAGTTAAAGGTGACCCTCTGTTTTTGCTAGACCGAGAAGGTATCCTGCTTAAATCGAATGGATGTACGAGGAAGGTAGCTGATGACAGTGAAGTAATAATTCAGAAACTACTAACGCAAGCGGGCCGCAGAACTATGAACCATATAGAACGCGGTACGGAACGGCTTTATTCACGCTACGTAGCGCGTTGCCTTGAACTCAGACTACCGATAACACTTGAAGCAGAACCTTTTTACAAGCGGATGCGAGCACGAAAACAAGTATGATGGTGGAAGATGACAAGGATTTAGACTTGCAGCTCGATCCTGGACAAAAGAAGCGTCTTGGACAGTACTTTACTGGGATTCAGTTGGCAAAGCTCCTTGCTTCTCTTGCAGATGCGCAAAACGCTTTGTCAATCATCGATCCCATGAGCGGGAACGGTGATATGATCGAGGCTTGTTTAAATATTGGAACGAAAGCACAGACCGTGGTTGGTGTCGAAATCGACCCGATTGCACATTCAAGTGCTTTGCGCCGTTTTGCGGATTCATCTACTAAACATGTGCAGCTCGTTTTGGGCGACGCATTCCGCTTGGAATCGGTAAAAAAAATGCCCTTGGGAAGGTACGATCTTGTCATCACAAACCCACCGTACGTCCGATACCAGAGCCAGACCAGTGCGAACAATAGCGAGTTGGATTTGCCAGATGCAAAGACCATCCGTAATAACCTTTTGGCAATCGTTGATTCCCTTCCGGCCTTAGATGCCACAGATCGACAACTTTTTAAGGAACTCATCAAACACTATTCCGGCTTGTCTGATCTCGCCGTTCCGGCGTGGCTTCTTTGTGCCATGCTTACGCGGGTCGGCGGAACTCTTGCTATGGTAGTGCCTGACGCGTGGCTTTCCCGTGATTACGCCTTGGCTATTCAATATCTCCTACTCCGATGGTTTAAGATTGTTTACGTAATTGAAGACGACCACGCGTCATGGTTTCGAAATGCCTTGGTTAAGACGGCACTTGTGGTAGCAAAAAGAATCGAGCGGCGGAATTCAGCGTTCTCTTGGAAAGATGAGGGGTTTTTGACAGCGCATCTTTCAGCTGATGCGATCAGCGAAACAAGTATCGTTGGCCGGCTATTTCCTGAAGAGCCGAATCCTGAGGAAAAATTCGCAAACATTTTGTTGAAGCAATCTGCCAAAAGAGAGGGAATGAAAAGTCCGCTGGTCTCGTTGACATGGGTTCCTTTGAGACAAAAGGCTCAAAATCTTAAAAGAGGCTGTGTCCGCAACAAATGGCTAATAAATCTCGAAGATGCGGCGCTATCTTTTGATTTTGCCAATTCGGGAAGTGAAAATGGCAATCAGGTTTTTCTTCACCCAGACCTCTCTGCATGGCTCGGAAATAATTCACAGTCGCAATTCACATCTCCCGCGCTTCTGGGAGTGAACATTAGCCAAGGGTTGAGAACAGGCGCAAATCAGTTCTTCTACGTAGATGTGGCGCAGGCAAAGTCGCAATGCTCTGTTGCTATTCCAGCCCACATTTTCGGGGTCGAAAGTGTACGTGTTCCAACTGGTTGCCTCTTGCCAGTTCTTCGCAGACAGTCCGAACTCCCAAATAACTTTGAACTTAATATTGCTAAACTCAGCGGGCGGGTTCTTGCCCTTCAAAAGCACGTTCTCCCAGAAGATTCAATATGTGCAGGCCGGGTGGAAACAAATGCCAGGCTCTTAGAAATTATGCCCAATGAACTTGCGACCTTTGTAAGAAATGCCGCACGTACAAATATAGGGACGCCTGAGGACCCGAAATATATCCCCGAACTATCGGCGGTAAGAACAAATGTAAGGAAAGTGAATCCAAGCAATCCACAAAGTGGATCAAGGTTTTGGTATATGCTCCCAGCGTTCACGCCGCGCCATCGGCCAGATTTATTTGTGGCTCGAATCAATAGCACGTATCCAAAAACATATCTAAATATCCATGAGCATATTTTGATCGACGCCAATTTCTCGACCTTCTGGCTTGATAAGCAAGCCCCAATCAGCCCACACGCACTTCTTGCTTTGTTAAATAGTACCTGGTGCGTGACAGCAATGGAATTAGCAGGTACAGTTATGGGTGGTGGCGCTTTAAAACTGGAAGCCACGCATTTACGACGCCTACCATTTCCAAAGCTCAACACTTCGCAATTGGCGAGACTGGATAAGCTTGGAAAAGAGCTGTCTGGAATGGTGCTTCCCGGCAAAGTCCTGAAGGAGATCGACCACGTAATTATTGGAGCGATCCAGAATGGCGCAAGTTCCCCGCTCAGTTTAGTAGACTTGGAGTGCATCAAGCGCAGCCAATTAACAAAAAGAACTAAAAGAGAATGACCCAAAGACCTTCCTTACAAGCATCCATTGAGTGTATAAAGTCCAGCATCGCATTGATTGCTGCGGGGAAAAACGAGCAAATCATTCGTGACAGCTTTACATCTTATTTACGCTCAATGTTTCCGGGTGCCCCGAACTGGGTCGAGCGGCATATCAAAAGTTCTGAAACGGCCTTGACCATTTCCAAGGGGACTAAAACATCCACTGGATTTGTGGACAACTTGGTTGATTTGACAGCAATCGAATACGAGTCAAATTTAACATCCAAGCCAAAGTTTGAAGAAGGTTACGGCCAGGTCAAAGATTATTGTGCATCCTTGATAAGTGCCGGCCATAAGCCGGATCTCATATTGGGCGTACTTTCCGATACGGTTCGGTGGTTCGTTTATACTGTAAATATTAAGCCCCCCTCAGCTTCGAATGTTTTAACACGTGACAGTCTTGATATAGTGGAAATTGACAGAATTGATCTCTCCAGCTCAGATGAACAAGCTGGCAGGAGGTTAATAGCTTTTCTCACAAAATATCTTGGGAGATTAGGTGCCAGACCATTGAAGGCTGATTCCATTGCCAGTGACTTGGGATTTAGTAGCCCATTCTGTGTCGGCCATATCGTTGAACTTGAAAACTTGGTTGATCAAGCATTTGTCGAAAAGCCAGAGTACGCCGAGTTGATTACCTCTCTGTGGTGCAAATTTGTCAGCTATTTTCGGGACCAGGGATCGACCGCTTCTTTTCACACTAAATCATACGCAGATGAGCTTTATATACTCACGCTTGGCAAGCTCATCTGTGCCAATGTCATTGAGACAAAGGCGCTCATCAGTGACGATAAAGACCTTAGGATTATCTTAAATGGCCAATACTTTGTGGCCAAAGGTCTTGTTAATCTTGTGGAGTATGATTATTTCGGCTGGCTAAACAAAACGCCATACATCGAAAAACAACTTGTTACGGCACGAGCGATCCAGCACGACCTTCAGGCTTATGATTTCAGCCAACCTCCAGCAGACGATTTGTTCGGAAGCATGATGGCCCAGTTTGCTGAGCGGTCTAAACGATTACTCCTTGGACAGGAATTAACACCAGGGTGGCTCGCCAATCGTACAGTAGAAAAAGTTTTCGACATGCTACCAACCGGACAATTGCCACAATTTGTCGATATGTGTTGCGGTTCAGGAGCAATGATCGTTGAAACAGTTAAGCGTGCAAAAGTTCTCATTGGAAAAGATGCGTTGCACAACAAGCGAGAGGAACAGGTTCGCCTTCTTACACAATCGATCACTGGCTTTGATATCGATCCGCTGGCAGTCATTCTTTCAAAGATTAACTGGGTCTTGGCAGCACGCGATTGGCTTGAACCATTCGGAAGGTTAAACGTAACAATCCCCGTGTATCACGCTGATTCTCTTTTTGCGATTACGCCACTTACCGACGGAATTGAAAATGATACGGGGGAAGAATTCCATGTACTCAAAATTGCTGAATATTCAATCAATCTGCCAAAGTTCCTTGTCACTCCTGCTTTCCAGCCTCTCTTCGACGGTGTTCTGGAACGAGCATATTCAATGGTGACAGCCGCTGACTCTGCAAAAAAGCTCGACCTGTCTGATACAGTTATTTCCGATGCGGTTGAATCTGTGTTACAAACGACCTCAATCAGTCTTACAGCAGTACAAAAAGAGGCGGTGCAGAGTTTTGTCCGGGTGTTTACTGAAAAAGCCGACCAGCTCAACCGCGATGGAAGAAATGGCATCTGGGCGTTTATTTTGCGCAATAGCTATAGACCAGGATTGGTTGTTGGGCAATTCAACGGCCTTGTCTCCAATCCTCCTTGGCTGGCGTTGAGTAAAATAGCAAACAATCCTTATCAAGCCCTTTTGAAAAGGAAGGCAGAAGCTTTTGGAATTAAGCCAGCCGGCTCATCACACCTGCATATCGAGCTGGCAACCATTTTCCTGTTACACTCGGTTGATCAGTATCTTCGTCCAGATGCAGCAGTTGGGTGCATTGCCCCGGAAACACTGCTCAATGGCCACCATCATAATCCATTCCGATTAGGCGCATATAAAGAAGCGGCTTCGATAAATTTTGCGCTCGAATCCATCTGGCGGGTTCAGGAAGGCACCTTCAAGAATAACGCCATTGTTCTTTTTGGCCACAAAAGTGACTCTAGTTTGGACAAACCTAACCCTATTCCTGGAGCGTTGGTTACAGTAGATGGTTTAAGCCCACTTAAATTCTACCGACACATACAGGGAAAACGGACTGCATGGAGCGACCAACTCCCCGCGAGTGACTTAAATGCAACGGGTTTCTTTGAACCTGCTAATTTCCGGCAAGGTGCTGACATCATGCCACGAACGCTGTTTTTATTTGAAACATTAAAGACTAGCCAGCCTAACGAGCCTGTCAGATGGAAGATCAAATCGATTGATGCGACGACAAGTCCACTAGCGTTTGCCATTAAAGACGCAAAAAAGAACAAGGGCTTCAAAATCACGCCATGCGTTGTTCCGGATGATATTTTGTTCGATGTTCTCACTTCAAACCTGCTGACACCCTTTTACTTGGCCACACCCCTCAAAGCGCTTCTACCTATCCTGAAACTTCCGGGAATGTCATGGAAATTTCTTGATTCTATGTCAGTTGCAGCAAAAGGAGTCGCAGTGCAAAATGTGTTTAAGGAGATATGTGGCGCGATCAGTTCAAAAGCTGACGTGACTGATATTGCACATCTTATTAACGTTCGCAACAAGCTCATTCAACAATTTGTCGATCCTAATAAGTATCTTGTCTTTACCGGTGCTGGTGGGGGACATGTATGCTGTGCCTTTGGTGCAACAAATTCGTTTGATCTTCAGAAATTGATTATAGACCAAACCTTGTATTGGACACAGGTTACAACACAAGATGAAGCACTTTACCTTAGTGGCCTATTTAATAGTGAGGCAATAAACGCAGTGATTAAAGAATTCCAGCCGAAAGGTGCCTTTGGAGAAAGACATGTGCATAAACTGCCGTTTGGTGTCACCCCGCCATTTGACCCGTCTCAGGCTGTTCATCAAAACGTCGTCGAGAAAACTAAGCGGTTGCTAAACGAATATGCAAAGATGATCACAACAGATCAGTCAATTTGCCCTTTGCTTGATCCTAATACTGGGACGCTTGCTCGTCGTCGTCTCACAATTCATGAAAAGATTAAAAAAATGCAGTCCTATGCGGATTATGATGAAGCGTGCAGGAGTTTGTACGGCGTATAGCGACATTGGCTGAATTTCAGAGCCAATGTCACGACATCAAAATATCCGTTACCAGCTCACCCAATTTTTCCACCTATCCGTTATATCTGTTTCAACCGGAACACCACAGCCAGTCCCACAGCATCAAACATGTCCATGCGCCCATCTTCGTTCTCCCACGCACGACGTTTCGGCGGCAATTTCCCAGCAAGCTCGACAGGATATTTGTGAGCGAGAAATTCTGCCATTTCATGCTTTGTGCCTTTGACATCACCGAGCAGTGCAATCCGCAACAGCTTTCCAGATAAAAGCGAAACTTTGATCTCCCGGTTTCCGGCCAACTTGATGATTTGCCGATGCAGCGTTTTGATTCGGGGCGCACGATAGCAACCCGCAACATTTACATCTTGCAGCACCAACATGCTAGGCAAGAATCGTTTCAACAGCTTTTCAATTTTGGAAACGGACTGTGAATTTTTATTTCCCCTCACCTCCTTGTGTCCAGATTCGAGAATCACTTGATTCTCCATAACACAATACCCAAAGCCTCTAGCCGTGAGCGCGATGGCAACAATACGAATTTGTTTTGATGCAGTTTGATTCATGTGTTTAGTGATTATTATTAAACGACTAATTTCTTATGACGGAGAGCGAGTTCCGAAAGAGCTTGCTGTCTCTTTGGATCAGGCGACCCGTTTTTTCGGTAGGAAAGTAATTTTGCGCGAGCAGACACTTCCGGCGCGATCTGCTCGTATAGACCGGCAAACAATTCTCGGACTGGTTTGCCGTATATCGCCTCATACGCCAGGGCGAATTCGAGCGTCGGTATGCGCAAGTTATTTTCATCGCGAGACACCTTCTTTTCCTTGTCCATTCCCTTCGCGCCCAACAAAAAAGCCACTTCCTCCTGTGAAAGTGCAATTTGCTTCCGATTGGTTCGCAAATAGTTTGGTAGCGACGGCATGATTGAACAATCGAACTCATTGCGAGTTCAGAGCCAAAGAATAGCCGTGCAGCAAAGACTGGTGTAGGGGGGTAAACGTGCCAGAATTGGCACCTTTACGAAAAACACCGTGCCGGGCTAGACACAGTGTTGTCGTCAATACTAGAGCATAGATTATTACTTTAGTCAAGGTAGGTAGAAAACTGACGTGCCAGTTCTGGCCCGTTTGCTCCCCTATGAATACAAGGCTGACGGCTATAAGTTCTGTCCTATGGACAAAAACGTAGCCCCAACAATTCGTGACTTATATCCTCATTTCACTGACGAACAACTGGCAGAGGCGGAAGATAGTTTTGAACGGTATCTCACATTGGTATTAGGCATTTTTGAACGTCGGGAATTACAAAGAGCCGAACAATTGACAGAAGATAGTGATGAGATACCATGTGAAGTGTCGGCTTCTAATACTCCGTAACTATTCCCATCAATGTCAGGATATATCGGCTACATCCGTGTTTCCACGGTCAAACAAGGGACGACAGGAGTTTCGCTACAAGAACAACGCGATGCCATTTCGCGCTATGCCGAACGTAACCAGTTCGCCATCACCATCTGGCTTGAGGAAATGGAAACGGCAGCCAAGCGGGGGCGACCAGTGTTTAATCAGGCGCTTAAAATTCTCCGCACTGGAAAAGCCCAGGGCATCATTCTTCACAAGTTGGATCGTGGCGCACGCAATCTCCGCGATTGGGCGGCTATCGGCGAACTGTCAGACCAGGGAGTTGAAATTCATTTCGTCAATGAAAGCCTTGATCTCCAATCACGAGGCGGGCGACTTTCCGCAGATATTCAAGCGGTCGTCGCCGCTGATTTCATCAGAAATCTGCGCGAGGAAACGCGTAAAGGCTTTTATGGACGCTTGAAGCAGGGACTTTATCCATTACGCGCCCCGATAGGATATGTTGACCAAGGCAAGGGCAACGCTAAAACCATTGATCCCGTCACGGGGCCACTCGTCAGAAAGGCGTTTGAACTATATGGAACTGCCCATTACAGCCTTGAAACATTAGGCTGGGAGCTTTATCAGCTTGGTTTTCGCAATCGGAATGGCGGCCTGGTAACGCGAAATGGGTTGTCCACCATGCTCAACAATCCTTTTTATATCGGCATCATCCAAATTCAAAAAACGAGTGAGACTTTTATCGGAATTCACGAACCGATCATAAGCAAAATACTTTTTGACCGTGTGCAAGGAGTTTTGACCGGCAAGATCAATACACGCAGCAAACGGCACAATTATGAATTTCGCCGGATGCTTACTTGTAGCTGTAAATATTCCCTCATTGGCGAACGGCAGAAAGGCACTGTCTATTACCGTTGCCACGATAAACAATGTCCGCAGATTGCAATCCGTGAAGATGTTGTCGGTATGGAAGCGGCACAATTCATTCAAAAGTTTCGCTTCAATGAAAATGAAGTGGCTTATTTCAAGGCCAAAATTTTGAAAATGAAAAAAGATTGGGAGACGCGGCAGGAAGATGATACCCGAAATCTGAATGTGAAGCTGGGGCAAATCAAAGACCGGCTGAATCGCCTGACTGATGCCTACTTGGACACAGCTCTCGACAAGGAGATGTTTGAAGCAAGGAAGAAAAGCTTGCTGATTGACCAGAAAGTCACGGAGGCAAGTTTGGCTAATTTAGCTCGCAACGGAAGCGCAACACCAACCAAGTTGGAAAAATTCCTCGAACTAGCTGGTAACGCTGGGTTGAGCCACGCCATCGCACTACCCGAAGAAAGACGTGATATGATCAAAATCTTCACCTCGAACCGCTTGGTAAACGGAAAAAAGGTAGATTTTAAGCCATCATTATCCTTTCAGGAGATCGCCAACCGACCTAATTTCGATTACTGTGACCAACGACAGGACATACCTCGAACTTGGGACAAAATTCTCGATACGCTGGCAGCATTAAATAGCCAGGACTTGTTGCCTGATTTGTCGCTCATTGATGATGTTAGTAAACGCCGGGCCGTAACCGATCCGATAAAGGATGGTCGGGATGATGATAGCGCGGTGGAGAAATGAAGGTAGGGGGGCAAACGTGCCAGAATTGGCATGTATACCTTTACCTAGGGCCATCAACGAACTAATACAGATTTTTATAATCCTGACCGTCTAATGCCTCCCTGTGCATCGCAAAGAGCGCCATATCTAACTCTCTTGGCGTAACAGCATTTTCCTGCGCCATGTTTCTCATGGTGTCTAAATAAACAAGCCATGTATTCAGAGACGCGGAACTGCCGATGTCGCAATCCATCTTTTTCAGCATTTCCAGACAGCGGATGTCTATAACCGCGTATCTTTCCGGATACACGACCGTGAGAAGTGCTGACGCCATTGGCACGCTGACGCCGTCCAAATGGCAAAGTATTTGCATCTTTTGACGCTCATCAGCTTCGGCAAAAGCCTCTTTGGTAGCCTGCTCGACTCCGTCTTTGTTTCCTATGTATCTCTGTTTTTGCCTGGCTGACTTCCACATGCAGATTTTATAGAACTCATCAAAAATGAGACACCCTCTTTTTCTCGCATTGGGTCCGACGACCGTGAATAGGTAATTTTCGGCGTCATAAAGCTCGATGTATTTCTGTAAGTTTGCTATCTTCATTGTTGTGTTTTGGCACTATACACAAATTACATGAATTGTGCAAAGGCGAACCCCTTGTGAACGTAATGCGATTGTGTAAGGCCAAATCCGAATTTCGATCTTCAGTAATGTTTGGCCATCTAAATCAGATCAGTCAAATGTCGCCAGATGGCATACATCGCGTATGTATCACGTTCGCAATACAGCTTGAGGTCACGAGCGATTCTTTCCTTTTCAGTCTTCCCAATCTCTCTTGAAGCAATTTTATCCCAGCTTTGCGAGGCGGTGCCGCCCTCTTTTATCACCAGGTCTGCGTATGACAATTCCGGCGCAAGCACCGGCAGCACATCTTTGATGGACACCCCGCCTTTGAAATCCTTGTGGACGTAAAACTGTTTTTGAAAAATATCCATCAAGTCATACACGCGGGCATTCAACGATGCCAAAAATGCCTTGGCTTCTGGAATCCGTTCCCCCATTTCGTCGTTGATACCACACTCGAATCTTTTGTTCCATACCACGACGCTGCCGACGGTTCCGATATGCCGTTGCAGTGAATTCGCGAGAGCGATGGTTGGATCGTCAGGCGTCGTGGACAGAAATTCCTCATGCCGTGGTTTACCGTTCGGTTGGTCGAGAACGTGAAGCGAGTATTGAAACGGAATTTGTTGATACGGAGAGAATCCGTCGAATCTCGGAATTGCCGCCGGGCAGGTTTCGTAATCCAGAAAATATAGTGGAAAAACCATTTTTTCTAATTCTTCCGCGATTTTGTCTTTATGGATCAAAACTCGGTCGCGCAAATACGCTTCCACCTGATTTTGTTGAATCGTCGTTAGGTCTATGTCATCGGGCAAGTCTTCCAATCGGAAAATGCCGCTGTCTGTCAATTCTGCGAGCTTTGCCTTGCTGCTTCCAATACGAGCAATGTCATGGACACCATATTCTGGCACGTCCGGGTTTGAATAATTGAACGTGGAGCAGTGGCGCGAGCGGCCTTTGAGAATACAATCGCAGTGTCCAGCCGGTTCTTTGTCTTTGAACAGATATTCTTGAGCAATTTCCATTTCCGCCAGCGTGTGAGGTTGAAGTTTCTGGACGGCTTCCGTCACATCATCAATGGTGAAAAGCTTTTCGATGTTGAGCGTAGCGGCCCGGACGTATTCAGAATTAAGATGAATGACGAAAGCCTTGCGGACTGGAATATTTAATTTATCAAGCACCACGCATTGAAAAGCCAGATCACTGATATGCGTATCCTCTTTGATGCTGTTTGATGCTTTTACCTCATACAACAAATATCCGTTCGTCTTGGAATCAAATTCCAACACGTCCAGTGCGGCCAAGAAGTCATCTTTCACAAAAATCGGCTGGAAAAGCAGAGGTGTTTTCTGTGCGATATGCCGGAGGGTAATTTCTTGCGCTTTAGCGTCGCGCCCTTCAATCAAAATGCCAGCGGGAAATAATTTGCGGGCATACGATTCAACTTCGTTGCCGGTTTCGATAATTGCCTTGTCGAATTCCGAAAGTTCCGCTTGATGGAAAATTGCCGGGCGATGAATTTTCAGCCACGCATTTTTATGGCATTCCCGAAATATGAGGTAATCGGTTTTTGAGAGCGTGACCATGTGTTCAATACTATCGTGGTTCGAGTAATCTGACCAATTCCGATTATTCTACCACGAAGGCCACACTATATTTCGCCCTTGTGACTGCTACATAAAACTTGGAGCGATCTCCTGCCTTTTTAACATCTTTGGTTTCTAAATAAACAAGTATTGGCTTCGTTGGAAATATCAAGACCCTGTTGTAAGTTCTCCCTTTAGAAGCACCGAAGTTTATCGCTTGGAGCTGCATGGTATCACTGCTTTTATTCCAGCGGAGCACGACGGGCTTGTGAACGCTGACGTATTCAGCCACTTTTGCCGATTGCACCATAAAAATACCATCGTGCCCCGTGACTTCGAGATTCATGGACTTTGTTTTCCCAAATTCAGGAAACAACTTGTCTGCGAAATCACAGATCGTCTGATTACACCGGTAGCACTCGTTCTTTTCCGTCACATTGACTAAACCAGTCTTTTTATGCTGACTTATCCAGTCAATCATTCCTGTTTTTTTATATTTTTTATTTTTCGCCGAATTGTTCGTGCTGAAAGTTCCCTGCCGTGGATCGCCAACCGCATTTACCACAATAGACGACACAAAAAGTTTTTCCAGCAAGTTCAAGTCATAACCAGCCATGTCCTGAACTTCATCAATAAAAATTGCGTCATATATCTTTTCGAGCCTCTTTACAACCAACCCTCTTGATGCTTCATCACAGGCGCAAACCAACTCGGAAACCCGATCCTTATATATGTCATTGCCCTTAGTCAGAAAATAAATGTCGGCTCTCGCCTTCGCAATGCGGCGGTTCCACTCATTCAGTTCTTCAAACAGGATGGAATTCGCCCGCCGATTTTCCGAGGTCACAAATGATTGATATGGCCGAACACCATCCTGCAATAGAAAGCTATACCATGAGAGCAAGGTGATGTGCTCTGGGACGCACCCGCATCTATCGGTAATAAAATTCCTGATTTGATCCAGATTTTCATTCGTATAGGTAGTGAGCAGCACTCGTCTCCCTTTGAGTCCAAGGGCCATTTCCACAATCTGGGTCGTCTTCCTTGACCCCGCACTGGCAACGATGATTTGATTTTTAGTTGACTGCGGCTTGGACATAGTCTGGGAAAATTACATTTTCAGTCGTATCAAATATCGAAAGCGCGCATTCAGTCTTGTTGGCAACCATGTAGTCTGCTATGTCATCTTTTGTTTTGAATTCTTTTCCAAGAACCTTGTTCAAGACTCCCAAGTCATTTACGTCCACAATTTGCGGTTCCAGAGTAGTAAGCTTGTCATTTTTATCGGCATAAATCTTAATCGTGCCTACTCCCGCATAAGGCTGATACTTTTTCTCGATTTTGTTTTTATAGTCACCGTCGTTATCGGTCACCACCGCAACATCGTTTTTTAACTCCTTGGCAATATCGAGAAAACGAGCAAAAGAAAGGCCGCGAACATTGATCACGTCCACGCCCGCCTCGATTGGCAACTTCCCATGTTTAACTAAAAACGCCTTCTGGATTATCAGTTCATCGGACGGCCCTTCGACCAGGATCACTTTCTTCGCCAAAATGACCCGCAGCGTGTCGTATCCAGACAATCGTTTGAAATATAACTGTGTGTCCTGCGGTAGCTTGTTCAGCGCGGAGTGTTTTGTATCGTGGAGAAAGATCACTTTTTCAATGCCGAGCTTGTTCAGGACGTAGGCGCTGTGAGTCGCAATCACAATCTGCTTCCCGGCGCACTTTTCCTGAATTTTTTTGATCAACACGCTCATCGAGGTGAAGGAGAGATGATTTTCCGGCTCCTCAATTAAAATGATGTTCGCATCGTGCGCCTGCCGTTCGAGTGCCAGCATGATTTTCAACGCGCTTTGCTCGCCCTTGCCGATGAATTGAAAAGGTAGTTCGTCCAAATGCGGAACAAGGGCGTTTTCCCAGTTGGTTTTTTGGGAAGTGTCTATTGAAATAGCCAGCTTCTTATTAGTTATCGCACCCTGTTTCTGGGTGAGTTTGGTATTGATCCCGGTGATTGCCGCTTCCGCCGAAAATTGCTCTTTCAACTTTCGATAAGCAATGGCAAGCGAGACCTTTTCTTTCGCATCCAGACTGCCGTTGATAATTTCCTGCAAAAAATAGTCGGTGCCACTTTGTAGGCGGATTGTCGTTGCATCTATGTTTGAGACCGCAATCGCGAGACCTCGCGGGGTAATGGCATTGTTGGCAAATGAATGCCAAGTCACCTTGTAATATTCCGTCGGAATAGCTTTAACTTGCGCAACATTTTCGAGCAACTTCGTGTATTCATCGGCGTATTCGTCATCAAAAGCAATGGTCAGTTTTAGACCCACGCAATCCGTTTTTTGGGAATTATTGTTTCCCCGCAAGCGTTGCAATTCAGCCGTATCCTTCATATAAAGTTCGATAACGATTTCTGGCAGTGCTGGATTCTTTTTTTCAGCAACCTCCGTCAAATACTTTTCAACGCTGGATTTGTTGAAAAGATGGGGTGTGATCTCATATTCAACGGCTTTTCCGTTAATTCGCTTTGTGAGAGCTAAAGCGATGGCTTCAAGGATAGTAGATTTTCCAGCCTCATTGTTACCCACAATGATATTCAGATCATCATTGAGTGATAATGTAAAAGATTGAAATATCTTAAAGTTTTTTATGTAAATCTGGTTTATCATAGTCGTCACCCGTTGTGTATGGTTCCCCACGAAATCACGAAATAAATTAAAGCGGGTCAGTGGGAAAAATTATACAATACCAACTGCTTACAGGTCAACCAAGTTGGCTGCACGCTCGCTTCAAAGCACATAAAACCGCACGACTTTACGGGCGACATACATGATATGTAGGGGCGATTGCCCGTCACGATTGACTTGCACGGCTTAACCACCGCACCACTGGCTCCCAACGTGTCGTCGGCTACCGCCCGACTTGATGCTTTCTCCCTGCGGGCTAACCGGGTGCAGGCCAACTAGCCGTTGTCCTTTACCAAAAAGCATCAAGTCGGCCAATATCCGCCGACACGTTGGGGACTGGTTTTAAGATAAGGGCTATCGCCCAACGACCGGAGGGCGCTACCGCGACCGGCTCGCCTTGAAGGCGGAGGACGACGGGTTTCACTACCAAACTCGTCAAGACACTGCTTTTCGCATATCGCGGGAGAAAGCATCGCCCGCCTGGGCGGTTTTGTATTTCAGCCGCGCCGACTGGCGCGTCCATTTTTCGCGCGGGTGATATGATGACGGCCCGTTCGGATTCCAGAACCAGCCGCCATTATCCCGCAGGCGTGCGCCCAGCACTACTGCCAGCGGCAAGCCACCGGCGAAATCACCCGCAACCGGATTTTGCCGGTAGCAGGAGTGGCGGCTGATTCTGGCACCATGAATGACCAAAATATCACAATCGGCGAGCGTCATGGCTGGGGC
>Ga0182030_10004298_pt1 | contig 30382 bp, 28 predicted proteins | sample 812S3MmetaG_FD_121299 | JGI IMG/M metagenome (GOLD analysis project Ga0182030, IMG submission 121299) | Permafrost microbial communities from Stordalen Mire, Sweden - 812S3M metaG (Illumina Assembly) | ecosystem: Environmental > Terrestrial > Soil > Wetlands > Permafrost | place: Sweden...
CGAGACTCTGGACTCCTGATGTCGTGGAATGAGGATGAGCTCACCTTGGCGGCAAAAACCTTATTGGCCACGGATGAACACAGATGAACACGGATAAGAAGACGCCTTGTTTTTTATCCGTGTGCATCTGTGTTCATCCGTGGCTAATCAGATTTGCTTTTTGTGGAGTAGTGGCTCAGCTCGATTCCTTGGCGCATCCAAATTGCGAGGATGACTTCAGGAGTCCTGAGTCTCGGCGCGGCAGACACGAGTGTCTGCGCCACGTCAGGATGGCACACTTATTATCTGACGGGCGCTAAGACGGCAATTGGCTGTTGGGTGGCCCAATTGCGTCTGAGACTCCACCAGGCGCGGCGACCGGCGTGACCCGATCGGGCGCAGCAGTCAGTGGAGAGGGGTCGGCTTTGCGGTTTGGCTTGGCGTGCTATCGGCAGAATCGTCGGAGCGTGCCAAGGCTCTCGAGTGTAGCAATTCAGTTCTACTTTTTCTCGGCCAAACTTTTCAGCGCCGCCTTCGCATCCTCGCTGTTTCCCGCCGCCGCCTTCTTGTACCACTCGATAGCCTTGCCGGTATCCATCGGTACGCCGAACCCGTTCTCATACAGTACGCCGATGTTATAGAGCGCGGCGACGTTGCCCGCGTCCGCCGCTTTGCGGTACCACGTCATCGCCTCCGCGTAGTCGCGGTCCACACCCTTGCCCTCCTGATACAGCACCCCGATGGCGTTGGTTGCGGCGCTGTCTCCCGCGTCAGCCTTGAGGAACCACTTCATGGCCTCGTGGTAACTCATCGGAACGCCCAGGCCGTCGCGCAGCATCACACCCACGTTGAACATCGCCTCGGTATTGCCGGTGACCGCGGACTTGATGAACCACCGCACCGCCTCCACATAATTCTTGGGAATCCCCACACCCTGGAAATAGAGGATGCCGACATTGCACATCGCCTGGCCGTTGCCGGCCTCCGCTGCTTTCAGGAAATAGTTGAGCGACGCTCCGTAGTTCCGCGCGACACCGCGGGCGGTTCCGTACATCACCCCCAGGTACATCATGGCGTCGACATCGCCGCTCTCGGCAGCCTGGTGGAAGATCTTCGCGGCCAGCTCGTTATTCCCCGCGTTGTACGCTTCCGTTCCGCGCACCATCAGGGCTTTCACGTCCGACTGCAATCCCTGCGGAAGCGTGGGCGTGCCGGCGTTTTGCGCCAGCCCCATCGCGCCGCACAGCACACCGATTGCAATCATCCGGACAGCCAAAACCATATACTTATTATGCCAGCGATTTACTCGGTTTCCGGCCGTGCCGCGTTGGCCCAGTGGCCCGAAGCATCACACCCGCTGACCACTACTCCCTTGGCATTCCAGCCCAATTCGGCGCGCACGTCGGCCGGGCAGTAGCGGAGTGTCAACCCGCACCGCCGCCGCGCAGACGCATTCGCCTCCGACCCATGCACCAGCAGATCGCTATGAATGGAGATCGCCCCGGCCTTCAATTCGTTGTCGAACGGCGCCGCGAGCTTGTCCACGTCCACCACCTGGTTCAATACATTGCTCTCGTCGTTCTCCGTCAGCGAGTAAGTCAAGTGGCCGAACCAGTGCGACCCGGGAATGAATCGCACGCACGCGTTTTCCACGCTGGCATCGTCGATCGCCAGCCACACGGTCACCGCTTTCGAAGGTGTGAGCGGCCAGTAGCTGGCGTCCTGGTGCCACGAGACGCGCTTGCCGTCGCCTGGCATCTTGCAGAAGAAGTGCGAGCCCCACCCGATCGCGTCCTCGCCGAGCAGGTCCTTGACGTACGCCACAATCCGCGAGTCGGTAAGCAGATCGTAGACGCGCCGGTACTTTAGGTGAGCGGTGCTGATGGAATAGCTGTCTGCGCCGGCCGCCAGGGTGCGCGCCAGCAGGTCGTCGAAGTACCGCCGAATTTCGGCGATCTCATCGTCACTGAAAATGACGAGCGGGCTCAGATAGCCGTCGCGATTGAACGTCTCCACTTGCGCCGCAGTCAGGCGCTGGGGATTGGCGACGGTGCTGGGATGGAAGCGCAGATCGCGTGGCACGGTGCCCAACGCTTCGGTACTCGGGATGAATGCCGGTTCTTTCATGTTTTTTTCCGGGGCTTTTTCGGTTTTGGAATTTTGCCGATGCGTGGGTCCCCGGCGATCACCAGTTCGCACGCGTGCAGTGCCGATTCTTCGAAGTCCGGCGCGTCGGAGGGCAGATTCTGCCAGCCCGTCACCGCCGTGCCGAGCACTCCGATCGATCGCATGTTGGGGAACTCACGCCGCAAGCTCTCATGGTGTTCGATAGTGGTGGCCAGCCACACTCCGTTGTCGGGCCCCTGTGCTATCTTGTCGCCGCCTTTATCGCGGAGAATCAGCACGATCTTTTTCCCCACATACAAGGCGAGGCAGCCGAACATGGGATTGGTCCGGGGTTCGAGCGCCGAGAGCGCGTCGAGTACGAATTCGAACGGCACGGCCTTACGCCGCTTCATCGCGTATGCCATGCAGAATAGGATACCGCCGCCATGCGATAGAATCGCGGAAGCCAATCTTCTATGACCAAGCTCCGGACTATATGACCAAGCTCCAGACCATGACCAAACTCCAGACTATGACCAAACTGCGTGTGCTGCTCTTCGCCTTGCCTGCCCTCGCGTCCCTCTGGGCGCAACCGGTGGACCCCAACCTCTACTCCGGAATCCGTTGGAGGCTGATCGGACCGTTCCGCGGTGGCAAGGCCACCATGGTGTCCGGCGTCCCCGGCAATCCGGCGATCTACTACATGGGGACGGCTGGCAGCGGCGTCTGGAAGACTGTCGACGGCGGGCAGGTCTGGAACTGCGTCAGCGACTCGGCACGGCTCACCGGAATCGGTGCTGTCGCGGTGGCGCCATCGCGCCCCGACACGGTGTACGTGGGCGCGTCGACGGCCAATACCGCGGGACTATATCGCTCCACCGATGGCGGCGGCCATTGGGATTTGGTGGCGCTGCAAGGCCACGCGGTGAGTTCCATCGCGATCGACCCGCGCAATCCCGATCTCGTGATGGCGGCCGCCGGAGACACCGGCCTGATGCGGACTGCCGATGGCGGCAAGACGTGGAACTCCGTGCTGCCCGACGCCAACGTGGGCGGCGTGTGGCTGGTCTTCGACCCCGACAATCCCGCTAACGTGTACGCCGGTACGCGGCCCGCTACCGGCGGTGGACGCGGCGGCGGTGGCGGCGGACGTGGCGCGGCGCCCGTCACCACGCCGGCGACCGATTCGCAAATCTACCGCTCGAGCGACGAGGGCGTCACCTGGAAAAAGACCGCGCCGGACGGATTGCCGGGCGGAAGCTTCGGCACCATCGCCCTGGCCGTCGCGCCGGGCACCAAAGGCCAGCGCGTCTACGACTACGTGGCGCAGGGCATGTTCCGCTCCGACGATGGCGGCGACCATTGGACCCGCGCCAGCGACGATCCGCGATTGATCGGCGGCGGCCAGTTCCACGACGTGATTGTCGACCCGCGCGATGCCAACATTCTCTTCGCCACCCAGACCTCGCTCTACCGGTCGACCGATGCCGGCAAGACGTGGGAGTCCTACACCGGCGCGCCCAGCGGCGCCGACTTTAATTACGTGTGGATCGATCCGACGAATGACAAGTACATGATCCTGGCCGTCGATCAGGGTACCGAGATCAGCATGGACGCCGGCCACACCTGGACCACCTGGTTCAATCAGCCCACCGGCCAGATGTACAACGTCACCACGGATCACGCCTTCCCCTTCTTCCTGTACGCGTCGCAGCAGGACAGCGGCACCATCGCCACGCCCATTGCCGGGCGCGGCGGTCAGATCACCTACCGCGACTGGTACACCACCAACGGGTTCGAATCGGCGCGCATCGTTCCCGACCCAGCCGATTCGGACTACCTCTACGCCACCGGCTGGTATGGATCGATTCTGCGCGTGAATAAGACCACCGGGCGACGCAGCATATCTTCGAACGCACGGCCAAGTATCATGAGAGCGGATCGCCGCCCATGGGCTTCTCGCCCTTCGACTCGCAGACTTTCTACCTGGCGACGCAGTATCTGTTGGCCACGCACGATAGGGGCATGCACTGGGATCAGGTGGGCCCCGAACTGACGGCGACTGGCGGCGAAGAGTTGGGCACCGCGCCCATCGGCAATCGGGCGGGTCGCGGCGCCACCGGGCCGGCGATCAGCTCGCTGACATTTTCGCCCAAGGACGCCAAGGTATTCTGGGCGGGCACCAGCAACGGCCTCATCCAACTGACGCGCGATGGCGGCGCCCATTGGGAGAATGTGGCGTCTGGCGATCTCGCCAATGCCAATGCAGGCGCCGTCACCACGATGGAAGCATCGGCGAGCGACGCGGCGCGCGCATTTGCGATTGTCGGCGGAGGACGGGGCGGCGGTGCAGGCAGCGGTGGTGCAGGCGGCGGTGGCGCCGGAGGCCGCGGCGCCGAAGTGGCCCCGCGAATCTACCGCACCGACGATTTCGGCAAGACGTGGAAGTCCGTGGTGCATGGGCTCCCGGCCAGCGCGGCCCATGCGGTGCGCGAAGATCCCCTCAATCGCAATCTGGTCTTCGCCGCGCTGGAAAACGGCGTGTTCGTTTCCTTCAATGGCGGTGACGACTGGCAATCGCTCCAACTGAATCTGCCCGCCGCCTCCTGCCGCGATCTCGCCATCGAACAGAACGACCTCATCGTCGCCACCTACGGCCGCGCGATCTGGGCCATCGATGACATCAGTCCGCTGCGCGAACTGGCGGGGAAAGCGCCATCGCCATCTACCGGCGCGTATCTTTTCGCGCCGGCCGAAGCGGTCCGCATGCAGTGGGACACTTATACCGACACGCCGCTGAATGCCGACGTGGCCGCCGCCGAGAATCCGCCCGACGGTGCGATTATCGACTACTATCTGAAGTCGCCACCGGCCGGCGATCTCAAGCTCGAGATCTACGATTCGGCGGGCAAGCTGGTGCGGCAATATTCCAGTGCTGGCGCGGCATCGCTGGCGTACAAAGTGAACGTGCCTGATTTCTGGCTGGCGCCGCCGTCGGTGCTGCCGAAGAATGCGGGCATCAATCGCTTCGTGTGGGACCTGCGCTATCCCGATCCCGACCAGTTACTCTACACTTACTACGGCGTGCACGTGAACTACTTCGAGTACACGCTGGCTGACCACGCCATTCCGCACAACACGCCGTGGCACGAGCCGCAGGGACCGATGGTAGTCCCGGGCCGCTATGAGGTGCGGTTCACCGCGGGCGGACAGGAATTCCGCCAGCCGATCGTCGTAAAGCTCGATCCGCGGTTGAAGGTGACGACGGCGGAATTGCGCCAACAACTGGAGCTCGCGCAGAAGATCGCCGCCAACATGGGCGCAACCTACCAGGGCTACAATCAGGCCGCGCAATTGCAATCGGAACTTGCCGATCGCGTGGCGCAGTTGGAGAAGGCCGGGAACTCGGCGGACGCACTGGCAGCGGCAAAGGCCGCCCAGGAGAAGTCGCGCGGACTGACGGACGCGGCGGGTCCACCGGCTGGGCTAGGGCCCATGAATCGCGACCTGACGCGATTGCTGATTGCCGTGGATCAGTCCGACACGCCGCCGGCGAGTGCGCTGCTCGAGACGTTTGCAGGAATGTGTGAGGACACCCACGCGGGGCTTGATCGGTGGGACGATTTGCGGAAAGAGGTCGCGCAACTGAACGCGGCGCTGGCGAAGGAGAGGGTTGCGGCTGTTAGTGTGACTAAAGACGCGCTGGCAGTCCCGGCTTGCGGGAACTAATTCCCGCGTGGGGCAGACTTCAGTCTGCGGCGGACTTCAGTCCGCCTGTCGCAGCTTTCAGACCGCTCGCGCGAAGGAGGGCTGAAGGCCTCCGCAGACTGAAGTCTGCCCCACGAATAAGTAGCAACCGCCGCACCGCGAAGCTCTCTGGCGGAACCGCTGGCTGTCAAACGGGTTCACACTTCCAGCGCCGGGCAACGTCAAGACCTGGAACTGCACCCCCGCTGGCGATACGTAGCGCTTCGTCTGTCAGGCAATCCTCCCTTGCGCGCAACCCAACTTCCCAGCCACACCAAATTCGCCGTATGGGGTCATCCCCACGATCTTGGGCGCGCTGAGGAAATAGGCGGCCATGAAGGCTTCTACCGTCAAGGTGAGTTCATCACCGAGGCAAGCGGAACGTTTCGCGCCAACCTGCGCTGATATACTGCCAGTTTCGGCATGCCGGACGCACAGACAGTGACGCTGCTATTGCGGGAGTTAGCAGAAGGCGACCAGGCGGCTCTCGATCGCCTGATTCCCATGGTCTACGACGAACTGCGCCGCATCGCCCGCGGCCAGCTTCGCAAAGAGCGGCCGGGCCACACTCTGCAGCCCACCGCCCTGGTCAATGAAGTCTACGCGCGCATGATTGGGCAGGAACAACCCGATTACCGCGACCGCGTTCATTTCCTGGCAGTGGCGGCGCGCGCCATGCGTAGAATTCTCATCGATTATGCCCGCCGCCACAACGCCGCCAAACGCGGAGAAGGGCAGGACATCCTGCAGTTGGACGATGCGCGCCAGGTTCCCGCGGAGCGTCCCATGCTTGTGGTGGACCTGGACGACGCGTTGCAGGCTCTGGAGCAGCAGGATGCCCTGAAGGCGCGCTTGATCGAGATGCGTTTTTTCGGGGGACTCACCGCCGAAGAGTCGGCCACGGTGTTGAATCTGAGCGTGCTGCAGGTCCGCCGGGAGCTCCGGCTGGCCCAGGCGTGGCTCCAACGGGAAATGGAACCATCTCCGGGGGGATAGGTTGCGGAAGTTTTTTCTGGCCTGTTCTCGAATTTCGACTGTTTTTTTCGCCTATATCTATTGGAGGGGGTTCGGATCTAGCGAATGAAGCGGGCTCTGCCAGCAAGCGACTGGGAAAGAATTCAGCGGCTGTTTTTCGAGGCGGCGGATTTGCCCCTGCACGAGCAGGACCGCTTCCTGGAGCGCGCTTGCGCCGACGACCGGCGGTTGCGCAGCGAAGTGGAGTCGCTGCTGCGCACGGACCTCGCCGGGGCGCACGATTTCGACGCCATCGTCAGCGGAGTGGCGCAGAATATGGTGGGCGCGGATCCGCTGGTAGGCACGCGGTTCGGTCCCTGGCGTGTAGTCAGCGAACTCGGCCGCGGCGGCATGGGCGTGGTGTACCTGGCAGTCCGCGACGACGACCAGTTCCGCAAGCAGGTGGCGCTCAAGCTGGTGAAGTACGGCATGGATACGGCGGAGCAGTGGGGCCGCTTCCGCCACGAGCGCCAGATCCTGGCCAGCCTCGATCATCCCTATATCGCGCGGCTGATCGATGGCGGGTCGGGACCGTCGGGTCAGCCCTTTCTGGCGATGGAATACGTTGCCGGGGACCGCATCGACGCCTGGTGCCAGGTGCGGGAACTTTCAATCGCCGCCCGTTGCCGCCTGATGTTGAAAGTCTGCGAGGCGGTATCGTACGCGCATCGCAACCTGGTGGTGCATCGCGATCTGAAACCCGGCAACATCCTCATCACCGCTGACGGCGCTCCCAAGCTGCTGGATTTCGGGGTGGCGAAACTGCTGGATCCGGATACCAATCCCGCAGCCGCGGCTACCACCGTATTACAGCGGGCACTGACCCCGGAGTACGCCAGTCCGGAACAGGTGTTGGGACAGCCGGTGACGACCGCCACCGATGTCTATTCCTTAGGCGCAATTCTGTACGAATTGCTGAGCGGGAAAAGAGCGCACCGCGTGCACTCCGTGACTCCCGCGGAAGTGGAGCGCGCCGTTTGTCAGACGGCCATCCAGCGGCCGAGCGAGGTGTTGGACCGCTCACTGCCCAACTTCACCCGGTTACGGCGCGAGATTTCCGGGGATCTGGACAACATCGTGCTCATGGCCATGCGCAAGGAGGCGGAGCGCCGCTACTCCTCGGTGGAACAACTGGCCGAAGATCTGCGCCGTTTTCTGGATGGCCATCCGGTGGCGGCGCGCCAGGATTCGCTGGGCTACCGGGTGGGCAAGTTTGTGCGCAGGCGCCGGGTGGAAGTTACGGCGGCCTTGCTGGTTCTTGCCAGCCTGGTGGCCGGGATGGTGCTGGCGGCCTCGGAGTGGCGTCAGGCGGTAACTGCGCGGCGGGCGGCGGATGCGCAAAGGGTGGTGGCGGAGCGGGAGCGCGCCAGCGCGGAAACAGCGCGGCAGTCCGAAGCGGCCCAGCATCGCATTGCCGACGAGCAGCGCGACGCCGCCGTGCTGGAGCGCGGACGAGCCGAACAGCGGCTCACGCAAATGCTGATGCTGGCGGACAAGACTTTGTTCGACGTCCACGATGCCATCAATACCCTGCCGGGTGCCGTGACCGCGCGGCAGAAACTGGTGGGCATCACGCTGGAATACCTGGAGCGGCTGGAAAAGGATGGGCTCAACGATCGCCTGCGCTCCATGTTGGGAGCGGCCTATTACAAGGTTGGCCAGATTCAGGGCGAGCCCGACCATCCCAGCCTGCAGGACGCGGCCAGTGCGGAGCGGAGTTTTCGCAAGGCGGAAGCCCTTCTGGCGCCCTTATACGCGCAAAAACCGAACGACCCGGATGCCATGATGCAATGGCTGGATGTGGAAGCGTCCCTGGCAGAGGCGGCGGTCCAGTCCGCCAACCCGGAGAAGGGAAGGGACCTGTATCTAAAATTGCTGCCTCTGGCGCACCGCGTAAGCCAGCTCCCGGGAATCGGCGAAATAACCGCCCACGAGGAATCCCGCATCTACAGCCGGCTCTCATACGTGGAGGGCAACCGGCTGGGACACTCGGACGCCGGATTGCAGTATGCCAATCGCTCTGTCGAATTGTTGACCGCGCTGATACCCCGGTTTCCTAACGATTTCGGGCTGAAAGCCAGCCTGGCGGCGATGAATGCGTCGGTGGCACAGAAGCTGAATCAGTTGGGGCGCCTGGAGGAGGCGGCGACAGCCTTTGAAGCTGTCATCCGGGCACGGGAAGACCTGCTGGTGGAGCATCCTAACGATGTAGATTTGCGGTCCAATTTGCTGATCTGTTACGGCAACTACGCGGCACTTTTGGGAATGCCTTGGTCGGCCAATCTCGGCCGTCTGGCGGAAGCGCGGGTGTACGCCGGGAAGTCGGTAACGCTCGCGCGCGACTTGGCCAAGTTGGATCCGCAGGATTCCACCGCGCAGTTGAATCTGTCACTGGCGATGGCGCACACCGCGATGATCGATCCGGAACCCGGAAAGGTGGAGGAATCGCTGCGCGCGCTCGAAGAAGCTCTGGCGATCTTGGAGCCTATCGTCAAGGGAAGTCCCAAATCGGCGCCTTTGGTGGGGTATCTGGGGCTCAATCGGGAATTCATTGCCCGCCGCCTGTGGAGCCTCAACCGAAGGGCCGAGGCGGAGGCGATGTTTCGCAGGTCCATGGACGCGGCCGCGGGGTTTCGCGCGCCAGATGGCGGCTACTCCCTGGCGACTTCGCAGGATATGCGCAGCCTGGAAGCGCTGGCCCGGTTCTACGCGGAGGCCGGCGATCGCGAGCGGACGGTGCAGGCGGCCGACCAGGCTCTGACGGCGGCGAAAAATTACCTGACGGTGGAACCCACTTCGGAGCGCCGCCTGTCGGCCCTGGCCAACGCGTACTTCGAGCGGGCATCGGCGTTCCGCGCGCTGGGCGATTGGGACAAGGCGCGGCCGGAGGCGGAACAGGCGGTCACCATCTGGCATGGCATCCACGATCCCAATGCCGCGGCGCAGTATCGCGGCAACATCCCACTCGCGGAGGCGATATTACGCGAGGCTAGTTCACACACTCCGCGATAGTCCCATCTTATGTGTGGCAGCCAATCCTGGCTGCGGGCTGGAAAGCCCGCCTGCAGGCAAGATTGCCTGCCACTTGACCGGCCAATCATTTCAACGCGCCGCGGGGGATGTTGTTTGCAAGACGCCTGCCGGAGGACGGTTTGCGGATGGGAGATTGCAGGATAAAGACTTGGGCGGAAGCCAAGTTGTTGTTGGCAAGATCTGGCAGATCGCCGGCGGCGGCGCCGAACCACCAAACCGCTGCTACGGAGGACTTGGATTCAGAGCCGAGTTGTTGTTTGCAAGACCGGCAAGACGCAGCCGCAGGTCGCGCTGGTTCTGTCGGAGGCGGTTGTGCTGGACAGACTCGGGCTTGGCGGCACGATACTGCTTCCAGTAACCGCGCTGGCTGGCACGCCACTTCCGTGCGCTATCCCGGCAGGTCTGGCGATACTCGGCATCGAGAGCCAACTTCCGACCGCGGTTCCGGCTGCGGCGCCGCCGCTGGCATGGTTCGTCGGAGCAGACGGCCTGCTCGGGATGAAATCGGGCGGGCTCGAACGGCCTCTGACAAAGACTGCAAAGCCGCGGCAGGTCCATCCCTACAAGCTCACAGTTCCAAATCGCTGGGGGCGGTCGAGGCGGAGATCGAGCCTAAAGATCCGGATTTGAGAAAGCTCAACTGGGAAAAAATATTACTGCAACTCCGCTTTTTGAGACGGCAACTCAGTTCGTTGGCCGGTTAACTGCCACACGAAGCGCCAATCGGAAGTTACCCGGTGACCACCGCTATCGGACGCACCGGCGAGCCGGTGGCGCCCTCGATCTTCAACGGGAGCGCCACGAACAGAAACTCCCTGATGCCCGCCTTCGCCAACTCTTCCAGATTCAGGCATTCGACGATGTGAATGCCGCTCTCCACCAGCAGGTGCACGTGGACCGGCATCGCAATGTCGGGCACTTTCTCGAAGGCCACCGTATCGGAGCCGGCTGCGAAGATGCCGCGGGAACTGAGCCATCGCGCGCCGGCGATAGCGGGGCCGGGACCATGCACTTGCGAGATGAATTTGCCGGGATCGCGAAAGTAGCGCGCCCATCCGGTGCGCAGCAAGACTACGTCGCCCGGACGGATGTCGATTCCCGCGGCGGCGGCATCCAGATGCGATGGTGTGATTTCGAAGTCCTCAGGGAGCGGATCGGCGCCGGCGATATCGAGCAGCACACCGCGGCGCAGGATCGCCGGGACAGTGTCGATGGAATGCTGCCGCAGTCCGCCGGCATAAGATTGCAGATCGGCGGCCGGCTCACCGCCATGCAGCTTACCTCCGCACGAGAAATGGCACAACGCGTCGATGTGCGTGCCTACATGGCTGCCCAGGGCGATGGCGTCGGACGCCGAACTTGCGCCGTTGGGGCCGAGAAACTCGCCGTGAGCCTTGACTAAGCTGTATAGGAACGGCGGATGCGACGGATGATGCGGCATCCCCGTGAAATACGGTTGGGCGAGGTCGTAGACCTTAGCCGATGAGAGTAAGTCGAAGATTGAGGTCATCAGAAAGTCAGGTGAGCGCCGAACTCCATAATGCGTGGCGAGAAAACACCGGCAACCGTGCCGAAATGCCGGGCGGAGGAATTGATATTCTGGTCGCCCGCCCAGAAGCTGGGGTGATTCGGCGCGTTGAAGGCCTCCCAACGGAGGACCAGATTTTCCCGCTCGGTGAGCTTCACGTTCTTGGTGAGGCTCATATCGATATTGAAGAGCCACGGGCCGGAGAAGGCGCGGCGTTGCAACTCGCCGAGTGTGCCGGCAGCCGGATCACCGGCACGGACGTCTCGCGCGCGGCGTCGACCAGCAAATCGCGTATTGTGTACTTGACGAATCCCGTGAATTCGGCAGTCAGCCGCGCGGACGCTGTTGAAGTAGTATTGGCCGTCGCTGGAAGTCTTAGTGGTGAGCAGCGGCTTTTGGCCGCCTGCGAGGTAGAGGTCAACCTGCGCTCCGGGTACCGAGGCGCCGGAGGAATCGACCGCAGCGCCCGTAATTCGGCCGGAGAATTGGGCAAAGAGAGGGGCTACACCGAGGAAAAGCAACCCACAAACAAAGCGCATATCCTATTAACTGCAAAAGCTGGCGCTGTGGGGTTACATTTCCGCGGCCTCGTCGAGCAAGGCTAACCTGGCAGACCGCTATTATAGAGACGTGCGTTCCCTCGACTCCGCCATCTTCGCCGACGGCGCGTTGGCCCGCCGGCTGGAAGCCGCCGAGGCGCTCAACGCGCGATCCTGCACCACATCGCCGACGGGTGCTGCCTTCCTCGATATCGCCGGGGGCTGCGCCATCTTCGTAGGCGCCAATTCGCCCCTGACGCAGGCTGTCGGCCTTGGACTGAACGGGCCGGTGAGCGAGGGGGAAGTCGACGCGTTGGAAGACTTCTTTCGCAGCCGCGGCGCCAAGGTCTCCGTCGATTTCTGCCCGCTAGCCGACCCAGGCCTGCTGGAAATCCTAAGCCGGCGCGGGTATCGCGCCACCGAGTTTAATAACATGCTGGTAAGGCGCATCGCGGGAGCGCCGATCGTGTTGGCCCCGCGGGTACGCCGGGCGCTTGCCGCGGAGGTCGATTTGTGGTCGCACACCGTGGGCCGCGGCTTCTTCGACCAGGGGGACCTGACCACGGTGGAAATGGACGTGGGCCGGGCCATTTTCGCCATGACGGGCGCCATGTGTTATCTGGCGGTGGCGGACACCGGCGAGCCGGCCGGCGGTGGCTCGCTGGCGGTGCGCGATGGGCTTGCCACGCTGTTCGCCGACAGCACCATCGCCGCATATCGCCGGCAGGGCTTTCACCGCGAACTGATTGCCGCGCGATTGAATGAGGCGATCGCCCTGGGCTGCGATAGCGCGACGGCATCCACTATGCCGGGCAGTACATCGCAACGCAATTTCGAGCGGCTGGGCTTCGAGGTGGCTTACACCAAGGTCACGCTGGTCAAGGGCTTCGCCGTCGCTGTAGAGTGAGCGTCCGCGTCAATTTGCGCGCTTCGTGTGGCAGGCAATCTTGCCTGCAGGCGGCCTTTCAGGCCGCCGTTCTCGATACGCGGCGAATTGTTCGGGCTTCCGCACCGACCCCTGGTTGTAGACGATGCCGTAGAACATCTGCTGAAGCCCGCCCCACTTCGCGGTCGACGGAACGCCGAGAATGGCCACACTCCAGGGGCGGGCTGAAAGCCCGCCTGCAGCCAGGATTGGCTGCCACACGACGGCACCGCATCCGGTTTGCTCAAATAATCTGAGAGGTTCGATTCCGATAGCAAACGATAGTTTTCCGTGCGCCTAGCTCCTTTAGTGGTAGCGTGTGTCGTTCCTCTCGCTCTGTGGATCCTCATCAGCGGGTTGGACGACGTCTTCATCACCCTGGCTTTCTTGTTCACCCGGCGTAAGCCGTTCCCCTGGCCGGCCGATTCGGATCAGGATCGCGCTCCCGAGCGCCGCATCGCCATCCTGGTGCCATTATGGCGCGAGCACCGCGTCATCAGCCAGATGCTGGAACACAACCTCGCGGCCATCCGCTACTCCGCCTACGATATCTTCATTGGCGTGTATCCCAACGATGACGCCACGGCGCGTGTGGTGGAAGAAGTGGCGCGCCGCCACTCGCGCGTGCATGTCGTGACCGGCCCGCACGACGGTCCCACGTCCAAGGGCGATTGCCTCAATTGGGTCTACCGCGGCATGGCTGGTTACGAGAGCCGCCACGGTATCCGCTACGACATCGTGATGACCCACGATGCCGAAGATCTGATCGATCCCGAATCGCTTCGCCTGGTGAACTGGTTCTCGCGCGATTACGCCATGGTGCAGGTTCCGGTGCTGGCGCTGCCGACACCGGTTTGGGACTTGACCCACGGGTTGTATTGCGACGAGTTTGCCGAATACCAGACCAAGGACATCCCGATGCGGCAGCGCCTGGGTGGCTTCCTGCCGGCCAACGGGGTGGGCACCGGTTTTGAGCGGTCGGCTCTGGAGCACTTGGCCTCGACACGCGGGGGGATGATCTTCGATCCCACTTGCCTCACCGAGGATTACGAGAACGGTCTGCGTCTGCATGGCCTGGGCTATCGCCAGATTTTTGTACCGGTGCGATGGCGCAATGGGCGCCCGGTGGCGACGCGCGAATACTTCCCGCGGAACTTCCGCGCTGCTACGCGCCAGCGCAGCCGGTGGGTGGCCGGAATCGTCCTGCAGGGCTGGCAGAATCATGGATGGCGCGGCTCCTGGCGACAGAGGTATTGGTTCTGGCGCGACCGCAAAGGTCTGATCGGCAATCTGCTGTCTCCCCTGTCCAACCTGCTGTTCCTGGCCGCCGCCGGTAACCTCGTGGCGAATGCCGGCGCGCGCGAACCGTGGCATTTCGCTGTAGTCATCCCGCTGTGGCTTTCGCGTTTGTGCTTGCTGACCTATGCCTTCGCGATTGTCCAGGTGGCGATGCGGACCTGGTGCACCGCGCGCATCTATGGCTGGCAATTCGCCGCCGCGGTACCTTTGCGAGTGGCTTGGGGCAACGTGGTGAACCTGGTCGCCACGGTGGCGGCCATCCAGCAATATGCCGCCTGCCGGCTGCGGCGCCGCGCCATGGCCTGGCGCAAGACGGACCACGTTTATCCGCGGCCGCGCCTGGGCGAACTGCTGGTCCGCATGCGCTGCGTGGCGCTGGCCGACGTAGAAATCGCGGCCGCGCACCTGCCCAGCGGTACGCGGATCGGCGAGTATCTGGTGCAATTAGGGAAGCTTTCGGAAGAGAACCTGTACCATGCTTTGGGCGTGCAAACGGGGATTCAAGCGGGATCCGTCAGTGTCGGCGAAGTGGATCGGCTGGTGACGCGTGTGTTTCCGGCGGAAGCTTCGCGGCAGTGGAAGGTGCTCCCTTTCCGCGTGGAAACCGGACAGCTCCATGTGGCCGTTGCCGATGTCCCTTCGCGGGAAGCGATGCGTGAACTGGCTGGGCTGTCGGCGCTGGAGATTCGTTATCGCCTGGTGCGCCCCGCGGAGTTCGCCCGGTTGGTTCGCGAGTACCTACCGCTCACGGCGTGACCGCTGTCCCACCTGAACGCCCGAATACTCGGGGAGTCCGAGCACACCGGCGGCCAGTTCGATGCTGCCAAAGAGGGCGAGGTCAGTCTCGGGGATTTCCGCCAGTAGCGCGGTACCGGCCATTCCCAACATCTTGCCGGCCCAGTACATCGCTGTCTGGTAAGCGCGGCACGACGGCCAGAAGGGCAGGGGAGCGTTGTTGGGAGACTCAGGAGCGTTGTCGACGAGAAACCGGCTGTGGGCCTCGTCGAGCATGTCGGTGACACCGGTGGGATCGCCTTCGTGTCCTTTCCTCACGGCTTCCATCAGCGACCGGTCGCGCACCGAGCTGCCTCCGCCGAAGCCGCCCCCGACAAGGCCGGTTACGCCGCCTGCCGGTTTCGCGGCCGCCACCCGGTGACTTTCCCAGCCGAGCGGGTAGACTTCCGCGGCTTTGGCGAGATCCGGATGCGCGCGCAGGATGGCGTCCACTTCCTCTGGTAGTTTGAGCGCGCGCAATGCGTGCAACATCCCGAACAGTTGCATATCTTTCGTCGAGCGCAGGCCCACTTCGCCGACGGCGCCGCCCATCGACGATTCGGGCGCGGCGTCGATTGCCTGTAGGATCTCGTCCAGCCAATTCAGTTGGTCTGCAGGCTCGAGACCTTGCCAATGGTAGGTGAACAGGTGGAAGAATTCGAGATCTTCCCCGTGCCGAAACGGATCGTCATGAAGCCGCCAACGCGCGCGGGCTGCGGCCATGGCGCGTCTCTTCAGTTCGACGCTGGGAGTTCGGCTGACGACGGCCGCCGCACCGCCTGCCGGGCAGCTCAAGTCTTCCAGCAGTTCCACCGCGATTTCGAATTCTCCGCTCTCCGCCAGGCTTTGCACCAGTTGGCATCCGACCGTTCGGCGATGTATGTCAAAGAAGGGCTGCTGCAAGCGGCAGAAGAGAGCGACAGCGGCGGCCGGGTCTGCGCCTGCTCCCAGACGGGCCGCTTCCCAGTGCACAAAGTCGCGATACCGACCGTCCGGGGGCAGTTCCTCAGCCATCGCGCGGCCCTCTGCGAAGGCTGCTTTCGCGGCCTCCCGATCGACCGCTGCGAGAACGCGGGCGCCATGGAGGAGCGCCATCGCGGTGACGATCGGCTCGCGGCTTCGCGATTGTTCGATGGCCTGCTTGACGAGATCGCCTGGCATACTCACAGAGACGCCGCTCCGATCAGAATCAGCCCGCCCGTGTAACCCACCAGCATGAGCGCGATGTATTTGCCCGTGCCTTCGCGCGCCTGGCGAAATTCGTGCCAGATGAGCAGACCCCAGAGCGCCGCCACCAAGGTCGCGCCCTGTCCGAGCGCGTACGAAATTGCGGGACCGGCGACACCTGAAGCGATCACGTTGAAGCACAGGGCGATCATCCAGATAACCCCGCCCAGGATCCCGATAGCATGCAGCTTGAGGCTTCCGCGGAAATAGCTGGCGTATCGCACCCCTCCCACGCGCATGAAAATGGTGTTCCACAGGATGTTGCTCACCAGCACTCCCGCGCCGAACGCCATCAACGCAACATAGGGAGTCAGCATTCCCGGTGCGATGGGCGCGCTGTTGAAGTTTGGAGAAATGGATTTCATCAGGAGGGGATAAAAGAAGCCCATCAGGCACCCGGCGATCACGGCGTAGATCAATCCGCGGAGCCGGTTCCGGTTGCCACTCTGCGGCAGCCGGCTGTGCGCGACTGCCGAAAACACCATGGCACAGACGATCAACGCCACTCCCGCGAACAGCATGGTGGCGTTGCCTTTCGGTTCGGCCAGGTAGCTTTCCACGGTGCCGATCACCAGCGCCAGTCCCACGCCCACGGGGAAGGCGACGGACATGCCCGCCGCGTCGATGGCCACCACCAGAAGAATGTTGGACAGATTGAAGAGAGCGCCGCTCTCCAGCGCGGGCGCGAGGACGCTGAAGCCCCCGGCGGCGTGTAAGTTATCGCGCGCACTCATACCGGCGCTGCCGAAACTACCCAACGTATGAGCGACGATCAGACCGCAGAGAAAGACGCCGATGGCGTAATCCCAATAGAACAATTCGAAGGGCCATTTTTCTTTTCCGGCGAGCTTTTGGGTGTTGGCCCAGGATCCCCAGCCCAACATGGTGACCACGCAGAACGCGATGGCGACGGGCAGACTTTGCACGGCGAACATGGCCCGGATTATAGCGAATTGCGCGTTAGGGTAGCGGCGCGCCAGGGTTTTACGCGGCAGATCGCAGGGATCGCGCGCGGAAGGTCATCGCTCCAGCGAGCAACAGCATGGGGTACAGCGTGAGGTAATACATCGCAAACAGGAGGGAGTGAACGATGTTGCCATCACAGATGATGACAGGTACGAAAACCGTAACGACCAGATGAACTTTGCCGCCCGCCTGGACCGCTAACCATGACCCTATTGCTGCCCCCACGATCATCAAGACATGCACAATCGCCAGTGTGAGAATTCCTTCTCCTTCGCGCCCGGGGTATCGCCGGGATATCCAGCGGCCGAGAGTGAACGATGCGAGCGCGTTCGAAAGAATGAACGGAACTTGGGTCGCCCAGCCCGGCAGGTTCTGGTGCCCCAAGCTCCGCCAAACACCGAGAGCTAGCTCGAGCGTCACGACCACAAGCGCCCCCGCCCAAAGCATGAGCAATCCAAACTCGACGAGCACAGCGCGGCCGGCTGCGGGTCCCATGCTTGAAGGATCTGCCACGAGTCGCCTCCATACCTGGCCAAGTGCGGTTCGCACCACGAAGAGCCAGAACCGGCAGGGATTGTCGGCCTGCCCGTCCTCGATGGCATCGCCTACGATCGAGGCGGCGTGTTCTCGATCGGTTGCCATCGAGAGCAGCAATTCGGCTAACTCAGCTTTACGCATGAACGACTCCTGGGATCGAGATGCCCTTCATGAGCATTCGATAGGCCTGCTGCGCGCGCGCGACGGCGGCGATTCCCTGGGCGCTCACCTGATACAGGCGCTTGGGCCGGCCTCCGCGCTGGGCCGTCGGGTCACCGAACCGCGAGGTCACCATGCCCTTGTCCTCCAGCCTGTCGAGCGTGTTGTAAAGCGCACCCGGCGCGGGATTGCGGCTGGTGCAATCGAAGATCTCTGTGCGAATGGTCACGCCATACGCCTTTTCGTCCAGCCGCAAAATGGCGAGCAGGACGATCTGCTCGAACTCTCCCAGCGTTGGTGCCGATGCTCCAGCCATATTTAACTATAGAATAGTTTAAATGGCAAGAGGCGTCAAGGGCAACGTTGAGGCGAGCCAGCCCTAACAACGAACCTCCCTGTGTGATAGACTCTGTTTTCCGATCCTAAACTCGTAGAAAGGGAGGAGCGCCCCGTTGAAGCTCGCTGCCGTAGACTACGTCATCTTAGCTGTCTATTTCGCGTTCGTAATCGGCATCGGTTGGATGCTGCGGAAAAAAGTCTCGACCAGTGGAGACTTCCTGCTTTCCGGACGGTCGATCCCGGTCTGGATCACCAGTCTGGCGTTCATCGCGGCCAATCTAGGCGCGCAAGAACTCATCGGTATGGCGGCCTCGGGCGCCAAGTATGGCATCATGACGGCCCACTTCTATTGGGTCGGCGCCATTCCGGCCATCGTTTTCATGGGTCTGTTCATGATGCCGTTCTACTACGGCAGCAAAGCTCGATCCGTCCCTGAGTACCTCAAAATGCGCTTCGACGAGAAGACGCGCGGCTTCAACGCGCTAACTTTCGCGGTGATGACCGTGTTCTCATCGGGCATCTCGATGTACGCACTCGGGCTGCTGTTGCACCTGGTGCTGGGGTGGGACTTCAACCTGTGCGTGCTGGCTTCGGCAGCGATTGTGCTCGCGTACACCTATCTGGGCGGCCTCACCAGCGCGATCTACAACGAAGTTCTGCAGTTCTTCCTGATCGTTGCCGGGTTCGCGCCGTTGGCGATTCTCGCCTGCGATCGGGCGGGCGGATGGCAGGGAATCGTCTCGCGCCTGCCGGCGAACATGACGCACTCCTGGCAATACATGGGACATGCCAGTGAGAATCCCATGGGCGTGGAACTCTTCGGCATGATGGCCGGCCTCGGATTCGTGTTGAGTTTCGGCTACTGGTGCACGAATTTCCTGGTGGTGCAGCGCGCCATGGCGGCCGAGAACATGTCCGCGGCGCGCCGTACGCCGCTCATCGGCGCCATTCCCAAGATGTTCCTGCCGTTCATCGTCATCCTGCCCGGTATCGCCGCGGTGGCGTTGGCGAAGATGACGGGTCCTGGCGGCGCACACCTGTATAACCTGCCGCTCAAGCCAGACGGCATTGCGACGGATTACGACCAGGTGCTCACCACCCTGATGTCCCGCTTCTACCCGGCTGGCTTGCTGGGCGTAGGACTCACGGGCCTGATGGCCTCGTTCATGTCCGGGATGGCGGGCAACGTGACGGCATTCAACACCGTTTTCACGTACGACATTTACCAGAGCTACATTAAGAAAAATGCGCCCGACAGCCATTATCTGATGGTGGGCAAGATGACCACCATCGTTGGCGTGATCTTGTCCATCGGCGCGGCATACGTGGCGCGGCGCTACAACAACATCATGGACCTGCTGCAGTTGGTCTTCGGCTTCGTGAACGCGCCGCTGTTCGGCACCTTCCTGTTGGGCATGTTCTGGAAGCGGACGACGGCGAACGGCGCATTCTTCGGGCTGGTCAGCGGCACGGGCGCCGCGTTCATGACCTGGGCGCTCACGCTGGCGGAAGGAAAAGGCGGCATATTCGGCAACCTTTACACCTTCCCGTCGACCATGGCACAGAATTTCTGGGTCGCGATCATGGCCTTTGTCACTTGCATTGTGGTCACCACAGTGGTCAGCATGGTGACGGCTCCGCGGACCGATAAGGACATGGAAGGTCTGGTGTACGGCTTGACGAAGATCCGGCATGAGGAGACCGTGTGGTATCAGCGTCCTGCTGTCCTGGCAGTGTTCGTTCTGGTCCTGGTGATTGCATTGAATTTCTGGTTCGCATAATATGCTTGATCTCAGAGTGCCTTCGGGCTGGTTCTTCGTGATACTCGGCGCCATCGTGTTGACGGTGGGCCTGCTGCAACCGGATTTGCACGCACCCTTGACCGAGGGTATCAATGTCAACCTCTACGCCGGCGGCCCGATGCTGGTGTTCGGAGGTTTTCTGTTGATCATGGCGTGGCGGGCTTCGCATAAGTAGGCTCGGGCTGGAACCGTTTGAGTGGGGTTGAGCGGCGGCCTGTGGGGCAAGGCCTCGCCTACTGCTGCGCGCGCTCCATGCACGCCGAGTCCACGAAACAGATTTCGAACTCCTGAAGTCATGGAATTCGAGGTGAGCCAGGCAGCGGCGATATGTGCGCTTCGTGTGGCAGGCAATCTTGCCTGCAGGCGGCCTTTCAGGCCGCCGGGCGGGCTGGAAAGCCCGCCTGCAGCCAGGATTGGCTGCCGCACAAAGGCAAACTCGCCGGCGATGACAACAGGAGTTCGGAGATTGGATCGCCGATAGACAGCATCGGTGGCAGCACGCAACAGTCTGCGGCGACGGTCGACGAATGCGCCCCATCGGCACAGGAATTGAACCCTCAGGCGATTTTCCATGGCGGAGGTGGTGAGCCGTCTGGCCGATCTCGCAGGGACCGGATCGCGCCGCCAATTCGGACGGCCGGTGCAGAAACCACAATGCCGTTGCGGGAGCGAATGAAGGCCGGCGTTGGACCGCGGACTCTGCGGAGCCGCCCTTGCGGGAAGATCGCTCCGGCGGCCCCGTCCGGTCACCCGCCTGGCCCCAGAAGCCGTTATCCTAAATGGCATGAATCGTCGCACCTTTCTCAGCCTCGCCCCCGCCGCAGCCCTAAGCCGCACGTCGTTTGCGGCTCCAGCCGCACTGAATAAACGGGAACGCATGCTCGGCTGGCTCGCTGGTGAGAGCACCCCCAACTATATTCCCGCTGCTTTTTTCCTCCACTTCGGCAACGATTACAAGACCGGTTCCGCCGCCGCGAAGCGCCACTTGGAGTTCTTCCACCGCACGGACATGGATTTCCTCAAGATCCAGTTCGAACAAACGTACTCTCGCCAGGAGTTCCTGCAGAAACCGGCCGACTGGTCGAAGCTGAAACTTGCCGGGCTCGACTTCTACGAACCGCAGCTCCAGACGGTGAGGGAACTGGTCAAGGCTGAGAAGAAGAATGCACTGATCCTGATGACGCTCTATTCGCCGTTCATGTGCGCCGGCCACTGTGCCACCTCGCCCGTGCTTTTGCAGCATCTGGAGGAGAACCCGGAAGCGGTCAAGAAGGGGCTCGAAATCCTCACCGAAAGCCAACTCCTGTTTGTGCGCGCCTGCATGAAGGAGGGCATTGACGGGTTCTATTCTTCGACCCAGGGTTCCGAAGCGAACCGCTTCAGCAGCCCCGCCATCTTCAGCCAATATGTAAAGCCGTTCGATCTGGTTTCGATGAAGCAAATCGCCAGCGCCTGCCCGTTCAACATCCTGCACATCTGCGATTACGTGGCGCCCTACGCCAATTACGACGCCGTTATCGACTATCCCGGCCACGTGGTCAACTGCAACCTGAAGCTCACCGACCGTGAGATTACCGGCCAGGAAATCACCAGGCTCTTCAAACGGCCTTTCATGGGGGGCATGGACCGCCACGGCATTATCGCGACGGGTACGCCCGCGCAGGTGGAAGCGAAAATCCGCCAGGTTGTGAAGGACGCCCCTCGTCCCTTCATCCTCGGCGCCGATTGCACAGTGGAAGCCGATACTTCATGGGACCGCTTAAGACATGCGATCGCGGTAGCCCATCAGGTTGCGGCTTAGGGTAGTTCACGCTGCCGCCTTTGGCGACGGCCACTTTCCGCGTGAAATCGGGAAATTACAGGGGCGCTCCGCCATGCGCCACCGAAGATTCGCTCCGCGGCATCGGCGCACTCGGGCCAGGTACCGCATGTACTGCCGGCAATTTACAACTGCGGAACAGCTCGCCGTTCTGGTGAGACCCGCCATTTTCACAAGCGGTTGAGCAGTAGTCCGATCGGCGGTTCGCCCGGCCGCAGCTACCGGATTTAGGTTCAAGGGAGCTGTCATCGTTCCTCGTTCCAGACAAAAAGCAAATGGGGAGACGATCCTGAGATCGCCTCCCCATTCACCGCAACCAGCTAGGAGAAACTTATTTCGCCGGTTCGGCGACGATACCGCCAGCGGTCTTTTGCTTGGCTTCCGTCTTTTTCTTCTTCACCGCCATGGCCTTGTCGACCCAATCGTTGGCGGTTTTGATGTCCTTCTCGTACTCTTCCTTGTTGTCGGCCAAGTCGGCGCGTTCGCGAATGAGGAGGTTCTCATACGCCATCGCGTCGTCGTAATCCGGGTCAACCTTCAAGGCTTCGTCCAGGTTGTTCAGACCGTCCTGAATAACGCTGGAATACTTGGCTTTCAGCTCTTCCCGCACCTTCTTGTCTTTGATCGGACCGGGATCGTCGAGCTTCATGCCGAGGTTGGCGCGGGCGGTGCCATCGGCCGGATACCATTGCGACCAGGCGATGAACCCTTTGCTGTAATAACCGACAGCGTTCTTGGGATTCACTTGCGTCAACTTGTCGTTCCAAGCCTTCGAATCGTCCCAACGCTTCTCGTTGAGGTATAGAGATGCGAGATAAGCGATGGCGGTCTCGTTCTTGGGATCGTCCTTTAGCACGTCCTTAAAAGTGTTCTCGGCCGCGTCCGCCATTTGCTTGTTCTCAGGCGACTCCGCACCGGGAATGTACTGCTGCATGTACGCCGTCGCCAGGTACAAGCGTGCGATCGGGTAGTTAGGATCCAACTCCACCGCTTGCTTGAAATGCTCGACGGCTTCCGGGTATTGAGCGTTCTTGAAGGCATTGACGCCCTTGTTCAAGTGATCGCGGGCTTGCAGCTTCTGACAGCCCGTACCGAGGACGGGGAGGGTGATCAGCACAGCGGCTAGTACGCCCAAAGCCAACTTGCGCATCTTATTGCCCAGCCTCCACTTTCGCGGTCATCAGGCCGACCTTATCGATGCCGGCGCCGTGAGCGATATCGATTGCCTTCGCCACGTACGAAAACTCGATCGACGGATCGCCTTTCACGAAGACCACGCGTTCGGCACGAGTCTTGAAGATTTCTGTGAGCCGATTGCCCATATTCGCCTCATCGGTATCTTCGCTGTTGATCATCAAGTGGTGGTTCGCATCGATCACAATCACCACGGTTCGCTGATCGGACAGCGTCTGCTTTTGGCCGGGAGGTGGTGGCTGCGGCACCAAGGCTTCCAGGCCTTTAGGTGTCAGAGGCGTAATCACCATAAAGATGATGATGAGTACCAATAAGACGTCGATCATGGGCGTCATATTGATATCGCTTTTCGGACCGCCCCCTCCACCGACTGACATTCCCATACGAGAAACTCCTTTTAAGAATCTTTTTAGTTATTTCACCGGGTTTAGTTATTTCACCGGCGTCGCGGCATCTGCCGGCGCCGCCGCTTTACCTTTTTCCTGCAACTGCTCGGTGAGCAAACCCAACTGGTCGACACCGGCCGCGCGCAGATTGTCCACCACGTTCACCACGCTCTCGTAACGGGCGCGCGAGTCCGCCTTTACGAAAACCGTCTTGTCCAGCTTGTTGGTGAGCATGTCCTTGACCTTGGGGGGAAGGTCTTCGGCGTTGACGGCGTCGGAGCCCAGCCAAGCCTTGCCGTCCCGCGTGATCGCGACCAGGACCGCATCGCTCTTGTCGGCCGCCGGCATCGAGATGGGGTTCTTGGTTCTCACCAAGTCCACGTCCTTGCCTTTGGACAACATAGGTGTGATGACCATGAAGATGATCAGCAGCACCAGCATCACGTCCACCATAGGGGTGACGTTGATGTCGGCGACGGGCGGCGGTGCATGATGCTTCGTCTTGCCCTGTTTACCTGTCATTGTCTTTTCTCCCTGGAAGCCGGTAGGCAGGGGAGCTTCTCAAGAGGGGAAGCTCCCCGAATTTCAACTCGCCGGATTCCTCAGTCTCGAACTACTTGCGTGACTACTTACTTACGTGCCCCGGCGCCGCGCTGCGACCGCTTCAGGAAGTAGTCGATCAATTCGGAACTGGAATTGCCCATCTCCACGTCGAAGGCTTCAATCTTGTTGGTGAAGAAATTGAACATCCAGACCGCGGGGATGGCCACGAACAAACCGATAGCGGTGGTCACCAACGCTTCCGAAATACCGCCGGCCACAGCACCGAGACCAGTGGATTTGTTGTTCGAAATACCTTTGAACGCGTTGATGATGCCGACGACGGTTCCGAACAGACCCACGAACGGGGCGGTGGAACCGATAGTCGCCAGACCGCTGACGCCGCGCTTCAGTTCGGCGTGAACGATGGCTTCGGCACGTTCCAGAGCGCGCTTGGACGCTTCGATTTCCTCGCCGGGAATCTCGGAGCTGATCTGGTGCGCCTGGAATTCCTGCAAACCGGCTACCACAACCTTAGCAAGGTGGCTCTTCTTGTAGCGGTCGGCAATTTTTACTGCTTCATCCAGCTTGCCTTCGCGGAGCGCGCCGGCAACGGCTGGAGCAAAAGCCCGCGACTGCTTGCGAGCCGCACTGTACGCCATCAGGCGGTCAATCATGACGCCGATCGAATAGGCGGACATGATGAACAGGCCAACTACGACGAACTTGGCCAGGGGTCCCATCTGGGCCCAAAGAGAACGCGGATCCCAACCGACTTCGCCGCCGCCCTCTTGGAGCAAATAAATCGCCCATACGTGCAATTGCAAAAGCATGTTTGTTGTCTCTCCTGCGAGTTGAAATTGTATCTTCTATCCGACGTTCGTTGAGGAGCGCCGGGTTACTACTGGTTTAACGTAAAGTTCACATCAATCGTGGTTTCTACCTGCACCGGCTCGCCGTTGAGCATCGTCGGCCGGTAGACCCACGTCTTCACTGCATCCATGGCCGCCTGGATCAACAGAGCCGGGCCGCCAAGAGAGTGCAATTCCTGAATCGTGCCATCCTTGGAAATTACCGCCGCAAGGTGCACTACGCCGGATACGCGCGCCGACTTCGCCAACTGCGGGTACACCGGCGGAGTCTTGCGGAGAATCATGGCGCTTTGAACGTTGCCGCCCACCTTAATACGCTGCGGGGCCGCTGCCTTCACTGCCGGGGGCGGAGGCGGAGGGGGCGGGGGAGCCGCCGACGGAACCGAGCTCATGATGCCACCGAGAACGCCACCCACTGCGCCGCCGGCTACGCCGCCGGACATGCCGCCAACCACGCCGCCAACCGCCGAGGAGGGGGGGGGAAGTTCGTCTTCCCTAATGACCGCAATTTCTTTGGGGACCGACTTGGGAGCCATCAGTCTGCCGGCGTCGAACTGCCGCGGAATCACTTTGACCACCTTGACGGGTGGTGCGGCCGCCGGAGGAGGAGGCGGTGGAGGCGGTGGAGGAGGCGCCACCAGGAAACTTTGCAGTGTGGTGGACGGGAGCACTTCTGTGTAGATCAAAGGCAGGATCACGGCTACGGTGATCAGGACAATCTGCCCGATGAAGGAGACCATTACCGTCCAGCTCTTGTTGGTCTTTCCTACCCCATCTACGAACGTCTGTTCAAACATACCAGCTTCCTTTCCCTATTACCGCGGCGGGTGGGCAGCGAACAACCCGTCGCCGCCGCGAATTTCACTCATCGGACCGCCTTGGTCGAATTTTTGCGAACTGTTTCCACTTTCGGCGCCGCCGGTCCACCACCGGTTGGCAGCTTTGGCGTACCTTGGCTACCGCCCGGCCCTTGGCCGCCGCCCGGCGTTTGCTTGCGGCGAACATCCGCGTAATTATGCCAGAACAACACGATCGGACTGGCGACGAAAACCGAAGAATACGTGCCTACGATGATCCCGCAAACCAGCGCGAACGAAAACCCATTCAATACCGGACCGCCCCAGATGTACAGCGCGATCACGGTCAGGAACGTCAGACCCGAAGTCATGATCGTCCGGCTCAACGTCTGGTTCACCGCGCGATTCATCACCGCTTCCAGAGACTCCTTACGCGAAAACTTCAAATTCTCGCGGATACGGTCGAAGATGACGATGGTGTCGTTCATGGAGTAGCCGACCAGCGTCAACAAGGCCGCAATCACCGTCATCGAGACCTCTTTATCGAAGAGAGAGAACAGTCCGATGGTGATCAGTGTGTCGTGGAAGCACGCGATGACCGCGCCTAAACCGTAAATCCATTCGAAGCGGAACGCGATGTACACCAGCATGCCGGCCAAGGCATACAAAGTGGCGAACAAGGCCTTTTGGCGCAGCTTCGCACCTACTTTGGGCCCCACCATCTGTGCCGAAACAACGTGGAACGGCGCCAGGTAACACTCCTGTTTGAGAGTGTTCATAATACCAGAGTTCATTCCCGGCGCGGAAGACAAATCTCCGAAATCTTTGATCAATCCGGAGTGGTGCGAGTTGATCTCGGTGAGGATGTTGGCGACCAGCGTTCCCAGTTGCTGCTCACTCATCGCCACGCCCGCGCGGGCGAGCGGATCGCGCAAACGGTTGGTCAATTCTTCGGCGCTGGTATTGTTGAGATCCAGCTTGCCGCCGCCCGGTTGGCCGAAAGTATCGGTGAGCACTGCGCGCATCACAGTTTGATTGGCGTTCATCGTGCCTTCACCTTGGCCCTTAGCTTCCGTCTGGATCTCTACGGTGTTCACAACACCGTTACCGCTCAAGTCTTGGACGCTGACCTCACCCTTGACCTTCTGGATCATGGCTGCGCGGATTTTGTTGTCCTCGGGAGGAGCGGCGAATTTCACCTGAATCAGCGTTCCCTCTTTAAAATCAATGCCGTACTTGAGACCACCGCGGGCGATGATACTCGTCAGTCCAGCCACGCTCAGCACCAGCGAAGCGATGATAAAGGGCCATTTCTTGCCCAGGAAGTCGTAGTTCGTGTTCTTGAATAATTCCATTGAGCGTTGCCGTGCTGGTGCGCTCTATATAGTTCAGACACCAGCTCCTTAACTTTTGTTCCCGTCTAAAGCCGCGTTAAGCGGCTGTTCCAATCAAAAAGCCCGCCGAAGCGGAACTTAAATGCTTAAGGCTTCCGTTCCCCGCCGCCCCGAAAGTTCCCAATTGAAGATCGTGCGGGAAACGAATACCGCGGTGAAAACATTGGCTAGTAGACCGATCGTCAATGTTACCGCAAATCCCCGCACCGGTCCTTCTCCGAACAGGAAAAGGAAGGCGCAGGACACCACAGTGGTCACGTGCGTATCCACAATGGTCCACCAAGCCTTGTTGAAGCCTGTGTCGACGGCCGCGAAGGTCCCCTTGCCGGTTCGCAATTCTTCGCGGATTCGTTCGAAAATCAGTACGTTAGAGTCTACCGCCATACCGATGGTCAGGATCACACCGGCGATGCCCGGCAAGGTGAGCGCGGCGTGCAGGTAGGAAATCGCAGCCAAGAGTATTACCGTGTTCAGCACCAGTGCCAGTACCGCATTTACGCCGCTGCGCTTGTAGTACACCAGCATCACCGTGATCACCGCGATCAGACCGGCAATGCCCGAAACGATCCCCTGATGAATAGAGTCGGCGCCCAGCGACGGGCCCACGGTATTCTCGAAAGCCGTGGTCACGCGGGCGGGCAGAGAACCAGACCGCAGATAGCGCGACAAGTCCGACGCCTCTTCTTCACTACCCAGCCCCATAATGCGGCCCGAGTCCTCGATGCGCTCCTGAATGTTGGCCACGCTTACAATACTGTTGTCGAGAATGACGGCCAACTTGTCGCCCACGTGATCGCCCGTGAACCTGGCGAATTTGCGACCGCCCTCCTGCGAGAGCGTGAAGCTGGTCTGCCAGGTGCGTGCGCTATCGCCCTGCCCGGGGCGGGCGCTGCGCATATCGCGTCCCGTGATGACCGGAAATTTGCTCACTAGATACCACTCGTCGGCCTGGCCGCGAACCCGCGGCTTCATCTTGACGAGAGTTTCGTTCAACGGCAGGATTCCGCCCAGTTTCGCCAGCGCGTCTTCGCGGCTGCTGAACGCCGTTTCGTGCTGCTTGTCGACGCCGGTGATGGATAGCACGGCTGTGGTGCCGATCAGCTCCTTGGCATGGGCTGAGTCGTCGATGCCCGGCAGTTCGATCAGAATCTGGTAGTCCGCGCCCGACTGGCCGTACTGCTGCACCGACGTTTCCGCCACCCCAAGGTCGTTAATACGATTGCTGATGGTGTCGATGGAGCCCTGCACCGCCTGCTTCTTCAGGTCGATCAGTTCCGTCGGCGTCAGCTTCATCGAATAGTCGGTGGCATTGAGAGAGGTGAGGATGTAGGTAGGGGCTTCGGTGGCTACCAGGTTGCGAAAATCGGCGGCCTTACCGGGATTCACTCCCTTGATGGTCAAGGTCACCTTGTCGGCGTCATCCACGGACTGGGGTTCGCTGACTTCCGCGCTATTCCAGACGATCGACTGCTTGATGGCTGCCTGCTGCAACCGTTCCTGGGTCTGCTGGGCATCCCCCTTCACGGCGTCCTGTACCTGGACTTCCATCACCAGGTGGCTGCCGCCTTTGAGATCGAGACCGAGACGAATGTTGCCCTTCAGGTGGTCGATCAGTTCGGTTTTCGATGTGGGGAAGCCGATGATCCCGAAGATGCATATCAGTATCGTCGCAACAATGATCACGGTCCGCGTTGTCAGATTCTTTTGCATGGGTATAGATGCCTTGCCAAATTTCGATGTCTTGCCAAATCAAATAACGGTTCGAACTACTTCTTTTCACCCGAGACCAGACTGGTCACCGCGCTGCGCGCGAATTGCAGCTTGATATTGTCCGGCTTGACGCGCAATACCAGGGAATCGTCCTCCACCGCCACGATGGTGCCGACCACGCCACCGCTGGTCACCACAGTGTCTCCATTCTGGAGACCGGCCAGCATTTTCTGCGTCTGTTTGCGCTGGCGCTGCATCGGTAGGAAGAGGAGGAAATACAAAACTCCGAACATCAGGAGGATGGGCAACATCATGCCCAGGGAACTGCCGGTCGCCGCCGTTTGAAGGAACAAGTTAAATACCACGTTTTGACCAATAAGCGGTCATTCGGCGTCCGAAGGCGCCGAACGAACACACCTCAAGTATTCTGGAAATGAGAACGATATTATAGCGTGCCTGATCTCGCACATGATGTCAAGGTACCGCCGGACGTTGTGACGAGTGGCCAACGATGCGTAGAGAATCTCCCCGGACAGGAACAGGTGGCGCAGGTACGCACGGGAATACCTGCGGCAAGTATAGCACTGGCAGTTTTCATCGATCGGCCGCTCATCGTCCTTATAACGTGCGTGTTTGATGATCACCCGGCCCTGCGATGTGAACAAATATCCGTTGCGGGCGTTGCGCGAGGGCAAAACGCAATCCATCATGTCCACCCCGCGCGCCACGTATTCCGGCAGTTCCAGCGGCATCCCCACTCCCATGGCGTAGCGCGGCTTGTGGCGCGGCAGAATAGGGCGCGTCGCCTCCACCATTTCCATACTGAGCGCGCGCGGTTCGCCCACCGAAAGGCCGCCGATGGCGTACCCGTCGGTATCGAGATCGAGCAGGGCGCGCGCGCATTCCGCCCGCAGATCGGGGAACATGGAGCCTTGTACGATTGGGAACAGGGCGTGGCGCGTCGCGCTTTCCGCCATGCGCAGGCGATGATGCCGGTCGGCCTGCTGCGCCCAGCGGACGGTACGGTGCATACTCTGGCGGGCGTACTCGTGAGTGACGGGATACTCGGGACACTCGTCGAGCACCATACAGATGTCGCTGCCGAAGGCTAGCTGCACGTCGACGGTCGATTCCGGCGTGAAGGTATGGAGATCGCCATTGAGATGCGACCGGAAGATGACGCCTTCGTCGTTGATCTTGCGCAGTCCGCTGAGGCTGAAGACCTGAAAACCGCCGGAGTCGGTGAGGATGGCGTTGGGCCACGACATGAAGCGGTGCAATCCGCCCATCTTGCGAATGAGCTCGTGGCCGGGGCGGAGGAAGAGATGATAAGTATTCGCCAGCAGAATCTTGACGCCGAGGTCTTCGGCGAGATCGCGCTGGGAGAGTCCTTTGACGGTGGCCTGTGTGCCCACCGGCATGAATACCGGGGTTTCGATGGTGCCGTGGGGGGTATGGAGCAGTCCAGCCCGCGCGCCGGTGTCGGGGCATTCGGCCACTAGTTCGAATGAGATCTGGGTCAAATCAGATTGTAAACGAGTGCGACGCGCTCGATGTCCCTGCGGGACATGGCGGGTGGACGACTTGACCGGCCAATCTTTCCTCATTTTTCGGCTATGGTGATGTGATCGAGTTGTTTGGCGATATTCAGGAGGCGACGGTCGAGGCGTTGGAGCCGACGTCGGGTCTTCTCGTC
>Ga0182030_10004299_pt1 | contig 30376 bp, 25 predicted proteins | sample 812S3MmetaG_FD_121299 | JGI IMG/M metagenome (GOLD analysis project Ga0182030, IMG submission 121299) | Permafrost microbial communities from Stordalen Mire, Sweden - 812S3M metaG (Illumina Assembly) | ecosystem: Environmental > Terrestrial > Soil > Wetlands > Permafrost | place: Sweden...
CGCGGCCCGGCGCGATCCGTCGCGTGGCTTACGTGCATGGCATTGTTGGTCGCGGCGATCCTGATGCAGCCGCTGTACGCCGACGGATTGGAAGGACGCTTCGAGGTACGTTCCGCGGACTTGGAACTCGAGGAAGGTGTCTATCACATGAACGCTCGCCTCGCCTTGCCGCTCAGCGACGCGGTGCGCCGCGGCCTGACCGAAGGTGTGCCGCTCAATCTCGAATTGGACATCGAGATCGAGCGCGTGCGGCAGCTGTTGCCCAATTCGAAGATCGCCGAACTGACGCAGCGCTATCACGTGGAGTACAACGCGGTGAGCGCACGCTACACATTGCGCAACGTCAACAGCGGCCAGCAAGAGTCTCTGGCGACCGTCGACGCAGCTCTTGAACAGCTCTCCGATATCCGCGACCTGCCGGTGTTGGATCGGGCGTTGATCGCGAACGACCGCCGCTATGAAGCCAATGTGCGCGCCAAGCTCGATTACGGCACCGTACCCTTCACGTTGCGCCTGGTCATGTTTTGGGTCAGCGATTGGCATCGCGAGTCCGATTGGTATACATGGACGTTTCAGCCATGATCCGCAAGTACGGCTCCACGGTACTGGGCTGCATAGGTTTGGTGCTGTGGCTGGCAGCGTTGTACATGTTGGGAGTGGCCGCGCAGAATTCCCAGAAGTTCGAAGGCTGGCTGCCTTGGATCCTGCTGGTGAACATCTGCGGCCTGCTAACCCTGTTCGCTCTGCTCGCGGGCAAGGTCACGCGTCTGGTGCGCGACTATCGCAGGCATGTGCCGGGTTCACGGCTCAAGGGTCGTACCGTTGCGATCTTCAGTGCCCTGGCGGTGGCCCCGATCTTGGTGGTCTATTACTTCTCCCTGCAGTTTTTGAGTCGCGGCATCGATAGCTGGTTCGAACTGGAAGTCAGCCAGGGATTGCGCGACACGCGCGAGTTGTCGCATGCGGCGCTCGAGGTGCGGGAAAGCGAATTCCTGCAGCATACCCAGGTGGTGGCGCGTGCGCTGCAGCAGCTGCCGGACTTCCAGCTGATCAGCGAACTGGAGCGGCAGCGGCGCGACAGCACCGCGCTGGAATTCACGGTGGTGGGTGCGCAGGGGCGCATTCTGGCCACCAGTTCAGACCTGCCGATGGACATGCTGCCGGTCCCGGCCACCGACGCCATGCTGCTGCAATTGCGGCGCGGCTTGCCTTACGTCAGCCTGGATACGGATTCCGTCGGAAGCTATCTGATCCGCGCGGCAGCGCCGTTGAGTGATGGCGGCACCAGCCGGCGCGCGCTGATCGCGCTCTACCCGGTGCCGCAGCAGCTCACTCAATTGGCGGACACCGTGCAGCGTTCTTATTCTCAATACGCCCATTTGGTGCAGCTGCGTCCCGCGTTGAAATCCACTTTTGTCCTGATATTGACGTTCGTGGTGCTCATGTCGCTGATCGCCGCGGTTTACGGAGCGTTCTTCGCCGCGCAGCGTCTGGTGCAGCCGGTGCAGGATCTGATCGCCGGAACGCGCGCCGTTGCGAAAGGCAACTACGACACGAAGTTACCGTTGCCGTCGCGCGATGAACTCGGTTTCCTGGTCACCTCGTTCAACGACATGACCAAGCGCTTAGGCCGCGCTCGCGAAGAGACGCGCCGCAGTCAACAAGCCGTGGAGGCGGAACGCGCCGGACTGGCGGTGATTCTCGCGCGCCTATCGACGGGCGTGGTGTCGCTGGAGCCGAACTTGACCGTACGCACCGCCAATCAAGCAGCCGGCGCCATCTTGGGAATAGATCTGGAAGCAGCGGTGGGCAAGTCGTTCGACGAATCCATCAGTTCGAGCGCGCTGTTCACGCAATTTCTCGCCGCCGTCAAGGTGCGGCTGTCCGAAGAGCGCCTGGATTGGCGCGAACAAATTGAACTGCTGTCCGAAACGGGCAAGCGCGTGCTCATGTGTGCGTGCACCGCCTTGCCCAGCGATGTGGGTGCCGCTGCCGGCATGGTGCTGGTGTTCGACGACATCACCACGCTGCTGCAGGCGCAGCGCGATGCGGCCTGGGGCGAGGTGGCGCGCCGCTTGGCGCACGAGATCAAGAATCCGCTGACGCCGATTCAGCTGTCTGCGGAACGCATGCGCCGCAAGTTCCTGGGCTCGATGAACGCGCAGGATGCACAAATCCTCGAGCGTGCCACGCACACCATCGTCGCGCAGGTCGATGCCATGAAGCAGATGGTCAACGCCTTCAGCGAGTACGCGCGCGCGCCTGACATGCATTTCACGCGCTTCGACTTGAACCAGTTGATCACTGAGGTGGCGGACTTGTACCGCGTGCAGGATCGAGTCGCCGAACTGATGCTGGCCCTCAGCCCGGATCTCCCTAACATCTCGGCGGACCGGATGCGCGTGCGCCAGATACTCAACAATCTGCTCACCAATTCGCTGGAAGCGCTTGAGGGTCGTGCTGGAGCGCGCATCGAGATCGAAACTCACGTCTCCGACGACGGTTCCAGACAAGGAGCAGCCGCGGAGATTGTGATTACCGACAATGGACCAGGATTCCAACGAGACTTGATCGGCACCGTTTTCGACCCATATGTCACCAGCAAACCCAAGGGCACCGGTTTGGGGCTGGCAATTGTCAAAAAGATCGTAGAGGAACACGGCGGCCGCATTGAGGCGGATAATCAGCGGTCGGGGGGGGCCCGAGTAAGAATTCTATTGCCTTTGAGCGACGGCGCGCGCTCCTTGGGCGCACGAGAGGCGCGGAAAGCAGAACACAGGAGAGAACGCGTATGAGCGCTTCGAGAATATTGGTGGTGGATGATGAGGCGGATATCCGCGGTCTGTTGAAGGAAATTCTGTCAGAAGAAGGCTACGACGTGGAGATTGCCGCCGACGCCAGCCAGGCGCGCTCCTCTCGCGCCAATCAAATTCCCGACCTGGTATTGCTGGACATTTGGATGCCGGATACCGACGGCATCACCCTGCTGCGCGAGTGGTCGCACACCGATGGCTACGACTGCCCGGTGGTGATGATGTCGGGGCACGGTACGGTGGAAACGGCGGTAGAAGCGACGCGGCTCGGGGCTTTCGACTTCGTGGAGAAGCCGCTGTCACTGACCAAGTTGCTGCGTACGGTGGAGCGGGCGTTGGACGCCGGGCGACGCAATCGACTGTCGGCGCGCACCCATGGCCCATCGCTGGCCATGCCCATGGGCAAGGCAAAAGTGACGCAGTTGCTGCGCGAGCAGGTGCAACACGCGGCCTCGAGCTCCTCGCCGGTGCTGTTGTTGGGGGAATTGGGTTCCGGCCGCGAGGCATACGCGCGGTATTTGCATTCCTTGAGCGCGCGCGCGTCAAAACCCTTCCTTACCGTGGTGCCCGCCAGTCTCGGAGCCGATCCCACGGCCGCGTTGTTCGGCAGCGAGCGCGACGGCCGTGTCGAACCGGGCGCTCTCGATCAGGCAGCGGGCGGCTCGGTCTACATTTATGGCCTGGAAGATCTGAGCAGCGAGACGCAGCGCGCGCTGGTGGGTGCCATCGAACAAAACGGCTATACCCGCGTCGGCGGCAGGCAGAAGATGCCGCTGAACGTACGCTGGATCAGTTCGGCTCAAGATGGTTTCGAAATGCGAGCCTCGCCTGAGCCGTTCCGCCGCGATCTCATCGCGAATCTGAATGTCATCACGCTGCGCGTGCCGCCGCTGCGCGAATACGCCGAAGATGTTCCCGACCTACTGCGGTTCTATGTTGACAGGCTGGTGGACGACCAGCACCTGCCGCTGCGCCGCTTCAGCGTGGCGGCCCAGAACCGCCTGCGCAACTATCCTTGGCCCGGAAATATCGGCGAACTGAAGAATCTGGTGCAACGGGTGCTGATCTTGGGCGTCGGCGAGGAAATCGGCCTGGAGGAGATCGAGCGCGAGCTCGCGGTCAAATCGGCCGTCAACGAACCGCTGGTCAAGCAGGACTTGTTGGCATTACCGCTGCGCGAAGCGCGCGAGCAATTCGAGCGTGCCTATCTGCAGCAGCAACTGCTGTTATGCAATGGCAAGGTCGGTCAATTGGCCAAACGCGTCGGTATGGAGCGGACCCATCTTTACCGGAAATTGCGGGCATTAGGCGTCGATTTTCGTCAATTAGGCGAGGATTGAGGCATGTCACGGATAAAACCGAATACGCCGTCCGTATAGGTCTCCAGCACCTCGCTGCTGGGTGTGCCATCGGGCAACGCGAGAACGGCACGATGCTGCAGAACTGAGCCGGGTTAATCGCCGACCCTGATGACCAGGGCATCGACATCGGCCTTGTGCAGGATGGCGCGCAGCCGGTTCAATTCATCGAGTTTCGAGATCGGGCCGATGCGGATCCGGTGCCAGGTGTCGTTGTCGATGGATACCTTCTGCACCTTGGACTCCACGCCCTGCAGCGCGAGCTTCGCGCGTACGCGATCGGCGTCCGCGAAGTTCTTGTATGAACCCACTTGCAGTACGTAAGTGCCCTTGCGCGTCTCCGGAACCGACTTGATGTCCGGGCGCACGTCCTTGTCCTTTTCCGGAACCACCATCTCGAACTTCGGCAGAGCGTCGTAGAAGTCGTAAGACTTGGCGGGTTCGTCGCTCGGCGCCTCTGCCGCGTCGGGAGGGTCATTGCCGCGAAATTTCCTCGGAGGCCTTTTGGTCTCTGCGGCCGCGGGGGCATCGAGCCGATGATCTTTCAGGTATATGACGCCGGCGATCCCCAATCCGAGCGCCAACCCGCAGGCAAGTCCCATCCAACCGGAGAATGCCGCCTGTGTCCTGCGCCTGTTCTTATAATCGCGTGTCGCCACTAAAAAGCCGTGGTACTTCCCTGAGCTACATGCTGCTCGGCGCGGACACGCCGAGCAGTCCAAGTCCGTTGCGAATCACCGTCTGAGCGGCCAGTGCCAACGTCACCCGCGCGTCGCGTAATCCCGCATCTTCGACGATGAATTGATGCGAGCTGTAGTAGGTGTGGAAGTCATTCGCCAAATCGCGTAAGTAATGCACCAGAGTGTGCGGTGCATATTGCGCGGCGCACAGGCGCACGATTTCCGGGAATGCACAGATGCGTTTCATCAATTGCAGTTCGTGCGCCTCGCGCAGGTGGTCCAACGATGCAAGACCATGCGCCGCGTCATAGCTAAGCCCGCGCTCATTCAGCTGCCGCAGCACGCTGGCGACGCGCGCGTGCGCGTACTGAATGTAGTACACCGGATTGTCATTGGAGCGCGCCTTGGCCAGTTCCAGATCGAAGTCCAAGTGCTGATCGTTGCTGCGCATGACGTAGAACAGCCGCGCCGCATCGTTGCCCACCTCGCGGCGCAAATCGCGCAACGTGACGTAGTCCCCGGAGCGCTTCGACATGCGGGCTTTCTCGCCGCCGCGAAACAGCGTAACGATCTGCACCAACAACACTTCGAAACTCTCGGCGGCTCCGCCCAGAGCGATCAGTCCCGCCCGCAGACGCGCGATATAGCCATGATGATCGGCGCCCCAGATGTAGAGCAGGTGCTCGAAGCCGCGCTCCAGCTTGTTGAGCACGTAGGCGAGGTCGGACGCGAAATAGGTCTGCGCTCCGTTCTCGCGTACGATGACGCGATCCTTCTCGTCGCCGAACTCGGTGCTCTTGAACCACCATGCGCCGGCCTTCTGATAGGCGCGCCCTGAAGCCTTCAAGGTGTCGAGCGCACGATCGATGGCGCCGCTGTCGACCAAGCTGCGTTCCGAGAACCAGTTGTCGAACACGACGCCGAACTCGGCCAGGTCCTCGCGAATGTCGGCGAGAATTCCTGCGACCGAAAGATCGAGGACGCGGCGATAAGCGGCGGCGCCGATCAATTCACGTGCGCGCGTGATGATGGCGTCGATGTGCACATCCTTGTCGCCGCCTTGTGGTTCGTCGGCGGGCAAATCGGCGAACACGGCGGCCGCGGGGTGCCGCAGCGCGCCGCCTTCTTGCGCAAACAGACGCTCGGCGATCGGCACGATGTAATCGCCGACGTAGCCATTGGACGGAAACGTGAAACTCTCGCCGCGAATCTCCAGATAGCGCAGCCAGGTGCTGACGGTCAATATGTCGATTTGGCGTCCGGCGTCATTGATGTAGTACTCGCGGGCCACTTGATAGCCGGCCGCTTGCAGCAGATTTGCCAGCGAAGCGCCGAAGGCCGCGTGCCTGCCGTGCGCCACATGCAACGGTCCGGTGGGATTGACCGAGACAAACTCGACTTGTACCCGCTTGCCGGCACCGAGATTCGACTTGCCGTAGTCTTGCGCGTCGCGCACCACCTTCGCGATCTCTTCGTGGTACGCCCGGTCGGTGAGAAAAAAATTAATGAATCCAGCGCCGGCGATTTCCGTCTTGGCGACCATCAGGCTATGGGGCAGCGCGCGCACCAGGGCCTCCGCCAGCTTGCGCGGATTCTGGCGCGCCGGCTTCGCCAGACGCATCGCGAGATTGCTGGCGAAATCCCCATGCTGAGGATCGCGTGTGTTTTCGACTTCGATGCTTGCGGTACGTGCGGTCAGCGGCAGTAAGTCTTCAGGCACATCCGCCAATGCTTGTTTGAGCAGCGTTTCTATCAGGGTCTTCATGTGGGGGGGCAGTCTACCGCAAAGATGTCAGTCTACTTCGAGCGGGTCCACATCGATGGACCAGCGCATCCCTTGGGCGCCGGGAAGATCCGCAACCGCCGGCAGCCAGCGCGCCAGGTAGCGCTGCAGATCGCCGCGGCTCAATGTCTCGATCAACAAATGCGCGCGAAAATAATCTGCGCGCCGTGCCATCAGTGCGCTCGCGGGACCGAGAATCTTGATTCCCGCTTCATTGAGACGAGTGCCGCGCAGCGCGGCGGCCTGCAGGAATTCGGCCAAACGGAGCGGCTCCTTGGCTTCCGCGCGCAGCATGGCCAGCCGCGAGAAAGGCGGCCATTGCGCTTCGCGGCGCTCCTGCAAAGCGCTTTCCGCAAAACTCTCGTAGCCCTCCGCGATGAGCCGCGTCAACAGCGGATGCTCGGGAAATTCAGTCTGAATCAACACCTCACCTGCGCGAGCTGCCCGACCGGCGCGGCCGGCCACTTGCGTGATGGTTTGCGCCAAACGTTCCGTAGCGCGAAAGTCGCTGGCGAACAAACCCTGATCGGCATCGAGGATCACCACCAGCGACACATCCGGGAAGTGATGACCCTTGGTCAACATTTGCGTACCGACCAAGATGCGCGCCTCGCCGCTGTGCACGCGCTCTAGCACGGTCTGGATGGAGCCGCGCGCGGCCGCCGTGTCGCGATCCAAGCGCGCGAGCGGCGCGTCGGGAAACAGCCTGGTGAGAGTTTCCTCGACCCGCTCGGTGCCTTGACCCACGGCTAGCAGCGCTTGGCCGCACTGGCCGCAGACCGCGGGAATTTCTGCGTGCGCGCCGCAGTGATGGCAGCGTAGCTGTTGTGCACGGCGATGCAGCGTCATGCGCGCATCGCAATGCGCGCACGGCGCAACCCAGCCGCAACTGTTGCAGAACAGACTCGGCGCATAGCCGCGCCGATTCAAGAATACGATGACCTGGCCGCCCGCCTGCAAATGACTGCCGATCGCGATCATCGCGGGTGTCGATAAACCCTGGTCTGCCGCGTGCCGCCGCAGATCGATCAAGGACATGCGCGGCGGCTGCGCGGAACCAGGTCGTTGCGGCAGCAAATGCTTCGCATAGCGGCCGCTCGCCGCGTTCTCGAGCGTTTCGAGCGACGGCGTCGCCGAGCCCAATATGACGGGAACGCCGGCGCCGCGGGCGCGCATTACCGCCAGATCGCGAGCCGAGTAGCGGAATCCTTCTTGCTGCTTGTACGAGGGGTCGTGTTCCTCGTCCACCACGATAAGAGCGAGCTTGGGCAAGGAGGTGAACACCGCGGATCGCGTGCCGATGATGATGCGTGCCATGCCGCTGTATGCGGCGCGCCAGGCATCGCGGCGCTCGGCATCCGTCAAGGCCGAGTGCAAAGCCACCACGCCGTTCGAGAAGCGGCGCCGAAAGCGCTCGACCAACTGCGGCGTCAGCGCAATCTCCGGCACCAAAACCAATGCCTGACCGTCGGCGGCGATCGCCGCCGAAATCGCGCGCAGGTAAACCTCGGTCTTACCGCTACCGGTGACGCCGTAGAGCAGATGCACCGCGAATTTGGACAGCGACGTCAGAATGGACTTGACCGCCTCGGCTTGCGCGGCCGTGAGCGTCAACTCGTCGGAATCGCGCGCGTTCGTCTCCAAAGGCGCAGGTGCGGCCGTGGTCGGCTCGCTCCTTTGCGCCATGATCCAGCCGCGCTTTGCGAGGGCTTTCAAATGGGCGGGCTTGAATGCTTCTGCCGCTTGCGCCGCCGTTGCAAGGCCGCGATCCGCCAACCACGCCAGCTGCGCACGTTGTTGCGGCGCCCGTCGATCGCCGGGTTGTGCCAATTGCATCTGCCCCAGTTCAGTGAGGGTCCAATGCTCGGTAGCCTCAATGGCCGGCTGGCCCGCGCGCAGGCTGACCGGGAGCGCGGCTGCGAATACCTCGCCGATGGGGTGGTGGTAGTAGTCGGCGGCCCACCGCAGCAGCTCGAAAGTGACCGCGTCGATGATCGGAGAGGTATCCAAGATCTGTAATGCGGCCCGAAGCTTGGATGCAGAAATGCTCGACTCGGCGGCGAGCGCCACCAACACGCCGATCAGCTTGCGGCGGCCGAACGGCACGCACACGCGCACGCCCAACGGCGGCGGCGAACCGGTCGAGTCGGCGGGCGGCAGATAATCGAAGACCCGACGCAGCGGCGTGTCGAGCGCGACCTGCAAAATCACGCGCCTCCTTTTGTCCACAAGAGCTGTGGATAAGTCTGTTGAAAACCGGGGATCATTTGCCCTAAGTGCCGGTTCCGTTTCGGGTCGTCTTCAAAATGGCGAAAAAGTGTGCGAAATCGAAATGACTCAAATAAATTCAATGGGTTACATCGCCCTTCACATCGTCCTTAGAGGTGCCGTGCCAAAATGTTGCAACGGAAGTCACAAACGGTGTGCGTAAGTCGCTGATCTTGTATCAATCATGGTCAACCACGGGCGGCGGCAGGCGTTTATACCTGGAACGGCAATGGTCCGCAGCTTAACCAACCTTCATGAGGACGAGTATGTCTCGCTTTGGTACGCTCCACACCGCTTGGATGGTCTGGGATAGTCCCGCTCCAGCGCCTGAGGGAGTGGTTCTGGAGTATTCGCGAGAACTCGAAAAATTCTTGGCCGATATTGAGCGCCGGGCGTTTCGCATGGCCCAGGTCGCGTTGCGCGATGCCGACGATGCGCTGGACGTGGTCCAGGATGCCATGCTCAAGTTGACCAAGAATTACGCGTCCAAGCCGAGTTCCGAATGGCGGCCATTGTTCTATCGGATTCTCGAGAACGGCATCCGCGATCTGCAGCGGCGCCGCTCGGTCCGCAAACGCATCATGACCTGGCTGCCGGGACCCAAAGAGGATCCTGACAACGAAGCTCAGGATCCACTCGACAGTGTCGCAGACACGGCCACACCGATTCCCGAGACGCTCATGCAGGACCAGGCGCTGGAAAAGCTCGAAGTGTCGCTGCGAGCGTTGCCGACGCGTCAGCGCGAGGCTTTCATGCTGCGAAACTTTGAAGGCATGGACGTCGCCGAAACGGCGAGAGCCATGGGTTGCTCGGAAGGCAGTGTCAAGACGCATTACTCACGCGCCGTGCATGCGCTGCGCGAACAACTCGGCGAGGCATGGTGATGAGCGAACAGCCAGTTGATTCCCTCGAAGAGCGCAGCCGCGCCTTGTTTCACGGCAGCGTCGAGAACCTCGACATGCGTATTCGCTCGCGCCTCACCCGGGCCCGGCACGCCGCATTGGATGCAGCGACGGTGAGCAACCGCTCTTGGTTGTCGCGCAAAGCTTGGTGGATGCCCGCCGCCGGCGTGACCGCGGCCGCCTTGCTGGGCGCCGTGCTGTGGATGGGCGCGCCGTTGGGCCATCACACGGTATCCTTGGCCGATGCGCAGTCGAACCTCGAAGATTTGGATATCGTCGCATCCTCGGATGAGTCCGGTGACGCCATGGAGATGCTGCAGGACGATCTCGATTTCTATGATTTTGCGGACAAAGCCGCGAGTCCGGAACCAGCCGCATAGGTTGAATCGTCATTGATTTCGGCAAGAGCTTGGTTGTTCATAGCCACGATGGCGTGCGCAGCCGCACATGCGGGGCAGCCGCCTTCGCAACCGCAGAAGCCTGCGCCGGCTGCGACGGCTCAGGCTCCTGCAGCGCAGGGTGATGTGCCCGACGATGAGTTCATCGAATTTTTGGGCTCGGACGATGTTGGAGATGCCGCTTGGTGGGAATTTTTGAAGCGGGCGCCGCCGCGAGGGAATAATCCCCCCGCGCCGCCGCCGCAGGATGCGAATCGATGATCAGGGCGCTATTGATAGCTTTCATGAGTCTGGCGGGCGCTTGGGTGCCCCTTGCGTCGGCGTATGCGCAAGACCCCGCGCCCGCGTCAGGAGCGCCCACCGCGGAGTCTGCCGCCCCAGCGGCGCCCGCGGCACAGCCCAGGGCTTGGAATTCCATGTCGCCGGACCAACAGAAGTTGCTGCATAGCTACCAGGACAAATGGAATTCTCTGCCGCCGGATCGCCAGCAGGCCTTGGCAAAGGGCAGCCAGCGCTGGCTGACCATGACCCCTGAGCAAAAAGAAGGCGCGCAGCAGCGCTTCAGCCAGTGGCGCGCCATGCCGCCAGAGCAGCGGCAACTGCTGCGCCAGCGCTGGCAGCAGTTCAAAGCGTTGCCGCCTGAGCGCCAGCAACGCGTGCGCGAGCAGTTCAATCGGTTTCGGCAAATGCCACCGGAGCGCCGTCAACAGTTGCGCCAACAGTGGCGGCAAATGAGCCCGGATCAGCGCCGCCGAGTCATTCAGCGCGCGCCGCCGCCGCGTGCGGCCATGCCGCACCCGCCCTCGCAACACCGCAATCCGCGCTGACCGGGGGACTGAATGCTGGCCGGTGAATATCAGGGTGGTAGTGCGTTCGGCGTGAGAGGGGACGTCAGCCCGCCGCCTTGACCGCCTGAATCAGTTGACTGACGGCGGCCTGCGCATCGCCATACAGCATGCGTGTTTGGTCGAGCACGAACAGCGCATTGTCGATACCCGAGAAGCCTTGGCCCTGGCCGCGCTTGATGACGATGACGTTCTTGGCCTTGTCAGCGTTCAAGATCGGCATGCCGTAGATCGGGCTGCTCTTGTTGCTGCGGGCGTCGGGGTTTACCACGTCGTTGGCGCCGATGATGAGCGCGACATCGGCGGTCTCGAATTCCGCGTTGATTTCGTCGAGATCAGATATTAGGTCGTAGGGAACACCTGCCTCGGCGAGCAACACGTTCATGTGGCCCGGCATGCGGCCGGCAACCGGATGAATGGCGAAGCGCACTTTGACTCCATGTTCGATCAGCAGTTGCGATAGCTCCCAAACCTTGTGCTGCGCCTGGGCTACCGCCAATCCGTAGCCTGGAACGATGATGATCTTTTGCGAGTACGCCATCATGACGCCCGCATCCGAAGCCTCGATGGCCTTCTGCGTGCCAGTCACGCTGCCGCCGGAGGCTGCACTCGATTCGCCGAAGTTTGAGAACAGCACGTTGCCCAGCGACCGGTTCATTGCCTTCGCCATCAATTGGGTCAGTAGGGTGCCGGCGGCGCCTACCACCGTACCGGCGATGATCATGGCTGCGTTGTCGAGCACGAACCCTTCGAATCCCACCGCCAGGCCGGTCAGCGCGTTATAAAGAGAAATGACTACGGGCATGTCGGCGCCGCCGATCGGCAGCGTCATGGCTATACCTAAGAGCAACGCGAAGCCGAAGAACAGGGAAACGGTGAGTTCACCCGCCCCCATGCCGGTATCCGTGACGGCCATGAAGGCGAATGCCGCGGTGAGCAACAACACCACGAGATTCAAAAACTTCTGGCCGCCAAAGCGTATGGACTTGGTGATCAAGCCCTGCAGCTTGGCGAACGCGACGAGGCTGCCGCTGAACGAAACGGCGCCGATGAAGCCTCCGACGGTCGCCATCGTCAGATGCACCAGGTTGTGCTCGTTGCCGCTGTACAACTCCACCGCCGCAATGGCCGCCGCGGCGCCGCCGCCCATGCCGTTGTATAGTGCGATCATCTGCGGCATGTCGGTCATGGCGACGCGCTTGCCGCTGACCCACGCAATGATGCTGCCTATGGCGATCGCGACGAGCAGCAAGACGACGTTCAGGGTCGAGCCACCGGCGACGAACACCAGCGTGACGGCAGTCGCCAGCAGCATCCCGACCCCGGCCCAGCGCACGCCGCTGACCGCGGTTACGGGCGAGCTCATGCGTTTCAAGCCGAGAATGAACAGCGCCGCGGCCACCAGATAGGAGAGTTGCGTCAGGGTTTGCAGGGTCGAAGCGCCGAACATGGGCTATGGCGCCTTCTTCTTGCCGGCGGTCACGAACATTTTCAGCATGCGCTCGGTTACGACGTAACCGCCCACGGCGTTGCCGGCCGCGAGCACTACGCCGATGAAGCCGATGACGCGCACCAGAGTCGAGTCGGCGCCTGCCAGCGCCACCATCGCACCCACCAGAACGATGCCGTGGACGAAGTTGGATCCCGACATGAGAGGGGTATGCAGGATTACAGGCACCCGCGAGATCACCTCGTATCCTGTGAACGCCGCGAGCATGAATATATAAAGTGCGATGACGCCGTCGATCATTTCCTGTTACCCCTCCACTGCCTTGCGGGTGGCTTCATGTTTGATTTGTCCATCATGGGTGAGCACGGAGCCAGCAAACACCTCATCGTTCCAATCGATCGCCAATTCGCCCTTGAGCAGCGCCGGCTTCAACAGATTGAACAGATTGCGGGCATACATTTCGCTGGCGTGATAAGGCAGGGATGCCGGCAGGTTCAGCGGGCCGATGATCTTGACGCCGTTTTGCACTATGGTTTCACCGGCCTGCGTAAGTTCACAGTTGCCGCCCTGTTCGGCGGCAATATCAACGATGACGGATCCGGCCTTCATGCGCTGTACCGCGGCTTTGGAGACGATCCGCGGTGCCGCGCGTCCCGGAACCGATGCCGTGCTGATTACCGCATCGCTGGCGGCAATGCGCGCGTCGAGCACTTCCTGTTGCTTGAGCTTCTCCTCCGCGGTGAGTTCGCGGGCATAGCCGCCCGAGCCCTCCGCGGAGACGCCTGTCTCGACGAATTTCGCACCCAGAGATTTCACCTGGTCGCGCGTGGCGCCGCGTACATCGTACGCCTCGACCACCGCACCTAGGCGCTTGACCGTGGCGATCGCCTGTAAACCGGCGACGCCGGCGCCGATGACCAGCACCTGCGCGGGACGTATCGTCCCGGCCGCCGTCGTCAGCATGGGCAGGAATCTCTCCAACGAGTTGGCCGCTATCAGCGCAGCTTTGTAGCCCGCGACCGAGGCTTGCGATGAAAGCGCGTCCATCGACTGCGCACGCGAAATGCGCGGCACGAGTTCCATCGCGAAGCTGGTGATGCCGCGATCGCGCATGGCGCGCACCAACTCCGGATTCGCATAGGCCTGCATGAAACCTAGCAGCACCGTACCTTTCTTCAGCGCGGCCACCTCCGCCAGGCTTGGCGGCCGCACCTTCAGAAGTATGTCCGCGCTGCTCAAAATCGTGGCGGCGTCGCTGAATTCGACGTCCACGTACAGAGCATCGGGAAAATGCGCCAGCGCACCGGCGCCGTGCTCGATCAGGACACGAACGCCCAAGGCGCGTAACTTGACGGCAATTTCCGGCACCACGGCGACACGGGTTTCTCTTGCAGCGGTCTCCGTTAGGACACCGACGACGACAGGCATGCGAACCTCTTCCAAGCCGTTGTGACACGAAACGTTGAATTATGGCATAAGACTCGACTATCTTTAGCGCCCATGCAGCCCGTTCAAGAACAGCCGCTTCAGCTTTTGGATTGGCGCGATGACTTGATCATCGCGCACGGCTATCCCTTGTCCCAACAGATCCTACGCACCGACGTGGCGGGAATGCCGCTTGAATGGGTCGATTATCGAGAGGCGGCGCGGCTCTATCACACTGAACAGGTGGCCTATACATGCGGCTCACTGCTCTACCGGCTCTATGGCGGCACATGCGCGCGCACGGGTCAGCGCACCATCGTCGATGTGAACTCGATCATTGCCACGCTGGGGGTGACGGGTAATCCTGGAAATCTTCGCGGCACGTCGTATACGCCGCCCCTCAACAATCAGACCTTGTTCCGTCGTGATGCTTATCTGTGCCTGTACTGCGGCGCGCGCTTTACATATAGCCTGTTGTCGCGTGATCACGTGACGCCGTTCAGCCGCGGAGGCCAGGATACTTGGAGCAACGTGGTATCGGCTTGCCGCCGCTGCAACAACGCCAAGGCTTCGCGCACGCCAGAACAAGCCGGCATGCAGTTGTTGGCGGTGCCGTTCACACCGACTTACGCGGAATACATTTTTCTGAAAGGCCGGCGCGTGCTCGCGGATCAGATGGAATATCTGGTGGCGCATTTCCCGCGTTCGAGTCCGCTGCACGAGCGTATGCAACGCTGGCCGATGTGAACGTGCTTACGGCCGGCGGGCGTTCGGGCGTCGTGTACTTCATCGACGCCAGTTTTTTCGTGTTTCGCGCCTATCATTCCATGCCGCCGGACATGGTCGATGCGGACGGCAACGCCACACATGCTCTGTACGGCTTCGCGCGGTTTCTCTCAGATATTCTGGAGAACGTGCGGCCGGAGCGGATCGGCGTCGCGTTCGATATCACATTGCGCGGCGAGACGTCGTTCCGCAATGGTATCTATCCGGCTTACAAGGCGAATCGTGAATCTCCGCCGGCCGATCTGGAGCGCCAATTCGCGTTATGCCGCGAGTTTTGCCGGCACATGGGCGTGGCGGAATACGCGAGCTCGCAATACGAAGCCGACGACATCATCGGAACTCTGGCGGCCCGCTCCCGCGCGGCGGGGTTGCGCAACGTTCTGGTAACGCGTGACAAGGATTTGTCACAGCTGATCCGCGACGGCGATGTTTTTTGGGATTACAGCGGCAATGCGCGTTATCACTATGACGACATCGGGCCGCGGTTCGGAGCGGTCCCCGAGCTGATCGCCGATTTTCTCGCACTCACCGGCGACAGCGTCGATAATATTCCCGGTGTGCCAGGCGTGGGAAAGAAGACGGCTGCGCTGTTATTCAATGCCTTTGGATCTCTCGATGAGCTGTACGAGAATCTGCATCGCGTACCGGAACTCAAGTTGCGCGGCGGCGCGGCAGTGGCCGCCAAGCTGCTCGCGCATAAGGAAGCCGCGTACCTGGCCCGGCGCCTGACGGGCATCGTTTGCGACATGCCGCTCGACGCCAGTTTGGATGACTTGAAGCCTAGGGAGCAGGATAGCGGTAAGCTCAGCTGCTTTTTCGATACACATGGTTTCGGCAACATTTTGAGGCAGCAGGCGCGTCGAATCGCCGCTGCATGACGACGGGGAGTTGCGATGGCACGAAAGGACATTAAATCCGTTCTGCAGGAAGGGCGCCTGTTCGCCCCTGCGGAAAAATTCAGCAAACACGCGAATCTGAAAGCCAGCACGCTGGAGCGCATGTACGCGAAGGCGTCCGAGGACTACGTCGGCTTCTGGGCCGATCTGGCTGTCGAGGAAATCGAGTGGATGCGGCCATTCACTGTGCCATTGGACGATTCCGACGCGCCGAATTACCGCTGGTTTGTCGACGGTCAGCTCAATGTGTCGCACAACTGCCTGGATGTGCACCTGGCGCCCCGCGGCGACAAAGTTGCCATCGTCTTCGAGGGGGAGCCCGGCGACGTCCGCAAGCTGACTTACGCGGATCTGCACGCCGAGGTGTGCCGCTGTGCCAATGCGCTCAAGGAGCGCGGCATCGCGCGCGGCGATCGCGTGCTCATCTATATGCCGCTGATACCTGAGGCGGTGATCGCCATGCAGGCATGTGCGCGCATCGGCGCGGTACATTCAGTGGTTTTCGGGGGATTCTCGGCCAATGCGGTCAAGGACCGCATCGAAGATGCGGGCGCCAAGCTGGTTATCACGGCCGACGGCGGGTGGCGCGGCGGCCATGTGATCGAATTGAAGCGCGCGGTCGACAAGGCGCTGGCGGATGGATGTGCCAGCGTCGAAAAGGTCATCGTTTACCAGCGCACGAACAGCAAGTGCGACATGCGTTGGGGTCGCGATGAATGGTGGCACGACGCGGTCTCGAGTCAGAGTGCACAGTGCGCGGCGGAAAGTCTCGACGCCGAGCATCCGCTGTTTCTTCTGTATACATCGGGATCCACGGGCCGGCCGAAGGGTATCCAGCACAGCAGCGGCGGCTATCTGCTGAACGCCAAATTGAGCACGCAGTGGACTTTCGATCTCAAGTACAGTGATGTCTTCTGGTGCACGGCCGATGTGGGTTGGATTACCGGCCACACCTATGTGGCGTATGGACCGCTGGCGGCCGGCGCCACCGTGTTGATGTATGAAGGCGCTCCGACATACCCGGATGGCGGCCGTTTTTGGAAGCTCTGCCAAGCCCATGGCGTCAGCATTCTGTATACCGCACCGACCGCGATTAGGGCGTTGATGAAACTGGGCGATGCGATACCTGCCCAATACGACTTGAGCAAGCTTCGATTGCTGGGCAGTGTCGGCGAGCCAATCAACCCCGAAGCCTGGATGTGGTACCACCGAGTCATCGGCGGTGAGCGCTGTCCGATCGTCGACACCTGGTGGCAGACCGAAACTGGCGCAATCATGATGACGCCGGTTCCCGGCGTGACACCCACCAAGCCAGGCTCGTGCACCAAACCTCTGCCGGGCATTTTCGCGGATATCGTCGATGACGAGGGTCGTCCGATTATCAAACCGGATGCGGGCGGTTACTTGGTCATCAAAAGGCCCTGGCCGTCGATGCTGCGTACGATCTGGGGCGACAATGACCGCTACCTGCAGACTTATTGGGAGAAATTCCAAAATCGCTTCTACGTCGCGGGAGATTCGGCGCATCGCGACGCCGACGGCTACTACTGGATAATGGGGCGCATCGATGATGTGCTCAACGTCGCGGGTCACCGCCTCGGAACGATGGAGATCGAATCGGCACTAGTGGCGCATCCGAAGGTGGCTGAAGCGGCGGTCGTGGGCAAGCCGCACGACATCAAGGGCGAAGCAGTGTTCGCCTACGTGGTACTCAACGTACCCAAGCCTCAAGGTGCGGCAGCGAGCGCGCTGATCGAGGAGTTACGCGGTTGGGTGTCGGAACAATTGAGCCCCATCGCCAAGCCCGACGATGTGCGTTTGACCGACAATCTGCCGAAAACCCGGTCCGGAAAAATCATGCGTCGACTGCTCCGCTCCATCGCGCGCGGCGAGGAGATCACCCAGGATATGTCGACGCTGGAGAATCCGGCGATTCTGGAGCAATTGCGCGGCGATTCTGCGGCGCCGACAGCAGAGCGCGATGAACTGAAGCATGGCGGTGCTACGAAGAAGACGACGCCCGTGACTAAGGCTGCCGCAAAAAAGACCGCTCCCAAAACCAAAGCCGCCGTGAGTGCAAAGCGCAAGGCGTCATCGAAGGCACCGAAGCGCAAACTGGGATCGAAGCAAAAGGTGGCGGCCAAGCGCAAGTTGGCGCCTAAGCGCAAGTTGGCGCCTAAGCGCAAGGCGGCGAAGAAGCAAGCGGTCAGCAGGCGGCCGAAGGCACGGCGCAAGAAGTAGGTGTCGTAATCGGCGGGGCGCGCGTTTCGGCCGTTTGGCCCACGGGGCGCGAAAACGAGGCAGCGCGCCTTACTCTCGGCTAGAATCTGTCTGCCGGAGCGCTCTCGAATAGCGCACAGGTGCGAGCCTCACGTGATGCCTCGCAGCGGCAAAAACCACATTGGGTAATAATGCTTTCCACATCGAACGTCGCCGTTCAATTCGGCGCGAAACCGCTCTTCGAGCAAGTCACCGTCAAGTTCTCCGACGGCAACCGTTACGGCCTGATCGGCGCCAACGGCTCGGGTAAGTCCACCCTGATGAAAGTGCTGGGCCGCGATTTGGATGCCAGCGCGGGCGATGTGATGCTGCAGGCCGGCATGCGTCTGGGCAAACTGAACCAGAATCAGTTCGGTTACGAGGACGACCGGGTCATCGATGTAGTGATGAGCGGCCATGCGGAGTTGTGGGCCGCCATGCAAGAGCGTGACCGCATTTACGCGGATCCGAACGCCTCCGACGACGATTACATGAAGGCCGCGGACCTGGAGAGCGTGTTCGCAGAATACGGCGGCTATGACGCGGAAGCGCGGGCGGCGAGCATTCTCACCGAGGCGGGCATCGACGAATCGCGTCACCACGGACTGATGCGCGAGGTGCCGCCGGGCCTGAAGCTGCGCGTACTGCTGGCGCAGGCGTTGTTTTCCAAGCCGGATGTGCTGTTGTTGGACGAACCCACCAACAACTTGGACATCAACTCGATCCGCTGGCTGGAAGGGGCGCTCAACAACTACGACGCCACCATGGTGATCATCAGCCACGATCGGCATTTCCTGAATCAAGTCTGCACGCACATCGCGGACTTGGATTTCCAACAGCTGAAAATCTACCCTGGCAACTACGACGATTTCATGTTGGCGTCGGTGCAGGCACGGCAGCGCGTCGAGGCGTCCAATGCCAAGGCAAAGGAGCGCATCTCCGACCTGCAAGAGTTCGTGCGGCGTTTCTCCGCGAATGCTTCCAAGGCGCGGCAAGCCACTTCGCGCAAGCGACAACTCGAGAAGATCAAGATCGAAGAAATCCGCCCCTCATCGCGCCAGAACCCGTACATCAGGTTCGAGCAGGGCAAGAAGCTGTACCGCAATGCGGTAACCGTGGAAAAACTGACTTTCACCTACCCCGGCACCACCGATAAGGTACTCGACAACGTGTCGTTCAACGTCGAGGCTGGCGAGCGCATTGCCATCATCGGCCCGAACGGCGTTGGCAAGACCACTTTGATGCGCTGTCTTGCCGGCGAGCTCAAGCCGGATAGCGGACGCGTCGTGTGGGTGGAGAACGCGCAGCCGGGATACATGCCGCAAGATCCACAAGCGGAATTCGAGGACAAGATCGATCTATTCGGGTGGATGTCGCAATTCACGGGCAAGGCCGACGACGATCAAATCGTGCGGGCGACGCTGGGACGACTGCTGTTTTCCGGCGACGAAACGAAAAAGTCGGTCAAGGTCCTGTCCGGCGGCGAGAAAGGCCGCATGATCTACGGCAAGCTGATTCTGACCAAGCCCAATGTGCTGCTGATGGACGAACCCACCAATCACATGGACATGGAGACCATCGAATCGCTGCAGATCGGTCTCGAGCATTTTGCAGGAACCCTGGTGTTCGTTTCCCACGACCGCGAGTTCGTCGGCGGATTGGCGACTCGTATCCTGGAATTGCGGCCGGGAGGAACCTTGGTCGATTTCCGCGGCAATTACGACGAATACTTGAAGGCGCAGGGCGTCGAGTCCTAGAACGCGGCCCTGCAGGTTGCTAGGATTGGCGCCTCTCATCCGCAGGAGTTGGCTGTGCCGATCCGCAAGATTGCGTTTCTCGTATGCATATCGATGTCTGCCGCCGCGATGGCCGCGGACACTCCGCTCATCAACCGCATTGCCGACGAAGGCTTCAACCACAGCCAAGTCGCCGAAACGGCCGCCTATCTGGCGGATCAGATCGGCGGCCGCATGACCAACTCACCCTCGATGCGCCGGGCTGAGCAGTGGACGCAGGAGAAATTCAAGGGCTGGGGATTGAAGAATGTCCGCACCGAGGCATTCGATTTCGGCCGTGGTTGGTGGATAGAGTCGTCGCACGTGCGCATGCTGACGCCGCGGCCGCTCGAGTTGCGGGCGATCCCGATCGCGTGGACTCCCGCAACGCCGGGTGCCGTGAGCGCGCCCATCATCGTGGCGCCGATGACGGTGGACAAGGATTTTGTGGATTGGAAAGGAAAGTTGTCGGGAAAGATCGTTCTGGTCAACTGGCCTGCGCCTCCCAAGGACGACGGCGACGCGCCGTTCCAACGCTACGGCGAAGGCGATATTTCTAAGCTGGATAAATACCAGCATCAGCCCTTCGATCCGGACGCCAGGAAGCTGCGCATCGAGCGCTTTCGTTTTCGCGCTCATCTCGACGCATTCCTGGCGCAGGAAGGCGCCGTCGCGGCGGCCTTCATGTCTCGCACGGAGGGCCGGCTGGTGCATGGCGAGGGCTACGGATACCGCGTCGGCAACACGCCGAAGGTACCCGCCGTGGAATTGGCCGCCGAGGACTATCGCAAATTGGCGCGGCTGGCGAAGGTAGGCGAGGTAAAGCTTGAGATCGACAGCCGCGTGCACTTCGAGGATGCGGATCACAACGCCGACAACGTATTCGCGGATATCCCGGGATCGGACGCCAAGGCGGGCTACGTCATGGGGGGCGCGCATCTGGACAGTTGGGTCGCCGGCGACGGCGCCGCGGACAACGGCGCGGGCAGCGTGGTAGTCATGGAAGCGGCGCGCATTATTGCCAGTCTCAACGTGCAGCCGAAGCGCACCATTCGATTCGCGTTATGGGCGGGCGAGGAACAAGGGCTGCTGGGGTCGGCCGCCTTCATCGAGAGGCATTTGGCTAGACGCCCGCCTCTGGACCCATCGCTTGCCGACCTGCCTCCGGCATTCCTGGCGGACAGCTATCCGGTGGAGGCTCTGCCCGGGTTCACCGAACTCGCCGGCTATTTCAACATCGACAATGGTTCCGGCAAGATCCGCGGCATATACACGGAAGGCAATATCGGCGCAGTACCGATTTTTCGCGAATGGCTGGCGCCGTTCTCCAGCATGGGCGCAAACGCGGTGGTTGCGGAACCCACCTTTGGCACAGATCACGTCTATATGAGCCAATTAGGTTTGCCGGCATTCCAGTTCATTCAGGATCCACTCGACTACGGCAGCCGCGTGCACCATACCGACCTCGATACGTACGACCATCTGCGGCTGGAGGACTTGCGCCAAGCATCCGTGGTGTTGGCGACCGTGCTCCTGGCCGCGGCCAACATCGATAAACCGCTGCCGCGCAGACCGGTGCCTACGCCGCCGGCGGTTGCCGATCCGTTCGCCTATCCCGACCCCGCTAAGCGCTAGCGCGAGGCGCAGCGAATTCGCGCCGCTTGCCCCGCTTGAAATCGGCGATGATCTCGCGCGCGGCATTGTGTCCTGGCGCACCGGTGACGCCGCCGCCCGGATGGGTGCCGGCACCGCACATGTAGAGCCCGCGCAAGGGTCCGCGGTAATCACCGTGGCCCAACATGGGCCGTGCGGAGAACAGCTGGTCCAATCCCAACGCGCCGTGAAAAATATCGCCGCCGATCAGACCGAAAGTACGTTCGAGATCCAGCGGACTCATTATTTGCCGCCCGATCACGGCGGCTTTGAAATTCGGTGCGTGGCTGTTGACTAAGTCGATCATGACATCTGCGACTTGTTCCCGATGAGTGTCCCAAGAAGCGTTGTCCGGCAGGACCGGCGCGACGTGCTGGCAGAACAAGCTGGCGACATGCTGCCCGGCAGGCGCGAGACTGTCGTCCAGTGTGGAGGGAATCAACATCTCCACGATCGGCTGCCGCGACCATCCGCCGGCCTTCGCATCGAAATAAGCCTGTTCCATGTAGGCGAGACTCGGCGCCATGATGATTCCCGCCGTGTGATGCTCGGCGAGCGTGCCGCCGGGCAGCGAGTTGAAGTTCGGCAGCTCCGCAAGCGCAACATTCATGCGGAACGTACCGGAACCGCAGCGCCATTGAGCTATGCGCTCGCGGAAGTCCGTCGGCAATTCCGCTGGATCGATGAGCGAGCCATACAGCAACCTTGGATTGAGATTGGAAATCACGCAGCGCGCGCGTATTGCCTCACCTTTCTCGGTAACCACGCCGACGGCGCGGCCCGCCTCGACCAGCACCTCGCGCACCGGCGAGGCCAGCCGGATATCGACGCCGCGTTCCGTCGCCGACTTCGACATGGCCTGGGTGATGGCTCCCATGCCGCCGATCGCATGCCCCCACGCGCCCTTCTTGCCGTTGACCTCGCCAAACACATGGTGGAGCAACACATAGGCGGACCCGGCTGAGTAGGGCGACGCATAGTTGCCGACGATGCCGTCGAATCCGTAGGCCGCCTTGATGGGCGCGCTTTCGAACCACGCATCGAGGTAGTCTCCCGCGGATTTGACGAACAAGCCAAGAAGCTCGCGCCGCAGCGACATGGTGAGCTTGGAGACGCGCTTGCCAAGCCGTGCGCTGCGCAATAATTCCGGCAGCGCCTCAATCCAGCCGCCGGCGGACACGTTCGGAGGAGTTTCCAGCACCAGATCGCGCAGCACATCCGCGATCGAATCGAGCCGTTCGGCGTAGGCGCCCAAGCGTTCGGCATCGCGGCGCGAGAACTTGGCCACTTCTTCTTGCGTTTTTCCGGCACCGACTTTGAGATAGTTGCTGGCGTCCAAGGGCAAGAAGTTGGCGAGCTGGCGCTCGACCACGCGCAGTCCGTGGCGTTGCAATTCCAGATCGCGGATGACCTTTGGATTCAGCAACGAGACGGTGTAGGCGGCGACGGAGTTGCGGAAGCCTGGATGAAATTCTTCGGTGACCGCGGCGCCGCCCGCCACCCGACGGCGTTCGAGCACGGTCACTTTGAGACCGGCAGCCGCCAAATATGCGGCGCATACCAAACCGTTGTGTCCGCCGCCGATGATGACGGCGTCGCGTCCTTGCGAATCAGCCACGGAGGCTCGCCAAACGCGCACGCGCGTGCCATCCGGCCGCCGGCGCCCGGTCCAGGTTGCTCTCCGGAATCACCTCACGCAAGCGGCGGGCGAAGCTTCGCAAGGCGACCTCGTTGCGGCCGAGCGGGCCCGGCGTGTAGCTGCGCGACCCCATGCCGGTTTGTACGCGCTCGATCAGCGCCTTGTCCTCGATGCTGACCCTGCGATTGATGCGCCAATTCAGCAGCCGCGCGGTCCGCATCTCGCGCCGCGAATCCGGATGCGCGTAAGCGATTTCCCGAATCAGCGTCCGTGTCGGCGACAGCGGAATCATCTGCATAAAATCGACTTGATCGGGATAAAAGTCGAACGCGACATTGGGCCACAGCTTGAAGTAAGTCCAGAGGCGCTGACGCGCGTCAGGCAAATGCGGTACGCGCGGCAGAATGGCCTGATACATGCGCTCGGACGGCTGCGACGACGGCGCATCCCGCAGGTGGCCCCACATCTTGTCGACCCAATGCTGCGCTTCGACGCCGTAGCTTTGGCCGAACAATCGGCTAAGACCGGCGTGCGCCACCGGAATGTGCATGGCATCGGAATAATTATCCGTGACATTCTTCCAATTGACATCGCGCACCCGCAAGGCGACGCGCCCGAGTGGCTGAAGCTCTTCGAGTCGATACAAAGCCAACTCATCGGCGTAGGGAGCCAGCATCTGAGCGACGCTGGGCAATCCGGACTTGAGCCGTACGAAAACGAAGCCGCGATAGACTTCCGTTTCAAGCGTCTTCAGGCCATAGTGCTCGTTGGAGAATCCTTCGAACTCCTGGCGCTGCGGGACCGCCGTCAATCGACCATCGAGATCGTAGCTCCAAGCGTGATACGGACACACGATGCGGCCCGGGCAGCTGCCGGCGCCGTCGAGAAGACGCGCGGCGCGATGCCGGCAGACATTGAAAAACGCCCCGACGCCGAGATCCCGCTGGCGCACCGCCACCAATGGCTCGCCAAGAAAATCCAAGGTGTGGTAGTCGCCCGGTTTGGGGATATCGTTCAGATGGCAGACGATCTGCCACGCGGCGGCGAACACTTGTTCCTTTTCGGCTTCGAGGAAATCCGCGTCGCGGTAGACCCAGCCGGGCAGGCTGAAGCCGTCGCTGCCGGGCGGCGCCGATGTAACCGGATCAAACTTGGCGCGCTGTGCGTCCATAGCGTTGCGACCTTCTCGTTATTGAACGGTAGTATAACAAGAGAGGTTGACTCAGCGCCAGCGGCGGAGCATCAAGCCTTGGGCCGTTTGCGCACGGCTTTCGTGGTGTCGGCGGCGGCGAGCGCCAGGCGCGGGAAGGCGCCCCTGCAAAGGGCATCGACCCAATCCTCGCAGACGGCGATGGCCTCGCTGGGTTTGAAGCTCGCAGTGCTCAAACTCAGTTCCACCCATAACCCGTCCAACAACGCCGACAACGCGATGGCAGCCGGACGCGGCTTGAAACGAGGTGCGAGCCCCGTGCCCATCAATTGACGCAGCAGGCTTTCCAGCATCGAGCGATACCGTCCGTAGGTTCGATCATGAACGGCGCGTATCTCCGGGGAGTGCGCCACCATGCTCCAGAAGACCACCCAGACATTGAACAGCTGCGGCTCGATCAGTTCAGGGGCGAACGAGGCGCGAAAAAACAAGCTGATCCGCTCGCGCGGCGAAGCTTCGTTGTTCTCGAATTGCGCGCGCATCGACTCCTGCAGCGATAGCGCCAGCGCTTCGTAGGTCTCTGCGACCAGGCCGGACTTGCTCGGGAAGTGATGATTGATCAACCCTATGGATACCCCGGCCGCTGCACTGATGCGACGCACCGAGGCGCCATCATGGCCGTAGCGTTTCAGACACTTCAGCGTCGCTTCGATCAGCGCTTCACGGCGTACGGCAGGCGCTGCGCGCCGAAATTTCGGCACATGCCTCTTGGTGATCATGGTTGGCCGAAGTTCGGGTGTGCGGCCAGAGCCGCCGCTTCAAGCGGCGCGGAACGCCCGATAATCCATCCCAAGAGCGCTCGCGACTGCTTCGTGCGTCACCTGTCCGGCATGCACGTTGAGACCGCGTGCCAATCCCACGTCCTGGGTTATGGCGGCGCGCCAGCCATGGTCCGCCAGGGCCTTGACGTACGGCAAGGTCGCATTGGTGAGTGCGAACGTCGAGGTTCTCGGCACGGCGCCGGGCATGTTGGTGACGCAGTAGTGGATGACGCCATCCAGAACATAAGTCGGCTCGGCATGCGTGGTCGGCCGGCTGGTTTCGAAGCAACCGCCTTGATCGATCGCAATATCGACCAGCACCGCGCCAGGTTTCATCGACTTGACCATGGCCCGAGTGACTAGTTTCGGCGCGGCTGCGCCGGCAATGAGTACGGCACCGATCACCAAATCGGCATCGCGAACCAGTTCTTCGATGGCGTGAGCGGTCGAGTAAACCGTCTTCAGTTGGCTGCCAAAGATCGAGGAAAGCTCGCGCAAGCGCTTCACCGACCGATCCACGACCGTGACATCCGCTCGCAGGCCCACCGCCATCTCGACGGCATGGGTCCCGGACACGCCGCCGCCGAGCACCACGACTTTCGCGGGGGCCACTCCGGGCACGCCGCCCAGGAGCACGCCGAACCCGCCATTGGCTTTTTGCAGGCAATTGGCACCGACCTGTACCGACATGCGCCCCGCAACTTCACTCATCGGCGTCAGCAAAGGCAGCGAGCCGTCCGCAGCGGTTACCGTCTCATATGCGATGGCCGTGGCGCCCGAGGTGATCAGCCCCTGGGCCTGATCGCGATCGGCAGCGAGATGCAGGTAAGTAAAAAGGGTTTGACCGGTACGCAGCATCTTGCATTCGGTCAGCTGCGGCTCCTTGACCTTTATGACCAACTCGGACGCTGAGAACACGTTCTCGGCACGCTGCGCGATGGTGGCGCCGGCAGCCTGATAATGCGAATCCTCGAAGCCGATCCCCGCACCCGCGCCGGTCTGCACCAGCACTTGGTGGCCGGCATCCACGAGTTCGCGAACACCCGCGGGCACCAAGCCAACCCGATATTCATGAATCTTGATTTCTTTGGGAACACCGATTTTCATAGAATCGCTCCGCCGGCGCATTTTTCCGATGAAAGTAGGTTACTCACCCCGACAACGGGACACAATCTGGGGCGTCGCATCAGGTCTTAGGCTTCAGCAGCAGCGAAAAACTGACCTTCACGGCGTCGGCGATCCACTCTGTGCTTTTCCAATCGCCTTGGCCGACGCCAAAATCCAGGCGTTTGAGCTTGGCGCTGCCCTCGAGTTTGGCGGCGCCGGCCGCCTGCGAAAACTGAAAATCGATCGGCACGTCTTTGGTAACACCGTGCAGGGTCAGCGCACCGACAGCGCTGTAGCCGTTCGCCGTCTTGGTGATAGCCTTGGTGACGTAGTGCGCGGTCGGATTATGTGCGACGTCGAAGATGTCGGGCCCCTTGATGGTTTGATCCCGGTCCTTGTCCGAGGAATCCTCGGAGCCCAGGTCGATCTGTACATCGAAGTGCGAGGTCGCCAATGCGTCGGCGGAAAAATCGACAGCCGCCGTGAATTTGTGAAACACGCCTTTGAACTCCGCTCCGGCCTGCACGCCGGTGAAATCCAAGCGGCTCTGTGCGCCGTCCGCAACGTAGCTCGTTACGCCTGCGGCGCTGACTGCAGCCGAGAAGAACAAGGCGGCGCTAGCCGCAATCAATCCGGGGCCACGGAAACTGTTCATGAACGCTTCTCCGATTTCGTGAATGGCAACATCCGCGTCAACACGTCGTCCTTGTTCCAAAAATGATGCTTCAACGCCGCGAGTATGTGCAAAATCGCGACCGCGAACAAAGTAATGCTGAGCACATAGTGCGTCGACCTCATGACGTCGAACGAGCGCTCGTTCGGCGCTATGAGATTGGGCCATGTGAACACGCCAAACCAGCTGACCGAGTAGTTCTTCGCGGAGGACATCATCCAGCCGCTCAGGGGCATCGCAAACAACAGCACGTAAAAGGCGACATGGGTGGTACGCGCCAGAATTATCTCGACCTTGGACATACCGTCAGGCAGCGGCGGCGGCGGGTTGAACAACCGCCAAGCCAGCCGCAGTACGGCCAACATCAGCACCGTCATGCCGAAACTCTTGTGGCGTGCCAGCACGGCCAATTTATGCATTCCCAGCGGCAGATCTTCCTGCATCAACCCGAGCACGAATTGCGTGACGATGAGCGCCGCGATGATCCAATGAAAAGCTTGGGCGATCGCGGTATAGCGACCACGCGAGTCTTGAATTGGCATCGAGAACCTCCTGGCGCAGACTGACCGCCAGTCTAGCAAGTTAGGAACGATTTTCGTGTTCAAAAGGTTCTGCACGGTCGCCGCAGCTTCATGTTTGTTGTCCTGCACGGTACCTAAACCGCAATCCAACGGACCGTCGAGTGCGACCCCTCTGCCGGTTCAACCCGGCGCCGGCATACCGGCCACTGGTACGCCCGCCCCGGGTTGGCCGACCCCCAATGCGCCGGCCCCCGGTACCTACCGCATCGATCCCAGCGGTTCTGAATTGCGGCTGCTGGTGTATCGCGCGGGCGCGCTCGCAAGCCTCGGGCACAATCACGTGATTCAGAACCCCAGCGTGACCGGTTCGGTCGATGTTGCGACCACCCTCGGCGCCTCGTCATTTTCATTGCGGGCGCCGGTAGCCGCTTTCATCGTCGACGACACGCAAGCGCGGGCCGAGGAGGGGGAGGATTTTCCTGGGGAGATTTCCGATGAAGCAAAGACTGGGACCTGGAACAACATGACGGGCTCGGCGGTTCTCAACTCGATTCAATACCCCGTCATTAGTGTGCGCAGCACTCGCCTAGAGCAATCGCTGGGAACACTCACCGCGATCCTGACGGTCAGTGTCGCCGGGCATGAATCGACCCTATCGGTGCCTTTCGTGCTGAGCCGCGAGGCGTATGGTCTTTCGGCCAGCGCGTCCTTCGAATTGCGCCAGTCAGCCTTGGGATTGACGCCGTTCAGTTTGATGCTGGGTGCGCTGGCTGTGCGCGACGCAATGCAAGTGAAATTGAAGGTGGCCGCGCAGTTGGAGGCGCCACGCTAGTGGGCGCCACGCTAGTGGGCGCCACGCTAGTGGTCGTGCTAGTGGGCGCACCACTCAAGCGGCGGCGACAATCAACATCGGAGTTCCCTCGGGTGCGATCAGCACCGCCGAGCGAGTTGTGTGCGCTACCGCATCGCGGCTCGGCGAGATACCCAGACCGTGCAGAGCTGTCAGCGCGGCGTCCATGTCCTCGACCTCGAAACGCAAGCCTGCACGGCGCAGTGGGCCCGGCGGGTAGAGGCCCAAGTCGATAAAATCGCTGGTGCAGCTCACGTGCGGAAGGCGATCGTCCAATTCGTCCATGCCGACGAACCCGAGGTTTTCCCAATAATTCTTACCAATGGCGAAATCCGCGCACGGCAGCGCGATTTCCGTGAAGTAGCCGCACTGCGACGTTTCAATAGCGGAGCGCTTGCTCGGCGAGAAAGTACGCGCCTCAATCAACCGCAGCATCTGTCCGTCCGGACCTTTCCATGCCACTTCGTTGAAAATGTCGTTTCCCAGGCGGCGATATTCGAACTCGATGCCCCGGGATTCGAGGACCTCGAGATGCTTGAGCAGTTCAGGTTTGACGAACGTCAAGGTCGGTTCCGCCACGCCCTGTTGATGCAGCCCCAGGCTTATGCGGCCGTCCGTCACGACTCCGTAGGGGTGTGCCCAGGTCTCGCCAACTTGCGCTTCGGAGAAGCCGAGCTTGCCGTAGAAATCGAGTGAAGCCTGAATATCGGGCGTGAACAGCGAGAATTCCAGGAACCGTCCCAACAATTGTTCAGCTCACGGCGCCGATGCACACGTACTTGATTTCGGTGTAGTCGAGGATGCCGTACTTCGATCCTTCTCGTCCCGTTCCCGACTCTTTGATGCCGCCGAAAGGGGCCACTTCAGTCGAGATCAAGCCTGTATTCAGGCCGACGATCCCATATTCGATGGCTTCGGATACCCGCCAGCTGCGCGCGAGATCGCGGGTGTAAACATAGGCCGCCAATCCGAACTCGGTGTCATTGGCCATGGCGATGGCCTGGGCCTCGGTGTCGAATTTGAACAGAGGCGCCACGGGCCCAAAGGTTTCTTCTCGCGCCACGAGCATCGCAGGCGTCACATTGGTGAGTATCGTGGGCTCGAAAAATGTTCCGCCCAAGGCGTGGCGCTTGCCGCCCGCGGCAACTTTCGCCCCCTTGGCCACAGCGTCGGCGATGTGCTCCTCCACCTTCGCCACGGCCTTGGAGTCGATCAGCGGACCCTGGTCCGTGACGCCAGCCAGCCCGTCTCCGACGCGAAGCTTAGCGACTGCCTCCCGCAATTTCCCGGCGAATGCTTCATAGACGGGGGCTTGCACCAAAAAGCGGTTCGCGCACACGCAGGTTTGGCCGGTGTTGCGGTACTTGCTGGCGAGGGCGCCTTGCACGGCCGCATCCAAGTCGGCGTCCTCGAAAACCAGGAACGGTGCGTTACCGCCGAGTTCCAGCGACACTTTCTTCATCGTGCCGGAACACTGTGCCATGAGCTTCTTGCCGATTTCGGTGGACCCGGTGAAGGTCAGTTTGCGCACGGTGGGATTGCTGGTCATCTCACCGCCAATGGCGCTTGCCGTTCCGGTGATGACGTTGAACACACCGGCGGGAATGCCGGCACGGGCAGCCAGCTCCGCGAGGGCCAGTGCGGAATACGGAGTCTGAGTCGCGGGCTTTAGAACCATCGTGCAGCCCGCGGCCAGCGCCGGCCCCGCTTTGCGCGTGATCATTGCCGCAGGAAAATTCCATGGCGTGATAGCAGCGACCACGCCGACGGGTTGACGCAGAACGAGAATGCGCTTGTCGGATTGGTGCCCTGGAATCACGTCGCCATACAGGCGCTTGGCTTCTTCCGCGAACCACTCGATAAACGACGCCGCGTAGACGATTTCACCCATGGATTCGGCCAAAGGCTTGCCCTGTTCCGCGGTCATCAGCGTTGCCAGATCTTGCTGATGCTGCATCATTAAATCGAACCAGCGCCGCAGAATGACGGCACGCTCCTTGGCGGTTTTGGCACCCCACGGTCGCAGGGCAGCGCCGGCGGCCTCGATGGCCCGCCGTGTCTCGGCGGCTCCCATTTTTGGGATGGATCCCAACCTCGCGGACGTCGCCGGGTTGTGTACATCCAAAGTGCCGCCGCCATCCGCGCCGCTCCAGTGTCCACCGATGAAGCACTGTTCGCGCAGCAGGGCCGTGTCCTTGAGGTGCATATCAACGTTCCAAAATCGCAGTCACACCCATGCCGCCGGCCGTGCAGATCGATATCAGGCCGCGCTTTGCCTTGTTCTCGTCGAGGATCTTGGCCAGCGTCGGCACGATGCGTGTGCC